>Ga0306920_100010461_pt1 | contig 12449 bp, 6 predicted proteins | sample flu12Cox44000170_FD_204666 | JGI IMG/M metagenome (GOLD analysis project Ga0306920, IMG submission 204666) | Lab enrichment of tropical soil microbial communities from Luquillo Experimental Forest, Puerto Rico - flux4day.12C.oxic.44.000.170 (v2)... | ecosystem: Environmental > Terrestrial >...
CTCGTGACCCTCGCCGTCACCAGCCAGCCCGCGGCCGTGCTCGCCAGCGCGCCCGCCCCGGTCACCGTCGTCTCGGCCGTGCGGTCCGGCCCGCCGCCCGCCGCTCCCGCTGTCCACCCCCCGGGCCCTCCGGCCGAGGCGAATGCCGTCGACCCGCAAGCCCCCCAGGTGATGAGCATGGGCTTCTCCCAGATGGTGACGGTACATGGCGGCGATTGCCTGTGGACGATCGCGCAGCGCTATCTCGGCGCCGGGGACCGGTTTCCCGAGATCGCCAAGCTCAATCTCGGGCACCATATGGGCGACGGCCAGGTATTCACCGATCCTTCGGTGATCTGGCCGGGCTGGGTGCTGCAGGTCCCGGCCAGCGAGGGCCCGGCGCCGGCGGCGCCCGCCTCCGCGGGTCACGGGTCCAGCCTGCACCCCGGTCATGACTCGGCCGACCCGCACTTCCAGCGCCCGCACCCGGCGGCCGGCGCCAGCCAGCCGGCCACGGATGCGGCGGGCGTTCCCGCAGGGACGCCCGGGCCCGCGCCGTCGGTCGCGACGGCCCACGCGGCCGTGTCGGCTGAGCCGGCCGCGACCGCGCTGAACCAGATCCCGCCGTTCGCCGTCTTCGGCGCGGGAGTCCTGGTCGGCGGGGCCAGCGTCGCCCTGGCCCGGATGCGCCGCCGCCAGCGGCAGGCCCGCCGACCCGGCCGCCGGATTCCGCTGCCGGCCAGCGCACCGGTGGTCACGGCCGAGCAGCGCCTGCGCGCGGCGGCCCAGGCGTATCCCGAGGCACCGGGGCCCGGGCCGATGTCGTACGCCGAGTTCGTGCCGGATTCCGCGGCGGCGCTGTACGACGAGGACGGCCCGGCGCTGTACGACGGCGACGGCCTGGCGCTGTACGACGGCGACGGCCTGGCGCTGTACGACGGCGACGGCCCGGCGCTATACCCGGGAGCCGAGCCGGCCTACCCCGCCGAGCGCCCCCGGCCCCCGCTGCCGCTGCCGCCCGCCACAGCGCTGCGGGCCGCGCTGGGCCAGCTCGGCGCCGAGCTGATCGCGGCCGGGCATCCGATCCCGGACATCACCGGGGTCTGGGTCCACCGGTCCGGCCTGGAACTGCTGCTCGACAGCCCGTCCAGCGAGCCGCCCCCCGGACCGTTCGCCGTGCCGGGCGGGCGGCAGGGCACGGCCTGGCGGCTGGAACTGCCGCGGCACGCGCCCGCTCCGCCGTTCCCGGCCGATCCGACCGGGGACCTGCTGCCGGGCCTGCTGACCGCCGGCGTCGCCGCCGACGGCGGGTACGTGCTCGTCGACCTGGAGTACCTGAGGGTGACCACCGTGGACGGCCCGGCTGACCTGGCCGACCTGGTCCTGGCCACCGCCGCGGCGGAGCTGACCACGAGCCAGCTCGCGGGCTGGTACGACCTGATCCTGGCCGGGTTCGGTGAACTTGAGCCGGTGGACGGGCGGGCCACCAGCTGTGCCAGCCTGGCCGAGGCCCTGGACCTGCTCGCCGCCAAGGCCGTGGCTCTGCGGCGCAGGCTGGGCGACGCGGACCGCGCCGACGTCCGCCGTCGGCGGCTGGCCGATCCCGGCGACGAGGACTGGGCGCTGACGCTGCTGGTCAGCCGGACCGCGCCGACGACGGAGCAACTGGCGATGCTGCTCGACCTGGCCAGCGACCCCGGCGGGATCGCGGCTCTGGTGGTCGGCGGCACCGCCGCTCCCGAGGGCCATCCCGCGCCCGCCAGCTTCCGGCTGGCCGCCGACCCGGCCCGGCCGGGCGGGATCGCCGGGCACGTGGCGCCGCTGCACCTGGACGTCTCGCCGCAGCCGCTGACCAGGGACGATTACGAGGCCCTGGCCAGCTTGTTCGCAACCGCGGCGGACACCAGCGACGTGCCCGCCGACCAGCCGCCCTACGACGGCTCGTCGTGGCCGCCCGCACCCGGGCTCGTCGGCCTGCAGGAGCCGCCGGACCCGAACCCGGCGCCCGCCGGCCTCGATGACCCGGGCCGCTCGCCCTCGGCTGGGTTCCCGGCCTCAGGCGTGAACCCGCCCGGCGAACCGGACCAGGCTGACCCGGCCGACGGCACGGACGAGGAGGCCAGCCTGCTGATCGGCGTCCTGGGGACGTTCACGGTCAACGGGGCCCCCGCCGCGCTGCAGCCCGCGCAGAGCCAGCTGATCCTCGCCCTCGCCCTGAACGGCCGGGACGGCCTGTCCAACGCCCAGCTGTGCTACCTGCTCGGCGCCGACCCGGATCACCCCAAGCCGAGCGACTCGCTGCGCCAGCTGATCGTGCGCACCCGCCGGCAGCTGGGCCGGGCCCCCGACGGACGGGAATGGATCGAGCATCTCGGGGCCGGCCAGTACGCGCTGCACCCGGACGCGAAGTTCGACTGGGCCGACTTCGAGGAGCTGAGCGAGCACGGCATCGGGGACCGTGACCCCGGCTGCCTGCGGCAGGCCATGATCCTGATCAGGGGCAAGCCGTTCACCGGCTGCTACCACTGGTGGCTGGACCTGGCCTTCACCGAGACGGTGCGGGCGCAGATCGTCGACGCGGCCGAGCTGCTGGCCGAGCTCGAACTCGCGGCGGGAGACCCGTCGGCCTCGGCCCGCGCGGCCCGAACCGGGCTGGCCGGCGACGTCGCCGCGGAGCAGCTGTGGCGGGCCCTGATGCGCGCCGAGCACGCTGCGGGCAACCTCGCCGGGGTGCGCGAGGCGTGGAGCCGCTGCCTGGACACGATGACAGACATCGCCGCCGACGGCGAGCCGCACCCCGACACGGCCGCGCTCTACCAGCAGCTCATCAGCGGCGGCGCCCCGCCGGCGACACCCCCCGGCGCACCATCCGCCCCAGGATCCCCCTGGGCACGCAGCTACCAGTGACCGGCTGACCGGCGATCGGGTTTTGGAGGCCCACTGGGCGTAATGACCACCAGGTGAAACCATCGTAGGGTGACGTTGCCCCGCGAGGACCCGCCGTCGGCCGCGGAAATGCGCCCGGCGCCGGTAGCTCCGGTGCGCCCCGCCGCGGAGCGTACAGCCGCGGAGCAGGCAGGCGCGGCGCGTCCCGCTGCGGCACGGCAAGCCGCGGCGCCCCCGGCCGTGCATGTCGAAGACCATCTGGACTCGCGCGTCCGCCTGCCCGCCGACCTGCTGCGCTGCGTCATTGCCCTGATCGAGATCGCCCTGGTGGCCGGGTTGGGCCTGCTGGCCCGCGCGACCGCGGACGGCGCCGAGTACGACATCGTCCAGGCCAGCCATATCCTGCCTGGGGCGGTGCTGTCGTTCCTCGGCTTCGCCGCGCACGCGGCGCTGCTGATCCTGCCGGTCGCCCTCGCCATCCGGCTCCTCATCCGCCGCCAGCCACGGCGGCTCGCCGAGGGGGTCGCGGCGGGCGGCGTGGCCGTCGGCGTGGTGGTGGTGCTCAACCAACTGCTCCGGAGCCCGGTGGCCGCCGGCCTCTACGACGTGCTCACGGCCGTCCATCACGCTGACAAGAGCGTGCCCGCGCTGGACTGGTACCTGTCCGGCCTCACCGCCTACGTCACGGTCATCGGCCTGTCCGGCCGCCCCCGGTGGCGGACCATCTTCTGGCTGGCCATCGCCTTCTACGGGGTGGCCAGCCTCGCGGTGGACCAGACGACCCTGTTCTCGCTGCTGATCACCCTGCTGCTGGGCATGGCCTGCGGGTCGGGGCTGCGCTACGCGTTTGGCTCGATGTCCGAGCGTCCCTCGGCCGTGGAGATCGCCGAGGCGCTCAGTACCGTGGAGGCGCCGGTCGTGGCCATGCGGCGGATCGCCGACTCCAGCGCGGAGACCCGCAAGTACGCCGCCACCCTGCAGGGCGGCGGCCGGCTGGACGTGACGGTCTTCGACCGAGAGCAGCAGGCGGCGGACGCGTTCTACCGGCTGTACCGCAGGTTGCGGCTGACCACGCAGGTATCGCGCAGCGCCCCGCTCACCGTGGAGCGGGCCATCGAGCGGCGGGCCCTGCTGACCTACGCGACCGAAGACGCGGGCGTGCCCACGCCCCGGCTGCGCGCGCTGATCCGGGTGGGCCCCGAGGCTTCGGCGATCGCCAACGAGAGCCACGACGGGACGACCCTGGCCGAGCTCGCGCACCCGCCGACCGACGCGCAGCTCGCGCGGGTCTGGGACGTGGTGCTCCAGCTGCACGGCCGGCGGGTCACGCACCGGGCCCTGACCGCCGACCGGATCCTGCTGACGAGCGACGGCCACAACCCGGCTCCCGGGCTCGGGCCGCCGCGCGGGGACGGCGGCCGCGGCAGCGGCGATGAGGTCATGCTGCTCGAGCCGGGCAACGGCGATGTCGCGGCGAGCGACCTTCAGCTGCGCCTGGATCTGGCCCAGCTGGTATCGGAGCTGGCGCTGCTGGTCGGGCCGGACCGGGCCGCCGCCAGCGCCCGGCAGAAGCTCAGCGCCGACGAGCTGGCCGACGTGGCGCCGTTGATCCAGCCGGTGGTGCTGTACCGCTCGACCAGGATCGCCGCGAGCCGCCACAAGGACGTGCTACCCGCGCTCAGGAAGAACCTGCTCGCCGCCGCATCCGGCCCCGAGCCCGTGCCGGTCCAGGTCGAGCGCATCCGGCTGCGGAACGTGCTCACGCTGGTAGCGGCGGTGTTCGCGGCGTACATCCTGGCGGTTGACCTCACCAAGACCAGCTTCAGCCAGGCGCTCCGCCATGCCGACTGGCGCTGGGGCGCGGTCGCGCTCCTGTTGTCCGCGCTGACCTATGTCGGAGCCACGTGGGCGCTGTCCGGCTTCGTGCTCGAACGGCTGGGGTTCGTCCAGACCTTCCTCACGCAGGTCGCCTGCTCGTTCGTGACCCTGGTCACGCCCGCCGCCGTCGGCGGGGTGGCGCTCAACCTCCGCTACCTGCGTAAGAGGAACGTGGCGTCTGCCGACGCGGTGGCCAGCATCGGCGTCTCCCAGGTCATCGCGTTCACGCTGCACCTGACCTTGCTAGTGATCTTCATCGCGGTGGCCGGCTCGTCGCACGACACCTCGCTCCACCGCCCGCCGGACTGGACCTACATCGCGCTGGCCGTCCTGGTCAGCGTGGCCCTGGTGGTCCTGGCCATACCGGCCGGCCGCAGGCTGCTGCTGTCCCGCCTGACCTCCACGCTCGGCCAGGTGATCCCGCGGCTGCTCGACCTCGCGCAGCAGCCGGCCAAGCTGGCCGAGGGCATCGGCGGGACGCTGCTCGTGGACTTCGCCTACATCGGCTGCCTGGCGGTATCCGTCCGGGCCTTCGGCGGCTCGCTCCCGTTCGCCACGGTGGCGGTGGTCTACCTGACCGGCAGCGCGATCGGCTCGGCCGTCCCGACGCCCGGCGGAATCGGCGCGGTCGAGGCGGCCCTGTCCGCGGGCCTCACCGCGGCGGGCCTGCACGGCACCGTGGCGTTCAGCGCGGTCCTGCTGTTCCGCACGGTCACCTTCTGGCTCCCGGTGCCGCTCGGCTGGATCTCGCTCAACTACCTGCAGCACCGCGAGATCCTGTGACATTACCTACTTAGCCGAGCCTGGCCACCGCCAGCGAGGCCGCCAGCAGTACCAGTCCCCAGGACGTGGCCCGCAGCGCGCCCTCCAGCGGGGCCAGCAACTCCTGCTGGTCGAGCGCGGTCACCTGGCCGTCGGCCAGGGTCATGCTCCCCTCGACCCGGACCGACCGGCGCCGGAGGGTCCGGGCCGGCGTACTCAGCTTGCGCTGCGCCGCCGATAGGGCCAGCGCCGCGCCCGCCGCGATGACCGGGGCCAGGGCGAGCTTTCCGGTCTGCGCCGCGTACGCGGTGAGTACCGGGAAGGCGCCCCACGCGGCGGCGAAGCCGAGGTCGGTGTGAATAATCCCGCCGAACAGCTCGGCGTTATAGGCGACGACCAGAAGCACGCCCACGACCATGAACGGCAGCAGCGCCCAGCCGACCCTGGCCACTCCGACGGCGCCCAGGGCGACCGCGCCCGCGAGGCCCGCGACCGTCACGGCCACCAGCACCGGCGTCGGGATCTGGGTCTGCAGCGGGCGGCCGTTCAGCTCGTCGAGCGCGTGCGCCGCCAGGCCGACCGCGAGGAAGAAGGCGATCAGAGTGGCCAGCAGCGCGGTGAGGCTGACGTGCGGGGCCAGCGCCGCGCCGATGACCACGTAGGACAGGTGCCACGCCGTATACGGAGGATGCAGCAGGGTCCACCAGTCACGCCAGCCGCCCGAGCGCGCGGCGTAGTACGCGGGCCGGGCGGCGGCCCGGATCGCGGCCGGGGACTCTGCCGGCGACGCAGCATCTGATCGCGGCGGTTCCGGCTCCGGATGGCTGGCGGCGAGCCCGTCAGCCACCTGCGCGCGTTCCCCACATGACAAGCCCGCCGCCCAGGCTCATCACCCGGACGCCGACATCGGTGAACCCCGCTTTGCGCCAGGCCTCGACCGTCCAGGCGACCGGGTAGCGGCGGTAATGCCCGGAGATGTTCGGGCCCAGGAACCGGCCGACCTCGAACCATTCGCGCCCGCCGGTGACCAGCCCCCCGGCGGGCAGCAGCGTCCGCGTGTAGAGCCACCACCAGGACCGCCAGAACCGCGACGGGGGTACCAGGAATTCCAGGCTCGCGACCTGCCCCCCCGGTTTCACCACGCGGGCCAGCTCGCTGAGCGTCGCCTGCGGGTCGAGCACGTACCTGAGCAGGTAGGTGAAGGTCAGCGCGTCAAAGGTGGCGTCGGCGAACGGCAGTTGCTCGGCGCGCCCGGCCGTCAGCCGGATGCGGTCGCTCAGCCCCGCGCCGGCGACGTTGCGCTGGCCCTGCCTCAGCATCTGCTCGGTGAGATCCACGCCGACGACGCTCGCCCCGGTCCGCGCCGCGATCTGCAGCGCGACGCCGGCCGTCCCCGAGGCCACGTCGAGCACCGCCTGACCCGGCACGGGGGCGATCCGGCTGATCATGGCGCGGCGCCAGCGGCCATTCTGTCCGAACGAGAGGATCTCGGCCAGCTGGTCGTAACGCTGCGGGAGCGGAGCGAACAGGTGCTGCGCGAAGCGATTGCGCTCGGCGGCGGCGGGAGTGCTCTGGGCGGCGGGAAGCGGCACGGCGTCTCCTCAGTGCTGGCCCGGGGGACGACCCCCCGGAACCCCCGGATGTCGGCCCGGGTCGCGAATTTCACCGTACGCCTCTGCTGCCGCTGTTGCGAAGCTCTGTCACCCAAGTCAAGATCGCCGAAGCGGCCGCGCGGCGGGCACGAGACGCCGGCCGCCCTGGCCCCGTCCGGATCGGCCGCGCAGGCACCGCCCAGGCCGTCCGGCCGGCCCGCGGGCCGCGGCGCCGTTCTATCTCGTGACAGAACACGGCCCGCGCCGGTACCCCGATCGGCCGCGAATGTACCAAAGGGCACGTTATCGCCGGTCTTTTGGATATTTATCGCGCCGCCCGCAGCCGGGGCAGCGTGCCGTCCGGCGCCGGGAGCCAACGGAGGTCACGATCGGGTGTCTGCGGCCCGCGAATGCTGGCGTTTGTGCCATGCGGGGCAGAGCATCGGATATAGGCTCCCCTATCGGCATATTGGGAGCAATGACCGAGGGGAGAGCCTCTGTGGCACGTTATTGGGGGGTAGTCCTGGCTGCCCTGGCTTTGGCAGTCGGGTCGGCACTGGCGGCGGGTGCCGCCTCCGCGTCATCCGCACCGCGTACCGCCCCGGCCCACGTCTACCCGGGACATCCGATGATCACGCCGGGCGGGACGGGTGCCGCCACGCGGCCTGACGCCAGCAGCGGGACGCTCAACGCTCTCAAGAGCACCAACTGGTCCGGCTACGCGGCGCACCTGCCCCGCAAGGGCACCTTCCACAGCGTGTCGGCCAGCTGGATCCAGCCCCGGGCCAGGTGCGGCAGCTCGGCCGGCAAGCGGCAGTTCGCCGCCTTCTGGGTCGGCCTGGACGGCTTCAACAGCTTGTCGGTCGAGCAGACCGGAACAGACTCGGACTGCGTGGGCACGACTCCGCACTACTACGGCTGGTACGAGATGTTCCCGGCGGCCCCGGTCAACTTCAAGAACCCGGTCAAGCCGGGCGACCAGATGAGCGCGTCGGTGACGTTCACCGGCACCGCGAAGTACACGCTGGTGCTCACGGACACGACCCGCCACTGGACCCACACCATCGTCAAGAGAAACCCGAACCTGGCCCGGTCCTCGGCCGAGGCGATCACCGAGGCCCCGTCGTCGGGTGCGACCGGCGCCGTGCTGCCGCTCGCCAACTTCGGCACCGTCCGGTTCACCCTGGTCAGGGTCAACGGGCTCGTGCTGAACAAGGAGACCCCGAGCAGGATCGTCATGTACAACAGCAACCTCACCCTGCCGCTGGACTCCACCAGCCTGCTGGGCAACGCCGGAGGGGCGTTCAGCAACACCTGGATCAGGAGCAGCTGACCCGGGAGCCCGACGTCCCGGCGGCCCTTGGGGTCGCCGGGACGTCTGCTGTACGGCCACGCCGGGCGAAGGCCGGTCGGCCGGAACCGTTACGCTCTCGGCATGCATGCGAGCGACTACGAACGGCTTACGGTCCAGGCGTCCGGCGGCCTACTCGATGTCCTGGTCTCCGGTCCCGAAGACGGCCTGGCGCTGGTGTTCCACACCGGCACGCCGAGCGGGCTGGTCGAGTCCGGGCCGGTAGCCGATACGGCGGCCGCCCGCGGCTTGCGCACCGTGCTGTACGCGCGGCCTGGTTACGGCGACTCGACGCCGCAGCCGGGCCGGCTGGTCGCGGACGCCGCGGCGGACGTGGACGCCATCCTGGCCCGCCTGCGCATCGACGAGTTCGTCACGGCCGGCTGGTCGGGCGGCGGCCCGCACGCGCTGGCCTGCGCGGCGCTGTTGCCCGTCCGGTGCCTGGCCGCGGCCACCATCGCCGGGGTCGCGCCCAGCGACAGCCCCGGCCTGGACTGGCTGGCGGGCATGGGCCAGGAGAACGTCGAGGAGTTCGGCGCGGCGACGGCCGGGGAAGCCGACCTCACCAGGTTCCTGGACGCGGCCGCCGGCGAACTGCGCGACATCACCGCCGCTCAGGTGGCCGACGGCCTGGGGGACCTGGTCTCAGACACCGACAAGGCGGCGCTCACCGGGGAGTTCGCCGAGTACCTGGCCGCGTCGTTCCGCGCCGCGCTGGCTACCGGCATCGCCGGCTGGCGAGACGACGACCTGGCCTTCACCCGGGACTGGGGGCTTAGCCTCGACGCGCTGGGCCACGCGACGCCGGTCGCGATCTGGCAGGGCGACCAGGACCGGATGGTGCCCAGCGCGCACGGCGCGTGGCTCGCGGCGAACATCCCGCGGGCCCGCGCCCGCCTGCTGCCCGGCCAGGGTCACCTCACCCTGATGGCCTCGGAGTTGGGCCGGATACTCGACGACCTGCTCGACCTGGCGGGCAAGAGCGGCTGATCGACTAGCGCGGAGGATTCTCAGTCGCATCGACTGAGAATCCTCCGCGCCAACGGATCTTGGTCGGGTGAGGCGGATTGGTTAAGGCGAGACGGGGACGGTGAGGTTGTAGACGGTCTCGCCGCCGACGGTCTGGGCGCTGAAGTGCGCCCGCACCCACGCGGTGATCTGCGCGGCGGTACCGGCGCCGCCTCCGCCGAAGCTGTCAGCGTTCGCGCCGACGAAGTAGTGGATCTCGTGGTCCGCCACGTACCGCTCGAACTGGGTCAGCGTGGGCGCCGGATCGGTGCCGTTGAACCCGCCGATCGCCATCACCGGTTCGCCGCTGGCCAGCTGCAGCGGCGCGGCCCCGTCCGAGCTGACCGTGGCCGCGACCCACCGGTAGCCCGACGCGCCGTCCTTGAGCAGAGCGGTAAGGGCGCTGCTGACCTGGGTGTTACCGCCTAGGCCGCCGCCGAAGCCGCCACGGCCGCCACCGGGAAACCCGCCCCGGAAGCCCCCAGGGAATCCACCGGGGAGACCGCCGGTCCCGGTGCCCGGGGCGCCCTGCCCCGTGCTGCCCCCGAACCCGCCGGTGCCGCCGAACCCGCCGCCTCCGGGCCCGCCGGTGCCACCGCCTCCGGTGCCGCCGAACCCGCCGGCCCGGCCGAAGCCCCCGCGGCGGCCGAACCCGGTGCCCGGCCCGAAGCGCCCCGGACCGGCGAAGCCGCCGGGACCGCCGAACGCGGCCACCGCCGGGCCCGCGGTCGGCAGCGCTCCAGCGTGCGGCGTCGCAGCGGTGTCCAGGCTGTAGGCCGCGGGCCCGGCGAGCGCGGCGACCAGGGCCAGGGACGCCGGCGCCACTACGAGCGCGGCCCTGACCCACGCCGCGGCCGCGAGCGATGAGAGCCAGCGCCCGGCGAGCAGGAGCGTGGCCGCGGCCAGCGCGGCGAGCAGGACGAGCACGCGCAGCCACGGGTACCAGGCCGGGCTCCGGTCCAGCAGCACATACGACCACCAGGCGGTCGCCAGCACGCCGGCCGCCAGCCAGCCCCGGCCGAACCAGCTGCGCTCATGGAACCGCCAGCCGTCGCGCACCCGCCATAGCTGGACGGCGCCGATGCCCACCAGGGCGCCGATCGCCGGCGCGAGCGCGACGGTGTAGTAGGAGTGGATGATGCCCGCCATGTAGCTGAACACCGCGCCGGTCACCAGCAGCCACCCGCCCCATAGCAGGACCGCGGCCCGGGTCCGGTCGGTGCGCGGCTCGCGCCGGGTGCCCCACAGCAGGGCCGCGAGCGCGATCAGCGCGGCCGGGATCAGCCAGCTGACCTGGCCGCCCATGTCCGCCGCGAACAGCCGGGTCAGCCCGGCTGTGCCGCCGGTCGCGGCGACCCCGTGGCCGGCGGCGCCGCCGCCGACGGCGCCGGGCTCGTTGCCGTCCAGCCGGCCGAACCCGTTATAGCCGAAGGTGAGCTGCAGGATGTTGTTGGCGGTGGAACCGCCGATGTAGGGCCGATCGGCGGCCGGGACCAGCAGCAAGGCCGCCACCCACCAGCCCGCGGCGGCCAGCAGCGCCGCGCCGCCCGCCAGTAGCTGCCAGACCCGCCGGCCCAGCCCTCGGGGCCCGGCCACCAGGTAGGCCACGGCGAAGGCCGGCAGGACCAGGAACGCCTGCAGCATCTTGGCCAGGAATCCGAAGCCGAGCAGGGCGCCGGCCAGTACCAGCCAGCGGGTCTTCCCGGCCTCGATGGCCCGGGTCACCGCGTAGGCCGCCGCGGTCAGCAGCAGCGTCAGCAGCGCGTCGGGGTTGTTGTACCGGAACATGAGCGCGGCCACCGGGGTGACCGCCATGGCCACCGCGGCCAGGAGACCTGCCGCAGGCCCGAACCAGCGGCGCACGGTGGCGTAGAGCACGCCGGCCGTGGCCACGCCCTCCAGCGCCTGCGGCACTAGCACGCTCCAGGAGTTCACGCCGAATATCCGGGCGGAGATGTCCATGACCCACAGGAAGGCGGGCGTCTTGTCCACGGTGATGAAGTTCGAGGAGTCGAACGAGCCGAAGAAGAACGCCTTCCAGCTCTTGGTGCCGGCCTGGACCGCGGCGGCGTAGAAGTCGTTGGCCCATCCGCTGCGGCTGAGGCCGACGGTGTACAGCAGCGCGGTGAGCGCGAGCACCGCCAGCAGGGCCGGGCGGGCCCAGCGGGGGTCGGACGCGGGCCCGCGCAGCAGGCGGGCGAGACGGCCGTGCCGGGCGGGCCCCGTGGGCGCCCCGGCCCGGCCCGGGTAGCTGGGACCGTGGTCAAGGACTCGGCTGGGTGACGTCACGGCTACCAACGTCACCCGACCACTTTTCATGCGCCCTGAGACCAGCCTCTACGTTGGCTGTGAGCTCTCCTGCGGGGGCGCGGATTCTTTCAGGAGCGGCAGCGTGATGAGGAAGCGGGTCCGGCCGGGCTCGCTGGTCACGCCGACCGTCCCGCGATGGGCCGCGACGACCGCGGCCACGATCGACAGGCCGAGGCCGGTGCTGCCGGCCGCGCGGGACCGGGAGCTGTCCCCCCGGACGAACCGCTCGAACAGGTCCGGCTGCAGCTCGGCCGGGATGCCGGGGCCGTCGTCGGTCACGCTCAGCTGCGCGGCGTCGCCTCCGGGGGAGGAGTCCACCGCGACCGTGACCGTGGTGCCGGCGGGCGTGTGCGTCCGGGCGTTGCTGAGCAGGTTGGCGAGCGCCTGGTGCAGCCGCTGGTCGTCACCGGGCACCAGCACCGGTCCTTCGGGCAGCTCGAGCTGCCACCGGTGATCAGGCCCGGCGGCACGGGCGTCGCTGGTGACGTCGATGGCCAGCCGGGTCAGGTCGACGGGCTGCGACTCCAGCGGGCGGCCGGCGTCCAGCCGGGCCAGTAGCAGCAAGTCCTCGACCAGCGCGCTCATCCGGGCCGACTCCGACTCCACCCGGCCTAGGGCGTGCTCGACATCCGGCGAGAGCTCGCCCGGATGGCGCCGGGCGAGCTCGGCGTAGCCGCGGATCG
>Ga0306920_100010462_pt1 | contig 12449 bp, 9 predicted proteins | sample flu12Cox44000170_FD_204666 | JGI IMG/M metagenome (GOLD analysis project Ga0306920, IMG submission 204666) | Lab enrichment of tropical soil microbial communities from Luquillo Experimental Forest, Puerto Rico - flux4day.12C.oxic.44.000.170 (v2)... | ecosystem: Environmental > Terrestrial >...
CCGTCGATCTACACCGTGCTGACATCACCCTCCGAGACGCCCGGAACCGCCAATGTCGATTTCGTCATTTTCCCGGAACGCTGGCTGGTGGCGGAAAATACGTTCAGGCCACCCTGGTACCACATGAACGTCATGAGCGAGTTCATGGGGCTCGTCTATGGCCAGTACGAAGCAAAGCCGCATGGCTTCGTGCCAGGCGGCATCTCGCTCCACAACATGATGCTGCCGCATGGGCCGGACTTGGACGCGTTCGAGGCCGCCCGCAAAGCGGAGCTCAAGCCGCACAAGCTCGAAGGCACATTGGCTTTCATGTTCGAGACACGTTTTCCCCAACGCGTCACAGCCTACGCGGCCAACTCGGAAAGCTTCCAGCACGACTACGGCACTTACGGCCATGGACTGAAGAAGCATTTCGACCCGCGAAGGCCGTAATGGCCGCAACGGACGAAACCCACGACCCGGAGCGACGCAGCTTTGTTTCGTCGGCAAACGGCCACCCTGATTTTCCGATTCAGAATCTGCCGTTGGGGATTTTCAGCCTTGGGGCAGGGAAGCGAAGAGCGGGCGTCGCGATAGGGGACCGAATATTCGACCTTACCTCCGCGGTCTCGGCCGGCCTTTTTTCCGGCGAGGCGGTGGGGGCAGCGAAAGCGGCCGCCGGTCCTTCGCTCAACGCGTTTTTTGCCCTGGGCGCAAAGGCGCGTCGGACGCTGCGCGCTCGCCTTGCCGAGCTGCTGGCGCTTGGCGCTCCTGAGCAATCGAAGGTCGAGCGGTTTCTCCACCCTGCGCAAGCCTGCACCATGTATCTGCCGGCGCAGATTGGCGATTACACCGACTTCTTTGCGGGCATTCACCACGCCATGAATGCGGGCAAGCTGTTGCGCCCGGACAATCCTCTGCTGCCGAACTACAAATATGTCCCTGTGGGCTATCACGGCCGCGCCTCATCCATCTGCGCCTCCGGCGTCCCGGTGCGCCGCCCGAATGGACAGCGCAAGACGGCCGGCGCCGATGCACCGCCATCCTTCGGGGCCTCCGGGCGGCTCGACTACGAGCTCGAGCTCGGTATCTGGATCGGGCCCGGCAATTCACTGGGCGAGCCAATCGCAATAGGCAATGCCGGGGAGCACGTGGCCGGCTACTGTCTTCTCAACGATTGGTCCGCGCGCGATATGCAGGCCTGGGAATATCAGCCACTCGGGCCATTCCTGGCGAAGAGCTTCGCCACGACGATTTCGCCTTGGGTCGTCACGCCCGAGGCGCTCGCGCCCTTCCACGCCGCGCTGCCGGTGCGGCCGCATGGCGATCCCGCGCCGCTGCCCTATCTGTTTGACGAGCACGATCAGCGTGACGGCGCACTCGATCTCGAGCTCGAAGTGCTGGTGCTCACGCCAACCATGCGCGCGAAGGGATTAGCGCCGCATCGCCTTGCCGCTTCGAATGCGCGATACCTTTACTGGACGGTCGCACAATTGATTGCGCACCACACGAGCGGCGGCTGCAACCTTAATCCGGGCGATCTCTTCGGCTCCGGCACCATCTCGGGTCCGACACCAGACAGCGTGGGCAGCTTGCTGGAAGCGACCGAGGGTGGGCGCAAGCCGCTCATGCTTCTATCGGGGGAAACACGCGGCTTCCTCGAAGACGGTGATGAAGTGATCATGCGCGCCCACGCCCGCCGCGACGGCTTTGCACAAATCGGATTTGGCGAGTGCCGCGCAGTCATCGAGCCCGCGCTTAGCCTTACTGCACCATAAATGCGGCGTAGGGTGTGCAAGCGCGCGGTTCTCGGCCGACGGCGTGTGCAAAATCGCGTCGCGCGGTTGCGCACGCTGCCAGAACTCGCAGCGCGATTTTGCACACCCTACGAACTTGTGACGCTGTGAGATTAACTAGCCCTGCTGTAGCAGAGGTTGCAGGCTGCGGATATCGGTCACCTTCTCGATCGCATACACCGTGTCGATCATGCGCTGCGCCTTGTCGCTTCCAACCACGGGCGCGATGAGATCGCGCGCCTTCTCGATCACTTCCTGGCGCGACATGGGATTGCGCGGCGTGCCGCGCACGGCGGAAACCCGCTCCGACACGCGGTTGCCGTCGGTGAACTCGATCTCGACCACGGTGACGCGCACCGGCAGGAGCTTTGCAAGCTCCTCGTCACCCACGAGATTGACCTTCGCCCTTTGCCGCAGCGTTTGCGCGTCCTGCATGCGCGGCTTGTCATGGGCGGCGTGGAAAGAGACCGTCTTGTCGAGCAGCATCACTGCGATCATGTGCTGCAGGCAGATGTCGGGAATGTCGCGGTTGTCGACCACGGCGGCAACAGTGGGCGCAAGGCGCACCACCACGCGCTGCACATCGTCGGCCTGGAACGGCCGCTTGCCCCGTATCGCCTCGATTGCGTCGAGCGGCCCCTGGATGGGCGAGCCGACGGTCCATTTCTTGATGTCGGTGCGCGTGATCTCATACTGCTCGCCGAGCTTTTCCACGAGCCGCGCCCGCTGCGATTTCGGTGCATAGGCCTGGAAGAAATTGTCGGTGCCGGTGAAGATATCGTCGAGCCCGTTCCAGCCCGATTGCACCACCAGCGCCGACGTCACGCCATTGCGCGCCGGCATGCCGCCGAACACGAATGCCTTCTCTATGTGGTCGGTATCGCGCCGCCACGCGATGATGCCCGAGGACTGCTGCGCGGTATAATCGAGGAGCCAGCGCATGCCCTGCGCGTCCAAGGAGGCGGCGCAGGCGGCCGCGGCCGCGGCGCCGAATGTGCCGGCGATGCTGTGGGTGGAAATGCTGCTTTCGTAGCTGAGCTCAAAGCCGCCCATGGCCATGACCACGCGGGTGCCCACGTCATAGCCGAGCGCCACCGCGCGCAGAAAGCGCGCGCCGTCGATGCCAAATTCCTCGCCGGCGGCAAGCGCCGCGGGCACGATGGCACAGCCGGGGTGCGAGCGCGAAGCGTTGTGCGAGTCGTCGGTCTCGTCCGCATGCGCCATGACGCCGTTGGCGAGCGCGGCCTCGACGGGAGCGGCGGTGACAGCCGAACCGGCAATGGTCGCGCCGCCCTTGCCCGCGTGGGCGCGCAGATAGCGCAGCGCAGCCTCGCCCGGCAGCAATTGCGAGCCGGAGATCATGGACGCCAGCGTGTCGAGCAAATGATGCTTGGCGTGCTCGGCAGCCTCGGCGGGAAGCGCGCGCGTGCCAGCCGCGCTCATATAGGCGCTGAGCTCACTCATCTCCGGCCCCGCACCGGATGCCTGCGCAGCCATGCGTGTCTGGGACAATGTCACCCCCGTTGCAGCCAGTGCGGTGAGACGAAGAACGCTGCGTCGGTTCATTTTGACGCCGGATCAGCCCTTATGAATCGGATCGATCCATAACACCTGCTCCGGCTTCTCCACCGGCTCGATGTCGAGATTGACCACAACCGCTTCATTGTCGCTGCGCACCACCACGCATTCGAGCGGCTCGGTCGTGCTGGCGTTGATCTCCTGATGTGGCACGAACGGCGGCACAAAGATGAAATCGCCGGGGCCGGCCTCGGCCACGAATTCGAGCTGCTCGCCCCAGCGCATGCGCGCTCTCCCGCGCACGACATAGATGACGCTTTCAAGCTCGCCGTGATGATGGGCGCCGGTCTTGGCGTTCGGGTGAATGTTGACCGTGCCCGCCCATATCTTCTGCGCGCCGGCGCGCGCGAAGTTGATCGCAGCCTTGCGATCCATCCCGGGCGTCTGCGCCGTATTCGGATCAAGCGAATGGGCGGGAATGATCCGCACGCCATCGTGCTTCCATTTCGGAGCGTGCGTGGCTTGAGCTTTGCCTGTTTGCGTCATGATGGGCTCCCAGGAACGTTGATCACAGATTCGATATCTGCAGCAAGCCGCGATCGCCGACCCAGGTCCTGGCCAGATCCGCCTCGGCTTTCGCAGCCGCCGCGCTGTCACCGCGCGCCTGGTAAAGTGCCAGCAAGCCAAAATAAGACCAGCCATTGGCCGGTGCGCGCTTGAGGGCGCGCATGAACTGGTCTTCCGCCTCAGGCAGGCGGCCGGCCTGGAGGAGGGCGGCCGCGAGCGATTGCCGCACGGGATAATACCAGTAGGGCGGCTCGGTATAGGGGAGCGCATCCTGAATGAGCGCGGCTTGCGCGAACTGGTCGACCGCGGCAGCGAAATTTCCCTGCGCCTGGGCGATGCGCCCGAGGATCACGGTGCGGGCGAGCTTGAGCACCTCTTGTGCCGGAACGCCGGACGCGTTGAGCAGAGAGAAATCGGCGGTGTGCTCAATGATCTCGATCGCATTTGCCTCCGCCTTTGCGGCATCGAAATCGTGTCGCGCCGCCTGGGCAATGCCACGGGCGTAATGCCAGATCGCTTTCACGTAGGGGATGGTGTCACCGGGATCGGGGAGGGCGAGGATTGCATCAGGCGTGCTGAATTGCGCGTGTGCAAAATAGGGTGCGGCCTTCACGGGCTGCACGAGGGCAATGCCGCGGGCGAGCTCGTCAGGGATCAGGCCGCGCAGCTTGTCGGCCGCGGCGATCACGGTGACACCGTCGCCGGCCATCTGCGCTGAGGCCATCACGAAATGGATGTTGTGCGGATAGTAGCCCAGCCGGTAGACGCCCATCGGCGCGCCGGTCTCGGCGAGATATTTCTCATCAACGCCGACCGCAACCTTGTTGTCGGCGAGCGCGTCGAGATAGCGGCCCACGCGATAATAGATGTGGCTCGGCATGTGCACGAGATGGCCCGCATTGGGGATGGCGCCCCGCAACCGGTCGGCATAGGGCTCGGCCCGCTCCGGCCGATCGGAGGCTTCGACGGCGTGGATGTAATAATGGATTGCACCCGGATGGCTCGGGTTGCGGGCAAGCACGCCTTCGAGCGTGGGCACGATGGGCGCGCTCTGGGGATTGGGGTCGTGCCCGCCGGGCTGCCAGTAATTCCATGGGCTGAGATCCATCACTGACTCGGCGTAGAGCACGGCAATCTCGTCATCGTCGGAAAATTGCGCGGCAACTTTGGCCATGGCGGCGGCGTAGGCAGCATCGAGCGGCGCGCGATCGGCTTTGGGGTCTTGCGAATAGCGTTCCGCAACCGCGGCAATCAGCGCTTGCTCGCGCGCGCTTGCGCCCCCCGCGAGCGCTTTTGCCTTTTGCGCCGTGGCAAAGGCGGGCGCGGCCGCGTCGTCCTGCATGGGAAGGTTGATGTTTGGACCAAGCACCAATGCCTCGCCCCAGAAGCACATGGCGCAAGCCGGATCGAGTTTTTGCGCCTTGCGGAAGGCGCGCTGCGCCTCGCCGTGATTGAACGCATAAGTGAGCCGCAGGCCCTGGTCGAAATAAGCCTGCGCTTGCGGATTAGCTGTCGTGATCTTGTAATTGACCGCACCGAGCCCTTGCCAGAGCGGCGGATCGCTGTCGGCGAAATCGGGCGTGGGGGTTGCCGCTTTCATTTCGGTGGGCGGCACTTCGGTATGCGACTGCGCGAGGCGGATCGTCGCTCTTGCAGCAGCAAACGAAGCGGCGCCGTGACAGATCGGAGCAGCAGCGCTATCCGGCACTAACGCGGGCCCGATGCCGACCGTCGTTGCGGGGTCAAGATCGCGCGCCGCATGATCGAAGCCCGAGTTTCCCCGCTCCATCAGTATTGACGAGACAACGGCCGCAGTCGCCATCCCCAATGCCGACGTGGAAAGAATCTGAAACTTTCGTCTGACTGAACCGCTCATGGCTGACCTCCGTGCGTGCGAAGCTCGCTGCCAAAACAGTTCTGGATTTCAACTAAACCGCTACGACAGCTGTTGTTTCACTTGTTGGCTTTGTTTGGGAAAAAAGCCCAAAACGTTGCGTCGCCGCAAATGGACATCGTTTGATTGTGTGCGAGCCTCTCGAGTTCATTTTATCGCAGAGGCCGCGCAACTCCGGCGAAGGTTAGCACGTTCTCCGTCCCATGTCTCATCCTGCGCCGAAAATACGGCGAGGCGGCACGAACACTTTTCATCAAATCGGGATTACTCGGGGAGCGTTCGGTGTTATGCTCGAAGCGTACGGTAGCCAAGGAGGCATCCATGATGCGCGCGATTCCTATCGCTGCAATCACATTTGCCGGCTTGCTCCTGTCGAACATTGGCGCACAGGCTGGAACGTGGTGCGCGCAATACGGCGGGACGCACGGCGGGACCAACTGCGGCTTCTATTCGTTCTCACAATGCCAGGCAGCGCGTTCCGGCAACGGCGGGTTTTGCTATCAAAACTACCAGGCGCAGCGACGCTATCGACGCGATTAAGCTTTCGCCTTCTAGAGTAGGTTGGGTCGAGTTCTTCACGAGACCCAACAGAACCGCGGCATGATTGTTGGGTCTCGCTGGCTCGACCCAACCTACAAGGTGTGGCCTATCACAATACCGCATGAGTAAAAGATGACCCGCCTGCGGCACCTCGCAAAGGTTGCTCAGCTAGCCGTGTTTGTCGCGTTGCCGGCATTTTCCACGGTGCTGGCGGCCGCCGACAAGATTACCTTTGTTACCGATTATGGCCTCTATGGCCGTCACGCCTATTATTTCGTGGCAATGGAAAAGGGCTATTACGCGCGCGAAAATCTCGACATCGAGATCGTCCGCTCGCAAGGCTCGGCCAATACGATCAAGCAGGTAGCGAATGGCACGGCTCAGGTCGGATTTGCCGATGCCTTCGCAGTCGTGCTTGGACGCGCCAACGACGATATTCCGGTCAAGCTCGTTGCCATGATTTATCCAAAGCCGCCGCATGCGGTCTATGTGCTCAAGGGGTCGGGAATCGCAACGCCGAAGGATTTCGAGGGCAAGACATTGGCCGACACTGCATTCAGCTCAGTTCCCAAGCTCTTTGCCACCTATGCCAAAGCGGCAGGCATCGATTCAGGCAAGGTAAAATGGATTGCGGTCAACAGCGATGCATTGCCGGGAATGCTTACGACGAGACGGGTCGATGGAATCGGCCAGTTCACCGTCGGTGAGCCGCTTCTCGCCACCGCTGCGGCACCACAGGAGGTACTCGGGTTTTTGTACTCGGATGCAGGACTGGATTACTACAGCAACGGGATCGTTGCTTCCGATGTCATGATCGAGACGAATCCCGGACTCGTCCGGCGCTTCGTCGCGGCGACGCTGGAAGGGCTGAGAAGCGCCATGGCCGACCCGAAAGCGGCCGGCGAGATCATGCATAAATACCATCGCGAGATCGACGTCGATATCGCCATTGGTGAGACGAGGAAGGTTGCCGAGCTTGCGATCCAACCGAACGCAGCATTGGGTGCTATTGATTCCGCGCGCATGCAAAAAACGATCGACACCGTTGCAGCAACGTTTGCACTCAAGAAGAACGTTTCACCGAAGGATGTTTACGCATCAGGCTTTCTCCCGAACTGAGCCGGGAGAGCCATCGGGTGCACCATGACCGCCCCTAATAAGATTCCAGCGGGCCGTGACCTCGATGCCGCGCGAGACTCAAAAAGGCCCGGACGCTCTCCGCAGTTGCCTACGGCTTGGACTGCCAAGGTCTTGTTGTCGCCCTTTGGCGACTCGGTCTCGCCCCTGTGCAACAGCTCACAACTGGTTGCGGGGCTTATTGAGTGCTGCTGTGGAAAAGCTGAGAGCTGGATGCGGGTGGTTCTCTACCTTACGCAGGATCAGCGCTGTTATGAATTCATTTTTTTGACCCTTCGCCCGGGAAAGAAAAACGAAGATCGCCGTTGGTATTGGATCGATTCGAGCACAGACGGGTCTATCAGCAATGTTTACGGCCCATTCCGGACTACGTTGCAGGTTCCGGATCCTGACTTTCTTGCAGATGCGGTATGGGGCAATTCATATCCTCTAATGTGCACGGAGAAGAATAAAAAAGGCTTTGAATGCGATCATTGGTTATTACCGTCGCCAGGTCCGCCGGGGCGCGGCAGCTGGTATGCGTTCAGAAAGGATACCGGACGGCTGTTCCGCATCTTGATGCTTGATTCCACCAATCCGCTGATGATTCCGATCCTCGGCTCGTATTTCATTGCGAATCTGCCGACCTTCACGCAAGGGATCTCCGCGAAAGCCAAATCGCGAATTTCAAGTATCAAGAAAAGGCACGCCAAATCGCGATGTGATTATTGGAATCCCATGGTCACCCAGCAGGATATTCAGCGCGCAATGGCGTTTCCACTGGCTTATACCCCCTGCACGGCGACGGATATCGAGAGAATTATCCGCGGGTTTACCGCAGTACAGTCCGGCACAGGCTTGCCGCGCTGGAGCGACAATACCTATGCAGAGGGCTGGAGCATCGGCGCTGATTACGTCCCCTATTTCACGCGTGTTTGCTACATCTGGACCGGCGGTGCCGCCAGCAAGCAGCAATCAGCGTTTATCGGGGTTGGCGCTCTTGCTTCCTGGCGAAGCCCCTATTCATTGCGAACCGACATGTGTCTCAACCGGTATGGTACCCTTCAGCCCCGTTACGAATGGGACAGCAGAACCAACAGCTGGGGATTTCGCGAGTGTCTTTATCCGAATCCTCCAGTGGGCATGCCCTATCCCAACTGGCTGGAGCGCGAAGGGGCTCTCGCTCTCATCATGGGCAAAATCCGCGGCAATTCGGCGTTTGGCCTCACCGCGGGCGAGACAATGAACCTCATCGCGGCGCAGGCACCCCGCGGCGGCGGCGAGCTGGCGATTTTCTGGCTGTGGTTTCTGGAAAACGGCACCGGCATGTTGTTTTCCGAGGGAAACTACATCAATCCATTGTCGCATAATTTGCAGCTGATCGACTACAGCCTCTTCATGCGAAATGCCGCGCTGACGCAAGACGATTTTTGCAGTCCGTGTGGATGGGCCAAGCCGAAAAAGAAAAAAGTTGCCAGTGCGCACGGCCATTATACGCGAATAGGGGAGTACTCGTCATGAACGGCCGATCTGAAAGTTCACGCGAATACTCTAGCCAGGGCAGGGGGCGGCTCGGCGGCGCACGCGAAGCAGGTTCGGACCGTGCCTTTCTGTTCGGCTATTCGCGGTGAACGAACTTTTAGTGTAAGAAGGTCTCATGGTGCGAATTCGGCCGGATCGAAATTACGTGAACCACAGGTCTGGCGATAGGGCGAATTATTGAGCAAGATAGTTCTGATGATAACGATCAGGCCTGGAGACGCTTGGCCATGAGCCCCGTTGTGATTTCGCGCAAGGAATTGGCCGCCATCCCGATGAGCGAAGCAGAACGGCAGGTGCGCATCGATCTTGCCGCCTGCTACAGGCTGGTGGCCCAGTATGGCATGGATGACATGTTCTCGACCCATATTTCGGCGCGTGTTCCGGGCTCGCAGGAGCACTTTCTGCTCAACCCGTACGGCGTGTTGTTTGAACAGGTCACCGCCTCCAACCTGGTCAAGATCGATCTCGACGGCGACATCGTCCAGGATACGCAATATTCGATCAACTCAGCCGGCTTCGTGATCCATTCGGCCATTCACGCCGCGCGGCCCGACGCGAAGTGCGTTCTGCATACACATACAGTCGCCGGAATGGCGGTCGCCAGTATCGAAGAGGGACTGTTGCCGCTCACACAGAAGTCGATGCGTTTTTACAATCGCATTGGATATCACGACTATGAAGGCGTCGCCGATGACCTGGACGAGCGCGAACGGCTGGTGCGCGATCTGGGTCGCCATAACGCGCTCATTCTGCGCAATCATGGAATGCTCACCTGTGGGCAAACCGTTGCGCGGGCGTTCTTTCTGATGAAGAACCTGGAAAAATGCTGTCAGGCGCAGCTTGCCGCGATGGCCAGCAGCGGCAAACTGATCAGGCTCTCATCCAATCTGATGGATCATGCCGCCGGGCAGGTGGCTGGCAGGCTCGACGGTGAAGCAAGCGGCTGGTCGGCACTGCTCAAGAAGCTTGACGGTATCGATCCCAGTTATCGAAACTAGCGCAGAGTCCGATTAGAGCATGATCCCGAAAAGTGGGAACCGGTTTTCGGAAAAAGATCATGCTCAAACAAAAAGTTAGAGCGGGATGGTGATTCGAAGAAAAATCATCCTGCTCTAGAGAACTCATCGTCGCCGTGGTGGCCGGCGCGAAGACGGCGGAGAAGACGGCGGGAGAGGCCAGGTACCCTCGGGCGTGATCTTATCGACTTTCCCGTCTTTGTACCAGATCCTCACATATTTGCCTTTATAGGTGATCATAATTTGTTGTCCGTCGGAAGGCGGAAGATAGCCTTGTTGTTCCTGCTTCAATCTGTTTTTATGTTGGGCAGGAAGATCCAATTTCTTGGCGATTGCGTCAAGTTGTTCTGAAGTCAAATTCAATCTGTAAAAACCAAACGTGAATTCCTCACGCGGCTCGTGAGACAAGGGTATAGGAGGAACGTGGCCCATATCAAAACTCCCTCACATCGCTGGCCGGCCCAACTGCCGTGCAGCCCCGATTAGCTCGCGTGATTGCGAGATTACCCAGTTAGACAACCGGTGACAAGAGAGCGGCGACACGGTCACCTGTACCCGATCTCCTCCAGCAACACTCGCGCCGTCACGAGATCTGCTATCTCCGATCCCGGGCTGAAGCGCGCATAGACCGGCGCCAGCATTTGCCGCGCTGCATCATAATCTCCCCGATCACTCAAAAGCCTTGCCATGTCTCTGGCCGCTCGCAGCTCCCACAGCTTGGCGCCCTGTGTGCGAGCGATTGCCAGGCTCGAGCGAAGCAGGGCAAGGGACTCTTCTTCTTCCCGCGCGCAAAAACGAGCCCGTAGGCGCGTGACCTCTGCTTCGCACCAGCGAGAACCAGTGGCGTTGATGATTTCAGCGGCGCGCTCCAGCAGCCCCGCGGCTGTGGCCGAATCTCCTGACGGAGTCACCTCGGCCGTCGCCACTATGTACAAGGGCAGCAGCGCCCAGTTTTTTACGTTATCAAGATGGTGCAGGAACACCCGCATGCGATCAAACACGACGGGGTCCGGATTGGTGCACATCTGCGCCCAATCATGAAAGAACGTGCCTTCCCAACTTCCCTTGTATGTTTCGTATTCGGCACGTAGCGCTGCCATCCTGTCCGCAAGGTCCGTCACCCGCCGAACATCCTTTTGCAAGACGGCCTGGGCGCAAGCGCGGCGGAGCGCGAGATTGAGGCTGACAGCGTGGCCCAAATTGTCCGCGTGCTGAACCGCGGCGATGCTCATGGCGGCGCCGGCCTCGGCGCTCCCCAGAATCGTGAGGCAGATGCCGAGGAGCACGCAAATAGAGACTTTTGGATCCCGGGTGCTCATGCCGGCATCCGGACCGTCGCGTTCGGGGTCGTACATGTCGAGCACAGTTTGCAGTCCTTCGCTGGCCGCCTCGAACTGACCCAATAACAGGCTGGCGAGGGCATCGGCTCTTTTTCTCATGAACAATGCCTGACGCTCACCCAGCCGCTGGTGAAAGGGCTCCATATTTCTGCTGTATTGCAGAATCGCTTCAGGCTGGGACCGGATGTAATGATAGTTGACGACCAGTCCGTCATAGATCCGAGGCAGCGATTCCACTTCATCCAGAGCGCGACAAAGCTCAAGCGCGCGCTCGAACGTGAGGCGCACCGCTTCGGAATTAGCGCCTTCATGATCGATCAACCCGCGGCCAAGCTGAAGCTGCAACGCGAGCTCGCGGTGTCTTCGATCTGCCGAATCGGCAATAAGGCTGACTTGACGCAGGGCGTTGCGAAGATGGTGAATCAGCTCGGCCAGAGCGAAGCGGCCGGTCGCACGCGCTGCGGCCTTTTGATAGTAATGGACCGATCGGTCGGGTACGCCGCCCTCCGCAAAGTGCCACGCGATTACCTGTGGCTCCGCGGCTTCACCAGAGGGCTCTGTTTCCAGCACTTCACCAAGTCGCCGGTGGATAGCATGCCGCTGATCGCGCAGCAGCGAAGCATAGGCCGCATCCTGCACCAGCGCATGTCTGAACGTATAACTGGCCAGCGGAAGCTGACCATGCGTCACTATGATCTCGGCGTCCGCGAGCTCGGCGAGCGCGTCTTCCAGGCGCGTGCTCGGCAGCTGCGACACCGCCTCGATAAGTTTGAATGAAAATTCTCGGCCAATAACTGATGCTTCCCTTGCAACCTCCTTGCCCAGAACCAGTCTATCCAGCCGGGCCATAAGTGAAGAATAGAGCGACGTGGGAACCATATCTGCCGAAGGAGCCTGCCGTGACGATGCATCCTCCGGGCTTCTTGCAACAGACGCCGCAACAACGGTCTTCGTCAGCTCCTCAATAAAGAGCGGCACGCTGTCGGCGTGCGCAATGATTCGATCAACCACGTCACGAGGCAGATCCCGCCCGGCAATGACCTGCCTGATCAGCTCGCTAGCGTGCCGGTCATCAAGTCCGCTCAACACCTTGACCGTGACGTGCGGACGAGACGCCCACGCGGGACGTACCTCTGGGCGG
>Ga0306920_100010465_pt1 | contig 12446 bp, 18 predicted proteins | sample flu12Cox44000170_FD_204666 | JGI IMG/M metagenome (GOLD analysis project Ga0306920, IMG submission 204666) | Lab enrichment of tropical soil microbial communities from Luquillo Experimental Forest, Puerto Rico - flux4day.12C.oxic.44.000.170 (v2)... | ecosystem: Environmental > Terrestrial >...
AGCGGAGATGTGGGTAAAGACGAGATCATCCCAGCCGTAGAGCGCGACGAGGCGGTAGGCTGCAGCGAGGTTGACGCGTACTTCCCACTCATCCTTGCTGACTTGATCGCGGATGCTGAGGGAGGTCTTCGGGTTAGCGACGCTCATGGCAGTCTCCTTCTTGCTGAAGTGTGGAAACCATACATTGACCGAACAGTTCGGGCAATTAAGAGGCTTTTCAAACGATGTCCGATGTGGGTCTTGTGTCACGAGCATCGCCGGTCCACACGGCGCTGCGCAACTGTACCAGAGATGAAGGAGGGCCCTTCGGGTTCGGCAATCAGGTGCCGATCTCAAGCCACCGCAAGCTGCTGCGGTCAAAAGCCGTGGTGGTGAACGTTGCGGAAACGTCGGGACAAGATCCCGGCAGGGCACGGTCGAGAGAGGCGAGCGCAAGTGAACCGCTGCAGAAGTGTCGAAAGCGGATTAGGCGATGTCAGAACCGGGGGGTGACCCTTCCTCCGGGATCAGCGGGGGATGCCTGAGACGGCCCGCGCGGCATCCGGCATGTAGGCGGCGCGAAGCTCGACCAGGCTTTCGTATGGAAGTGTGACCAGTGAAGGCTGGTGTGTTCAGCAGGAGATAAGCCTGCCGGGGCAAAAGTCAGGCTCCCCGTAGTTTGGATAGCAGGGCGGCGGGAAACCAAGGCCCTGAAACCTATCGACAAGGTCTCCCTTGGGGAGGCTACGAGTCGCCGGGCCGTAACTACAGTGAACGCGATGTGGCCTCGAAAAAGAGTGGATCCGAAGGCCGAGCCCGCTTCCATAGGGCGAAGGCAGCATGGGGTGCCGAAACCTGACCGATGCGGCACCTTCACTTCGGCGGGGTGGAAGCGACAGCACGGCGATAAGGACACACCGAGCAACTGGCGAAGCCCTCCTCGCCCCGGTGCGAAAATCACCGGAGCAAGGTAGATCGTATAACCGGCTAAACCGGGAAAACGGTCGAAGGCGAGAGGGTGACGGATGGGTCCGTATGAGCGATGAAGTGGGGTAACGCCCGCGGAGCAAAGTGAGCAGCCGACAAGGCTGAGAGTCTGACAGGGTGAAAGTCCCTGTACCGTCACCATTTGACGTTCGAAGGTCAGAAGCAGAAGGTCCACTCTCTGGTGGACAAGCGCTGTGAAACGGCAGCTCAAATGGTGAACCACGATTGGTTCAGCGAATTGTCAAATTCGCCTCCGCACAGCTTGTTAGATGCATTTTTGAGTAGACCGTGCATTAAGTCCGCAGGTCTGATGGTTGAGCACTTAGCGCCGCTCACCCGCGCGGTAGCGCATGCCCGGTCTCCATCTCGCAGCCCGCGGAAACGCCCGCGACGCTCATCACCATTCGTCTGACCCTGCCCGCCAGGCATCCTGGGATCGGGCCTTCGGTGCGAACGGTGGACACGAGCGCCAAGGTAGCCCCGCAGTTGACAGCGGTCAAGATAACGCGTGCAGGTCCCCGCCACTTGATCCTTGTCTGATCCTTGTCAAATTTTTCCGAGTTTTTGTCGGCATGCCGCTGTGGCGAAAACTGGCTGCGCGTACACCCACACTTGGATGGTGAAACGCATGTCGCCAACTTCGCCGAGCGGCGGGTTGCGCGCCTTCGGCTACCCCGCGCCACAGTTCACAGCCGCTGCTGGCCTAGGGTGTGTGAAAACTCAAAAGCTCGAAGCGTGGCGAGAATGATGTTCTCAGATTCGATTGATAATTTGACGGGGCTTGCGGTGTGAGCACCCAAAACGACCCCAAACGAATAACTTGTTCTATCGCGACTGAGCATCTTCGCCTTTTCGCACATTGGGTAATTCCGGGCCAGAGCCATACTGAGGCTCTCAGAATCAGCTCTCCAAGGAATCGATGAGGCTCACCTCTCGGGCCTTGCAATGACAAGGAGAGCTGCAATGGAGCATTATGTTGGACTAGACGTTTCGCATTGTTGATCAGACGGGAAAGATTCAACGTGAGGGAGCGGTTCATTCCGACCCGGAAGCGATCGCAACATTCATCAAGTCAAACGCGCCGCATGTTGCGCGGATCGGACTCGAAACAGGAGCAACGTCGACATGGCTATGGACCGAGTTGAATAAGTTAGGGCTGCCGGTCATCTGCATCGACGCCAGGCACGCCAAGGCGGTTTTTGAAAATCCAGATCAACAAGAGCGATCGCAACGATGCAGTAGGCATCGCCCGCATCATGCAATGTGGATGGTATAAGGAGGTGCGCGTCAAAGACCTCGACAGTCATGCGGTGAAGGCTCTCCTCGTCAGCCGGGCTCTGCTCGTCAAGATCAAGCGGGATCTCGAGAACCAAATCCGCGGGCTCTTAAAGAACCTCGGGCTGGTTATCGGCCCAGCAAAGATGAACGTATTCGCATTGCGTGCGACGGAGCTCACCGAAGATCGGCCGGAACTCGCTGTCGCGGTAACGCCACTACTCGCCGCCCGAGTGGCCATCGAGCAGCAGATTGCAGATCTCGATCGTAAAGTCATGAAGCTCGTGCGCAACAATGCTCAAGTGCGACGGTTTATGACGGCACCCGGGATCGGTCCTGTCACGGCTCTTTGCTTTTTTGCAACGATCGATGACCCTGGGCGCTTAGCTGCGGTCTTTCGGGGCGCGTGCCGGGCTTGAGGCTTCCGCGAGCAGGTTCAAGGAGCTCGCCAAGGGGGCGTGCATGCGAGATCAGCCAGGTGGAGGATATTTCTTGGCGCAATCGTCGATGATGTCGTGATGAACCGTGCGCTGAACCTCGCTGCCCGACGCGATCTGCGTCGCCAGGATGTGCGCCAACAGCTGCATCTCGGGTGTGGCGTGGACCACGAGCGCGCGGCGCAGCAGACGTAACGCCACAGCGGTCTTGCCCAAGGCCAAGGCGTGCATGGCCTCACCGGCGATCTGACCTGCCTGCCGTTCCAATTCCAGCGCGTGCTTGAGTTGGGCCCGGCAACGGCGGCAGGTATCGGCATCATTGAGCAGGGCTCGGCATAGTGGGCATTGCAGCATCGCGTCAGACTTCCAGATAGAACAGCAGATCGCGGATCTGGGTGCTCGCCTCGTTGCGCCCGGTCACGTCACCGCGCTCCTCGCAGTCCTTGATCATCTCGATTAAAGCCTTGAGCTCGGCTCGATCTTCATCGAGAGCCGTGCCCAGCCTTGCCTGTGCCTTGGCGATCAGCTCGGCGACATCGGCATCGCCTGCGATTCCGGCCTCCAGGTCAGCCGGGCTCGGGGAGTCTTCGGCATCCTCCTCCGCATCGAAAAGCTCGGCAATTCGATGTCGGGCATCGCGAAGCTCATCCTTGTCATAGCAGGACGTCGCCCGGTCGATGGTAATGCGGCGCTCGAGTCCGGTGTGCTTCTCCTTGGCCGAAACATTGAGAATGCCGTCACGGTCAAGGGCCAGATCAATGATGATCGGATTTCCAGCCGGAGCCTTGCTCAATCCCTCGATGCGGAATTCGCCGAGTTGGATGTTCTCCATCGCGTCGTCCTTCTCGCCCTGGAAGATCCGTACCTCGACCGAGGTCTGGTCGTCGACCACGGTGAAGAAGACTTCGCTCTTGCGCACCGGGATCGCCGTGTTCTTGGCTATGATCGGAACGTAGGTATAGGGATAAATTTCTCCGTTGAGCTCGCCCAAGGCGCTGGTGCCGAAAGTATATGGGGTTACGTCGACCAGAACGGCCGACACGTCGATGCCGGCAATGGCCGCACCATGGATGGAAGCTCCCATCGCGACACACAAATCCGGATTGACTTCGCCACGGGCCTCTTTGCCGAAGGACTCGCACAACCGCCGGCGCACCATGGGTGTCCGGGTGGCGCCGCCAACGAGCAGGATTTCATCGACCTGAGAGGAGGTGAGGGAGGCCGATTCGAGTGCGATATGGACGGCTCCCAGCGTCTCATCGATGAAGGGAGCTATCATGTCCTCATAGTCCTCGCGCGAAAATTCGAGCGACAGGTGGACCGGCTTTCCCGCGCTCTCGGCCAGGTATTCCTCCTCGATGCGGGCGAAGGGATGATCCGACAGCTGCTTCTTGGCTGCCTCCGCTGAGCGCAGGACCCTTGCCATCGCCTTTGGCTGATCGGAGATGTCAACGCGTTGCTTGATCTTGAGGTGATCGAGCACATGCTCGACGATCTTGTGGTCGAAGTCATCGCCGCCGAGATGGTTGTTGCCATGGCTCGAAATGACTTCGACCACGCCCGATTCGATCCGCACGATCGACGCATCGAAGGTGCCGCCACCAAGATCATAGACCAGGATGCGCTTGCCCTGATGTTGCGTCGCCTCATAGACCATGGCCGCCGCCGTGGGCTCGTTGATGATCCGTATGACCTCGAGCCCGGCAATCTCGCCGGCCTCGCGCGTCGCCTGGCGCTGGGTGTCGGAAAAATAGGCCGGCACGGTGATCACCGCTTTGCGTACGGACCGCCCGAGGCGCCGCTCAGCGATGTCCTTGAGGCGTTTGAGAATAATGGCGGAGATCTCTTGCGGCGTGTATTCGTGTCCGGCAAGATGGACCGTCTCGCCGCTGCCCATCCGGCGTTTGATGGATCTGACTGTGCGCTCCGGGTACAAGATGAACTGGTTGCGCGCCTCCTCGCCCACCAGCAGATCCCCGGCTTCCCCAACGCCGACCACCGAGGGAAGAATCTTCCGCCCCAACTCGTCGACCAGCACCTCGGGCCGGCCGTCGCGGTACACGGCGATCTCTGAATTGGTGGTGCCGAGGTCGATCCCAACGATTTCATCGCTCATCTTTGTCTCCATTCAGGCATTGCGTTTGGCCACGACGACTTCGGCCAGTCTCAGTAGCTCGCCCTGCCAGAGAAATCCGGGGCGCACGTCCTCGACGACGATTCCATCCGCGACATACGGGTCGGCGACCGTGGCGACGGCTGTGGCGATGCGCGGATCGAACGGGCGTCCCACGGTTTCGGCCGGTATGACGCGCCGGTCCGCGAGCAGCGTGTCGATCCGTCGAAGCGTCATGCGCAGGCCCTCGCGCCAAGCCTCCGCGGTCTCGCGCTGCCGGTTGGCCAGGAACCGCTCATACCATCGCGGCATTGCAGTTGCGGCTGGTTTCAGGCCCGAGGCCAGTCGGTCCCGGATATCGATGATGTCGAGCAGCAGCGGCTTGATGAGCATGCGTTCCCGGTTGTCCGCCTCGGCCCGCGTCTGTTTCAAATCCTGCTCCAGCATGGCGTGGCTGGATTGCAGCGTCTCGAAGACGTCGCGGAATCGATCGATCGCCTCCTTGACGAGTCGAGACTGCGTACGCGTCTCATTGCGCAAGCCTGCAAGCTCGACGAAGATCGAGAAGAGATCTGCCTCCTCGCGTTCGTCCGCGGCCGCATCCACGTCCGCTTCGCCGGGCTTAATAACATCCAGATAGGTCGCAAAGCGACCGAGCAGCTCTTGTTTGAGGGTCTCGTCCAAATTCTTTCCCTTTGGCAGGCCTGTTGGGGGACCGGCTCGGATCGCATAGGGGCGCTACTTGGACCCGCAAGCTCACGTTTTCGTGCGGTGTTGGATTAAGTTCCGGCGGCCGATCGTCGCAAACATCTGATCGGAACCCGGAAGCTAAAATCGTTAGGCTGTGCCGTCCTGCCCGCAGGCCCGATCGATCCCATCGATCAGCAGCGCCGTGACGGTCGTTTTGCTGGCTCTGGCGCAGACCGGTTTCGATGGTGGCAGTAGATGCGACTTGATGCGCCCCAATGCCGCGTCACGGGTGCCAAGCACTTTTGTTTCGAGCCGTTTGCGTTGATCGCTCAGCGCTTCATAAGCGGCCCGATAGGCCTGGAACCGCTCCGGCTCACGGTCAGGCGGAAATAGCCGCACCAAGGACAAATAGCGCTGCTTGATCTGATCGTCGTCGGCATCCTCGCCGACGCCAAGAGTTGAGAAGGGATCGCTCATGCAACCGACTTGCTGGTTTTGCTGCACACCGTGTTTACCATTTCTTCGGCAACTCTGCGAATGTTCTCGACTGGAAATATTTCGCCAACCGGCGTTCGTCGAAGTCGTTCGAGGACTGCGGAGATAGCCCGCTCGCGCCCGAGCTTGGCGACCAAGCGCTCGACCATCTCGGGCGGCGTTTCCTCCAGGCTCATCGCCAACAACTGCGAAATGAAACGCTCCTCGATGTCGTCGACAGAACCGATGCCCTTCGCCGAAGGGCCGCGCCGGGCGCTATTCGAGGCCGCACCCTTGGGGAAGTCGGGGACGGAGTCCAGGAAGCGTTGAATGCAGTTGGCGGTGTGGAAATCCTTGCTGGCCTCCGCGTCCTCCACCAGGTCCATCAATTCGTCCTCTTCGCGCACGGAGAGCCGCTCGGCGTCGCCCTTCACCCGTGCCATGACCCGGTACAATTTCCAAGTCGCGTCATCGGGGGTCCGCAAGAGCGCAAGCCTCGCATAGTCGGCGAGCAGGTCATAGGCACCGGCCAAACGTAACATCTCGCAAACCGGGTGAATCTCGGCGGTAGACCAGGCAAGGCTGGCTCCCTGTAACAGCCAGCCGCGGATTCGGAAGACCAGCGGAGCAATTTCCTTCCTCGCTTCGGTGATTTCCACGTCGCTGATCGCCAGCGCGGCCGACAGAATTTCTTCCTTGGCGGGAGCTACGGCCTTCTGGGCCTGCACCAGCTCTTCGCGCAGCACGGCCCCGCTCGCGGCGCCCCCTTTCATCCGGGCGTGTTCAACCGAGGCACAAAACCAGCCGACGACACCACCGCCGGCCAGTTCCACGCCGCGGCGCAGCCGCGCTTCGGCGTCCGCGGCGTTCCCAAGCTCCCAGGCGACGAGGCCCTGATTGACGCAAAGCCTCCCGCTGGGAGCATCCGGCCGCTCCCACTCAGCTGCATTGGCAAGCTCCTTCCAGGCCAAGTCAGCCCGGTTGGACCGTGCCTGCCTGCGTGCGTGCGAGATCTGCAGCTCGATCATCCGCTGGCGCACGGCCTGGTTGATCGGGTCGAGGGCCAGGATCCTGCGAGCGAAACCGACGGCCTTCTTGTACGCCTTGCGCGCGATCGCCGAATCCACCGCTTGCAACAAGATGGCGCTTTGCTGCGGAAAGCGCTGCGCCGCGTCCTCCGCCAATCGATGCCAGTCCCTGTCGTGCCCCTCGGTACGATACAGCCCGGTCAACTTGAGGACAGCCGGAAGGTAATCCGGGTCGGCCCGCAAGCTCCGCTCAAGGTAATCGATGTTCGGGCTGGTGCCCCCGCCAGCGATCTCCAGGTGGGTCTCCGCAAGCCCGGCGACGTGGCGATAGATCACCCCCGCAATGAGGGGGGATTCAGGGTCTGCGCTGCGTTCTGCGGCCTTCGCAGCAACGCACCACTGCTCCTCCGCCCGCTCCCAGTCATTCGCGGCCTCCGCAGCGAGCGCAAGAATCCGGGCCCGATCGAATTCTGCCAGGCTGCCGAAAGTGCTCTCGACTTGCCGCAGACGGTCCGGCGCCCTGGGCAGCAGGTTGAAACAGGCGCTCTTGGCTTCCGTCGCCGGCACGGCGACGGCATGGCTTGTCAGAAACGACATCAGGGCAGCCGCCCCGCTGCGCTCGGCCTTGACGAACTCGGCCAGCAATTGCGAGCCTCTGGCCGGCAGGCCCTTGACCTCCGCGGCGAATAAACATTGCGCCCGACTGGGCGTAGCGGCGTTCGTCGATGGCTTCTGCGCTTCTTGCGGCAGAGCCGCGGCGACCGCATCGCGCCAGCACGCGAAGGGCGATTGGCGCGCGATGCCGTCGAGCAGTTGGCGCGCCCGTGCTGGATCAGTCGGCGCCGTGACGAGGCTCTTGAGAATGAGCCGCAGTGGCCGGAACGCAGACCGCATCGGAATCCCGCTTAGCAGCGGTTCGATCTCGTGCGCTGGTTTGCCCCCGACCCACGCCGCCAAGCTCTGCAGCGCGGCCGCGGCAGATTGGGCCCATTGGCCAAGCTCCGAGCTGGGGTCCGCTTGAGCGTCGACACGAACCGGGGCGACCAGCCACAAGGCGGCGGTCAATTCTGCCATTCGCGCGGCGCTCGCCGCCGGAACCTTGTCGGTTCCGATATATTTCAGTGCATGCTGAAACGCCTTGCCCAACTGGCCGCGCTTGGCCAGGCATTGCACGTAGAGAAGCGGCTCTCGAACAGTTCCGTCGGCAGCCGCCGTCTTGTTCAGGGCAGTCTCGGCCTGGTCGAACATTCCCTTGGCAGCAAGGCTGCGCGCACGCCCCGCATAGGCGTCGGCTAGGATGTTGCGCCACCTCGGCTGCGGATCCTGCTTGACCAGCCGCTTTAGAAGCTCGATCGCCTCTTTGAAATCGCCGAGCCGCGTCGCCTCGGTTGCCTTCGCGGCCAGCGAACACATTTGCGCTTCTCGAAGCGAGCGTTGGCTCATGCTGTGGGACAATATTTCGAGACTCGGTCACGATGAACGATGGACCGACCTGAGCATCCGACTGAACATCTATTGGCAGCTTGGCACCGAAGGCAGGGCATGTCTATCGGTCCGCCGGTAACGCTCCCCAGGAAATTTTCTGCAGAAGTCACGGCGGCTTTGGACGGCCTTCGCGCAAGTTTTCGTATCTTGAGGCGGAAGCAACTCGTCGCGGTTCCGCCGACCGACGCCGAAGAGGTGCCGGACGGGGATCCGCTGCCGAATCATATCCTCGATGCGCGCCGGAAGGCGGGCGCCGCGCTCGCGGCGGTCTCGGAATTACCAGATCCGTCTGCGCAAGCCCCGCAACGCTGTTTTTCGTCCATGAATGCTCACACCTGGACGTCGCCTGTATATGCCGAAAACCTGAACCCTATAGTAGTGGTGATGAAGTCCGCCCACGATGGTGAGAGATCTGACCACACCAGTTCGCTGAATAGGGCGAGAGACGGGCGCATCCTTATCCAAGGCCAAGTGCGTCCGCGTCTCATTATAGTACCGAGCGTAAAATTTCAGAATTCGGCGCAGATGTGCCTAAACGCGGCGCGATCCTAACGACGGGAGCAAATCGTCATGGCATTAGCTCAATCTGACATTGAGGCGTTGACAATCATCGTCCAGACCGCCTTCAAGGAAATGGCCAAATCGATGGAGGGCCTCAAAAAGAAGGCAAAAGAGAATCTCAGTACAAGCTCATCTAAATCTCCGAGGCTCATGGAGAAATCTCAGAGCTGGCAATTCCGACACAAACTCGAGAATTGGTCGACTTAGGACCGTCATAACCCTTGATAGTTAGAACAGTCGTATCGTTCGGTCGTAGACGAATATCTTGCCGCTGCTTGCCGGGAATCGAGTTTGGGCAGATTGGAGTTCCTTCAGAGATAAAAGTCCAACCCAGCATGAATGACGTGACGATTTCCTTGGAGGCGTTCTTGACCGTAACTGTTAACTCAAAATGGTCGCAAGTTTGTAGCGAAGGATAAAGGCACTCAAGACGATCGATATTTGTACGAAGCAGATTGGCGGCAACTTGTGCCCGTCGCGCCAACTCGGCTACGTAAATCTGCCGTCTAGCCTCATCCGCGGCTCGCTCTTTTTGGCGCTGCAGCGCTGCCTCGACTTGCTCTCTCTGCAGTTCTCGCTCCGCCTCTTCTTGTTGGGCCCGAAAAGCGGTCTCCGCTCTGATATATTCCCCGTACTCTGCATTGATCACCTTTAGTTCCTCTGGGCTTGGATTCGGCCCCTTGATGTCAAAGCTTCGGGTCTGTCGCTGGTCGAAGTAAGTGTAGCCTCCACCGACTTACGGCGGCCCGCAAATTTAGAGGCGCATGCAGCGATTAGGATTTTGAGAGCTTCGTTGGTCTTTGCGGTCTTTGCCGCACTTTCTGCGCATTCTTCATAATCGCTCGGAGCGAACGGATTCCACGATTGCGCAAACGCGGGAGTACAAACAAGCACTATAATAAGGAAGCCCATACTGCAGTTCTCGATATCATCCCGATTCGCCCCCGCCCGTTAACAATGGTATTTCGCATGCGAAAATCCCACAATCGTAGTTGGCGTGGAACTCAACGGCGACGATGAAGATGAGTATTCCGATAGGAATACCCGCAAACGTCATATTGAGGATTTCCATGGTGGCCCTTCATTGAAACTCGTCGTGCGCGAATTTCTTGAGAGCGTCGAGCAAGCTTGGCCTTTCTGATAATAAGCGCCGTATGTCTCGTCCATCCCATCGGTGACTTGGGTGGCTCTATTGGTGGGCATCTTTGTGTTGTGAACCCACATCGCATAAGCAGCAAAGTCCAGCTCACGAATCAATCCGTCGAACTGTGGAAAATAGACCGCTGAGATCGATTGCACTTTAGCAAAGGGTGACATCGTTTTCGGCTCGTCGCTTCCAGAGACAATCCGCTTGAGCCAATGATCGTACTCGTAGACCGCAGCGACCAACTCTTCGAACTTGTCAGCCCTCCTTTTCCTAGTTTCGCGCCGCTCTTGCGCTGCGTCGCGGCGGGCTGTTCTAACAAGCCCCACGCCAATTCCGCCTAGTGCAAACAGCCCTGTCAATAACCCACCCACAACCACAGGCCACAGCGATGTATCAGCCATCGTGTCCTCATAAAACGAGCCGAAGCGCTCTCAGAAACCTTTTGCGGTCCTCGATCAAATCAATGCTGCGATCACAGCGTTCTTGGCGAAATACATCCCGACGCAAAAGGCGATGAAGGTCACGAGAAGAGGGATGTATGTAGCCCAATGAATGATCTGTGCTCGTTTCGTGGAGCCTTCGTTGCCGTAGTAGAGCTGCGTGAGGTAGGCCATAATGAACAACGCTATGCTGCCCAGCACGCCAATCCCGAAGGCGATGAGAGAGCGGTTGATTGCATCCACACCGGCTGCGTTGAGCTTGATCCGGTTGGCGCCGCCTAAGAACGTCAGCACGGCAATCGGCGCACCGCCGTTGAGCAGTAGCAGAGCCTTCATGCATTCGACAGCGTACTTGTTGCCTTCCTGCCAATGCCATTGTTGCTGATCGGACCCCATATCTGCCGCTCCCGTGACCTGGAACTCCGCCCGCCAACCATCTGCGCCCCTAGCTACGCTAAATTAGATGAACGATTGGATCAAAGACGATTTGGACAAGATCGCCGCTTCCGACGATCTGCACGTAGCGCCTTTCCGCGACGACGGGGAGACCTACGGCACGCCGACCTGGATCTGGTCCGTCGTGGTGGACGGCGCGCTCTACGTACGTGCCTATAACGGTAAGGCCTCCCGCTGGTACCAGGCGGCCTTGCGCGAGAAGGCGGGACGGATCAGCGCCGCTGACATGACAAAGGAAGTGTTGTTCGAGCCGATCGAAGGAACCATCAACGATCGGTTCGACGAGCGCGCTCGACAACACTCAAGATACAGCAACCGCAGGACAAGGAACGAACACAGGCAGGAGATGACATGGACGCCAAACAGTTTCTCGTTCTCGGAGCATCGATGCTGGCGGCATCGCTGACCGGTCCTGTCGCTGCCCAAGACACGCACCAGCCCTATGTGAGGTAGCAGAAATCGAGATCGATCCGTCACAGATCGAGCCCTACAAAGCGGCGGTCAAGGAACAGATCGAGGCGGCCGTCCGACTCGAACCCGGAGTGCTCGCGTTATACTCGGTGGCCGACAAAGAGAACCCGTCGCATGTCTTCGTGTTCGAGATGTATGCCGACGTCGACGCGTACGAGTCCCATCTCGAGACGGCTCATTTCAAAAAATACAAGACAACCACGCAGGACATGGTGAAATCACTCAAGCTTCGGGACACCATTCCCATATTGTTGGGTCCGAAGGCGAAGTAGCGCCGGCGGCCGCCGGAGCATCGGTTTTTCAAAATATCGGGCTAGCTGAAAGAAGCGCTCAGTTGCATAGGCCGGATCGCCCGCCAGCCTTGTTAACGAGTGCGCCTTGCGGCGCATTCGGGGAGCCGTTGTGTGTCGCCGGGTCCGCCTCCAACGCTTGCTTCCCCTTCGCGGCCCATAGCTCGCGCGCATGCTCGCCCTGATCGCTTTGCAGCTTGTCGGCCATCCAGAGCAACGCGCCGAGAATGGTGGCGCGGTCGTCGCCGGTCAGCTCCACGATACCGGCTTTGACGACGAGGCCGCCGAGTTCGATGAGATGCCGCGTGCGCTTGCGGCGCTTGACCTGCCACGCGCTCATGTCATGTCGCGCCCTTGCGGCTTGATGCCGGTTGCGCGCCGCCCGGTTGCGCCGAAGCGCTGTCAGTGTCGCGGTCAGGTGCCGGTGCATTTCGTCGCGACCGTCCCTGAAAGAACGCGGCCCCGCGCCTGGCCCAAGCCTCCCTCTTTCCGGCCTCTTTTGTCTCGGCCAGCACGATGAGCGCACCCGCCAATTCGTCGACACTGAGTGTGTCAGCTCCGGTGGCGATGACCAGTTCGCCGAGCTGCTGCACTTTGCGGGTCTTCAGCCCTC
>Ga0306920_100010466_pt1 | contig 12446 bp, 16 predicted proteins | sample flu12Cox44000170_FD_204666 | JGI IMG/M metagenome (GOLD analysis project Ga0306920, IMG submission 204666) | Lab enrichment of tropical soil microbial communities from Luquillo Experimental Forest, Puerto Rico - flux4day.12C.oxic.44.000.170 (v2)... | ecosystem: Environmental > Terrestrial >...
CCACCGAGGTGCAGAACAAGGCCAGAGTAGGGCGGAATCAATACAGAACGGTGCTGGGCACTGAATACGTGCGTGAAATTATTTTGAAATGAGATGACGCATTGCTGGTGTGGCCGTACTTTTTGGTCGTCTGAAGAGTAAGCGCTTGATTTATGGTGGGCGGTACTGGGGATCGAACCAGTGGCCCCTGCCGTGTCAAACGGAAGTAGGGTGCCTACGAATCAACGATATGCGAGTCGGGACCCCAGTTGCAACAGGCACTTAGTGTCACGTGATGTCATTTGACGTCACACTGTGTCACGAGCGCACTGTCCCAAAATTGTCCCAACGCTCATTCGAGCGACGCTTGCACCGGCCGCTCAAGAGAACACGAAGCGAGTGCCAGTGTATGAACGCAGGACCTTGCCCGGCATCTCCGTCCTGGCCTTGTCGTAGAACGGTTCACCGGTGCAGTGCAGCGGGATGACGTAGTCGAGGTCAATGTCTCCTAGCGCAACCACTGTCCGCTGCACATAGTCGTCCTGGTAGGGCGCCAGATGAAAGCCACCGATCAGCGCATGGACCTTTTTCACGCCGGATGCCGCTCGGGCCTGTTCGATGGTGTTGACCACGCCACGATGACTGCAGGAGGTTAGGATGACGAGACCCTTGTCCTTAAGGTTGAAGCATGTCGCAATCTCGTGTCGGAACTGATCGGGGACCGTGGGCTGAGAGCGCTCGTTTTCCGGAAGCGCCTCCGCGTGGCAGCCTACACCGTGCTCCACGCCGATCTTCATGGCGGTCGGAGACAACAGCTTCTCGAAGCTCCGTAACCGAATCTGGCCAGTCGTGAATCCGTGGTCGGCGATGAGCGAGGGTCCTTCGGCATAGGTGACTGCTAAGTTGGCGTTCTTCAATGCCTGCCGATCGAGGACGCCGAAGTCACCGCGTGCCGGCGGTCCCGTCCATTGCCGTGAGCAGAAGCAGTCTTCACCGCCTACATAGAACGGCAGCTTCGGCTTGAGCCTTGAATTGTGCGTGTGGAGAAACCCGACGAGTCCCCCGAAGTGATCATAGTGCCCGTGGCTCAGCACGAGAGCATCGAGCAGAGATGGATCAATGCCCAGGAGCTCGGCGTTGTTGACAAGTGCTTCGGGCGTAAATCCAAAGTCCAAGAGCACTCTGCGGGCCTCGGTGCCGCGGCGCGACTCGACGTGCATGGCCAGACCGAACTCGCTAATGAGCGTGCGGCCGGGAGGATTACCCTCGCGGATGCCCCACCCGAAGTGCTGGATGTCGACCCCCTCCTGAGTCTTGCTCGGAGCGACGGCAAACTGATAGCTGTCAACCACTACCCGAACGGTCAGCGCATCGATTTCGGGTACTGCCCCGGAAAGCGTCTCCGCTCGAGTCGGCTTTGCGTCGCCGAGCAGCGCCGCGATCACTCCGGTCAATACCCCGGCCCCGCCACCACGAAGGACATCTCGCCGACTGATCATTGGGCGGAGGCTAGGAGTAGAATCGCGCAAGCACAAGCGGCGTTCTGCGTCAAAGCCGCGTGCCGCTCTTTGTCGTACTGCCCATGATGTCCACCATCGCACCGCAACTTCCCGGCTCTGACCCACTGCGATCGGACCCGACCGCAAGGGCCGGGGCTACATTGCGCGGGTGGAAGCAGATTGCAGCCTACCTGCACCGTGACGTTCGCACGGTGCAGCGATGGGAGCGAGCCGAGCGCCTTCCGGTGCATCGTCAATTGCACCTCAAGTTGGGGACTATCCACGCAGTTTGCGCTGAGCTCGACCAATGGCTCACGAAGCGGACTTCACCGCGTGCGGGGATGAAGGAGCCATTCCATACACATGATCGGGAAGCCTATGAGCTCTACCTGAGAGGTCGGCAGCTGTTGCATCAGTTCCGGCGCAAGAGCTTCGAGCGTGCGCGAGAGATGTTCAGTCGTGCGATCGCCCTCGACCCAGAATTCGCGAGCGCTCATTCGGGTCTTGCCGACTGTTGCTCCTATCTCTATCTGTATTGGCAGCCAACGGTAGAGAACCTGCGGATGGCCGATTCCGCGAGTCGCCGGGCGATCACATTGAACCCGCGACTTGCCGAGGCGCAGACCTCGCGGGCAGTGGCGTTATCGACATTGCGCAATTACCCGGAGGCCGAACAGGCGTTTCGGATTGCCGTCGAGATCGACCCCAATCTGTTCGAGGCCCGTTATTTCCAGGGGCGAGCCTACCTGGCACAGGGCAAATTCAAGGAGGCCGTCGTGCCGCTGCGCGCCGCGTGTAAAGTACGCGCCGACGATTATCAGGCACCCGCCATGCTGGCGCTCGCGTATACGGGTCTGCGGCAGCGGAAAGCTGCCGCCCGCGCTCATGCGCGGACGGTCGAAATTGCCAAACAGCAATTGTCGGTGAATCCGGGCGACGTGCGCGCTCTGTACCTCGGAGCGGGGTGCCTCGCTCGGCTCGGCCGGAGAAAGACGGCCTTAGCCTGGGCGGCGCAAGCCCTCGACCTGGACGGCAGGGACTCCGCTGTTCTCTACAACGTCGGCTGCCTCTATGCGATTTTGGGCCGAACCGCCGAAGCCTTGAGGTGCTTGAGGAAAGTGGTGCGCTCGGGATGGCGCAAGGAATGGATCAAGCATGATCCAGACTGGGCGACTTTGCGCGGCCTGAGGGAGTTTAGGGAGCTGATATCGTGAGATTGAACTGAGCTTCGTCGCGACGCAGCCCCTCACTTATATAGCTCTTCAGAAGCGTTTGATAAGCCGTAAAGCCGCGCATCGGGGCGAGAGCCCTTAGTGAGTCGACGATATCAGCGGGAATTCGCATGGTAATCGTCGTACTGGGTCGGTCCTTCTTCAGTCGCATCTTTAGCTGTTTATTGATCATGGTGTTTCACTCGCCAGCGTATCCCGCCTCAAGCTGGTGTCGAACGGCAAGGATAAGCACGATGTCTTCGGCCGGGAGCCAACGGTTCTTCGCGATGCACCCGTAACGGCGGCGCGAGAGAATGAGCTCACGCCGACCCTCTTCAGCGAGCCGCCCGAGTAGAGGATGATCGGCCACGAGCTCAAATGCCTTTCGCACGCTCAGAATCTGCTCAGGCGCCTTTTCGGGGTTCTCGGCGATGAAGTCAAAGAGCCGTTCGAGGTCAGCAAGCGCTCTTTGAGTTATTTCGACCGTCGCCATGCACGCGCCCAGAAGGATTTATTGATCGTCTGACCGGCACATTCGACGAAGGTCTGACGTAGAAAAGTTGGACACTGCCAGCGCCAATGGACCCAGCGCTTCTTGCCGCTGCGTTCGGTAACAGGGGCGATACCAGCGTATTTTTGCAGCTCCTCGGCCCGCTTGAAGCGCTCGCGATCAGGTTTGAAGGCCTCACGATACTTGGCAAGTGTCAACGGGTTGATCGGAAAGAGCACCAGGAAGACGTACTTCTGCAGTGCATAGACGATCGGCCCCTTAGCTAACTCCAGGGCAATCGCAATGGGTCCACCAAAGCGCTGCTGCAAGGACTTGGCCCATTCATCGATGCACTCCACCTGATGAGCAACGCAAGCAAACTCGCGCTGCTGACTGCCCGCCTCTTGCAAGCAGATGTCGTGCTTGGTATCGGCCCAATCGAGGCCGACATACGCTGTAAAGCTCTGCGTCCTGAGAGGCTTCACCTCGCACCTCCCAAAGCGTAAGCGGCCGTCAGCGACACGCTGTTTGCCGGAATGCCTTTCTTAGCAAATCACGTATCCCGGCGCCGCAGTGCGAGACTGACAATCCACATGGCTTCTCGGCTTCCTCCCGAGACTCGCGCTATTGCATCGCGCCCGGGTCCCTTGACCGGATCGGAAGCAGCACCTTCCAGGCACGTTCCGGATGGTGGGCCGCCCAATACAGCGAGCCGATTCCGCTGCCCGACACCGCGATGCCCCAGAGCTCTATCGAGGTCTGCGGCACGCTTGTGGTGGCCGATGGACTCTCAGCAATCGATAGAACCCGCCCGTCCCTGCGCATGGCTTCGACGACGTTCTGGCAGAGATATCCGGGTCCGGGCCCGAAAAGCTTCACTTCGATGGCTGACGGATCTATCTGCTTCAACAACTCCAGGCGGTACGCCGGGTGATTGTCGAGCAGCGAACTGAGAAATCTGACGTCACTCGTGTCTGGCACGTCCGGCGTCAACGCAACGGTGAGCCGCAAATTGCAATCTTCCTCCGGTGCTGCCGCGGCGCCCTCGCTGCCGAGCAATGCCAGGAGCAGTAGGCCCACCACCGTACCCATTCCCCATCGCGTGTTCGTGCTCATGGCATTACTCGCCCGAGACGGAGCCACCATCGCCACTAGAATCGAAGGAGGGTGCGTTGACCGTAGCGCCTGGCGTCGACGCTGTCGCGCGCTGCGCAGCAACCTGCGGTGTGACTTCGCTGGCGCGCGTGAACACCAGTACCTCGAGTGCAGTGATGGCAATGGCCGCTATCAGAGTGAAACACTTGTACGTCCTCATGCGTATCTCCAATATCCGTCCGTGATGTCCTGCACTCGTTTCAGAGAGTGCGCGGCACGTGTGAACCGTAGGTTTCGCTCGCCGTGAAACGGGGTTTCAATCGAAATAAGCTCTACTCCGAATTGGGGGAGCCACGCCGCGCCCATTCGCGCAATTGCGAGTGCGGGCGGCGGCGGCTTGGGAAACGCGGTGGGCAAAGAAGCCGTAGCCCACGATCAATCTGAGCGGGATAGGTGCCCAGCGAGCGAGATTCCAGCGTGATATCAGCGCCTGGAATCCAGATGAGCTCATCGCCGAATGGGGCTGGGCCTTCACGGTGGACATCACTACGCTCCTTGTAAAATCAACTCATTCAAAGGCGACTGATATGAGGGGATTCGCTGATTCGCGGCCTTTGGTTACGGGATGCGAGCGTTTGGGCGTGCTGGTTGGGTTCGCCAGCCGTCGAGACCGACATCACCGGTGGGCCTCTTACTCGCCGAGCATGTGAGCGAACCCCTCCTGACCAAGTAGGCAGAATGTCTGACGCGATGGCTTTGGAAGGTAGGGGTGTTCATCGTCGTCTGCAGTCAAGCCGCGCGCCGGTTCTTCAGCGGCGAGAGCACCGGCAGCAGCTTCTCCGGGTCGGGTCGGCGCGTGTAGTCGGGGTTCACCTCGGCGTACGCGATCGCTCCGTCGGTGCCGATCAAGTAACGCGTAGGCATGGGCAAGGTCCAGCTCGAGTCCCCATTCGTTTGCGACAGATCGAGATGTTGAGTTACCAGCGCAGCAATGGCCGGCCCAGCATTGCACCAATGGCAGCCGCGAGCCCAATGCCCAAGGAGAACCAGGTCAGCACGTAGACCGCAGAGACTTCGGGGCAGTGCAGGCAATAGAGCGCCGCAGACCAGGCACCTGCCGCGAGCCCTGCCGCCGCGCCGGCCGCTCGTGGCCGCGCAGGAGCGAACTGATGGAACGACCACAGGAGCCCGGCGAAGATCGGCACTGAAAGAAGCAAGATTAACCATGGGCATGCCCGCCAAGCACGGCCTAGCCACAAGGCCTGCCACTCGTGCGGCGACGCGTATGCCATCTCGGCGATACCGATTCCCATCAACAACAACACGGGAACCCCCACCAACCAGAGCCCGCGCGGGCGCATGCTTTCCGGCCTCGCAAGACTCGCGGTTGTGAGAATCGCCCCTAAGCCGAGCGTTACCGCGTAAGCACACCTCACCCAAAAGGAGAAGTCGCGCATCGCGACATCGAGATCTGGGCGTATGCCCACGACGCCACCAACCAACAGCAGGCTGATGGAGGCGCCAGCCACCATGCCGAGCGTAATCCGCTGGCCGACGGCGTGTCGGGGCACGGCGCGGACATCGCTGGCGAGCACCCGGATGAGCTCTTCGGTAATCATGAGACCCCTCCCCGAATGCGTGCGGCCAGGGCCTTCAGGCCACGATGGACCGAGACCTTGACGTCAGATTTCCCGACGCGCGCGCTTCTGGCCGCTTCGCTGACACTGAGGCCTTCCAGCTTCGTGTCTCGGATCAGACGCGCTTGTTTGGCTGGCAGGTCTTCAAGCAGACGCTGAACGTCCAATGCCGCCGCGCTGGCGTCCTCAAATCCCTCCGTGACCAGGATGTCGCTCAGCCCTTCGATCGGACAGAAACGTCTTCGGCGTCGGAAATGGTCCACCAGCTTGTAACGAGCTATTGCGTACAGCCACGCGGTGAAGGCCCGGTTTCGATCGTAACTGGCGCGGCGATCGTGAACCGCAATCAGAGTCTCTTGCACGAGATCCTCGGCATCGTCCTCGGCGTCGCGAATGCGACGTCGATAGAAGGCCCGCAACAAGGGAACGAGCGCCGTCAGCAGCGACGCATGGGCCTGCTGATCACCACCAAGGCCCGCCACCATCATCGCCCGAAGCTGCTCCTCGCTGCTGCGCAAATTTCCTCCTCGGAGTCATTCGCCCCGCGGGCGTGGCTGGTTACGCAGATTCAAAAATAAAGGGCGGTGGCGCCGTGGAGTGACCGAAGGCTCCGAACGAGTGCTGATCGAGTCGACTCGCGATCTGCATGGCTGAGCAGACCAGATCGAGCGGATGATTATCGCGGGGCGCGCTGTAACCAGCATGGATGGTGCGACGAACGATTGATCGTGATCACCTCCGCTCGGCTAAAACGAACCCCGCGATCCTGCGCGCCAGCCGGCAGTGAGAAGCTCGTGGACCCTACGATCGTCCCTCAGCGAAGGACCGCACGATGACCCGGCTTACTCCGCATTCTGGTGTGGGATCGGCTGCGGCGCCGTCGCGCTCGCGGCGCGGCTCGCTCTCCCGGTGGTGGCATGGTGGTGAACGACGGGCTCCATCATTTTCGACGCCGGCCTGTAACCGACGCCGGCGACGCTCCGTATTAACAAGTGCGTTGACAATCGCGCCCCAGGCAACGAGAGGACGAATTGCGATGGTTATCCAGAAGAACCGAGTGTCGCTTGCATTCGCCTCTGCCCTGTTTCGCGTTCGCCAACTTGGGCATGGGCGATTGCGAGTTGGCGTGCGTCAGTATCTTCCGCGACTCTTTCGCCCGCGCGGCCTTGCAGGCCACGCGCTCATCGACGGCCCAATGCCTGACAAAGCCATTCGGCTCGTGACTGTCGGACCAGTATCACCGCCCAGCACGGCTCCTCCCGGCATATAGCCGATAGCCACTTCTTCCGGATCGGACCGCAATCTCAGTCAAGTGTTGGCATGGCCCATTGGCAGGAGCAGAGGGGCGGATGAAATGAGTACGAATTCCAAGGCCGCAGACGCACCGCGGTCGATATTGGCGAATCCGTGGACGCAGTTGATCATCGGTGTCATCTGCATGGCTTGTGTCGCGAACCTCCAATACGGCTGGACGCTGTTCGTCAATCCGATTGACACCAAGTACCACTGGGGACGGGCGGCCATTCAGGTGGCATTCACCCTGTTCGTGCTGGTGGAGACTTGGCTGGTTCCCGTCGAAGGTTATCTCGTCGATCGCTTCGGGCCGCGTTGGATCGTGATCGGCGGCGCCATACTGATCGCGCTCGCGTGGGTCATCAATTCGGGCGCCAGCTCACTTCCCGTTCTGTACTTCGGCGCCGCGTTGGGCGGTGTCGGGACCGGCTGCGTCTACGGCACCTGTGTTGGCAACGCGCTCAAGTGGTTTCCCGGGCGGCGCGGCCTCGCTGCCGGAATTACCGCGGCCGGCTTTGGCGCGGGAGCCGCGCTCACGATCGGGCCAATCTCGAAAATGATCGATTTGGCCGGTTACGAACAGGCCTTTTTGACCTTCGGTCTCCTGCAGGGTGCCATCGTGTTCGTCATGGCGTGGGGTATGTTGGCCGCCCCGGCCCAGTTGCAGGCGGCTAAGACACGAATCGCCCAGACGGCGCACGGCTATACGCCCACCGAGGTGTTGCGCAGCCCGGTCTTCTGGGTGATGTACGTCATGTTTGTGCTGGTGGCCGCGGGCGGGCTGACCATGGCAGCCTCCATGGCTCCGATCGCCAGGGATTTCAAGATCGAGAAGACCCCCGTTGAGCTGTTGGGCTTTGTGATGCCCGCGCTGGTATTCGCCTTGTCGCTCAACCGCATTTTCGACGGTGTTGGACGGCCGTTCTTCGGCTCGCTGTCGGACCGGATCGGCCGTGAGTACACGATGGCGCTGGCCTTCGGCATCGGCGCAGCAGCGCTGTTCATTCTCAGCCAGTCGGGCACGATTCCGACGGCATTCGTGTTGGCGACCGCGCTCTATTTCGGCGTCTACGGCGAGATCTTCAGTCTCTTCCCTGCGACCCAGGGTGATACGTTCGGTGCCCGGTATGCGGCTGCGAACGCCGGCATGCTTTATACCGCCAAGGGCGCGGCCGCAGTGCTCGTGCCGACCGCGGCCGCCATTGCGAAGTCCCAGGGCTGGGGCACCGTTTTCATTATCGGTATTGGATTCAACCTGCTCGCAGCGCTTCTGGCGCTCGTGGCGTTGAAGCCGATGCGGATGCGACATTTCGCCGCCGCAAGTCAAACGGCGGAAGCCGCGGCCACCGGCCGCAGTCCTGTGAGCCGCACGCGGATGACCTCAGACAGCGCGCCCGGATAGTCCGCAAGGCAGTTGGTATCGCGATGCGCTGAGCGTGGCGGCGGGCTCGGCGGACACCGCGAACGGATTTGCAAAGTTGGAGGCGAGATGGCAACCGTAGACCCCAAATCGATTCAGGCAAGACGCGGTACCGCCGAGGATACCCTGCGGCAGAAGAGCCGTGAGGCGGGGGTCGTCTCCGGGGGCCACCTGGTAGCCAAGGCGCTCAAGAACGAAGGCGTCGATACCATTTTCACGCTCTGTGGTGGACACATCATCGACATCTATGACGGCTGCGTCGATGAGGGCATTCGCATCATCGATGTGCGTCACGAGCAGGTTGCCGCGCATGCGGCCGACGGCTATGCACGCCAGACAGGCAAACTCGGTTGTGTCGTCACGACCGCGGGCCCCGGCTGTACCAACGCCGTGACTGGCATCGCCACCGCCTTCCGATCGGAAAGCGCGATTCTGCACATCGGCGGTCAGGGCGCCCTGACACAGCACAAGATGGGCTCACTGCAAGATCTGCCGCACGTCGATCTGATGACGCCGATCACGAAGTTCGCGGCCACGGTGCCGAGCACCGAACGCGTGGCCGACATGGTGTCGATGGCTGCGCGCGAGGCTTTCAATGGCGCCCCAGGGCCGGTTTATCTCGAGATTCCCCGCGACATTCTGGACCGTGAGGTGGATTTGACCAAGGCGGTCATCCCGAAGCCGGGCCACTACCGCGTCTCAACCGGCTCGATCGGCGATCCCCGCGACATCGAGAAGCTCGCCGATGTCCTCGTCAACTCGGAGCGTCCTGCAATCCTCTACGGACAACAGGTCTGGTCCGCGCGAGGTCACGAGGAGGCGATCGCGCTTCTGCGGGGTCTCGACATACCTGGCTACTTCAACGGTGGCAGTCGCGGCCTCCTGCCGCCCGGCGACCCGCATCACTTCGACCGGACTCGCGGCAATGCCTTCGCCGATGCGGATGTGATCGTCATCGTCGGGACGCCCTTCGATTTCCGGATGGGCTACGGAAGACGCATCAGCACGAAGCTCACGCTCGTGCAGATCGACATGGACTATCGGACCGTCGGCAAGAACCGCGACATCGACCTGGGACTGGTCGGAGACCCAGGCGCCATCCTCGGTGCTGTTGCGCAGGCGGCCTCCGGACGTCTCAAACGAGACAAGCGCCAGGCCCGCCAACAATGGATGAAGAAGCTCACCGCGGCCGAGGCGACGGCCGGTGAGAAGCTGACGCCGCTGTTCAAGTCCAACGGCACGCCGATTCACCCCTACCGAGTCGCCTACGAGTTAAACGAGTTCCTCGCCGACAACACCATCTACATCGGCGATGGTGGCGATGTCGTCACGATCTCCGCGCAGGCGGTGCGCCCGCGACGTCCGGGCCAGTGGATGGACCCGGGGGCCCTGGGCTCGCTCGGTGTCGGCACGGGCTTCGCCATCGCGGCCGGCCTCGCGAATCCAAACAAGGAGGTGCTCTGCTATTACGGCGACGGCTCCTTCGGCATGACGGCGTTCGACATTGAGACCGCCAACCGCTTCGGTGTGCCCTACATCGCGGTCATCGGCAACAACTCCGCCATGAACCAGATCCGCTACGGGCAGCTGGCCAAATATGGCGAGCAGCGGGGCAACGTCGGTAACCTGCTGGGCGACGTGCCGTTCAGCAAATTCGCCGAGATGCTGGGCGGATACGGCGAGGAAGTGCGCGATCCCGCGCAGATCGCCCCGGCCCTGCAGCGGGCGCGCGAGTCGGTGCAGCGCCTGCGCAAGTCGGCGGTGATCAACATCTGGGTGGACCCGCGCGAATACGCGCCCGGCACCAAGAACCAGACAATGTACAAGTAATTGAGTTGCGGGAGACGCATGGGTAAAGCATTGGACGGAGTACGGATTCTCGATTTCACGCACGTGCAGTCGGGCCCGACCTGCACCCAGCTGCTGGCGTGGTTCGGCGCTGACGTCGTCAAAGTCGAGCGGGCGGGCGTTGGGGACGTCACGCGGGAGCAGCTTCGCGACATACCCGATGTCGACAGTCTCTACTTCACGATGCTCAACCATAACAAGCGCTCGATCACCCTCGATACCAAGAGCGAGGTGGGCAAGCGGATACTAGAAAAACTGGTCAAGCGCTGCGATGTGCTCGTCGAGAACTTCGCGCCGGGCGCGCTGGATCGCATGGGCTTCACCTGGGAGCGGATACAACAGCTCAATCCGCAGATGATCGTGGCCTCCGTGAAGGGTTTCGGGCCGGGGCCCTACGAGGACTGCAAGGTTTATGAGAACGTGGCCCAGTGCGCGGGCGGAGCCGCGTCAACCACGGGGTTCGACGATGGACCACCGCTCGTCACGGGCGCACAGATCGGCGACAGCGGCACGGGACTGCATCTCGCCCTGGGCATTGTCGCGGCTCTCTATCAACGCAAAACCAGCGGACGCGGGCAGCGAGTGTTCGCCGCGATGCAGGACGGCGTGCTCAACCTGTGCAGGGTCAAACTGCGCGATCAACAGCGGTTGGCTCGGACGCGAGTCATGAAGGAGTACCCGCAATATCCGCACGGAAAATTCGGCGAGTCGGTGCCGCGCGCCGCCAACGCCTCAGGCGGCGGGCAACCGGGGTCAATCGTCAAGTGCAAGGGCTGGGAGAGTGATCCTAACTCTTATCTCTATTTCATCGCCCAGGCGCCTGTATGGAAGGAGATCTGCAACGTCATCGGCAAGGAGAACTGGATCGCCGACCCTGACTACGCAACGCCGAATGCCCGTCTGCCCAGATTGAAGGAAGTCTTCGCGGCGGTCGAAGCGTGGACGCTGACGAAGACCAAGTACGAAGCCATGGAGCTGTTGAATCAATACGACATTCCTTGCGCCCCGATCCTTTCCATGCAGGAGCTCGCCGCGGAGCCCTCGCTGCGCACGACCGGCACGATCGTCGAGGTCGATCACCCCAAGCGTGGCAAGTATCTGACCGTGGGCAACCCCATCAAGCTCAGTGACAGCGCCACCGTCGTCACGCGCTCGCCGCTGCTCGGTGAGCACACCGACGAGGTGCTCGCGGAGCTCGGGTTCGCTCCGCAGGAGATCGCGGAGTTCCGTTCTAGCAAGGTCATCTGACTTCAGGCGCTGCCAGGAGACAATATAGATGTCGAACGACAAGAGTGCCGTCCGGAGAATTCTCGATCACGTCAAGGCCGCGGGACGCACGACCCTGACCGCGCCCGAAGCTAGAGGGTTGTGTGAGGCTTACGGGATTGCGATCCCGCGGGAAGGTGTGGTGACCAATGCAACCGACGCAGCGACGCTCGCTGCAAAGATCGGCTTTCCTGTCGTCATGAAGATCGTTTCGCCGCAGATCCTCCACAAGACAGAGGCCGGCGGCGTACTGGTCAGCGTCAAGTGGGCGGAAGAAGCCGCCTTCGGCATAGTTGGCATTCGGGTCGGGGTTCTCAAGGACGTCATGTTTCGCCTCGCGCCCGCCTCGCAGGAGGACGCATTCTCGATGTTGGCTAGCATCGTGAATCCGGCGGGTCTCATCGCTCGGCCATTGCGGCCATTACCAGTTCTTCATCGCGCGGGCACACAGAGCACTGCTGGAGGCAGCTCTTAGAGCAACGCGCAGCATACCCCATCGAGTTCGGCGGCCGGACTCTGTCTTGCAAGAAGGCCCAACCGAAATAATTCGCTTCAGCCAGCCGCTCAGCTAGCGATGTCGGTCTTCCAGCGTGTTCAGCAGCGGCTTGAACCCACCCCAGAACATCCGCTTACCATCGAACGGCATGGGCTGCGCCCCCGGCTGCATTTCGGGATCGGCCATCAGCTTCTTCCACGCCGCATCGCGGA
>Ga0306920_100010468_pt1 | contig 12445 bp, 8 predicted proteins | sample flu12Cox44000170_FD_204666 | JGI IMG/M metagenome (GOLD analysis project Ga0306920, IMG submission 204666) | Lab enrichment of tropical soil microbial communities from Luquillo Experimental Forest, Puerto Rico - flux4day.12C.oxic.44.000.170 (v2)... | ecosystem: Environmental > Terrestrial >...
GATTCAGCTATTTCTATATCTTATAATGACATTTAGCGACTTTGTCCCGCTTTTATCCCGCCGATGGGATTGGCTGGCGTCTTAAATTCGCTCACGTTCTGATGCCGCGGATTGACCATCTATGACGTTCCATCCTGCCGAGACTGTCTAAAAGTTGAGACGATTTGCGACTAATAACGAATTTAGCAATTTGCTATATTGCTGCTAATGAATTAAATAAGAGCTCGCGTCCGTAGGCGGCTTTTTAAGTGCGTCGACGGCCGGTGGACCAAGGTCCTTATTTATTTTCCATCAAAACGAGAGGATTGCAGGCGTGCAGAGCCGTTAAGCATATATCCCGCTTCGAGACCGCGACGCGGTGCGATTTTCAGAATTTTTGGAACAGTCCGGTCTCGGCCGATCCAAAGGATACGAATTACTCAACACCGGCCAGGTAGAAACCTTCGTCGTTGGCAAGGCCCGTTTCGTCGTCGTGCAAAGTTGGCTCGATTTCATCGATCGCCAGCGCCAAGCACAGCAGGTTTTTAAGCCGAACTGGCATCCGCCCGGCCGGCCGCGACGGAATTCCGCACCTGAAGGCTATCTGCTGACCGGGCGGCACGGTTTGTTCTCGTGTTACGAGGCGTTCATCCACATCGTCCGCGGATGGGCGCGGTCGGGGGGACTGTGGCGCGGACATGATTTCTGCGGGTCGACACCCGGATTCTCATCCATATGTAGTTGAAATAATTATCACATTATATAAAATGCGAGACTTTCTATGCCGCACGTCGTTGCGTAAAAACCACAGCGTTTCCGCCATTTCCTAGAGGTTGCCTTTTATCTGTGCGGCAAAGTTGCGGCATAAAGGCGTGCCGGCGCCGTTCCTGGTGTTCTCGTTTTGTGCTCGATTTTGTTGACTGTGACCACGAATTTGATACGTTTGCGTCATGGTGGCGGGATTACCCGACGGGTGCCGCGACCTTCCCGAAAACGAACCATCATCCGACGCCCCGGTGGGGTGCGTCGGGGATTCCCATGCGAAAGGATGCATCAAATGGACGACGACAGCCTGAAAGCCGACAAGCTCCGCGGCGCAAAAGCGATCGGCGACTTCATCAAACGTGCGCGAGGTCGACCGCGCAGAGTTCGCGGCGCGTCATCACCGAGCGAGGCCGCGGCGATCGCGGCTCAATCCGTGGAATAAGATCAGAGAACGCGAAACCCCGCCATAGGGGCCAACCAGCGACGGGGCAGATTTCATCGCGATCAAGGGAAGACCCGATTTCACTCGGGGCGGGGCTTTTATTTGGGGACTTATGACAACGCGCAGACAAGAAAGGCGTCGCCCGCCAGCGACGCCAAATCTCAGGAGCAGGGCCGATCGCTAGGCTTGCCGGTTAGGCGCTCGCCGCGCATCGAGCAGCCGTAGAACAACGCGGCGGCGCCATGTGGGACGCATCAGCAAAGCGTCTAAAGCACGCATCTCATCTCGATCCTGTTTTGCCATTGGCGGCCTCGACCTGGGGGAGCTCGTAATTTGCGGTGCCTAGCGCCGCCGTCTTTATATCTTATCCACGGCTCAGCCTATCTTTGAACGTCATCACCGCTCGGGTGGTGCGGATTAGTAACTTGAACAGAGCAGCTTCGGCGGAATCTTCTCTAACGTTCCTTCCCGACTTTCTCCCATCTCCGGGAGAGGAAGTCGGATTCGCAGTAGGCTTGTATGGGGCTGATGTTTGTCAAGACCTATGGGTTGTCGTGCGATTGTCCGCCAAAAGCACGCTAATTCCAGTTGCTTTGTTCGATCAAACAGACCGTTGCTTCGTCCCGACCTGTCACCAGGGCTGACCACAGCGGCGTGCTGGGGCAAGGATCAACATTGCCCTGCGCCGGCAGCCGTTGCCGACAGCGATCCCGACCTTGAGGCACTCCAATGTGTCTTCCGGAGTTGCGGCGCTCACCTTTTAAAGGTTGAAAGCTACTCGAACCGGAGGCATTATCGGAGGAGTTAACTCCCTATTGGACAGATTGGATATTGGAGGACCCTCACCTAGCCGCACGCGGGATCGGCCCCCGGCTGGGCGCAGGTGCCGCGGTTATTGTGATCGTGCTGCTATCCCTCGGACTTGGCTGGTCCATCTGGGCAGCGCTCGCCTCATTGGCTGCGGCCGTGCTAAAGTGGGCGTGGTAAACTCAGGCTCTAGAAAGGCGCAGCCGTAGCGGGGAGAGGGCAAATACTGCGGCGCCAACCCTCTACGGTTGGTACTGGGCTGACGCCACACTACAGACATAGGCTGACGTGCCAGAAAGCAGAGGTCAGCTAAGGGTGTCGAGGGGGGATCGCACATAACTGCGCGCCGACCGCGGAAAGCTCCGGGTGCCGGGATTCAAGCCCAGCTTTCAGATAGCGCGCAAATGCGCTTCTGCCAGGTCACCCGACCGCCTCGCTAGCACTCGCCGCTGTAAACTTCGCGGCACGTTCGGCCGAAGTAGAACCGCAGATATCGCGCGCCTGACAGTGTCAGCCGCCGCAGCCCTTCTGCGACGACAGAAAGTTGGAAAGCAGATCGCTGGCCTGGTGCCCTGCGAGATGGCTCATATAGTCAGGGATGGAGAAGGCTATCGCAGGAAAACTCGTCAGCCGGTTCGCGACCGTTATCTGCTCCCGAATTCGACCCGCCATCGCTGGTAGACGACGGCCGTCAGGCATGCGGCTGAACAGTTCGACGACGGCTCCCAATTGAGCCCCAACGCTGCGAACCGCACGATCGAGGGTCCGGTAGTACAGCCCAATATTTTCGAGCGCGACCTTTCCTTCGCCGACACCGTCCTGAAAGAGGAGCAGGTCGATGCCAGTAGCTCTAATGACATCGGCCCAAAACGAAGCAAGAAGATCTGGATCGGCGAACGAATTGCTGAAGCCAGAGATCGCTACCTTCGACCCGGGCCGCCGCGCTTTAAGCAATGCGACGGTTTCTGCTAAATACCTCTTTAGAACGTCGCGTTTGCCAGGTTCGAGCCATGTCCGGTCATCGACCTCGTCGGGGATGTACCAGCCGGCAAACGGCGCGACCGCTGTAATGGCGTTCAAATCATCTAGGAACCCGGCCAAGTCCTGAAGGCGTCTACGGAAATAAGGCCTAAGGAGATCTGCAGGTTGCTTGATCTCGTCCCAGTAGCTCGAATCCAAAGCCAACCCGAACCAGACGCGAATCCCCGACTGGGCGGCGAGGTCCAAAATGGAAGCTAGCGGCGTGTCGGCCGCAGTCTCGTGTCGGGCTGTTTGGAAGAGAGGCTTGCGATCGAGAACCGTCCACTGCAGGAAGAGTGTGTTCACTCCGATCGTCCGCAATTCATCGAACAATTGCCGCCATTCCGCGGCCGGGCGGGTGATTTGCGCCTGCGTCAGCTGGAGAAAGGTGCCCCTTAGTCCCTGGCATGCAGCCCCTGCTGCGGCGCTTGCCGGCGGATTCGCCGTCAGGAGTGCAGCAGCGAAGATAAGGAGTGCGCATCTCCAGCGGCTGCGAGACGACAACTTTCGAAATTTCACTCAGAACCTCGCGACGATAGTAATCGAGAAAACGACACTCGGTGTCGCCAATGAATCGTAGACGGTGTAGCCCAGGCGGGGCAGAAGCTCTAGCGCGTCTCGGGGTGCGTGATACTTGTCTTCATAGAAAAATCCCCGTAGCGAGGCGCCAAGGCCAGTCTCCGCCGAAGTGTTGGCGCCAATCCCGTAATTGCCTCTGAAGATGCCATAAACAAATGGTGAGATGACCACCCGGTCCGCCAAATTGAAATTTATCCCTCCTCGCCCATCCGCATAAGTGAGGACTTGGTGGGGCGACTGTGCCGTGCCGGCAAAATCCAGATACAGCAAGCTGTAGAACGACCTGGACGCGACAGGATCGATTTCGTAGCCCGTGCTGGTCGAAAACGATACGCGGCCCTCCCAATTGTTGACCGAATTGGAGCCGAACCTGATCAGCCGCTCGCCCGACAACACCAAATTATAATCGCGCAAAGGCTTGTAGTGGAGCCCGACACCACCTTGGAAACTCTTGCCCTGCGGGCTGATTGTGCCGGGGTCATAACTGAAATAAGTACGCGCGTATCCTTGGAGTATTCGGCCATCTACAAAGCCGATAGCAGGCGGCTGGTAGTCGAGTTCGAGACCGCCCTGGTTCGCACTTATGAGACTTTGGAGAGTGCGGGTTTGGCGACCGCAATAGTGACCGGCGAGGCAAAGGTTCGTGTAGCCGTATGCCGTCCAGTGAGGCTCGACGGCGTTGATCGTCCGGCGCAGCCCCTCGACCGTACGGGCGGTGGCGTCGCGCTCTTCCTGAGTTTCGGAGGGATAGAGCTGCTGATTATCGAGCGACCATTTGAATTGATCGATCGCCTTCTCATTTTCGCCCAGACCAAGATAGGTGTATCCGAGATCTTGATGGAGCGCATAGCGATCCGGCTGGGCGGCCAGTACTCCAGACATGAGCTGCGCCGCGCCGGCAAGATCGCCGTTGTTGCGCAAGGTGTAGGCGAGCGCGGCTTTATATTCCATATTTGTCGGCTCGGCAGCTACGGCTGCCTCGAGCTGGCGTTGCGCCTCTTCGCGGTCGCCCAGACGCTCCGCCAGCTGGCCAAGTCGGAACCGCCGCTCGGCCGTCGGCTCGAGCGCAACAGCCCTTTCCAGCTCACGTCGCGCCTCAGCCGGCTGGCCCAAGGCATCCTGATCTCGCGCAACCTCGTCATGATATTCAGCTTCGAGCACAGCGGATGGCCACGGTCCCGCACTCAACGGTGTTAGCGTGTCGAGCGCCTTTTGGGGTTGGTCAGTCAAACGGTATGACCGGGCAAGAGCGAGCGTTAGCCTCAATCTTTCGAGGTTGCTGAGCGCCGGATTGGTTTCCCCGGTCCTTCCGGCTGAACCGGTCTGCGCAGCGGCAACCGACAGGATCCCCGCTGCGAACGACAGAAGCAGCGCACCGACGAGCGCCAGTGCGGCGAATCTGTAAAGAAACCGAAGGTGAGCGCGGCAGCCATTTCTGACGAACCGCACCGCGGGGCGCTGCCACGAAGGGGTTCCGGCACCCGTATGCGCGACGACTTTGGGATCGCTTCGCCGCTGTTCACTGGACCGCCGCAGTTTCATTTCCGACGCCACAGCTTCGAGTGGAGGTTGAGCTTGGTAATATGCCAAGCGCCTTCTCGAAGCAACCTGCGGCCTGCTCGTGCTGTTCGGTGTCGGAATATGCGTAGCCCAACGCAGCGCTGGCCTGCTGTCGCTGCGCCGGCGAGAGTGCCTGCGGGTCGGCCAGCGCCCGCCGCAGAAACACGATGGCGAGTCCCGGTTGGCGCGCTGCCTGGTGGGCATACCCCAGCGACAAGGCGAGATCCGCCCGGGGATGACCATCGTAAGCCGCGCGGAAATCCGTTACGGCCGCCGCCGCCCGGCGGAGACGCATCAGGACCATACCTCTGTTCTCATGAAGGGACGGGGTTGCTCCGCCAAGCTGAATGGCTGCGTCATAGGCCGTCAGTGCCTCTTGGTCTCGCGCCAGGCTCGCGAGCGCGGAGCCCAGCCGGGCCTCGTAGGCGGCGCGGGTCCTGCGCGGGATCCGTTCGTTTCCGGCGAGCGTCTGGTAGCTTTGGATAGCGGCCTCCCAGTCCTTCGCCTGCATCGCGCTTTCGGCTGCCTGCGCGAGCCACTCTGGCGGGTGGGCGGGAGAGAGGTGATAGGCTTCCGCGAAAAGCGATTGCGCTCGTTTTGGATTGCCGCGCGAGGCCTCGATATTCCCTAAGCGTTCAAGGTAGCCTGCTTTTTTCTCGGCCGTGAGACTGCGAATCGCGAGAAGCGATTCGAGGGTCATCGCCGCGGCGCCGCTCTGACCCGCCGCAATTTGGGCATCGGCGAGAGCGGCAAGGTTGTTCTCGCTCGGGTCGACGGCCGCGAGGTCGCGCATATGTGCCAGCACGCCCTTGCGATCCCCCAACCTCTGGGCCAGCACCGCTTCCCGTCGGATGATTTCAGGCTGGCTTTGCGCAGCCTTGGGCAGTCTCGCAAGCACCTCCAGCGCCTTCCTTGTATCGCCCGCCAACTCATATGCAGAACTGAGGCGGTCGAGATGCCGCACGGTTGAAGCGACATCGTCTTCCATGGCGGCGAGGCGCTCAAGATATCCGGCGGCTTCCGCGATCTGACCTGCCTGAAATGCGGTCTCGGCTGCTGCTTCGAGCGATTTGCTGTTCGCTTCGATTGCAACCGCCTGGCGGAAAGCCGCGAGCGCGCGTGGCGAATCGCCGGCCCTTAGCGCGGCAAAACCGGCGGCCAGTTGCAGGCGGTATTTATCCGCGGGAAGCTTGGCCACAGCCGCCAAGCTCTCGAATTCCGTGGCGGCGAGCAATGGTCGCCCGACCGCGACGAGCGTGTTCGCGAGCATCTCGCGGAGGGCAGGATCCCTCTCCGGCTGAAAATCGAGTGCTCGCTGAAACGACGCAATCGCGGCATCCGGCTGCCCGGCCGTGAGCTGGGCTTCGCCCAGAGCGCGGAGATTCACGCGGGTCGGCTCTAGTTCCGCAACGCGCTCGGCGTGTCTTACGGCGATATTGAGGTTGCCGATTTTTGAAGCGAGGAAAACAGATCGACGCTCGACGCTGGCATCTCGCTGATCGGCCGGGATCCGATCTAGCGCCGCAAGAGCCTCCTGGAAATGGCCGTTCTGCTCTTCCACGGCGCTCAGTCGCTGCAGCGCCTGATCGCGGTCCTTTCCCTCACTGGCATCGGCCAGTCGCGATAGGTAGCCCGCTGCGACGTCCAAATATCCTGCCTGTAAGGCTGCTTCCGAGGCAGACAAGAGGGCTTCCGGCACCGAATTGATCGCGGCCGCGCGCTGCAATTCGGAGAACGCGCGCGACGCGTCCTTGGCCGCTTGCGCCGCAAACCCGGCCGCACGGCGTAGGCGATACTCTTCGGCTGGACTGCTCGCGGTCTCCGCAAGCTCGGCGAAATTTGCCGCGGCCTGGTGGGAACGGCCGACCCGAAACAGAGCATTGGCGAGCGATTCGCGAATTCCCCGGTCCATCGCGTTACCGGCCCTGGTCGCGCGCTCGGCGGCTTCCACGAGATCGGTCCGCCCGAGCTTGGAAGCGACCTCGGCCAATACGGTGGCGACCTCAGGATTCGCCGGCGCCAATTCCCATGCCGCCTCTGCACGCGACAGGGCACCGGTCAGGTCGCCATTCTTCAAGGCGAGCTCGGCACCAAACACCCAGGCTGAACGTTTTTCCTCGTTATTGGTCGCGTGCCTGGCCGCGTCGTCGTAGGCAGCCGCCGCCTCTGCGTTGCGGTCGAGGCGTTCGAGAAGCTGACCTTTGGCCACCAGCAGCGTGCCATCCGCTCCCCAACGCGCCGCCTCGCGGTCCAAAAACGCGAGCGCATCCGCTGGTGCCGGGCTCGCCACCGCGGCCATCGCTAAGGAGCGGCGTGCATATTGGCTGTCAGCAGGCGCCAGGGCATTCGCGTCCACGGCAGCGGCGAGATCCGGCAGCGCTTCCTTGTTCTCGCCCAATGCCGCCCGGGCGAGCCCACGGTAGAAGAGCGCGGGTGCGAAATCGGGCACGGAAGCGAGGATCCGGTCGGCGGCACCGATCGCGGCGCGATAATGCTTAAGGTCGGTTGCCAGGATGAGATATCCGAACTGGATAACGAGGTCGTCGGGATCGGAGGCGAGATACTTCTCCAGCTCTTCGAAGGCTTCTTCATACTGCCCTTTGGCAACCAGTTGTCGGCTATGCGCGAATGCAGGAAATGAGCGCTGACGCTGGAATTCCCGCTGCAGCCAGCTCTGCGGCAATGCCGCACGCAGCCGAGCCAGATACGCATCGGTATCGCCCGTCGCCGCGGCATCGCCCGGAATGCTGGTCGCCGCGCTCTCGGCGGCAGCCGATACAGTGCTATCAGCAAGTGGCAGCAACAACGCTGCGAGCAATGGCAGCCCTACCCGGAACAGGAAGAGCAAAGTATTAACGCCTCGGCGTTGGATCAGCGGGAGCACGGTGCTCTGCGCTGACCAAATAAAAATATCTTTCATTTGTCTAAATTTCGAAGAGTACCGCTATCGGTAGTTGTGATAGACTACGCCGACTTCTTTTCAAATTCAAGGCTGCCGTCACGAGCTGGACCCCGTGCTCGGAATCAGCATGTGCCTGCATGGCTTTAGCTGCTGCGGCTAAAGTTTCCGTCCGTCTCATAAACTCTTAGGGGTTCGCTTCGGCGTTCCCGACAACTCTTCTTTCAAACATCGCTGGATGCCTCTTCGACCAAAGCCGGATCCAAGTCGTCTCGTGCTGCGAGGTCCGCCACGATCGTCAAGCCGCCTGACCGACGTTCACCGAGCTGCTGGCGCGCCATTGCCTCTTCCATCTGCTCGCGCCGGATAAAGCCCTGGGCAACGAGATACTCGCCGAGACGCTTGCCTGATCTGGCTGCCTCTGAAACTGCCTTTGCGAGATCCGGATATGTGATCGCTCCCATATCGATCAGCAGCTCTCCAATCGGGCGATATTCTACTAGCCCCCGTCCGGGTCGAGGGATCGCCGGTTCCTGGGCACCGGTCTGCTTGAGCCGCGAATAACCGTGGCGCAGCGCGAGGGTGACTTCGGCACGGCGTGCCAGCCGGACCTCGACCGACGCTTCTAGCGCCGCTTCGAGCTCAAGGATGCCGCGACGGTCGGGTACGATGGCACAGGCGAGCACAATCTTCCCATCATCTTTTTCCTCAAGGGGAAAGACCGATAGCGCCTTAGCGCAGTGCTCCGGCAGGCGGCGCAACAGACCGGGTGAAATACCGTAGGGATCAAGCGTATTCGCGCGCGAGAGGTGCAGCTGATCGCATAAGACCTCGATGAGCGCATCCTCATCAAGCTCGCCGATGTCGACAATGGCCGCGCCCAACGGCCGCCCAGTTGTAGCTTGTGCGGCTAGGCCCCGGTCCAGCTGTTTCTTGGTGACGAGGCCCCGCTCGATCAGGATATCACCAAGCTTGCGCCGATAGGCTGCGAGCAGTTCTTCCCCTGGGAAACTGTGCGCAGTCTTATCCCAGCCCATCCGCTCGCGTGTCCTCAGATGTTTCAGATAGCGCCAAGTTGCGCGGGTCACGGCGAAATAATTCACCACGTTTGCCACGAGATACCGGGGTATGATGAGCGGGAGTTGCGACCATCCGTAGATCCGGCATGTCCAGATGTGGCGATGGAGGAGCCGGTTCACGAATAACCCGACATTGATGTAAAAAAGGTCCCAAAGCGCACTATCGTTTTCAAATGGCGGCGCGAATATGTAACGGTCGGGAAACAGCGCGGCTGATACTTGCAAGGTTAGCAACCCGAGCGCGACGATATAGCCGAGCACCATGAACTGTTGGGTAAACAAAGATTTGCGATCGCGAAAATACAGATAGCGAACCCGCCAGTCGCCTCGCCAGCCGAACTTTTTCCAGCCTTGCAATGCAATCCCGGTCACCCATCGCGTCTTTTGCCGGATCGAATTCCAGAAGAGGTCAGGAAAGAACTCGCGCGTGGTGATGAAATCACGTCGACTGACCAGTCGCGGTCTACGATGCATGAAAGACCAGCCCGGCACCCTTCGCTCGATAGGAAACCGCACGAAGGTCTGCTTCAACCCCAGCTGATAGATACGGAACGAGAACTCGTAGTCTTCGGTCAGGCTGTCAATTGCAAAACAGTCGCCATCGGCAGCCGCGGCCTCGAGCGCCCGCATCGAGTAGCCAGTTCCAACCCCCGCCCCGGGCACGACGCCGGCAAACCAATCTCGGAAATGGATTTCCTTGCAGTGCGCCTCGGCAAATTCGTCCATATAATGGCCGCCAACCAGGTTCCACCACGGCCGCTCCAGCGAGATGATTGGGATCTGCACGAGGTCCCACTCAGGCATCAGGCAATTAAAGAGCTTTAGGCTTAGCGTATCGACGACATCCTCCGCGTCGTGCAAAATGACCCCGGCGAAGCGGATGCCGTGTTGCTCCTGGTATTCACGGATGCCTTTGACGATCCAGTTGAGACAGTCGGCCTTGCAGGTCGGACCGGGATGCGGAACAATCAACGGAGTGACATTGGCATGTTCCCGCATCACCTCCTCGACCTCGCGCTGCGTCTCGAGGTCGTTTACATAAGTACCGACAAACACGTGGAAATTACGGTAGTCGATGTTGCTGATCGTATTCAGCAACGCCCGCCGAATGACCTCAGCTTCCTGCCAAGCAGGGACCATCAACGCAAATGGCTGCTCCGGCTTCTCCGCCATCTCCTCGAGGCTCGGCTGGCGATGTCTTGAATTGCCGCCGAGTCGCTGTACTGCCTTCATCACAAAGAACATTAAATCGACAAACAGGTCGTCCAGTCCCGAGATTAGATAAACGATCATCATCAGGACAAATCCGGCCTGCAATGCCAGCAGACCAAGTGCAATCAGATCGACAGAGCTCATCGATGCACCCGAGTTCGAGAAATCTGTTTCCGTACTCTCGCTTTGGCCATAAATTTCCGTTAATTCGCGCTTGGGCCCATATCGCTAGGCCCAGTTGGCCGGCGCCGCACGAGCTGCCGATCGCATGAGCCAGAAGGTTCGGCAGCTGGGCGGCGTCTAATGAAAACAGGTTCGCTTAAGCAGCCGTTGGAGCTACAAACGTGTAGCCGAGGCTCTTCAACCCGGTGACGGTCTGCTGGAGATAGCTGACGTTGTCGTAGGTATGGTAAAAGAAACTTGCCCATCCGTCCCGGACCACCAAGTTTTTCTGTGCGTCGGTGATGATGTCGGCGGGAAGACGAGCAGGATATGAAAAATACGGCAGTGGCTCGATGCCACCCAGCGTGTCCGCCAATACTTTCATATTGTACACGTCGCGAACAGTATATGGCATATACTGACCTGCGACTTGGGTATAATTTATGGGCTGACCGGATAACAGGCCGGTGAAGTACAGTCTTCTCTCCGAGGCGGCCGTGAAGAACCCGTTTGCCGCGGCGTAGTCGACCGCCGAGGCGGCGTAGGAGGGGAACGTCATGAATTGCGGCATCGTGAAGCCTGCTGCCTTGTACAGCAGCTTTGCCGCGGCAAAACGACCTTGTGCCCAGGCGAGGGAATCCTCTGCGACCGGTCCTTGGAAATTCAAAGTATTATCGGAATTCATTGTGATTTGGTAAAATTCGCAATCGTCTCCGGTAGCCCCGGAGTAAGGGTTTGCCACACTGCCGTATTGATGGGTGTAGCCATGGCACATCATGGTTCCGCCCTTGGATTGCATATATTTGATCATGCTGACCATGGCAGACTTAGACTGCAGCGTTATCCTGGTGCCGTTGTTGTTGGCGTTCAAAGGGTCGAGGTAGTAAGGGATAATCTGGAAACCAAACGGGACGTTCTGGCTCTTCAGCCAATCTGCGACCGACTTCAATGCGTTGGTATCGTAGGTTGGATCGATGTCCTCGAGCCGCAGGAGTGCGCGATGCTGCACCGGTGTGCTCGCGGCGAGCGCGTCGAAGAGAAGATCACAGTAGGCCAAATAGCGATCGCCTTCCGTAATGTAGACGAGCGGGTTTTCACCGATGTAAGTGAGGCTGCCGCCATTCGGGCCGGTCGAGCGCAATGCCCAAGGGAAGGTGGAGCCATCGGAGCGGACGCAGTTGGCCAAGACGGTTACGCCGGAGCTGAGTGACGCATAGTTCATAATGCCGGCAGCGTTTGCGGCGTAACGTTTTAACTGCTGTGTTGTCCTGGTCGATGGCGGCAGCGGGTAATCGACCTCCGCCACGGATGAGAAATCAAATCCGGACCAGTTCCAACCGTATACCGATGAGAAGTTTGGATAACGCGCTGTCAACTGCCAGATATTGTCATACGCCCAGATGACGGGTGTCGTCGTACCGTATACGTCATCGAGAAACGCAGTGGGTAGCGGTTCGTCATAGGTCGAGCCGATATAAACGGCGGCTGTGTATTGCTTGAGCTGACCCGTTTGGTAGGAGGCAACGGGCATCGCGGTCCAGGAGCCGAAGTGACTTGCCAGATTCGCTGACATGATTGCGTAGAGTTCGCCGAGCCACCCCCATTGGCCTGTCGTGTCGTAAAGGACGAGGGTCGAGGGGGTCATGGCGTATCCTCCTCCATGACGCCTTTTCCGTGGACTGCTCGCGGTCGAGGCATGTGCTTGTTGGAGGGCTTGCCTTGCGGTAGGAAATAAGGATTGGACGAATGCTCACCGCGCCCAGAAACAATATATCCCGGTGCCACTCCGACTTTAGAGGGTAGTCGGCTCGTAGCTCGTTCCCCAGCCAATTGTGCGCGGGCAGGGTCCTCTGCCAATGCAGCTTGAGCGAGTACTAGCCCGGTAGCGACGAGAAACTGTCGTCGTGGCAGCCGCGTGCGTTTGGTCATAGTCTCCCTCCT
>Ga0306920_100010469_pt1 | contig 12443 bp, 10 predicted proteins | sample flu12Cox44000170_FD_204666 | JGI IMG/M metagenome (GOLD analysis project Ga0306920, IMG submission 204666) | Lab enrichment of tropical soil microbial communities from Luquillo Experimental Forest, Puerto Rico - flux4day.12C.oxic.44.000.170 (v2)... | ecosystem: Environmental > Terrestrial >...
TGACCAGCAGTCCGACCGCTGGCAGCGAGAAGTCGGACGGGAAGCCGTACCCCGCACGGAAGGTGAGCAGGTCGAGCACGGTGATCGGCCTGACGGCCGGGACCACATCGCCGACCGGGCTTGCCGGCATGCGGACGACACTCGGTGAGGCCAGCTCGGGCAGCCATTGCCCAACCGGGTCTTCCAGAACGAACCGGCGGTCCTCGACGAGCATCATCACCGCCGCCGCGGTGATGGGCTTGCTGATCGAAGCGATGCGGAAGATCGAATCCCCGGCCAGCGGCGAGGTGCGGCCCGCGTCGGCAAAGCCGGCGGCCTGCACCTCGACCCGATCGCCGCGAGCCACCAGCGCCACCGCTCCGGGCGCCGATCCATTGCTGACATGGGTCTGCAGGATGTCGTGCAGGTTACTCATCGGTCCCTCGTCACTAGAGTGCGTCCGGAAAGAAGACGCCCGGCACCGCGAAAAATCACCGGGCTGCCCCGCCGAACCGGCGAACAGCCGCCGCTCACCCCAGGCAAGGTATCCAGCGACGTCCACACTGCCGCCGCGGCGCTAGCGAGCTCCGAGCTTCCCGCCCTAGCCAAGTGCACACGCGGGCAAGGGCTGCTCTTGAGGTCTTCGGCCGGAAGATCTGAAAGCAGCACAGCCGAATGCCGTTGCGCGGCCGCCTGGCCATCGAGCCGTCGGCCGGTGGCCGGCTAATGAACCGCGACCCTGAGCCAGCTCCAGCCAAGACGATACCCGGCTCCACTTCATCACGCTCCCTGTCGAGTCTTCGGCGCACGTGACGCGCCGGATCCGCCGATCTGTATGTTCGCTGTTGCTAGATGCCAGCCGGGCGGTGGAGCGCAGATCGGGCTATTGTGTCGCACTCTCGGCGGAGCGGGTCCCTCGGCTGCCGCCTGTCTGATGGGCTTGGCTGTCGGGAGCCGCTGGCTGGGGCTGTGGGGTGGTGGATGTCAGCTTGTGGTTCTGGATGGTTTGCTGGACACGTCGCGCGGCGGGGGCGCCGATGCGCCGGTAGATCGTGAGTGCCTGCTGCAGGTGCGTGTCGGCTTGGTCGGGGTGGCCGTCGTGCAGGTGGCTTTGGCCGAGTCCTTCCAGGGCGCGTGCTTCCTCGGGGGCTGCGTTGAGGTCGCGGGCGATGGCCAGGGCTTGGGTGTGGTGCTTGCGGGCCTGCGGGGTGTCCGTGGTCCGGGTCGCTAGCTCGCCGAGGCGGTTGAGTGCCTCGGCCTGGCCGAGCCGGTTGCCGAGGTCAGCGAACAGGGCCAGGGCCTGCTGGTGGCTGGCGGCGGCGGCCGGGTAGTCGCCGGTCTCTTGCTGGACCAGGCCAAGGTCGTTGAGGGCGTGGGCCTGGCCGAGCAGGTGGCCAAGGTCGCGGAACAGCGCCAGGGCCTGCTGCTGGCTGGCGGCGGCGGCCGCGTGGTCGCCGGTCTCTTGCTGCACGACGCCGAGGTCGTTGAGGGCGTAGGCCTGGCCGAGCACGTGGCCAAGGTCGCGGAACAGCGCCAGAGCCTGCTGGTGGCTGGTGGCGGCGGCCGGGTAGTCCCCGGTCAGCACGTGAAGGAAGCCCAGCTCGTTGAGGACGTTGGCCTGGCCAGGCAGGTCACCGGCGTCACCGTAGAGCACAAGTGCCCCGGCCAAGCTGGCAGTGGCGGCCGGGTAGTCGCCGGTTTCCCGTTGCCTGATGCCAAGCTCGGCGAGGGTGTCCGCCTCGCCGAGCCGGTCGCCAGCCCGGCGCGCTGCGGCCAGGGCGGTCCGGTGGAGGGCGACGGACTGGTCCCAGTGACCGCCGACGGCCAGGAAGCCGCTCATCGCGGCGGGTATGGCGAAGGCATGAGGGAAACATGCGCGGCTGGCGGCATAGTCCGCGGCGGTATACAGGTTCGCGCGCTCGGCTTCCAGCCAGGCGGCTGCCTGCCCGAGGGCAGACACGTCCGGAGCATGGGATGGCGGCCGGCCCGGTGGCGGTCGGCGGTAGGCGCTGGGCCAGGGGATGAAGTGCCGGCCGGCGGCCAGGGCGGTGTGCAGGTAATAGTCCAGCAGCCGCCTGGCCGCCTCGTCTGATTCGGCGGGGTCGTCGGCGGCGGCGAGGGCGCGGGCGTGCTCGCGGAGCAGGTCGTGCAGCAGGTATCGGCCGGGAACGGGCTCGGCGAGCAGATGCTGGTCATATAGCTCATCGAGCTGGCGCCGGGCGGTGGCCAGGCTGGTGCCGTCGAGCGCGGCGGCGGCGTAGGCGTCGATGCTGGACCCGGGGACCAGGCCGAGCCGGCGGAACAGCCGCTGCGGGCCGGGGGTGAGGTCGGTGTAGGACAGGCCGAACGCGGCGCCGACCGACAGGTTCTCCGCGTGCATGAGGGCCAGCCGGTCCCGCGCCGCTGCCAGCTCGGCGGCCAGGCCGGTGCTGGTCCGGACGGGGTGGTTGCGGAGCTGGCTGGCCAGCATCCCGATCGCCAGCGGCAGGTAGCCACACAGCCGCGTGATCTGGCCTACCGCGGCGTCCTCAGCGCGCATCTCGGGCCGGGCCGCCAGCCGGGCCAGCAGGGTCGCCGCCTCGGGTGGGGACAGGATGTCCAAGCTGATCTGAGCGGCATCCTCCAGCGCAGCAAGCCGGCGGCGGCTGGTGATTAGCACCAGGCTCCCGGCGGTACCGGGCAGCAGCGGCCGGACCTGCTCGTGCCCGGCCGCGTCGTCGAGCAGCAGCAGAATCTTCTTGCCCGCGACATGATCGCGCCACCGTGCCGCCCGGGCCTGCAGGTCGGGCGGGATATGCCGTGCCGCGACCCCGGCGGTCAGCAGCAAGCTGGCCAGCGCATCGGCCGGATCAACCGGCCGCTGCCCGGGGGTGTGGGCGTGCAGCGGCAAGAAGAACTGCCCATCTGGGAAGCTCCCGGCCAGCCGGTGGGCGGCGTGCACCGCGAGGGTGGTCTTGCCGATCCCCGCCATCCCGTCGATCGCGTGAATGCCCAGCACCACGCCGCCCGCGGCCCCAGGGGTCAGTGTCTCTAGCAGCCGCGCCAGTTCAAGCCCGCGGCCGGTGAAGCTGACGGTATCCCGCGGCAGGGTCCTGGTGGCCACCGCCGTGAACGCTCCTGGCGCCTCTCCCCGCATTGCCGCCAGCACGTCCTTAGGCGCAGCCTTGCCCCGGGCCGCCGCGACAAACGGCGCGCGTACCGGCTCGGCCAGGCCGAGCGCATCGGCCAGCAGCCGCGCGGTGTCCTTATGCGGGGTGCGGCTGATGCCCCGCTCCAGGTCACTGACCGACCGCGGGCTCAGGCCAGCCGCCTCCGCCAGCTCCTCCTGCGTCAGCCGGGCCTCCGCCCGCAGTTGCCGCAGCAACCCGGCGAAAGAAAGCGCAGGCTGCTCCACCACCGCCGCAAAACCCCCTCGCAACCCCGCCCGTGCCCACCGGCCCGGCACCGGCAAGGACCCACCTTCCCAGCCTACGCACGCCTGGTCACCCCCCGCCATTCCCAGCTGCCCGGGCCAGCCGCGCCCGCTGCGGGCGCCTATCACAGCCGACTCACCCTCGTTCACGCCCACAGCGCCACTGACGCGGCGCCAGATGGCCGCAATTTCTGTGGATGGTTCTGTGGGTGGTCCCGTGTGGTCAATCCCCCGTCGTCCCCAGAGGGTGGAACCAGCCGCGATACCAGCCCGCCCGAGTTCATCAGCGGCCGGCATTAGACAAACAACCGCACAAGCCCGGCCACGCCACCCAGGAGACCACGATGGGCCCAGCATTCCTTCGCTACCTGGTGCAGACCCAGGCCGCAGATCCGTACCTGCAGGCCTACTGTGATGCACCGCGCCAGGCCCTGGCACCTGCCGCGACACCCGGAACAGAGACCCGCCATGCCACCGCCCCGCTTACCGGTAACGCCATCACCGGCACCCGTGAGCAGGCAGCAGCACCAGGTACCCGCGCTGCCGCACCGGTGACCTCCGGCCAGGGCCCCCACAAGACCCGGGCGCTGCTCCGCCGCCGCTCCGCCTGTCGTGCGCAGACCGCCCTGCCCGCCGCTGCCCGCTCAGACACGACCGGCAGCGTCTGGGCGGAAACGCGTGGCGATCGCCTGCGGCGCATCGCCGACCTGCTGTGGCGAGTGCCGAAGACCCGCGCCAGCTACCACGACCCGCTGTTCGAGCGGCCAGACCTGATCGAAGACGACTACTACCGCCTCCGGAACCAACCGCACGGCAGGTGAAGGTGCTGGTCCGCGACCTAGCCGATCAGGCCGCCCGCCGGGACATCCTGGTCAACATGGCTGCGCCGGCGCCTCGGGGCCCCGCGGTCCGACGGCATGTCCGCGCACTGTCACCGACGAGACGGCAGCCGCCAAGACCATCCAGCCAACACCGCGGCCAGCCACGGCGATCCGGGCCGCACCGGTCAGCCACCGCCGCCGCCCGCGCGGAATCGGCAGGGAGGATCACCTCCAACGAGCAGCATCACAGTTGGTGACTGCTGCTGCCGCCGGTAATCGACGGCAACCGGTCCTGGACCCAGGCCACAGAACAATGCCCGCCACCCTGGGCGGCACGCGGCCGCCGCTGCCGCTCATCCAGATGCAGGAACGCTAACGGTTTTCCGTCAGCCCGCCTACATAGTTTCCGGGAAGTCCAGTTCCGCCGCTTGGTCCTACGGTTGCCTCAGCTTGCACCTCGCTGAGGAGACCAGCCGATGGCGGGAGCCGCGCCCTGAGTCCCTGAGGATGGCGCGGCCCGACCGGCCGCCTTGTCGGCCCGATCGTCATCGTTCATCGCCGCGTCACAGATGAGACCAACAGATGAAAGACCAAGATAGGAGAGAGACATGCCGGTGGCTTACATCGACGTTCCGACTGGCTTGAACGACAGCGCCAAGAAGAAGATCTTCACAGAGATTTACGAAGCGATCCACGAGGCGTACCCGATTCCTGATACGCGTGTTCTGATCAGGGAGTGGCCGTACGAGACGGTGAGCCAGGATGGGCGGATCGAGAACGGACCGATGCGCCCGATCTGCACCCTTGCCGTCCCGCCCGGGCTCGAGCACGACGCCAAGCTGAGATTGATCAAGCGAATCAGCGACACGATCGGCGAGGCTTGCGGCCGGGAAGTCCAGGAGATCCGCACGCCCAGCGGAACGAAGATCTACACCAACTGGGTGCTCACGTTCTTCTGGGACCTTCCGCTTGACCATGTGGGGCTCGGCGAGCTCCTCGCGGCTGAGAATGCCCTGGTCCTCGAGAGCCTGCCGCCGCGGTAGCTGCCTATATCAGCACGCGGTGCTGAGGCGCCTAGCCAATGTGGGTACTCAAACGCGTCAGACGTGTCAGGGGCCACGGCATCTCCGCAGCACAGGCCGCTGAGCGGTCGACGGGCGGCATCGCCTGGCCAATACCAAGAGGAAGGAACAGTTGTGCCTGAAGAGATCGTTGCCGAGGACCGGTGGAGTCAGATCATCTTTTACGACGAGTGGAACTCCCTCGAGCTGAAGTGGCTGCCGTCGACCGCCGACGCCAGCGACGCAGAAGCCAGGGCAACCATGAAGGTATTCGCCCAGGAATCGGTCAACCGGCGCCCGCACACTCTCATCGTCGATACAACCGAGTTCCGGCACGCCTGGGGTGACGGGTTCACGGAGTGGCGCAACGCCGAGATCATTCCCCGCTACAACCAGGCCGGTGTGGAGAAGTTCGCCTTCATCGCCAGCACCGGCTATCCGGGGCCGACCGTGGAAGCAGGAGCCGGGCCGGCCCCGGAGGGCCCGGCCAACTTCCCAACCGGGTGGTTCAAGACCCGCCAAGCCGCCTACCAATGGCTCGCCACCTCACCCGTCCATGGCCCGGGCCGCGGCTCCGATGGCTGAGTTCCCGGCCCCGGCAGAAGGCGTGCTCCTGACCTATCTGGTCGTATCCAGCAACGTGGACCGTTCACGCCGCTTCTACACCGAGGTGCTCGGCGGGGAGACAGTCCTCGGCGGGAGCGACTTTTCGATCGTGGCCATCGCGAACGGATGGATCACCATCACTGTTGCAGGAGGCCCTACGCCGGACAAGCCGACCGTCACCCTGCAGGCGCCACCCGATCCTGACCGAGTCTCAGGCTTCCTGAACATGCGCGTCGCTGACATTGGAGCCACATATCAGCGCTGGCGAGCGAGCGGGGCGAACTTCCTCACTGCGCCCATCGACCGGGGCGGCGAGATCCGGTGCTACATGCGTGACCCTGACGGACACCTCATCGAAGTCGGCCAGGTCGTCGCCACGGCCGGGTAGGTCGGGCGCCGCCAACCCTCCGGCCAGCGAACCGACGGGCGGATCAGCTCCTTCACTATGCCCGGCGGCGAAAGAGCAACGGCACCGGAGCCGCCCGGCCCGGCCGCAACGTCTTCTGGGTCAGAAGGGCGCAGCCTGCACCTGAAGGGTCGGCCGATTCCCCCGGGCCGGCTGGTTTTCCACCAGGGAAGGCGCGTACTTGAGCGCGCGGGAAACGTCTCGGGTCGCTTTCGGCAGTCCTCGGCCTCCACCAACCAGGCTATAGCGGCCGAGCGGCTGGAATGCCGGACGAGCTAAGTCCGGCCGTAGTGACGTTTGTGACGACGGAGCATTTCGTCTTGCAAGGCGCGCGGTCAGCCGCGATCACCGGAGCGAATGGGCGCGCGAGCGTGTTTCTCGGCGCAGTGTCAGGTGGGTTGATCGCGCTTGGCTTATCGGCCAGGCCTCGCGTCTCGGCACGGCCTTCTACGCGCCTCCTACTTCGATGCCGCCCCTGAGATGGAGCGCTATCTGCCGGAATGGTCGCCGTTATCACCGCGATCCTCGCCGGCTCGGCTGCCGGGGCTGCTGGCAGCGCTCCTATCCAGCCACTCACCACAGGCGGCATTCCGCCGGCGTTGTGACCGGCCCGGCAACATTTGCTGTCCTGGCGCGCTACCTGCGGGCATGTCGGCTTCGGTCGCCGCCACGGACGGTCGGGGGGGCAACGGCGCCATCTGGGCGTGCATGTTGAGCAGGCGCCGGTCGGGAGATCTGGATCATCTCTGCCGGCAGCGGCGGTGCGGCCGCTGGGATCCTCGATGGTGTGGGTTGGTGTGCGCGCTCCATGAGGCCCCTTTGATCTGGCGCGCCAACCTCCGCTGGCATCGCGTACCTGGGAATGCGCATCCGCTAATACGTAATGCTAGAGTTACATGTATGCGTGACAATGTAGTGCCACTGGAACGGGGGCTGGAAGAAGAGGAGGCCGCCCCGCTGTGGCGGGCGCTGGCCGACCCAACCCGGCGGCGGATCCTGGACCTGCTGCGGCAGCGGCCGCTGATCACCGGCGAGATCGCCGCGCAGTTCCCGATCTCGCGCATCGCGGTGATGCGGCACCTGGAGGTGCTGGGTGAGGCAGGGCTCGTTACCAGCCGCAAGCGCGGACGAGAACGGTGGCACTACCTGAACGCGGTCCCGCTGCAAAGGCTGCAGCGGAGGTGGGCCGAGCCGGTGGCCGCCGGGTTCGCGTCAACGCTGTTGCGGCTCCAAGACACTATCGAGACTGGAGACAGGCACATGGAACCGATCCAGCCGACCATAGACGTGGCGCTAGACATTGAGATCGCCGGCACGCCGACCGCGGTATTCGCCGCGCTGACCAAGGACATCGGCGGCTGGTGGGGACCTCCGTTCGCGACCGCTCGGGCCACCTCCTTGGCCCTGGAGCCCCGGCTCGGCGGGCTGTTCACCGAGCGGTGGGAGACCGGCGGGCTGGTCATCGCGTCGGTGACCGGCTGGGCGCAGGACGAGCACCTGGCGCTGACCGGCTCGTTTCACATGGGCGCCGGAGTCGGCGCAGCCACCTTCGACCTAGCCGAGGCCGGCACCGGGACCCTGCTGCGGTTCTCGTTCCGCGCCATCGGCGTCATGGACGCGGCAGTGGCCGGCGATCAGTCGCGCGGATGGGCGGAGCTGGTCGGTACCCGGCTGAAGGAACTGGTGGAAACCGGGACCAGGCTCGGGATGGACCCCGGCGAGCCGCCCACCGTCCGGTCCATCAGGAAGGGGGGCGATCGTGGCTGAGGACGTCACGCGTACGACGGCCCTTTCGGCGAGATCATCGACCATCCCACGACGGATCTTGTCGGGTTGTGCTGGCACAACGCGACCGAAGCCCTGTCCGCCGGGCAGGTCCAGCGCGGACTGGCTGTGTTCGCGCGCCAGGTGACAACACGAGTTGTGACAAGATCATGATCACCCCGTCACGGATAGCCGGCCCCGTGAGCAGCCTGCCCCCCATCAGCTACGCCCGCAGCGCGGATGATGTACGCCTGGCTTTCACAGTCACCGGCGAGGGCCCCGCATTGGTCTTCGTGCCCTGTGTGCCGTTCAGCAACTTGCAGATGGAATGGCGGAACCCGCTTGAGCGCCAAATCTTCGACCAGCTGGCACGGCGGCTCACCCTGATCCACTACGACGGGCGGGGAACCGGGCACTCCCAGCGGGACGTCACCGACCTTTCGCTGGAGGCGATGGTTTCGGACCTAGAAGCCGTCATCGACCAGGCGGACCTGCCCGAGGTCAGCCTCCTGGGCCGGTACCTCTCCTGCCCGCACGCCATCTGCTATGCCGCGCGCCATCCGCAGCGGGTCAAGCGGATGGTCCTGTTCGGCGGCTCGGCCCGCGGCTGGGACACCCTGAGCGCCCGGCGGACCCAGGCGCTGCTGAGCCTGATCGAGCAGGACTGGGACCTGTTCGCCGATACAGCTGCGCACCAGTGGATGGGCTGGTCTGCGGGGGATGCCGGGCGCGCCGAGGCCGACAAGATCCGGGGGGCGGTCACGCCGCAAATCGCCCGCGCCACCATACGGGCGGCCAGCGCGACTGATGTCACCGAGCAGCTGCCGCGGGTGGCCGCGCCGACTTTGGTGCTGCACCGTCGGTGCCTGACCCTGATCCCGGTCGACGTCTCCCGGTCGCTCGCGAGGGGTCTGCCGCGTGGGCGGCTAGTGGTCCTCGAGGGCGCGCAGCCGACCCTGTTTAGGCAAGACCCAGGCGAGGTGGTGAGCATGCTCGTGGACTTCTTCCAGGACGGGATCGAACCGGCCGAGGCCGCCCCGCAGCCGGATGTGGCCGGAGCCGCGGCCAGCGATCCCGCGCCGCTGCCCGCCAGCCTCAGCCGCAGGGAGCTGGACGTGCTGCGGCTGCTGGCCGCAGGGGAGTCCAACGCGCAGATCGCCCGGCGCCTCGGCCTGAGCACGCACACCATCGAGCGGCACGTGGCCAACCTCTACCGCAAGATCGACGCCCGCGGGCGCGCCGACGCCACTGCCCACGCGCTGCGCAACGGCCTGGCCTAACGGTTTTCCGTCAGTCTCGCCTGCATAGTTTCCGGGAAGCCCAGCCCTGCCGCGTGCCCCGGCTGCTCCTCGGCGGCCACGGCGACCGCGTACTCCACGACCGGGCGCCTGCCCGTCACAAACCGCAGCGCGTCATCACCCGGACGCGGCTCGCGGTCGGTCAGGGTCGGCGGCAGGGCCGCCAGGTAATCCCGCCAGACGCAGCCCGCCGCCAGCAGCCGACCGGTCATCCCGGGGCAACTCCTGGTCGCAGACCTGCCGGAACCGGGCGAACAGGTTGTGCGGCTGACAGAACTGGGCGACGCCCTTGCGCTGCCAGGACTGCCACGCCTCACCGGGCGCCGCCGGGACACCAGCCGGGTCGGCCTCCAGCACGGTGACCTGGTGCCCGTCCCGCGCCAGCATGATCGCCGCGGATAGCCCGATCATGCCGCCCCCGCAGACCACGACCGATCCCATGACAGCCCCCTTTCTCCGTGCTCGCCCTTGTGAGCGTCGCCGAAGCCAGCGTTTCCGCAGCGCGGCACTGCGCGTCTTGGGCTCAGTGCCGCTTGCTCAGGATGAATCGGTACTGACGGTCGTTTGGGCGGCGAGGACCGCCGGAAGGACCGAACTTTCTGCAGCCGCTGCAATCGCGGTGTCGGCGCTGGTCCATCGTCGGAGTTCGCGTCCGTCTGGTCGGGCCAGCAGGGCACCGGCTGGCTGCAGGCCGAGCGCCTGCGAGGTACGGGCGTCGATCACGTGGACGGTGACGGGCGCGCTCGGCTTGATGTAGGCGGCGAAGCGCCGCCAGCGGGGGTCGGACGGCCCGGCCAGCAGGGTGAGCCCGTCGCCGATCAGATCGACCGTCGACCGTTCCTGGTCGCCGGCGGGGAGCCAGTGGTGCGGCAGGCGGCCGCCCAGATCCCACGACAGCGCATCATCGGTTTCTCGCCGGGCTATCGTCGGCTCGCTGGACCGCTGGACGTTGTGGGCGGCTACCGGGCGGCGCTCGGGTTCGTAGGTCGCCAGCAGCTCCGGGCCGGCCCAGCCGCGGAGCACCCAGGCCAGCTTCCAGCCGAGATCGAAGGCGTCCTGGATGGCGGTGTTCATCCCGGTGCCGCCCCGGGGGGTCGCCCGGTGAGCCGCGTCGCCGACCAGGAAGCAGCGTCCCTGCGCGTAGCGCTCGGCCAGCTGGGCGGCAAAGGTGAAGCTGCTGAGCCGTTCGATCTGTGGCCGGAAGGTGCTGCTGCCGGCGGCGCGCTGGATCAGGCCGAGTAGGTCGCCGTGACCGAGGCCGGCCAGCCCGCGCGAGCCTGCGGGGATCTCGCGGGACAAAGACCACCGGTCGCCGGGCCCGCGGGGTGCCAGCACCCCGGCCGCGTCGGGCCGGGTGATCACGTACAGGCCGTAGCGGTGCTCGCCGGCGAGCTGCCACAGCGGGGCGGTGAACTCGACGCGCTCATAGTCGGCCAGGTCGTCGGGGCCGGCCATGGCGATGCCCAGCTGCCCCCGGACGGTGCTGTGCGCCCCGTCGGCGGCGATCAGGTACGAGGCGCTGATGCCCTCGGCGGCTCCGGTCCCGGCGTCCGCGACGGTGGCACGGACGCCGGTGTCATCCTGGATGACCCTGAGCAGCTGGCAGCCGAGCCGGATGCTGGCGCTGGGCAAGCCGCGCAGGTGCCCGAGCATGACGGGCTCGTGGTGGTCCTGCGCCACCCAGGCCGGCCGGGTCGGGCTGGCCAGGGCAGCCTCGGCGTCCGAGGGAGACCCCAGGGGCATCTCGGTGCCCTGGCCCGAAGCCAGGTCGGGTGTCACCCAGGCCCGGATCTTGACGTCGGCCGCGCCGGACCTGACCGCCTGCTCGAGCCCGAACCGGCGCATGAGCTCCATCCCCCGGGTGCTGACGACCAGGCTGCGCGACAGCCCCGACGGCGTGCTGCGTTTGTCGATCAGCACCACGTCGATGCCGTACCGGGCCAGGGTGATGGCGGCGACCAGGCCGCCCGGCCCGGCCCCGGCGACCAGGACCTCACAGGTTCGTGATAGCTTAACTCTCACCATAAGAGTAGTACTATCACGAACATGGCCCGTGCCGTCAAGAAGCCCTACGACAACAGCCGCCGCCAAGCCCAGGTCCGCGCCACCCGGCTGCGGATCATCGAGGCAGCCAAGGCCCTGTTCATCGACCGCGGCTACCCCGCTACCACCCTCGAGGCGATCGCCGACGCCGCCGACACCTCGCTGCCCACCCTCTACCGCCTGTTCTCCTCCAAGCCGGCCCTGCTCAAGCTCGTCCTCGACGTCTCCTTCGGCGGCGACGACGAGCCCCTCGCCTTCGGCGACCGGCCCGAAGTCCACAAGGCCCGGGCCGAATCAGATCCTGCAGCGCTGATCAGGGCCTTCGCCCGCATCGGCCGCGAGTTCATGGAACGCTCCTCGGCCATCATGCACGTCCTGGCCACTGCGGCCCAGGTCGATCCCGACGCCGGCCAGCTCATGGAACAGATCCGGCGGCAACGCCACGTCGGCCAGTCCCGGATCGCCGGCGCCCTATCCGCCCTCGACGCCCTTGACCCAGACCTCGAATTCCCCACCGCGGCCGACATGACCTACCTGTCTCTGTCGCCCGACGTCCATCGCATCCTCACCGTCGAGCGCGGCTGGACCGGCGACCAGTACGAGCAGTGGCTCATCCGATCGCTCGGGCTCCTCCTCCGGCCCGAGCTGCGAACACCCAGAGAAACCGGCCACTGACAGACGCGCCTTCCTGCCAACCTGGTACCAGGATCACAGCGAGGCGGGAGTTCTCCATCTGCGGCCGGCACTTACCAGCGCCCAGGCCCGCCGTTCGGGCGGGAACGCCGCGCTCAGCAGCGCCAGCGACAGCGGCAGCACCAGCGCCGCGCCGGCGCCTTGCACCGCGCGGGCCGTGACCAGCGCGCCGGCTCCCGGCGAGAGCGCGCATGCCGCCGACGCTGCGGTGAACAGCCCCAGGCCGGCCGCCAGCATCCGCCGCCGCCCCAGCCGCTCACCCAGCGCTGCGCCGGTCATCAGCAGCACCGCGAAGCTCAGCGCGTAGGCGTTCACCGTCCACTCCAGTGTCCCCAGCGAGGCATGAAGGTGCACCCGGAT
>Ga0306920_100010470_pt1 | contig 12443 bp, 16 predicted proteins | sample flu12Cox44000170_FD_204666 | JGI IMG/M metagenome (GOLD analysis project Ga0306920, IMG submission 204666) | Lab enrichment of tropical soil microbial communities from Luquillo Experimental Forest, Puerto Rico - flux4day.12C.oxic.44.000.170 (v2)... | ecosystem: Environmental > Terrestrial >...
GATGGATTTACTGGCTCTGCATCGCGTGCGCTCGCGGCTCGTCCGACTGCGCACCGGAGTGATTAATCAGATCAGAGGGTTCCTGATCGAGCGCGGCATCGCAGTCAGGCAACGGCCGACGCCCTTGTCCAAGGCGCTGTCTGATATCCTGAGATCCGGCTCAGAGGCTCTCTCGCCACGGCTGGCTCGTCTCATTGCTGACCTAGTCGAGGACTGGCGCCGATTGAATGATCGCATCGCGATAGTATCGGCCGAGACTGAAGCGCGGGCCAAACAGGACGGTCACTGCCAGCGTCTGATGGCGGTGCCGGGTATCGGGCCAATCATCTCAAGCGGTGTGGTGGCGGCGATCGGTAACGGCAATGGCTTCAGACAGGGACGCGACTTTGGCGCATGGCTGGGGCTCGTGCCAACACAAGAGCCGACCGGGGATCGCACGATCCTGGGGAAGATCTCCAAACGCGGAGACAAGTATCTGAGAACGCGGTTCGTGCAGGCTGGTCACGTTATCCTGGCGCGCCGACCGAGTGCCGCGATGGGGTCTGTGGCCCTGGATCGAGCAGGCATCGAAGCGGCTTAACCGCAACATGCTGGCGATCGCGCTCGCCAACAAGCTTGCACGCGTCGTCTGGGCCATGCTTGCCCGCGGTTGCCCCTATCAGCCGAGGGTCATCACCAATGTCGCATGATCAATGCGCGCTTAAGTTCACCAAGGGGATGCGCCCCATCCCTCTTCGCCACCGCTCGCTCGCCACATAGGGCGAGCGAGCGACGGTCGCTCCGAGGGGATGGCTTCTCGTGATCCCCGACACCAGCAACGGAACAGAGACAAACAGTTTGATATATTAGCAACTTTCCCGCCGAGGTCTGCGAGATGGAATGAAGCTATGGACGAACGGTCTGCCCGGCGCAGCCAAGAGGCTCGGTGCCATGATGATCCAACGAGGTCGTTCCGTTAGTCAGCCTGGATGCGCGCGGAACCCATGACGGCCGGGAGCGCGAAGCTCCCCCTCAGAGGCTAATACATTGTTGCAGCTCTCACGTTCGACGATCTTGGATCTCTGTCTTGCGACGCACGGCCGGGCCATACATTATGGCACCCCTCAGTTCAGGCACCGTCATCAGCGGCTCGCAGGCCGGATCCTGATGGGCCAAGGCTTCGATTTCTTGCGACAGGCCTTCGATGCGCTCGTCCAGCCGGCGCCAATCGCTGGTCAGCTCTTCGATAATCCGCAACATGCGCGGCGACAGGACGTCAGAGCGGGTGGCGAGGATCATCGGAAGCTCGGCACGCAAGAAACGCAGCCCTTGACGCACCGCAATCCCGCGCTCCAGTAGGAAGGCCCGGGTCTGATTGATGATGCCGGTACGCTGGCTGACTAGCGGCTCTTGCACCCGATGCAGCGTCTGCAAGTCGAGTTGGCCGGCCGTCTCGGTCGCGACGAATTTCATCGTCGGACGCTGCACCGCTTCGGCAATCGCTTCCGTGTCACGAAAATCGTTCTTCTGCCCATCGAATAGGGCCGCGCGTATTTCGCTGGCATCAAACGTGCGTCAAGACCTTGCGATCGCAGCCTGCGGCTCAAGTGAACCAACACAGGCCTCCATCCCGATCAGGCACAGCGGCATGTTCGCGAGCCGTGCTTCGATCTGGCCGCGCGACCACCTCTGCCGCAGCGCAATCGCGCCGCGCTGGTCGAGGCCGACGATATGGAACGCGTTCTTGCCGATGTCGATGCCGATCGTGGCAACGGTCAAATTTGATTTGTTGGACATGGCGGTGCTCATTTGCTGGGTTCGCCCGATCCAAGCATCATTCGCTCGGGGGGCAGAAGCACGGCCGCACGACTCCATTATCGGACCTAGGGAGACAACGGCGCGGCAAAACGTGCTTCGCCGCTAGACGTAGGTATGGCTCCCGGGGGTTCGCGCACACTCAAGGCGAATTAGGCCGATCTCGCCGACCAGATCGATGGACGGCATCCCGCCTCCCGACTTATGACGACGACGCCCGCGTTCCAAACTCCCGGAGCAGTACGCACTGATGTCGCCAGGAGTTGATTAGGCTCGCACCGACTTCGCCATTAGCGAAAGAAATCTCGAATTCTTGATACAGCGGATCGGCCAGCTGCCGACCGCGTCAGATTTATGGCGAGCGGCTGTGCTTCTCGCCTTTGTCTCAGCAGTGCTCGGCATCGTTGGAATCGAGGCTTTCTGGCGCTATTTTCCATACAGCTCGAGATAGGGGATGATCCCGGTTGTGCCGGGTGTATGAGAGCTACCCATTCTTTCCTGCGACTACCCCAAAAATCGCGAGCAGTTACCGAGGCGGCTGGCATTTTCTCGATACCCTCCCCCCAGACGTCCGGTTTTCCCGGTGCCGGCGGCTACGGCTTCTCCCGAAACCGAACCTCCGGCGGTAGCTTCCGTACCAGCGCCGCCACAGTCCGCTCGCCCTGGCGCTCTCGCCGCGCCTGGTCCTCGACCTTGGCTCCCACCATCGCTACGACGCGGATGACCTGCGTCTGCGCTGCAAGCCGTAGGGATCGAGGTCGTCGGCAGGCCAGGAAAGGTAGTCGTATATGCGTCGAGCCTGAGGCCAGGGAGATGCTCGGCCTTTTCTGCCGGGCTCCACCGGTTCCAGCCGGGCAGCTTGTTGGAGCGACGGATGGCAGGCGCGGGATGGTTACCATGTTACCGTCCTGATCGACGGCTCCGGCCTTTCGCAACTTGCGCATCGGCGAGCTTACCATCGGCCCACTATGTGGCGGCACCCGGACTGTGAGGCAAGCGCCCTCCCCCGCGCGTGTGAGTCGTCGGGCTCCCCCCTAGAACTTTACCGGACCTGGTTCCTCTGCCAGGCCTGGAATTGACCGAACAGCTCATCCTTTTCTTGCTGGCTCAGTGACACACCGCCGATGGCTTTCTGGCGTTCGTCGAGGAAGCGCGCGAAGATCGCCCTTAGATCCTCCAGATTGGGTGCAGCCACCACGTGCGTATTGCGCTGCAGCCACTGTTCAGCGGGCGGGAAGCGCCGCCAACCGTAAAGCTCGGCATTGATATTGACCTCGCGCCATTTCGGATGGTGGCCCGGATCGAGGAGCGATGGAAAGCCGGTAAAGAATGCATCGACGAAATTCACCAGATTACGATAGCGCTCGCTTTCCTGTTGAAGGTTGGCGGCAAGCAATACGGCCCCCACTGCTACCGTATCAACGGGCCGATCATTTGCCAGGAGACTAGGATAATCCGCAGCGGTGAGCTGGGCTGGCACATAAGCCGCGGTCACCGTCGGATTGAGCGGAATGGCGAGAAAATGTAACCTGTCATTACTGGTCAGGGTGCGGAAGATCGGCGCAGGCTTCCCTGCAACGAAAGCGATCGCGGCGATGTCGCCCTTGCGCAGCTTTTCGAGTGCTAGTTCTTGGTTATCGTTTGTCATGATAACCGGTATTTTAAGCAGTCCGAAAAGCCCGGCCGCCGTGATCGCCGTGCCCGCGCCGCGCGAATCGACCTTAACGTTCTTATTCGCGAGGTCGGCGACGGTCTCAATATCCTGCCGCGCTAGCAAGTGGAATTCTTCGTTGTAGAGTTTGGTGATATAGGTGGCCCAATGCTCAACGCCGGGGAAAAGATTCTGCTGACGCGCATAATCCAGCACATCGGTCTGCAGGATGGCCATGTCGATGCCGCGCAGCAATTTGAGGTCGGTGAGGTTTTGCAGCGCTCCCTGGCCGACCACCGGCAAGACCCGCCGCGTCGCCCCGTCGTCGATGATATTGGCGAGATCCTCGGCGATGCGTACCGAGGTGCCCGCGGTGCGTTCTGTCTCGAGCTGGACGACACCCCGGTTGACACCGCTTTCCAGCGCCGAACCGGCAGGCATTGCCGAAATCCCGAGCGGTGTGGTAGGGAAAAGCACGATCATGATCGATGCGGCAATGATCCAGCGCTTCATAACAATGACCCCTGTGTTATTCGACGTTCCCCGGATTTCCGATAGTCTTAACGCCAATATCGCGCTCGCCGCCGACCTTGGCAACGGCAAATCGCGCTCCCGTGCCTAACAGGCGTTCGAACCGATGAGTTGGCGGGCGGGGAGATTAAGACGCGCTGCGGTGGCTGTATCAAGACACCTCCCCCGTCGTTGTTGTCGCCGAAATCGTCCGACTTCTGCCTGCTTCATGCCGAGGCAGGCGGCGCCGGCAATTGACGATGAGCTTCAGGATCTCGCGGAAAATCTGCCATGGCAACGAATTGCATCCGGTTCGCCAAGTCCGGAGCGCATCCCAAGATATCGAATTGGCGGGGATCAAGCAGCGGGTATCGCATGATTTTGTAACCGATCAGCCATTGGTGAGCTGGGCTGGCAATTTCGAAGGCCCTATTTCCACCTTTTGCCGACGTGCAGGCAGCAGCCGTGCGATGTCGGCGTTGGGGTCAGCGCTCGGCTGCCCGCGGAACTCTGACGACTGATCGGAGTTTCAGTCAGCCACACAAGATCTCATACCGCGGTTTGAAACTTGCTAGGGTTTCTGCGGCTTTTGGGCGCTTTCCCGACGTAAGCCGGTTTGCCGCAGGTAGGCCACCCAGCCGTATCCCAATGAGCTTTTAATTGAGCTGTCGCATCGATCGGGTGGTTCAGATAATCTCAAACAGGTCGGCAACTGGCGGCGTTGGGGTTAGGCGTAGCGGGTTCTGTCATGCGTCCTCTCATTGAGATCGTGGTTGCGCTGACTGATCACAGACCAGCGATACGCTCATTACAGAGGCGCTCGACTTATCCCAATGCTGGATACCGATCGGGCGGCGCAGATATTGGCTCGAATGCTCTGCACAAATGGAGACATTTTTCCCCATAGCGCTACCAGACTAACGGCCGGTAGGCCTGTTAGCGCTTTTGCCAATGGGAGGGACGCAATGACCTACCGGACAGATCGCGTGGTTTGGCGGGCCGTCCTCTTTAGAACCACCAACCCAGCGGTCATTGAGGGGGCTATTGCAAGACGCAGTGAGCGGCTGCGTTCGACTAGTAAAGCGGCCAAAGAGGAAGTGCTGGGATGGATGCGAGAGTTACCCCAAACTAATTCCGGTGGCGGGATCGAGTGGCGAAGCGCTGAAGACATTACGACTGGCCGTTTTGCCAACGACCCCAATCATGTTGCTGTAGTAAGATCAATGTTGCTCCCACTCGGTAAGCCGTCTCGTAAGAAATAAATAGATTAGGCCCAGGGCCTCCAAGGTTTATTGGATCTGGTGCCGAGAGCCTTTTTCTCGCTGCTCAACGGCGGGGAGTTGGCGATCATCTACCGCTTCGTGTTCCTCTATTTCTGGCTCGCCGGAGGCGGCGAATGGAGCCTCAGATCGATTGCGCGCGCCCACATCTCCATCCGTCCTATCGGCGAGCCGGGCCTAGGCATCATGGGCTACATCATGCCGCAGTTTGGCCGGAGCTGCGCGACATGGTGCGACGTTGCCGCCTTCCACCTGTTGGCGCGGATCGGGTAGCTCCGGGGTCAGCCTGTGGCGGCTCGCTCCGGTAGGCCTTATGACGTGCAAGCCTTTCCGTGGTCCGGCCTGGCTCCCTGCGCCTGCGCTTGCGCCTCGGACATGTAACTGCCGTGCTTGGTCTTGCCGTACCAGCGATCACCGAGGCAATGATACACCTTGCTGGCGGTATTGACCCTGGATCGCGGTAGGGATGCCATTGCTGGACACCCCCCGCACGGATCCGGACGAGCCCAATTCGAGCATCCGGCTCCTACCTTGGGTGTTTGACGGCGAAGCGCTGATCGGGCCAGGGATGAAGGGTGCGCGGAGCGGGAAGCCAGTCGTCGGCAAGTTTCGTCATCCGATCCCACGTGAAACGGTCCTTCTGGCTGCGGCGCCGGAGCGTTCGACGCCAGAGGTCGGTCACGTAATGTCGGAACGCCGAGAGCGCCCGACTATTTGTGGGTACCACATAGTAAGCGAAATGGCCGGTAACGACCGAGGGCGTGTGAAAAGGCCCTAACGTGATAGGTTAATGTCCTGCTATTGGGGGCTGGCGGGATGAAACGTTTTGTGGAAGGCGAGGACCGGCGGCAAGCAGCGTTGCTCCCTCACTGCCTGGATGACTACGTGACGGAGAACAACCCGGTCCGGGTTATTGAAGCATTCATCGACGAACTGGATCTGGCGACACTGGGCTTCGACGGTGTCGTCCCCGAGACCACCGGACGCCCAGCGTACCATCCAGCGACGCTATTGAAGATCTATCTCTACGGCTATCTCAACCGCGTGCAGTCGAGCCGGCGGCTCGAACGGGAAGCGCAGCGCAATATCGAGCTGATGTGGCTGACCGGGCGGCTGGCCCCCGACTTCAAGACGATCGCCGACTTCCGCAAGGACAATGGCGCGGCGATCCGGGCGGTGTGTGCCCGGTTTGTGGTGTTGTGCCGCGGGCTGGGCCTGTTCACCCGCGTCGTTGTTGCGATCGACGGCAGCAAGTTCAAAGCGGTGAACAATCGCGACAAGAATTACACGGTCGCCAAGGTCATCGGGCGGATGGAGCAGGTCAACGCCAGCATCGCGCGTTACCTGAGGGCGCTGGACCGGGCCGACCGCGAAGAGAGCGATATCGCCGAGGCCAAGTCGGTCCGGCTGAAGGAGAAGATTGCCGGCCTGCGCCGGCAGATGCATGCCTTGAAGATGATGGAGCAGACGGTTCAGGACGCACCCGACCAGCAAGTCTCGCTGACCGACCCCGACGCCCGTTCGATGGCGACCAGCGGCAAAGGGACCGCCACCGTTGGCTACAATGTACAGATCGCCGTCGACGCCGAGCACCATCTGATCGTGGCCCACGAGGTGACCAATCGGGGGTACGACCGCCACCAGCTTGCGCCCATGGCGTTCAAGGCACGGCAGGCCACGGGCGGCGAGCAGATCACCGCCGTGGCCGACCGCGGCTACTTCAACGGCGACCAGGTCCTCTCGTGCGAAGGCACGGGCATCTCACCTGTCGTGCCCAAGACCCTGACGTCAAGCGACACCCGCCCCTCCTCCCCGATTCACGGGCGCGCGCGACCCGCAACCGCGCCCCGATCCCGCGTAAAATTCCTTGCGCTTCGTCCGCTGCCCGCCACATAGCGTAGCCAAATGCCAGGCTCTCGGCTCAAACGACAGCGCAATCGCGGCGTCCGGGACAAGGACGGCAGGGTCGTCATCGCATTCCAACACCTCAGCCACCCGAGAGCCGGTCTCTCGCATGCCGAGTGGCATGCGCTCGGGCCGGGTGAGAAGCTCGAACGCTTGTTCGGTATGTCGCTTGATGACCTTTACGAGATCATGTCGTGGGAGCCGATCGCGGAGCTCGACCCGGCTCGCCTCTCGATGCGCATGCAGGCGACGCGTGTCGTTTTCACGATCTGCATGAAAGCGTACCTCAACGGCAGCCTCGGCCGCGCCGATGCCCTCGAGCGCAACCGGGAGCGCGTCATCGGAGAACTCTGGCGGCGCGAATTCGGTGCCGGCGACACGGGATAGGCGCGGTACGGGGAAAACCTGGCAGCGTCGTCGGGGCCACGAGAAATTTGCAACCTTCTCCAGAAACTGCGCGTATTTTTTGAAATAGCAGGTGCGTTCTACCCTAAGGCCCGAGCTATCGCCCGGCGACGCGCGCGCTGCCGGCAAGCCGCCGAACAGATCCGGGCATCTGACCGCTTGGCGGTGAAAGTCTGCCCGCAAACCTTGCATGTCACAGATGTCACAGCTAATTCTGCGGCTTCCGCGACGCCAGTTTCCTCCGGGAGGTCCAATGACCCATGCCTGTCGTCTTCCTCGTCAAAACCCAGGTCTGTACTAGGGTTGGACGCGCCAGATTTGATCCTAGCAGCCAACCGTCGGCCGGCTTCGCGCCGTGCTTCGCTCACCTCGCGCCAGGGGTTGCGACCCATCCGGAATGGCCAGGATGGGCAGTGGACCGCGGCGCAAGCCCTTACCTCCGCCGGCGCACCGCCACAGCAATCTACGCAGTGTGCTCGGATCGCCTGCATCGGCGACATAGGATCATGGCCGACGGCTCGAATTTCAGCGTGGGTCATCATGCGGGGATCGCGGCCGATCGCGTTGCCTGAGGCATTGGTTTCCAATCCCAAGCCACTCGCTTTGATTTTGCTCATCTCATTCTAATACGCTCCGCCTCGGGTTCGAGCGATCGCATTCGCTGCGGTCGGATCGCCCAACCAACAGCCACGACATTGTGGCAAAAGCGCTGACCCATCGGGAGTGCCAGCCCGACCCGATCCCGTACGGAGAATACCGGGTAGGGGGAGGGCCCAAAATTTGGGTCTCATCCCCCCGCAAACTGCGGCAAAATTTTCAAAATCTTCGGTCAGGTGCCATCTGCACCTTTGTCAGGTCGCGTGCGAGTTTGTGCGCCTTTTCTTCTTCGAAGAGAAAATGGCCGTGAAGCTTTATCGGCGGGTCGCCGGCGACGAGGTGATTGATCGGGCCGCTGACGTCGTGGGCCCGGAGTTCGCGGCCGTCGGAGACAACTAGTTTCACGACACATTGTCCGGCTCGACGCCGCCGCAAGCCCTGACGAAAATGCGCTGCAACACGGCGCGCTGCTTAAGCGAGAGATCGCGATGGCAGCGGCGGATTGAGACCAGGAAATGCGCTTCCCAGGCTGTGAGGATCTCCGGGCGTTCGAGGCAGATCGCGATCGCGTCGTCGACGGGCACTCCTTTCTCCGGCGACGGCCAAGCCGCGTCCCTGGCGGCACGATAGTTGGCGAGGTTGATGATGTCGGTGGTCATTGGGCGCTCCGTCGCGGCATACCGCTCGCCCGGCCCTCGGGCTTGCCAGGATGTGGGTTGAGCGCTGCTCTCTCCGGTCCATCGCGGGCGGGAGCATTGCCCGGACTCGCCGGTGGCCCCACACACCCCCTGTCGAGGTACTCTCTTGGCTTTGCCGTGGTAAGATTATCTTTAGACTGTATCACCAGAGAAGCGCGAGGTGATGTATCACCGGGAAAGCGAACGGGCGGGCTGGGCGATGTATCACCAGGAAAGCACCCCGATGTATCATTTGGGAAGCGCCCCTGCCCTTTGGGCTTACCGCTTACCTGGGCCGATTCCTTGAGAAAATTGAGCTTCCAGCGAGTAGCGATGTCAGGTCGGCCCAGTTCGGGCACGAGATGTCCCTTATAGGTGGCAGTAATCAGTCCGTCCTTTTGCAAACGCGTGAGTGCTCGGGACGCCGTCATCTGGCTGCAATGGCAGCGGTTTGCGGCCTCTCTGACGCCGAGCGCGATGGCGTCGTTGTTGTATCCATTGTGCTTGCGGATCAACAGCAAGAGGATCGTGACGTGTATCGGCTTGAGCTGTGCGAATGTCGGACTGTCGTAAAAGGCACGCGGCAGCATGATAAAGGGGTCGTGGGTGTTCATTGCCGCCCGGTGGATTTGTTCAATGTGTCCAGCCAGTCGGTATCGGCGTCGGGAGCCACCTTGACCTCAACGGCCAGCCCTCCACGGAAGATGCGGCGGGCCAGCATGTAAGCGGCGGCCTGGCCGACGTGGTTCGAATCGTGATCCGCGAAGATGTGCAGCCGGCGCAGTCCTGGGGGTGGCTCGAATGTTTCAATGCCGTTGGCCGACAATGCGGTCCAGACGGGAAGACCAAACATCTGATATACCGCCAAACTGCTCTCAACGCCTTCGGCGATGGCGAGTTCGTTGTTGACGATATTGAACAGCCGGATTGCGCCACCAACGATCGTGTCCACTGGGGGCATCATCTTTTTCCGCTGATCGACGTTAGCGTCATAGATCCGAAGCGCGCTCTCTAAGCTGCCGTTGGGTCCAATGATCGGCGCGATTACCGCTGGATAGTGGCCGACCAGAGCGTTGCTATCGTCAAAATATGGACAGCGCTTGTGGCCGCGCAGCACCGGCGAAGTAACCGACAGCCCGCGTCGCGTCAGATATGACGTTACGAACTCTGGGTTCCTTGCTTCTGCCAGAAGACGACAGATCTTGCTCGCCTTGTGTGCCGGCGCGAGAGGCGACCGTGAAGCCGACGGGAAGGATTTCCGCTCGATCCCGATAATCTTGTCGATTTCGGCGCAGGCGGTGGCGTGACTCCAACCCTTAAACTTGCGGATCAGCATGATGCCGGGGCCGGGGCCGCACTGGTTGCAGTAGTACGATCCCGAGCCGTCACGATCGTCAAAACGGAACCGATCTTTGCCGCCGCAGATTGGGCAGGGCCCATGTCGATTTTGCAAAAATCGCGTGTCGATGCCGAACTGCGGCAGGATTTCCCGCCAACGGCCGCGGGCTCGTTCGATAGTGTTTGCAATCATGAGGCAGCCAGCTGCTTCGCCATCGCCTTGGCATAGGCGATATCCCGGCTTCGCACCCAGGCTCGCATCGCGGCATCGGGCCGCTCGGGTTCGGGCAATGCCCAAGGTGGAGCATCTGGCCATGAGCCGAATTTTGCCTTGTATGCGTGCGCGGCCCAGCCGGATTGACGCCTCCTCTCTTTGGCAATCCAAAGTAATTGTTTATGAAAGCGCTGCTTTTCTTCCGGTTTATAAGCGTTCGCCCGGACGCTGCGATCGCGGCCGACTTCGCCGAGCTCTCCCTCGGCCACCTCCACCGATTTAGGTTTTTTCACGACGTGCCAGCCGCATTCCAGGCAGGGCCTTCCTTCGAACCGGACTGCGGAGCATTCCGGACAGGTGGTGAGAGCGGGCGCGTGGAGGCGCTGGCCACGCCTGCTATGAGTTGCATTCTCGGCGCGCCGGTCCTCGCTCAACCTCCAGACGATCTCATCATCAGGTAGGCCGTGCAAAAAGACGGCGCCGGCGTGATCGAGAATCAGCGCACCCTTCTTACCGACCTCGGGAGCCGGGCGAAGCACCCGGCCGAGCATCTGGCGGTACAATCCGAGGCTTTTGGTCGGTCTCGCCAAAATCAGACAGGACGCCTCAGGGCGGTCCCATCCCTCGGTCAGGACGGCACAATTGCAGACGACGTCGACGGTACCAGCCGCAAAGGCGGCGAGGCTTCTCTTGCGCTCCTCGAGCGGTGTCCTGCCGTCGATATGTTCGGCCAGCACGCCGGAGCGCCGGAACTCGTCTCTGATGTGCACGCTATGGGCGACATTGACTGTGAATACGACGGTTCGGCGGCCTTCGCCGAGACGGTGCCAGTGTTCGACGATGTCGCCCACCAAGCGCGCGGTATTCATCCTCTCGGCAAGCTGTGTTTCGACGTAATCGCCAAGCCTTACTTTGACCCCCGTTAAATCGGGGCGCGTCGGCGCATAAACTCTGGCCGGAACGAGGTGTCCGTCTTTGGTAAGTGCAGCGACTGATGGGCACTCGATCAAGGTCTCGAAAAGATTTCCAAGCCCGCGGCCGTCTGTACGGCATGGGGTTGCGGTGAGCCCGATAATCACAGGATTGGGATAGGAGGCAATCAGCCGCTCATAGGTTCGCGCGCGGGCGTGATGACACTCGTCGATGAACAGCAGATCTGCAGGCGGGAGATCGATGGCCCGAGTCCGCATTGCACGAGCGTGCAATGTTTGGATCGAGCAGATCTGGACACGCGCGCCCGGTCTCGCCGGAAAACCTGCCTGGACAATGCCGTGGTCAATGCCGACGGCATGCAGCTTTTGGGAAGTCTGGTTGGTGAGCTCGCGCCGCTGCACGATGAAGATGACGCGTTCGCCGCGCCCGGTCGCCCTGCGGGTTAGTTCCGCGGCGATAAGGGTTTTACCGGATCCCGTGGGCGCCACGACACACGGACGGCGGCGCCCGGAGGCGATCTCATTCTCGACGCGATGCACAACGTCGCGCTGATAGTCTCGCAATAGGGGAGCGCTCACGGGACTTACCCCGCGGCGAGGAGTTGGTCGGCGAGGCGCTCGAGTGAGTCAAAGTCGACTAGACGACGCTTACCGAGGGTGATAGTTCTGACCTTGGACAGCAGCTCGACGTAAAAATGCGATCTACTACACCCGAGGTACTTACATGCCTCACGGATTGAGACGAACCGCGGGCGGATAAATTCCGATTGAGCTCGCTGACGCTCTCGGCGCTCGCACTCAGGTGATTTGAGGTTGTTGTAGCGAGGCGCCGCCGCTTGCCGCTCGCGGCGCGACGGTCGGCACCGATTAGGCCCGATCTCGCGGCTGGGCTCCGATTGAATTGGTATCATCTGGTCCGCCAAATGTTGAAGCGGACAGCCAGATATTCCTCAATACAGCCGCGGTCACTGCCAACAAATCGACGCCATTTCTTTACACTCGCCGCTGCGGGGCGAGGATTGCGGTAGGAATGCCCATTGCTGGACACCCCCCGCACGGATCCGGACGAGCCCAATTCGAGCATCCGGCTCCTACCTTGGGTGTTTGACGGCAAAGCGCTGATCGGGCCAGGGATGAAGG
>Ga0306920_100010471_pt1 | contig 12442 bp, 12 predicted proteins | sample flu12Cox44000170_FD_204666 | JGI IMG/M metagenome (GOLD analysis project Ga0306920, IMG submission 204666) | Lab enrichment of tropical soil microbial communities from Luquillo Experimental Forest, Puerto Rico - flux4day.12C.oxic.44.000.170 (v2)... | ecosystem: Environmental > Terrestrial >...
CCCGCGAATCACATCGGAAAGTGAATCATTCGACCTTGCCGTTGGCGAGTTTTTCCGCAGACTGCTAGAGGAGTTTTTGCTGCACCTGCTCACTTCCGGTTATGGCACCTTGAGACAGAGACCGATGCTTTGTATGGACGATCACTATTGGGGGAGCTGCGGACATGAGTAGCTGGTGGTCGCGACGGAGTCCATCCAGAATGACCTAACAGCGACATCGTCGGGCCAATTTTGCTGTAACGCACAACGCTGCCCTTTGGTAGGCTATGCCCGTCGACGGGCAGTTTTGCATGAGACGGCGCAACTTCATCGCACTCCTGGGCGGCGCGGCCGTGCGGCCGCTCGCGGCGCGTGCGCAGCAGTCGGCGACGCCGGTTGTCGGATTTCTCGAAACCAGATCGCCCGAGACGATTACCGAGCGGCTGCGCGCTTTTCGCCAGAGTCTCAAAGACCCGGCTATGTCGAGGGCGAGAACGTAGCGAACTACGCGCCCACGCCCTGATTGCAATCGAACCGCCGGTGGCGGGCTATCCGAAAGTTTCGCTTTGGTGATCAAAAGTGAGGACGCAAATGATCATGCTTATCAAGACGCTTGCCGCAGTCGCAGCGGGTGCCGTGCTCGCCGCCAACACCTTCGCCCAGAGCACAAGGGAGGTCCGCGAAGTCTCACCGTACGTCGCCATCGAGAACGAGGCCCCACCCAAACTGATTGTGGACCCCACGCCGCTTGCCGCGGGACTGGCCCACGGGATCGTCTGGATCCAATATCATGCGGAGAACGTGCGTATCGTACCAGCGTTCGGGGCAGGCGCGCTCAACGTATCTCCACGGATCGGGCATCTGCACGTACACATGGACGACCTGCCTTGGGGTTGGGTGGAGGCGACGAGTGCCAACAACACAATCAGCGTGGCGGGTCTGCCGCCCGGTCAGCACAAGATGCTTGTCGAGTTGGTCGACGCTAACCACCACGTATTCGCTGGGTGCGCGGAGTGCAGGCAGACGGTGACGTTCACGGTCCCAGAGACCACGTCTCGCCCACACTGAACGTGATGACAAGAGCCTCGCCGGTTAACACAGTTTCCGATGTTGCCGCCGACCGTCACGGCTGAAGCGGAGAGTTGCTGCATTGCTGATGGCAGCTCCTGGCACTTTGCGTCATTTGCGGCCGCGGTATTTCGGTCGCGTCTGGGGCCAAGCGGAGCGAGCCGAATTTATAAGCACGCACCCTAGCCTCGGTGAAAGCGGATGGTCGGCGGCAGCAGCACCAGCAGCAGGATGCTCGCCGCAATGAGCGCCAGCGCCGATCCGGCATTCCCGAGAGGCGGCCGACGTCGGGCGGCCTGGCCAGAAGCGGGGGAATTGCCAGGCCCAGCACCAGCAACCGAGCGGCCGTCGCCAGCCGCGGTCCGTCCGGTTCGCTTTTCGGGCGCTTGATTTGATAAGGAAGTTCCATGCCGTTACCACTTCACGTTGCTTTTGTCGGTGGCGCGTTGGGGATGTGGCGCATTGAGCGGATCACCGCCGTTAATGGTGATACGCTCCCGCCGGCCCAACGGCTTGCGGTCCTTGAAGGTCTGGAAGCGTCCAGCACGCCTGCGGCTGCAGCGAGTTGGGCGCTGCGCGGCACGACAAGTAACGCTCGGTATACAAATCGATCGGAAATCGATGCCTTGGCAATCAAACAGGAAATGCTAGGTCGCGCCAGTGCGACTTGCGCTGCTTTGATTCCGATCCGGAAGTCGAGCGCTTGGTGGGACTTGGCGCAAGACGAGCGCCGCATCATCTTTGAAGAGCAGTCCCGGCATATCACAATCGGCTTGGAATACTTGCCGGCGGTAGCACGACGTTTGCATCACAGCCGGGAACTTGGTGAGCCATTCGATTTTCTAACCTGGTTCGAGTATGCCCCCGAACACGCTGCTGCCTTTGAAGAAATGGTTTGTCGACTGCGTGATACAGCGGAATGGCAATATGTCGAGCGGGAGGTGGATGTCCGCCTGAGCCGGTAGGTTAAGACGCTTTTTGTCGAACACCGCGCCGCAGCCAATACCCTTGAGGCGCTCATCGCAATCGGCGCGCTCCCATGGCGCCAACCGGACAGGACCGAATTTATGAGCACGCACCCTAGCCTCGTTGAAAGCGGATGGTCGGCGGCAGCAGCACCAGCGGCAGGATGCTCGCCGCAATGAGCGCCAGCGCCGATCGGGCGTCCCCGGTGAGGTCGTTGGCAAGGCCGCAGATCACCGAGACCAGCATTGCGAACGCATAGCTGACCAGGAACATCGCGGCCGAGAGGCGGCCGACGTCGGGCGGCTTGGCCAGAAGCGGGGGAAGCGCCAGTCCCAACACCAGCGAGATGCCGCTGCCGAAGCCGAGCATGCCGGCGGCAATCAAGGTCCACGCATCGGCCGTGAGCGCGATGACCGCCATGCCCGCCAGCAGCAGCACGGCGGAAACAAGGTACGGCCAGGCACGGCGCTCGAGGCGATGGGCAAAAACCATGATCAGGAGCGAGGACGGAAGCTGCCCGAAATTGTAGATGGCGAGCGCGGGCGCGATGAGATCCGTCCGCCCAGCCCAGATCAGATAAAGAGGCAGAAAGGCGTTGGTGCCGAAATAGACGGTGTTGTTGCTGCCGAAGATCAGGCCGATGCGCCAAAGCAGGCCGTAATCGAGCCGGCGCCTGCCCTGCTCGACGCCGGCATTGTCCGCCGGCGCCGCGGCACGCGGCGCCAGCCCCGCGAGCAACGCCGCCACAACGAAGATTGGAATCGAGGAGCCGGCAAGAATGAGCCGCCAGTCTCCGGGGGCCTCCCCCAGCAGCGCCGGTGCAAGCAGCACCGGAAGCAGGCAGCCCACCACCATGCCGTTCGAATAGGCGGCGGTGGCGAAGGCGATGCGCGATGAAAGCCACTCGCGCACGAGCACCGGCAACGCGGGCTGCGCCAGCGCAATGCCGAGGCTCATGACGGTCGTGGACGCAAGCAGCGCCGCAACATTGGCGAAGAGCCCGCGCAGCGCCGCGCCGAGGGCCGCGAGCAGCGAGGCTCCGACCAGCGTCCGCAGCGCGCCGAATCTCGAGATCGCAAGCGATCCCGGTATGGCGGCGGCCGCGATCATGATCATGGGCAGGCCCGAAAGGATGCCGATCTCGGTTGCCGACATCGCGAGATCCGCACGCAGGAATGCGATCACCGGAGGAACCGCAAGCACGGAGACGCGCAAGGCGGCGCCTGCGAGCCACAGCAGCACAACGATGACGGCGATCCGGTCGCGTTCCATTCCGTCGTCTTGCGGGTGAGCCGGCGCACGCGGCCGAAAGAGGGATGCGCGCATGGCCTGAGCCCACACGCGCATGAGCGACACGCCTGCCCGCAGCTTGCCATCCGGGCGGGCGATTTCTAATGTTTCACATGATGATCGCCGGGGCTACCCGCAAGCGCAGATTGCAGCGGTTCGCCGTCATCGGATTTGGCGCAATCGGCGACGAGATCGTCCGCTGCCTGGACGCCCGCGGGGAGATCGATACGCTCGTCGGCTTCCTCGATCTGCCGGAGCGCATGCCGCAGCTCCAGCGAAAAAGCGCCGGACGCTTCCCGGTCGTGAGCGCGCTCGAGCCCCTGCTTGCGCTTGAGCCTGAGCTCATTGTGGAGGCGGCAGGGCACGGCGCTGTGGCGCGATTTGGCGCCGACCTGCTGGCGCGCGGATATCATTTGCTGGTTGCGTCGGTCGGCGCCCTCGCCGAGCGTGAGCTTGCGGCCAAGCTCACGGCGGCTGCGGCGCCGGGGGCCGAGCTCTGGATTGCCGCCGGCGCAGTGGCCGGGATCGACGGACTCCTGGCGGCGCGCACCCTCGGGCCGCGCACCGTGACCTACACCTCCGCCAAGGGAGCCAAGGCTTGGCTTGGCACCGCGGCGGAGCCGCTTCTTGCAGGCCGCGAATCCGAGCGTGTGATCTTTTTCGAAGGAACGGCGCGCGAGGCGGCGGTTCAATATCCGCAGAACGCCAATGTGGCGGCAACCGTCGCGCTCGCAAGCCTCGGGCTCGATCGCACGCGCGTAATGCTGGTCTCGGACCCCGCGGTACCGGGGCCGCTCGGGATCATCGAGGCCGAAGGCGAGTTCGGCCGCATGCGGTTCGAGATTCTCGCACTCGCGTCGCCTGCGAATCCAAAAACGTCAGCGATCACCGGACACAGCCTGGTCTCCGCCGTGCACGACGGCATGGCCTTCCGGGCGCTCGAGATCGTTCGGAAATCCTTGTGACCGCCGAACAGGAGGCTTTGCCGGTCCTCGCCTGCGTGATATTAAACATGAAGCCTTGCGGCGCGAAAGCGGCGCCAGCCATCGGCCCATTTGTGCAGGAGATGCCACGTGAGCAGTCCGCAGCCTGAAACCAGAGCGCGCTCGCTCGGCCAAGAGGTTGTTGAGCAGATCAAGGCCGTCTGCCGCATGTGCCACGGCGGCTGCGGCACCATTGTCGAACGGGTCAACGGCACCATCCGCAAGGTGATCGGGGACCGTGACAATCCCATCAACCGCGGGGCGCTGTGCTCGAAGGCGGGCGCCGCCTCGGTGGAGCAGCTCTATCATCCCGGCCGCCTCGATCATCCGCTGATGCGCCTGGGCGAGAAGGGCGAGGGCAAGTGGCGGCAGGTGAGCTGGGACGAGGCCATCGCGTTCATCGCCGACAAGATGCAGAAGATAAAGGCGCAGCATGGCGCCGAGGCGGTCGCCTTCGGCCGCGGCACCGGCATCAACAACACGCACATTGTCAGCCGCCTGGCCAACCTGTTCGGCACCCCCAACGTCACGGCGATCGCCTATTTCTGCTACGGGCCGCGGGTTGCGGTGTCGAAGGTGACCGCGAGCGGCAATTTTTCCCAGCACGGCTGGGACACCACCCCGATCCCGGACCTGTTCGGCAACCCCAAATGCATCGTGCAATGGGGCTCGCAGAAACGCACCAGCAACGACCACGGCCTCATCGGGCACACGCCGCTTACGGACGCGCTGAGCCGCAAGCCCGTGAATATCGTGGTCGATCCACGCAAGCCCAAGCCCGCGGGTGCGGTCGATCTCTGGCTGCCGCTGCGGCCAGCGACCGACGCCGCCATGGCGCTCGGCTGGATGAACGTGATCATCAACGAGGAGCTCTACGACAAGGAGTTCGTGGAAAAATATTGCCATGGCTTCGACGAGCTGCGCCGGCGGGTCGCGGAATATCCACTGGCAAAAGTCGCCGACATCACCTGGTGCGATCCCGAGGCCATCGCGCATGCGGCGCGCAGCTACGCCACCACGCGCCCGGGCTGCATCCTGTGGGGCAACGGCACCGATCAGCTCGGCAACAATACCTTCCAGGCCACGCGCTCGCTGCTCATTCTGATGGGGCTCACCGGCAACCTCGATGCGCCCGGCGGCAACGTCTTCTACCCGGCACCGAAGCTCAATTTCTTCGAGCTATGGGACAAGCTGCCGCCCGAGCAGGAAAAGAAACGATTGGGCGGCGATCGCTTCAAGGCGCTCAATCTTACGCCCTATGCCTACGCCCACCCGCCTTCGCTCTATCACACCATCCTCACCGGGAAACCCTATCCGGTGAAGGGCTATATCGTGGTGGGCAATAACACGGTCACCTGCTTCCCCAATACGCGGCGCATCATCGAGGCGATGAAGAAGCTCGAGCTGCTCGTGGTGCAAGACATCTTCATGACGCCGACGGCGGAATATGCCGACGTCGTGCTGCCGGCGGCAGGCAATCTCGAGCGCGACGAGCCGCGCTTCCATCTGCTCACCAAGGGGCCGCAGGCGACCTTCGTCGATACCGTATCGCAGAAGCTTGCCGAGCTGGGCCAGCGCCGCTCCGACTGGGAGTTCGTCATCGCGCTCGGGCGTAAACTCGGCTACGAGGAATATTTCCCGTCGCTCGATGACTTCGCCAACGAGGGCCTCAAGCGCCTCGGCATCACCTGGGAGGAGCTGAAGAGGAAGCCGCACGGCGTGGAGTACCCGGTCGAATATCACAAATACAAAAAGATGGGTTTTGGCACGCCAACGGGAAAGTTCGAGATCTACTCCACCATGATGGAGCAGTGGGGCTACGATCCGCTGCCCGCGCACGTGGAGCCGCCAGAGAGCCCGGTGAGCACGCCCGAGCGCTGGACGGACTATCCGCTCATCCTCAACACCGGCGCCAAGCAGCCCATGTACTGGCACTCGCAGGGACGTCAGCTCAAGACCCTGCGCTCGCTCAACACCGAGCCACTCGCCGAGATGCACAAGGACACGGCGGCGAGGCTCGGCATCAAGCAGAACGATTACATCTGGATCGAGACGGTGCGCGGGAAGCTGCGCATGAAGGTCACGCTCAACGATCTCACGCACGAGAAGGTCGTTACCATCCCGCACGGCTGGTGGTTGCCCGAGGCGCCCGGGCCCGACCACGGCGTGTTCGAGGTATGCTCCAACGTGCTGGTTGACGACGCGATCGAGAATTGCGACGTGGTGCTCGGCTCAAGCCCGCTCAAGGCCATGCTGTGCCGGGTGGCGAAGGCGCAGGCGCCTGAGCGCACGATAACCCAGCGCTGGAACGATGCGCAGGCCGCAACCGTCGCCGCGGAATAGGTGATCGACCATGGCACAACAGGTGCCGCAGCGCGCAAGCTGGCAACGCCCGCTTCCGAATGGCGGTCGCAGCAATGCTAGGCCGGACGATGCGCTGGTGAACGACTGGCACGTCGTCGCCTTCTCGAAGGACGTTGCCGAGGGCACCCTGCTCGCAGCAGAGCTCCTTGGCGAGGAGTTGGTGATCTGGCGGCATGCCGGCAGGGTGCAGGTGTGGAAGGATCTCTGCATCCATCGCGGCGCGCAGCTCTCCAAGGGCTGGGTGGTGGAGGGCACGCTCGTGTGCCCCTACCACGGCTGGCGCTACGATTGCGACGCCAAGTGCGTGCTCATTCCGGCGCAGCCGGAGACGCCGCCGCCGCTGAAGGCGCGCGCCTTCCCGCATCGCTGCGAGGAGCGCTACGGGATGGTCTGGGCATCGCTGGGCAATCCGCCGCACGATATTCCGCCGTTTCCGGAAGCTGGCGACCCCACGTTCCGCGTCTTCAACGCCGGGCCCTATCCGTTCGGCGCCAATGCGTTTCGATCGGTCGAGAATTTCATCGACGCCACGCATTTCCCGTTCGTGCATGCCGGGCTCAACGGCGTCATGGCAAAGCCCGATCGGCTCGATGACTACACCGTCACCAAGGGCGCCGATGGGCTGAGCACCAGCGGCATCAATGTGTTCCAGCCCTACGGGGACCACCGCGAGATCCCGGTCAATGCCGAATACCGCTACCGTTGTCTGCGGCCGACCACGGCCTATTTCTCCAAGGCGGTGCGCATTACCGATCCGGCAAAGGCGCACCTTGGATCAGAGAATGACCGCTTCTGCACGCTGTTGACGGCGCAGCCGGTCGACGAGGTGACCTGCATCATCCGTCTCGGCGTTGCCATCAATTTCGGACCGGAGCTCACCGAGGCGGACATCCTGCGGCGCCAGGACGCCGTGTTTGCGCAGGACCGCGCCATTGTCGAGACGCAGCACCCCGAGCGCATCCCGATCGACCTGCGCCAAGAGCTGCACATCCGCTCCGACCGTCTGGGCCTGGAATATCGGCGCTGGCTCAAGGAGCTCGGCGTCACCTACGGCACCTACGGCGACGAGCCGCCGGAGCGCGTGGCGGGCGCGACCTGATACGGAGCATTCTGTCCTGCGCAGGGGCGAGGCACCAGCGCGTTCACGCGCGTCTTCGACGGTATGCCTCGCGCCTACTGCAAATTTCGATCGAGTCGAATCAGTTACCCGGTCGCCCGGCTTGCTGCACCTCTCCCCGGAGGGAGAGGACATCAAGCATTAGACAAAGAATTCCTTCGTCTACCCAAGCCGGACCATCACGGTCGCCATCTCGTCGATGGTACGTTGTTACCAAACCCTGTGACGCGCGAGACGGGATGAAACCAAATTGCCAAACGCTCCGTGCTCCCGCAGCGCCGGCGCGCTGCGTAATTGACGAAAGCACAATTCAACACGACCTGCTAATATAGCGATCGCTCGGGGCGCTGCACATGGCCGAGGAGGCCGGGTGGTTACCAAGCTAATCGCGGCCGTGATCATCTCCGCGTCCGTCGTTTGCGCGGGCGCGGGTGTCTTCTACGTCTGGAAATTCTATCCGTGGATTTTTTTCGGCAGTCAGACGGTCCGTATTGCGACCCTTCCAGTGGGTAGCAAGGGCGAAGTATTCCTAAGCGCCTTCATGCAAGAGATCGGCGCGGAGCATGCCGCCATCCGATTGTCTCTCGTTGAGACTTTGGGCCTCCGGGCGAGCGCGCAAGCTTTCAAGGAGCGCGAGGTCGACGCGGCGGTGGTCCGCAGCGATGACCCCGCCGTGACTGGCGGCCGGTCCATTCTCATTCTGCGTACCATCTACGCCGCGCTGCTCGTCCCCGCCGCTTCGGCCATCGACAACGTCTCGAAGTTGAAAGGCAAGAAGATGGGCGTCGTCACCGACGAGTCCGGCATCGATCCGATGGCCCAGGCCCTACTCAATTTCTACCGTTTCGACGAGAAGTACATTGTACGTTTCGGTCCCAACGAACTTTCTGATCCCCAACAGCTCCGGCAGGTGGCCGCGCTATTGGTCATCGGTCCGAGCGGCGGGGGTCCGATTGCCCTTGCCATCGAGACCTTTCGCAAGTTGACCAGGAGGCCGCCGAAGTTCGTAGACCTCGTCGAGGCGCCGTCAATCAGCGATCGTTTGGCGGTCTATGACGAGGCCGAGATCAGCGTGGGCGCGTTCAGCGGCTCGCCGGCAATACCGCCGGATAAAGTGACAACGATATCAGCGAAGGTGCTGCTGGCAGCGCAGGCGTCGCTTTCGAACCACTCCGCGAAAGAACTCACGCGCGTGGGGCTGGCGACCAAAGCCAAGATCGTGGCAACGTTGCCCGAGGCGGGACACATAGCCGTCCCATCGACCGATAAGGACGAGCTTCTGCCGGCGCATCCCGGGACGGTATCCTTTCTAGAAGGTGAGTCAGCAAATGTGCTCGATGACACCCTGAACTGGCTCTTCCTGGGCTCGATGCTGACTGGCCTGCTCGGTTCGGTGGCCGCCTGGCTGAACAAAAACAGGAACAATAAGAAGAAGCGCGACGAGCTCGCCGACGAGACGCGAGCAATTGGCTAGCAACCGCGCAGGTAGCCGTGCCTTTCGATTCCAGTTCGCCGACCGGGTTTTTGCAGCCGAGAAGGTCGGGAAGCAGCTTCGCCGCGGTCAGGTGATGAAGTTCGGTCTCGCCCTAGAATCCCCGACGATTAATAGGGACCGAAGAGCGCTCCATGTGGCCCGCCAAACAGAAAATTGACGCCGACCTTGAAGACGTTCTTGGTTTCCTTGATGTCGACTGGAAACCCGAAGGAGCGTCCGAAGCAGGCTATTGGTCCGCAGCCGAAGTTATCCGAATTGGTGCCGAAGTTGTAATAGTCGTACTCGGCGAAACCAGTGATCCAGTTGGTGAAGGCGTATTCAACGCCGATGCCTACAGTGCCGCCGGTGCGAGTATCGCTTACGGAAGCGAAACCGGCGGGGAAGAAGAAGGTGATATCGTCTCGCTCCCACGCAACGCCGCCCTTGACGTAGCCAAGGATACGGTCCCAGGCATAACCGATGCGGCCAGTCACCGAAGCAACCGACTTGACAGTAAAGCTATCGGCAAAGTTGGCAAAAAAGGCGCCATTTCCCAGGTGGGCATCGGTCCAATCATAGTCACCCTGGATGCCAACTACCCATCCCCCAGCGAATTGATAATTGCAGCCGCCTTGCAAGCCCCCGGCGACGCTGCTGGCATTCCCGCTGAAGGACCCGCCGAAAAACTCGTCAGGAACCAAAACGGTGAAATCCTTCTCGACCCAAACACCGCCGACGTTTCCGCCCACATAGCAGCCAGTCCAGCTAAAAACATAAATTGGCACCAGCGGCTGCCTGTATGCTGGCACGCGGAGATCGGCTGCGATTGCTGGAGCGGCAGCCAAAGCAGCGAAAGAAACTGTTGCGAGCAAAATCTTCTTCATAACGACGCACCCCACGTTGTTCTCCGACATGTTTCCTTTAGCCCAGATCGCCTATTGAGACTGTCCCCCAGCTGCCACAGCGTCGGATATTCTCAGGATGTCTTCAAAATAATACCATTCAATTTCTTGCTTGGTATTTTTATGCCACACCCTACATCCACATCAATCATGCAACTTTTGCCCTCAGCGATTGCAAGGAGTCGAGTACTTCGTCGTGATGGTACCGCGGCAGGCGTTCGCGCGCGTACTTGCGATTGGGATTGGTATCTCCGGGCTCTTTCTCACTGGCCTCATAGCCGGGATTGCGGTGTACGCCACGCGTACAGCGCTCACCGTCCGGTTATCGCGGGGCTGCCGCGCCCGCATGTCTGCTATCACGGAGAGTCTTGAAGGGTAAGCGGACCTAGCCGAGCAGCGCCTGCATTAACCGGCCACAGCGCTCATTTCGTTCAGTTTCTGCTTTGTTTTTCGGCCCACGAGGTAAATGAGGCCTGCCGACGCGAGTAAGCTGAACAAAAGGACCGCGATGTTGGAAGCTCCAAACTCTTCCTTAAACGCAATGGTCCGTCCTACCGTCCCGAGATACACGTACATTGCCGTAAAAGGCATAATGCCGAAAAGCGTAGTAATCGTGTAAGGCACAAGCCCGATGTCCGTTGCGCCGAAGAAGTAGTTCTGGAAATTGAAAGGCACCAACGCATTGAGCCGCAGCAGGATGGCGACTTGCCAGCTCTGCGACCTAATGGCCGCATCGATTGCGCGCAGTAGCGGGCGCTTTCCGAGGAGAAGCCTTACCTTCGGCCGCAGCACATGGCGGGAGAGCAAGAACACGACCAGCGACTCGATGACGGAAGAGACGACCACCACGGCAGCGCCCCAGGCGCCGAAGATGGCGCCAGCAGTAACCCACATGAGCTCGGAAGGAGCGAGCAGAAAAACCGCGATCACGACATAAGCAATTGCAAAGGCAAAAACCCCTGCGGCTCCCTGTGCCTTTATCCATTCGTCGAAGAATAGAAGGATACCATGGTGGTAGAGATAATAGCAGGTCGGCAATGCAGCAGCGAAAGCGGCTGCAAGCGCCGCCTTTAGCGGCCATGATCTTGCCGGGCCGAGAAGTGTCCTGAACTCGTGTGCCAGCATCGCCCACCTGCACGTGAGTTAGGGCACGCGGGGAAAAGTGAGCTCGGGCGCAATCGCACTGGCAATGATCAGCGCGTCAGTAAGCACCAATTCCATGACTGCGTCCCCTGTACGGAGATGCTCAGCGTGGCAGCCGGCAGCGTCGCTATTAGGGCGCGGCTTGGGGAAAATTGTGTCATCGTTTCCGAAAGCTGCATGTTGAACCCGATCCACTGCGGCCGCGACCGTCGGTAAGGAGCTACTGTCGCACAGCCGTGTTTTGCGGCCGACAATGATAGAATTTTGGGTACCTGGAAGCTCGTTTCCTATGAAGTTCAGGCGAGTGGCCAGAAGGTGCCCGTCATGGGCGTTCATCCAACCGGCTGTGTCACATTCACCCCGGAGGGGAGCGCCTATGTCTGGTTGACCGGCGAGGGCCGCACGCCCGCCAAAACCGACCAGGAGCGCGCGGCGCTCTTGAACACGTTGTCCGCCTATACCGGCACATGCAGCATTGAAGGCGAGACATGGACGACCCAAATCGAGGTGGCATTGAATCCCGAGTGGGTCGCCACCAAGCAAATCCGGAACGTGAAGCTGGAAGGTGACCGGCTAGTTGTCTTGACGTCCTGGCGGGTGATGGCGAACTGGGCAGACAAGGGGATGACGCGCAGCGTTGTTACATTCGAACGCTCAAAATAGACGAGCAACGCGATGTCTGCTTCTGCTCCATGTCAATAAAAGCGAGAAGGGAAATATCCGTGAAGAGGCCTGACAAAGAGGTGAATTATAGATCCGCCGTCCTCCGACGGGACGTGTTGCTTGGAACCGCGGCCAGCCTGCTCACGGCTGGACGCGCATCAACCCAAGTGGAGTCATACAGCACGCAGCCTGAGGTCGGCACCAATATTCTTCCGGCGGCGCCAATTCCCGCTACTCCCTCGCTCGGAAAAGGCAAGGCCCGCGCCCTCGTGCTCGGCGGGGGCGGTGAATACTTCATTGCCTGGCTGCTTGGGTTCGCACACGGTCTGCACAGTGCGGGCGTTTCATACGATAAAGCCGACGTCATTGTCGGAACCTCGGCCGGTGCTATCGTGGGTAGCGCGGCCGCAGCCGGTCATACCGGATTACTGCGCGACGAAATCGATTTTCTCGGGGTGTTTCCCAAGCTCTGTCAGATTTGATACCGGCGCAC
>Ga0306920_100010472_pt1 | contig 12442 bp, 9 predicted proteins | sample flu12Cox44000170_FD_204666 | JGI IMG/M metagenome (GOLD analysis project Ga0306920, IMG submission 204666) | Lab enrichment of tropical soil microbial communities from Luquillo Experimental Forest, Puerto Rico - flux4day.12C.oxic.44.000.170 (v2)... | ecosystem: Environmental > Terrestrial >...
TTCCGAATGGTCTCAATCGCCTGCTGCTGCGCCTTGGTCTTAGTCTCCTTCACAATGCTCGGCTTCATCGTAAGCGTGAAAGAGTTCTCCGGGCCCGACGCCAGGTCGAAATCAGGCAGCCGGTCGGCAACCACGCTGCGGAACTCGCTGATCGACTCCGGCGGAACCCCCTTGACCGAAATCAGTTCAGGACTCTGCTGCGGATTCGGCTTGGTGATCTCGGCGTAATTGATGTTTTTCGCCTTGAGATCTTCCTTCAGCCGCTCAATGGCGCGGTCGGTGTCGGCGTTGATGGCGTCATTCACCTGCACCTGCAGGATGAGGTGCGTGCCACCCTTGAGGTCAAGCCCCAGGTGGATGCGCTCCTGCATCGCGGCCAGCAGGCCGGCAGGCGTGAATCTTTTGGGAATGCCAAAGATGCCGAACAGGAATAAGATCAGCACCGCGAAGATAATGAGAATTTTTACTGTGAGGTTCTTCTTCATGGGAAACTGCAACCCTGCTAAAGCTGCCTTAAACCACCACTTCCGGACCGCCTCGTACCAGGGCACGACTTCAGTCGTGCCGTAGATCCTTCTATTTTTGTTATCCCGAGTGGACTTCAGTCCACGAGGGATCTCCTTCTCGCCTTACTTGGGCTTGTCCTCCCCAGTCGTGAGCGTCACAATCGAGGAGCGCGCCACTTCAAGTTTGAGATTGTCGGGGGGGACCCGCAGAATCACGGTGTCATCCTTCACCGACATGATGACCCCGGTCAGGCCGCCGCTGGTGATCACCCGGTCGCCCGACTTGAGCTGTTTCAGCAACTCCTGCCACTTCTTCTGCTTGCGCTGCTGCGGCATGATGAGCAAAAAGTAGAAGATTGCGAAAATCGCAACCATCATCACGATCGGCCCGATACCGCCGCCCACCGCCTGTGAATAAACGCCTGCCAAAGTCAGCATGTGTCGTTAACTCTCGGTGGAAGAGCTGGCCTTGAGGCCAGCGTCCAGACCTACATAATCTGCACGGGGCTTTAGCCCCCGATAAACCGGCTCCTGGCAATTCGCCTTTTCCACCGCCCTTCCGCGACGCACTCCCCCACCGCTGCATTCAAAACGCTAAGCAGGAATTACCGCAGGACGTCCGGGAAGCTCAATCGGAACACCACGATCTCTCAACAGCGCACCGCTGGATGCCGCATTTTCGCCATCTGCCGCAGCGGACCACAGGGTGGGTCATCACCAGGGAACACTCAGATGCGGAGGTCTGACACCAGAAAGAAAAGTCGCGAACTCCCCAAGTAGTATAGCTTGCCGCACGCGCCGCATGGTGTCAAGGTAATAGGCCAGGTTATGGACGGTGTTTAACACCTGCGCCAGCAATTCGTTAGACGCATATAGGTGCCGCAGGTAAGCCCGCGAATAGCGCCCGCACACCTTGCAGCTGCAATTCGGGTCGAGCGGGCCTTCGTCTTTCGCGAATCGGGCATTCTTGATCGTTAGCTTGCCCTCCGACGTGAACAGCAGACCGTGCCGCGCCGCGCGCGTCGGCAGCACGCAATCCATCATGTCCACGCCCTGCGCCACGTAGTAAACGAGCTCCTCCGGAGTTCCCACCCCCATCAGGTAGCGCGGCTTGTTTTCCGGCAGGTACGGCATTGCCGCATCCAGCATCGCGTATGTCATGGGACGCGGCTCCCCCACGCTCAGCCCGCCAATGGCGTACCCGGGCAGGTCAATTTCCACCGTGCGCTCCGCCGACTCCCGCCGCAACTCGGGATACATGCCTCCCTGCACGATGCCGAACAGCGCCTGCGTCTCTCCTGGTTCAGCCAAATACGGTTTGTCATCGTGCGTGAGGGTCTTATTTCTTGTGTCATCCTGAGCGAGGGCTTCAGCCCGTGTCGAAGGACCTGCTGTTCCCGATGATGTGGACGTCCCATCCTTTTCCCTCTTTTGGGAAAGGGTGGGACGCCTGTTTCCACACTCGGTGTCATCCTGAGCGAAGGCGGCGTCCTTTGCCGCCGGAGTCGAAGGACCCCTACCCAGGCGAGAATCTCCGGGCACTCCCCCAAACCACGGTACCTCCTCCTTATGCGCCTCAAAATAATCGCGACTGCGGTTCAGCCACCGCAGCGTCATCTCCATCGACGCACGCGCCCGCCCCAGCTCCGCCGGATGCTCCGTGCACTCATCGAACGCCATGATGATGTCAGCCCCCAGCCCGATCTGCGCCGCAACCGCGCTCTCCGGCGTGAACATGTGCGACGAGCCATCCAGGTGCGAGCGAAACGCCACGCCCTCTTCCGTCACCTTGCGCAGCTCGCTCAGGCTGAACACCTGGAACCCGCCCGAGTCGGTCAGGATGGGCTTGTCCCACGCCATGAACCTCTGCACTCCGCCCAGCGCGCGCACCATCTCCAGGCCCGGACGGAGGTACAGGTGATAGGTGTTGTTCAGCAGGATCTGGACACCCAGCTCCTCCAGCGTGTCCTGCGGCACGCCCTTGACGGACCCCAGCGTGCCGACTGGCATAAACACCGGCGTCTCGACCACGCCATGCGGAGTGACCATCCGCCCTGCCCGCGCCTTGCCGTCCGTGACTTCGACTTCGAAGTGAAATGCCATCGAGGTCGATTGTAGATGCCCCTCGGTTACAAACGTAACAGTGGGGTTCCTCATTTCTCTTGCTCGCCAAATTGGCTGTTCGTAACGTAATTGGGTACGCGCTGGGCCCATTGCCGGCATGCGCGCTCTTACTTCGCGCACCAGCGACGTTTCATATGTGCTTTGTATCCGGGCATGGCTTCAGCCGTGTCGCAAGCCCCTCGGAGGGAGATCTTGATAAGCCGCGCACGAGCTGCCCAGCGACAAGAAGGGAAGATTTCCCGCGGATCGTCAGGAGAAAACAGTTTGTTAGGATAATCGGTACAACGACAAGCGATCATCCGAATGTCGCCCGGCGGGGCGTGTCTCCTGATGCGAGCGAAGGCTGGCGCTTTTGCCGGATTCTTAAGCGAGTCAGGGGGAGAAGCTATGAAACAAAATAGCATCCGAAGGTTCTCATCCGCTGTCGTTCTCTCACTGCTTGCCCTCACACTGTGGACTAGGGAGGCTTTTGCTGAGTCCATGAAGATCGAGGGCACCATTAAGGCACGCACCGGCGATACCATGACGCTCCAGACTACCGAAAGATCAACGCTTGACGTTGAGCTGACCGATAGCACCGACGCAGCTCAGTTACAGGGCGCCTTCAAGGCCCGCAACAGAAGATGTCCATGGCCGCCCTCATTCCAGGACTTCGTGTTCAGGTCGAGGCAACCCATAACGGCCAGCAGCAGTGGGTGGCGACCAAGGTCAGGTTCAAGGAGAATGACTTTGAGCAGGCTCAAGCCATCCAGGCCGGCCTGCACGAAACCCGGATGCAAGCTCAGGCCAACGAGGCTGAGTTGAAGCAGCAGGCTGACGCACTGGCTGCTCAGAATGCGGCGCTGAAAGAACAGCAGGCCGCCCTCAACCGCCAGCAGCAGGAGATCGCTGCCAACAAAGCAAAGATTGCGGCCAACAGGGCCCGCTTCGGACAGCTCGATGACTACTACATTCTCGACGAAGTAATCGTCCTCTTCGGCAATGGCAAAACCAAAGTCGATCCGAAATATAACCCCCCATTGCTCGCTCTGGTAGAAAAGGCCAAGACCTACAACGGCTACAACATCCAGGTTAAGGGCTACGCATCCTCCACTGGTAGCACGGAAGTGAACCACAGGCTCAGCGAAGAGCGAGCCGGCAATGTTAGCAACATTTTGCTGCAGCAGGGTCACGTTCCTTTGACCAACATGCTGGCCCCGGGAGCCATGGGTGAAAGCCACCAGGTCGCGTGCCGCTTCGTGTTCTCAGAACCCGTCACCGAGAAGACTGATTCATCAGAAAGACTTGGATCCCGATTCACTGAAGCTCGTGAAAGAGATCGAGCTATACAACGCAGACAGGCTTTGGCAATTGACGAATAGCACGGGTCGCATGAGGATCACCCCAGACCCCTTGATCGGCCGCGAACGGAAGGTTCCACTGTAAGCTCAGAGAGAAATATGCCGACCAACATTGAACCTCACCGCCTCCCCGGCATCCCTGCTTGGCTAGTCTCTTACCAGAAGGACTGGCTGCGGCCCGATGTCGTCGCAGGCTTGACCACGGCCGCGGTAGTCATTCCCAAAGCGATGGCCTATGCCACCATCGCCGGGTTGCCCGTGCAGATCGGGCTCTATACGGCCTTTCTGCCGATGGTCATCTACGCGATCCTGGGGACGTCTCGGGCTCTGAGTGTGAGCACAACCACGACGCTGGCGATATTGGCCGCCGCTGAACTGGGCGAAGTGGTGCCCAGCGGCGAAGCCCGTTCGCTGCTTATCGCTTCGGCCACGCTGACACTGCTGGTGGGAACCATGCTCGCGCTCGCTGCGCTGCTCCGGCTGGGCTTCGTGGCCAACTTCATTTCGGAGCCGGTGCTGATTGGCTTCAAGGCCGGCATCGGAGTGGTCATTGTGCTGGACCAGGTTCCGAAAATCCTGGGCATCCATTTCGTCCGCGGCACCTTTGTTCAGAATCTGCTCTCGACCCTGCACGGCCTTCCGAAAACATCGCTGGCAACGTTGGCTGTCGGATTGTCGATGATCGTGCTACTGCTCGCCCTCGAGCACTTTTCGCCGACGGCGCCTGCTCCCCTCATCGCGGTGGCTGGCGGCATCACCGCCGCTTTCTTCCTCGGTTTGCAGAGCCACGGCGTTGAACTCGTTGGCCACATCCCCCAGGGATTGCCGCCATTAACGCTTCCGAATTTCCCGCTCGTCGCGCGACTCTGGCCGGGTGCGTTGGGAATTGCGCTCATGAGCTTCACCGAAACCATTGCGGCGGGGCGCGCGTTTGTGCGGAGCGACGAACCTTCGCCGCGAGCCAACCGGGAGTTGCTGGCCACCGGCCTGGCCAACGTCGGCGGCGCGTTCCTGGGAGCCATGCCCGGCGGCGGCGGCACCACCCAGACCGCCGTGAACCGACTGGCGGGAGCGCGCACCCAAGTGGCAGAACTCGTAACCGCTGGCCTGACCCTGATTACCATGCTTTTCCTGGCGCCGCTCATTGGCATGATGCCACAAGCCACGCTGGCCGCCATCGTCATCGTCTATTCGTTCGGTCTAATCAAGCCGGCGGAGTTTTTCGAAATTCGCGGCGTGCGGCGCACCGAGTTCCGCTGGGCTCTCATCGCCTTCGTCGGTGTCGTGCTTGTGGGAACACTGAAGGGAATCGTTGTCGCCATCATCGTTTCCTTGATATCGCTGGCTTACCAGGTGGCTGACCCGCCGGTTTACGTTCTCGGGCGCAAGCCGGGCACCAATGTGTTTCGGCCGCGCTCCGACGAGCATCCCGACGATGAAACATTCCCCGGCTTGCTCCTCCTGAGACTCGAGGGCCGAGTCTTCTTCGCCAATGCCGCCCAGATCGCGCAAAAGATCAAGCCGCTGGTGGATGAAGCGCAGCCCCAGGTCGTTGTCCTCCATCTCCGTGGTGTGCCCGATCTGGAGTACACCGCCCTGAAGATGCTGACTGAAGCCGAGACCCGACAGCGCGAGCGGGGCACGAAACTGTGGCTGGTGGGGATGAATCCCCACGTGCGCGACGTGGTTCTAAAATCGCATTTAGGGGAAGCTCTTGGCCGCGAAGCCATGCACTACAATCTGGAGATTGCGGTCGCAGAGTACCAGGCAAAGTACCAGGCTTCAGCCGCGCATTGAGCCGCAAGCAGGATGAAGCGGATGCGCGCGTTGAACAATGACGCCTTGGCGCTTTTGCTCGTCGTCGGCGCCGGAGTGCATGCGTATTTCAAGGGTTGGGTTGGCATTTTCTTCATACGCGTGTTTGATTCTCGCCCACTGTGCCGCATCTATGCGCTCGAGTTCCTGCAACTTATGCGCATTTAGCCCCGAGCGGCCCTACGTGATGCTTTTGCCCAATTCCTACTTCGTTCGGTAAGCCTATTCCATTGTCATACTGCCGGAAAATCTGCGCCTTCTACCAAGGTCGACCCCAAGATCGCTTGGCGAGATGGACTATGACCGGATACAGTGTAATGGATTGTTCGTCCGCGCCACCCGGCTTGGTCATGAATCCTCCCGTTGTTCTTCCCAACGAATTCAACGCCGCAACCTATTTTATTGATCGTCACCTCGCCGAAGGGCGGGAGCACAGGGTCGCAATCGAATGCGACGAGCGGCGAGTTACCTACCTTCAGCTCTTCGAGATGGTGAACCGGGTGGGCAACTGCCTGCGAAAGCTCGGTGTCCGCATCGAAGAACGGATCCTGCTGCTGCTGTTCGACACGCCGGAGTTCGCCGGCAGCTTCTTCGGGGCCATCAAAATCGGGGCGGTGCCCGTTCCCGTCAACACGCTTCTGAGGCCTGCCGACTACGAATACCTGCTCAATGATTCGCGGGCGCGGATCGCCGTGGTCAGCGAAGGTCTGATGCCGCTGATCAAGGCAATCCCGCGGGAACATTTGCGGTTTTTGGAAACCATTCTGGTGGTAGGAAGCGCGACCTGGCCCGGCACCCCCAGTTTCGACGACGCGCTCTCCGAGAGTTCAGCGGTCCTCGATGCCATGCCGACCAGCAAAGACGACGTCGCGTTCTGGTTGTACTCGTCGGGCAGCACCGGCCGGCCTAAAGGCTGCGTGCATTTGCAGCATGACATGGTAGTGAGCAGTGAGGCCTACGCCAAGGGCGTCTTGAACATCACGGAGAACGACCGCTGTTTCAGTGTCGCGAAGCTGTTCTTCGCCTACGGCTTGGGCAATGGGCTGTACTTCCCCTTGTCGGTGGGCGCAACCAGCATCCTGCTGCCCGGGCCACCCCGACCGGCCAGCGTGTTCGAGGTGCTCGAGCGCCATCGTCCTACACTGTTTTTCTCGGTGCCCTCCAATTACGCCCGGTTGCTCGCCCACGCGCGGGAAAGCGGCCGCGACTTCGACTTCTCTTCCGTTCGCTGGTGCGTTTCCGCCGGAGAAGCCCTGCCCGCTGTCATCTTCCACCGCTTCCGAGAGCGTTTCGGTGTGCAGATCCTCGACGCGATCGGGTCAACCGAAGCGCTACACATGATGATTGCCAACCGTCCCGGCCATGTGCGTCCGGGCTCCAGCGGGCAGGTTATCTCCGGCTTCGAGGCCCGCATTGTGGACGACAACAATCGACCGCTGGCGGCCGGTGTGATTGGCAACCTGCTGGTGAAAGCCGACTCGGTCTGCGCCTACTACTGGAACCAGCACGAGAAGACCAAGGACACCATCGAAGGCCATTGGATTCGCACTGGCGACAAGTATTATCAGGACGCCGACGGTTACTTCTGGTATGCCGGACGGTCTGACGACATGCTGAAAGTCAGCGGCGTCTGGGTGAGTCCCATTGCGATCGAGAGCGTCATCATCGAGCACGCTGCGGTGCAGGAAGCGGCTGTGGTAGCGCGTCCGGACGAACAGCAACTTCCCCGCACCGTGGCTTGTGTAGTGTTACGCGAGGGATTTGAGCCGACGGCTGCTTTGGCGAACGAACTGCAGGAGTTTGTCACCAGCCGCCTGGAGCATTTCAAGCGGCCTCATCAAATCGAGTTCTACGCAGAACTTCCTAAAACCGCCACGGGAAAGCTGCAGCGTTTCCGGCTTCGCACGCGCCGGGAAAATCCGAACACCGACTGAGTTGTCCGGCGCGACATTGACCGGCTGGCCGAGTGCCCCACCCGTGTCCGCACTTTTTGCCGACAGGGTGGGATCCGATCCCTGAGCCAAAATCGATCCGCGTTCATCCGCGCAATCCGCGTCCGCTTTTCCGGGCCCTGGCTAGCCGTGATTGCTTCTATGCCGGTTAGGGCACTTGGAATTAAGATTTTGAGCCGGCAGAGAACGCCACACAGAGAGGAGGAGGAGAGGAATAATGAGCCGCAAAACCACATACATCGTGGCGGCCGCAGCCGCGGTTCTTTTGCCGCTCGCCCTGTTCCTGCATACCTTCTCGGCTTCACCTTTGCCGAAGCCCGCCCCTTGCACGGGGCCTCTGCCCTCAACCACACCGCCGAAGGAGGTAGCCGTTTTCGCGGTGGTGACGGGTGTAAACCACCGGGTTGCGGCCTACGGGTATCGTGGGGGCTCGTTGTTCGAGCGGCGCGAGTTTTCGATGGCCGGAACTTTGGTGAAGCACCCACAGTGGGACCTGCTCATCGATACCGGCTTTGGCCGCAAGATCGACGAACAGTTTCACACCATGCCTTTGATGTCCGTGCGATCACGTTCTATAGTCTGTGGCAGCCTGCGGTAGATCAGCTAAAGGCTGCTGGCTACGACCAGAAATCGCTACGTGCCATTCTTCTGACCCATGCCCATTGGGACCACGTCAGCGGCTTGCCCGATTTTCCGGGTGTGCCCGTGTGGGTGACACCGCAGGAACGCGAGTTCATCAGTAAAGGTGGAAACGGGCAATTCGGCAAGCCGTTCACCGGTATTCGATACGAGAAGTATGGGTTCGAAGGCGGTCCGTATTTCGGATTTCCTCGCAGCCACGACGTCTACGGTGATGGCTCGATCGTCGTTGTCCCCGCGCCAGGTCACACCCCGGAAGCGTGATCATCTTCGTGACGCTGTACAACCGAACGCGCTACGCGTTTGTGGGCGACCTGGTATGGCAGCTAGAAGGAATCACGCAGCGCGAAGAAAGGCCGACTTGGACGCAGCAGGTACCCGCGAAAACCTGCTGCGGATGATCGCGCTCAAAGAACGTCTGCCCGAGCTGATCATCGTACCGGCGCACGACATGCGTGCTTTCGGCCAGATGCCGACTCTATCTCAGGCAAGCAGCGAAGCTACACGACCGAACATTGAGACCAGGCGATACGGAAGGAAAAACGCTTCATGAGACGGATTGCGGCGAGTAGGCCGGCCGGGGCTCTGCTGAACGGGTTACTCAAACGGCGGGTGCTTCGGCCTGTTCGCGTCGCACAGCGTCGAACTGCAAGACGATTTGCTGTCCTACTTCGCAGATTTTCTCCCGCCGACAACATTCCAACTCTTAAGTACGGTGGCTACCGAGTTGGCTACACACGCCAGTGGCGGCAAGCTGACCTTCGGTATCGTTTCCGCTCTCTAGTGTGCTTCGGGCGGTATAAGTGCAGTGATTTCCGCTCTGAACTCGGCCCATCACACTCGGGAGTCTCGGACCCTGGTTCAAAGTTCGCGCCGTAGCACTCGAATTGACCCTGTTAATTTCGCTGCTGCTCCTCACGGCTGTATTTTTTTTTGCGCTGACGGGTAGCGATTTTGCCGGCTGGTTAGGGACAGAACTTCGAATCCATCCGATTGTCATCCTGGTTTGGAAGGCCTTTCAGTGGCCGGCTGTGATCCTCTTTATTTCTATCGCTTGTTCGCTGATTTATTACTGCGGCCCCGATGTGAAGGACCGACACTGGCACTGGGTGACTCCGGGTTTTGCCTTTGGTGCTTTTGTATGGCTCGTAGGCTTGCTCGGAGTTCCGCATATACCTGCATTTTTTGAATCGTTACAGCGTCACGTACGGATCACTAGGAGCAGTCATGATTCTAATGGTCTGGCTCTATCTGGTCGGATTGGCGTACCTGCTGGGAGGGACGATCAACGCTGAAATAGAGCGCGCGGCAAAGCGAGGGACGATAGCAGCGCGCTCTTTTGCAATATGGATTTCCCGGGTGAGGGTGATTCGCGAGCCATGCGCGCGCTCGAAGCTGGCCTTGCGCGGCTTCGCTGGACTCAACAGTGCGTCCCAATGATGGAGCGTCAGAAGCTCTCCAGCAGCAATGCGTTGGAATTTTCGGAGTGTCCGACGAGGGCCAGGTGGCGCCCGTCGGGCGAGGGAATAGCAGCCCATAGCGACAGGTTCGGCTCATCGAGTATGGTGCGAACCTTGCCATTCAGATCAACATTGAGCACTCCTGAATGTCCCCAGGGACCTTTTCGCTTCACGCCACCGAGCCACACGCTTTTTCCATCCGCGGCCCAGTCGGTTGTTACCTCGCCGGTTGGGCCTGCCACTGGCAGGTCTCGGGCTTCGCCCGTGGCCAACTCGGTGATCCGCAGCGCGAATGTCTTCTCGGGGCCGATCCACTTGGTTGTTACTACGTACCTGCCGTCGGGAGAGAGACTCCAGTTGTAGCTAGGCACGTCGGCCAGTTTCATCTTTGCGGCCGCGATCTCCATGCTGTTTCCCGCCAGCGGATCGAAACTGAAAAATCTCTGCGACTGTTTATCGACCTGACCATAGATACACAAATTGGATGGCGGTTGTGCGCACTGGTGGTTATAGATTCCCTGGGCTTCCAGCACGAACTGCGACAACCCGCCTGCGAGTCCGACTCGCATGATCCGCGACGTGACGGCCGGGTCACCCTGCATGGGATTTACCAGGTAGAGCACGGCTGTGCCGTCGGGGGTCAATCGGGGAACCCACATCCTTTCGTTGCCCCCGACTAGCAGTTCGGGTTGGGTCTGGTCGATCCCCTGCTTGAAAATGCGAAGCGGCCCCTGTCGATCAGAGAGAAACAGAATAGCCTTGCTGTCTGGCGTCCAGGCAAACGGGAAGTCCTGCCGATCGTCGAGCGTGAGGCGTCGCGGCTTACCTACACGGTTGCCCTTCGTCTCAACGTCGGCGAGGTAAACGTCTGCCTGAAAGGCGCGCCGAACCAGCGCGATGCGCTTTCCGTCACTGGTCGCGCTGATATTCGCCGTCCAACCGCGATCATTTGTTATTCGAGATGGCGGTCCCGCGGGCCTTCCGGTGCCCGAGTTGAGCGGCAGCCGCCAGAGGTTGAAGTCATCCTCGTTGGGTGAAGGTTCATGCAGCGAATAGATCAGGCGTGTCGCTGTCACCCATTCCAGCGCTCCTCCGAGTGCAGCGTTGGACAAGATGGGTTCGCTGCGTGCGCTCGCCAAATCGTAAACTTCAATTTGTGAAGTAGGGTGATCGCCGATTCTGACATAGGCAAATCGCTTTCCATCAGGAGCCCACGCCACTGGCGAGAGATGATCGTCGCCCGCGTCGATGATTTTCCGGGTGGTGTTCGTGGCCGCATCGATGAGCCATATCCCGTGGTGCCCGCCCTGACGCGCCAGGAACACAATCCTGGAGCCGTCGGGCGAGACCCGCGCATGGCCCCCCTCTTCCGCAAGCAATCGTGGCACGCCACCCATGACCGATATCGTCCACAGGCTGGACGGCTTGTTCTTTGCCTCGTAGAGCTGGCGAACCGCCAGGTGAACACTGTCGGGAAACCAACTATCGGGCAGCGCCTGAAACCCCGCAGGCAGCGGCACAGCGAAAGTTTCTCCGCCGTCCACCTGCCGCAGATAAAGTCCGGTCGGATCGGAATAGGCCAGGTACTTGCCATCCGGTGAAATCACGCCTCCGGTCAGCGGTGCGTCGTTGGGATTGGCGGTAAGCCGCCGCTGGCTAAGCGCTACTTGAGGTTCCGCACGATGCGTGGCGAAGGCCTGCCGCAACGACATTCCCAACTGCGTGCGGAACAGGTAGCTATTTTCGTTGGTCAGTGAGATCGCAGCGGCTGCCGCCAGTACGGCTATGGCAATCGCTGACACCTTCCGCTTCCACTTACTTCCGATTGACGTCGATTCTGCAACCGGCGTGGGTCCTGGCGGGGCGATCGGCACGACGCGGTGCAGCCCATGCCCGTTTGCCTCCGACACCCATTCCACCGCAGCCATGAAGCGGTAGCCAATTTTGGGCAGGGTTTCTATAAACCGTGGGTTTTCCGCAGAGTCTTCCAGTGCGTGCCGTAACTTTTTCACGGCAGTGTTGACCCCGTGCTCGAAGTCAACGAAGGTATCTTCGGGCCACAACGCAGTGCGCAATTGTTCGCGCGTGACAACTCCACCTTCAGCTTCCAGAAGCAGCCGAAGAACTTGCATCGGCTGGTCCTGGATGGGGACCCGCACCCCAGCGCGAAGTAGCTTTCCGCCGGCCAGATCCACTTGGAACGGGGAAAATCGAGCCCATACCGGAGATGAACTGGAGGTTGCCACGCGAACCCTCAATGCGATAGGCCGCAGTTTAACTTAATTACCTCTTAATTGTCCTATCAACCACGCAACTCCGTTATTCGGCTTAAGTCGCTAACTTAAGCTTTACCAGATACTTCCGCAGGTGAACACGAGTTCACCGCAGAGTTCACCTTCCGGGCATTGCCCGAGCTTGCCGGCAGTGCGATGGTGCTGGCCACACGGGGTGAGGGTCGCCAGACGGGCGAGCCTCAAATTCCAGTCCCGCTTGTTGAGGAAATCACATGAAAGACAATTCGAACGCGAAATTCCTGCTGACAGCGACTTCCATCATGTTGGTCTTGTGCCTGCTGCTTTCAGGCATTTCTGCTTCGGCTCAGTCCC
>Ga0306920_100010474_pt1 | contig 12441 bp, 12 predicted proteins | sample flu12Cox44000170_FD_204666 | JGI IMG/M metagenome (GOLD analysis project Ga0306920, IMG submission 204666) | Lab enrichment of tropical soil microbial communities from Luquillo Experimental Forest, Puerto Rico - flux4day.12C.oxic.44.000.170 (v2)... | ecosystem: Environmental > Terrestrial >...
TCGCAATTGCCAGCATCGCGGCCAATGTCATTGGAGGATTCGCGGTAGCCGGCCAGTGGCAAACACAAGGCGCTTGGTCGGTAGCCGCCTTAGCGTTCAATATCGCTGTTTATACCTGCGCCATTCGGTTGCCGTATCCGTGGTCATATTGGGCGTGGCGTTTTTATTACATCAAACCCGACAAGCCAAGTGCCATCTGGAAAAAAGCCAAAATGATTCGCCGCTGGTGGCCTGACCTTGCAAGGCAAGCAGCAGCACAACCGAAGCCGCAGGCTGACGAACCAATCGAAGCGGAATGGCAAAAAGTATGATTGCACAATTGCCGTTCATCCTGCGCGGCCTACCGCCACATGAAAAAACGCAAATATGAAAAGAACAATAGCAGCAATACTATTAACAATCGGCATCGCGCTTGCAGGTGTCGGGCTAGTCCCGAACTCGCAGGCGCAATACGGTGGCTATCGCATCGGCGCAATCTGCAATGACGGCTGGCGAAGCCAATCAACTAGCAGTGGTACATGTTCACACCACGGCGGCGTAGCCTGTTGGCTCTATTCCGACGGGAGCTGTCGCTAAAGAAAGAGACATGAATACAACCACGTCACACTGGCGATTAATAAAACAGGTTTGCCTCGCGCTCTTAGTGCTCTGCCTTTGCGTTTCGCTGGCGTCCGCAGATACACCCAACCTCGACAAGAACACCATTCAGGCTTTCCACGACCTAATGGTTGCTACTTGGGGCCCCGAGAAAACGTGGACTCCGATCCAGCGAGCGGGATATCGCAGGGGACTTATTACCGTTAAAACTGGATTGAAGAGAAACAACCTATCCGATCTCCCGAAGCCAGAGGCTCACCTGATACCGTCCACCATAAGCCCAGCCCTGGCCAAATACCATGCGGCCTACATCGTTTACCGGCATCGCGCTGAATTTGCTCGGGCACGGGACGCAGCGGCGCGCTCATTTGGACCAAACGAAGCATGGACGGACGCACAGCTGGATAAATACATTGACGTACTGGGCGGCATGATAACGAAGTTTCACTCGTCGGATTTTCCTGGTGAGCTGTGGTCGCTCGATATCCAGGACGATTGTTTTTATTTCCTCCACAAAGGGGATGACTTCACCCATGCTTACCTTATTTCGCAGGCGATTAGGCCCTAAGCATGACCACCGGGTTAGTACGACGCTGTAGGCCACTGCTGACTTTCGCGCCACTCACGCCGCAGCGGGCGGTTCGTTCGCCTAATTGGCGACCCGATCGAAAATCCTGACGTTCACTGGATAACCAAGTACGGCGAGCACATCCCGATCTCGGATGCTCCGCGTAAGCCGCAATGAATTAAAGCTGGTGCCTCCTTAAGCGGACAATGGTGAGGGCGGGTTCACTCCAACTGTGCCCTACTAACCTTTTGCCTTTTTCTGGCCGGCAGCGTATGCGTTCACACGGAAAAATGAGCGAGGCGAATAACGGTCAGGATCGCTTTACTGCTGAGAACGCCACGATCGCTGCTCCCGCGCAACCCAAACCGAAACGCCATAACGCAAAGCGCTGCCTGTTTCGTGTTCGTCAGCGAATAATAAATGAACTCGTCTGGGGGGATACCGTCAGCGCAACCGCTCGCACGCTCCATGTCAGCCGCAACACTATCATGGCGATCCGTGAGCACGGCGGATGACCGCCCACCATTTTAGCTGCCGTGGCCTCTAAATCCATCCGTGACCGCACGCTCACCGGAACACGCATACCGATGGCTAAAAGACAAACAGCCATCTTCCTCTTTGCTGATAATGTTCCCGCCACAAAAGTCGCGAACGTTGTGGGGATTTCTCTGGACTCAGCCCGTGGCATCCGTGACCGCGAACAAATTCTGATTATGGAACTCAAGGCAATAATGTCAGAAGAATACTTGCGCCTTTGGGAAGAGGACGTCGCGGCATACTTCAATCGGGAAGCCGAAAAGGACTATCAACAGTTTTGGGGAGGAATCCTCAAGAAACAAAAGGCGCTTGCGCCTGACGTACCTAAAGAAGCAGATTGAAACACCCACTTTCAACCTACTAATGGATCAAAGTGTAACGCCCTACGCGTAAAAGGGGAAGAACGCGCGAGACGGATCACACCGGAGCGGAAGGAAAGCGCCCTGAATTCATTCACGCTGCCGCTCGGAAATTTCCAAAAAGGACTCCGCTGCAAGTCTATTGACGAATACTTGACGAATAGATGGTATTTTCGTGCGTTTTGGTGCGTCTCGTTGCGGGTTCACCGAATTGGCAGTTTTCATATGTAAAACGCGGTGAGGGAGGGATTCGAACCCTCGGTAGCCTTTTGAGCTACGGCGCTTTAGCAAAGCGCTGCTTTCAACCACTCAGCCACCTCACCAACGCAGAGCGAGAATATTGCGAAGAATTAGGCTTTTCCAATCTGCAATTTGGAGTTGCCAATACCGACGTTCGTCGCGTGCTCGCGATTTCATCGGAGTTGCCAATTTCCAATTGCCAATTGATTAAGTCTGACGTGATCAGCGAAGAAGAAGCGCGCAGGCGGATTTTGGAGAAGGTCAGCCCGCTGAACGAACGAGCAGTTCCACTGGCGAGTGCGCTCGATTGTTTTGCAACGCAGGATTATTTCGCCCAGCTGCCGCTGCCCGCATTCGATAACTCGGCAATGGACGGCTACGCGATCGTGGCGAGCTCGTGCCACAAAGGCTGTCGGCTGCGCGTGGTTGGAGAGCAGCCTGCCGGCCCTGATCGGAAGCTGCGCGTCGGTGCTGGCGAAGCCGTCCGGATTTTTACCGGCGCGCCCGTTCCGCAAGGGGCAGACGCGATCGTAATGCAGGAGGATGTGACCCGCGATAGCGCTGGCATCAGCGTGAACGTGGACGTCGAAGCCGGCGAATTCGTGCGTCGGCGCGGGTGCGATTTGGCGCAAGGACAGATGGTCTTAGCCAAGGGCGAACGAATTCGCGCAGCGACAGTTGCTTTACTGGCGTCGCAGGGTTTTGCCGATGTGATCGTCGGCGGCAACGCAACTGCGGCAGTCATTTCCACCGGCGATGAGCTGGTGAAACCGGGCGACGAACTTCAGCCAGGGCAAATTTACGACAGCAATTCCATGTTGCTCAGCGCGCTCCTGCAGCGGTGCGGTGTGAGCGCGACAACCGTAGAACATTGTCGTGATGACTGGCAATCGTTAGGCAACGCCATCAAACGCGGAATCAAAAATCATGTCCTCATCATCAGCGGCGGCGTTTCGGTTGGCGAACATGATTTAGTGAAAGAAGCATTGCTCGAACTCGGAGCGAAGATCGAAATCTGGCGCGTGGCGGTGAAACCGGGAAAGCCGTTTCTTTTTGGAAGCATCCAGCAGGGCACACCCTCACCTCACTCCTCTCAGCGCTCCGCCCGGTCGCAATCCCAGGCCCGCACGCGAAGCGCAGGTGAGGGTTCTGTCTTGCGATCTAATTGTTTCGTGTTTGGGTTGCCCGGAAATCCTGTGTCGGCGTTGGTGACGTTTTTACAGTTCGTCCGGCCCGCGATTTTGAGAATGATGGGCGCGACGAACCTGGACCTGCCACAGGTTCCCGCGAAATTGGCCTTTGGCCTAACGAACGATGGCGATCGACCACATTACATCCGCGGGAGACTGGCCCAAGAGAAATTCACGCCGGTCGGTCGTCAGGAATCGCACGCGCTGTTTGGTTTGAGCCAGGCGAATGCGTTACTGCGAGTCGCGGTCGGTCAGTCGTTGAAAGCAGATGAAATTGTTGATGTTCAAATTTGGGACTGAGTGAAGGAGTCCGTTCCGTAATCGTGGTAGGGAGGTTTGACATCCCAGGTACGCGTTTCTAATTTTATCACCTTGAACACGGGGCCGGTTACCGCGTTTGCACGAACTCCGACGGATCAAACTCGTGCGGATGCCGAAGGGCTTTCCCATATCATTCTGGAAATGCAGCGCTGTTTTGTGCTGCACCTGTGCAAGGAACTCGCGCCTGGCAACGTTTCGTTCCCGCAATTCTTTCTTCTCGCATATCTCGACCGTAAAGAAGTGCTAAGCATGTCCGAGATCGCGAAGAAAATGGGGCACACTACGGCTGCAGCGAGCGGCCTCGTGGCGCGCCTGGAGAATCTTCGCTACGTGATGCGCTCGGCCGCGCGAGATGACCGCCGCAAAGTGATGGTCTGCATCACGCCGAAGGGCTCGGCCCTCGTCCGCCGAATTCGGGAGGAAATGGTTGGTAACGTTATGAAAATACTGAACCACCTCACACGTGACGAGCAAAAGGCGTGGCTGCACATTTACAGCAAAATTTACGATTATTGTCAGTCGAAATGATTTTGCTTTGGCTGGCGGGGGTGCTATGAGACTGCGTTGAATCCACCTGCCGGCCCTTGCGCGTCTAATCGTTAACGCTGTATGACCAGATTTTTTCTTTGCCTCGGGATTATTGCAACTTTCGGCATTCTTAGTCAGCGGAGTTTTGCCGGCAGCGAGGGAAAATACGGCGGCGAGACAACCTCTCGGACCCGAACGATATCAGGAGGGGCAGTGCCTACCTTTACTCTGGACCAAGCGATCCTGACGGCGGTGCAGCGCAATCCTACTCTTCTCAACTCAGAACAAGAGATCAAGCGAACCAGAGGCGTGATTATTCAAGTGCGTGCGCAGGCGCTGCCACAGATCACTGCAAACGCCAATTTTCAATGGACCGACCCGCACCTGGTGGGCGCGCGTATTCTTGGAAATACCTCGACTACCACGACAGGAGGAACCCCGGGCAGCGGCAGAGCCGTCGAGTCTTTGATGGAAGGTTTGCCCTCGCAGGTCGGCGAAGTTCGTGCGCCACTGGCTGATCCGACTCCAGTGCCTGTGACGAATGTTGAAGCGAGCGATATCTCCTACGCGATCAGTGTTACCGGAACGCAGCTCGTTTTTAACGGCACAACTTTCAATCAGATCCGGGGCACTTTTTTTCAACGCGACAGCGCATACTTCGCGTTCCGCAATGTTTTGGATCAACTGATCGCCACGGTAAAAACGCAGTTTTACCAGATCATCGTGAACCGAGAGCTGGTGAAAGTGAACGAGGAAAACGTACATCTTTTGGAAGCCCAGTTGAAAGACCAGCAAAACCGGTTTGAAGCAGGAACAGTTCCGCGGTTCAATGTGCTGCAAGCGGACGTGCAGCTGCACAATCAAATTCCGCAACTGATTACTGCCCAGAACAACTTGCGCATCTCGAAGTTGCAACTGGCGAAGACTCTTGGGCTCGATTTCAAACGACGACGCGGTGACAGTCCGCCGCTGGAAGTAATTGGTGACATGCCATACATCCCGCGCCCGATCGAACTCGCCGACGCCATCGAAATGGGAAAGCAGCGGCGAGCTTTCCTGAAACAAGCTCGGGCAAACGTATTGAACCAGCTTCAACAAGTGCGCGCGGCGGCAGGTCAATATCTTCCCAGCATTACGACGACCGGCGGCGGCGAATGGGTCAGCTCACCGACCAACTCGAGCTGGCATGATATTTCAAAAGGTTGGACCGCATTGGTGCAGGGCAGCATGCCGATCTGGGACAGCGGCGCAATCGCCGGTCAAGTGATTCAGCAACGTGCGCTCCTTTCCGAAACAAAAATCACTTACGATGACGACGTTCGGCAGGTCGAGCTGGAGATACAGACCGCTTATTCCAATTTGCAGCAGAACGAGGAGCTGGTTAAAAGCCAGGAAAAAAATGTCGAGTTGGCCGATGAGGCGTTGCGTCTGGCCAAAGCCCGACTCGACGCCGGCGCGGGGGTTCAGTTGGATGTGCTGAATGCGACGGTCCAATTGCTCACAGCGCAGTCCACACGGTTGCAAGCGCTGTTTGGATACAACTCTTCACTGGCAGAATTCGATCGCGCCACCGGCGCACAGAGCACTTATACAGAAATGTTTGCCAACCTCAGGCCGCGCGTCACGACGACAAAGACCTATTACACCGGCAGTGACGTGGATGCCATGGGCGATCCGAAGGAAACCGGCCAAGAACGCATTTCGACTACGACGCGAAGGACCAGCTCCAAGTAACGCGTCCAACAGCAAAGGGACGCTTGAATTTCGGAACGCGCCACGGCCGCGGCAAACGTCATGTTGAGCGAAGCGAAACATCTCTGATTGCCGTCTTAGCGCTTCGCAGAAATTATCTGGGATCCTTCGCTTCGCTCAGGATGACAATGCGGCGTGGTTATTGGAGGGTTTAAATTCGGAGTTGATAATGCAGCTGCCCTTCGAACAATTTCCTGCGCTGAGTGCAATCCGAATCTGTCGTCACGTTTTCGCGCAAAGAATTCCCGGCATCGACGTCTCACACGAAAAAGCCGAAGTGCTGGAGCGGCTCGATGCCGCACATCGGGAAATTCGCAACGCAATCGGTTTTGGCGACTCCGATGAAATCGCGAGCACGCGACGAAGTCGGTCTTGGCCGCTATTTAAGGCGGAACAAGTTCATGGAAACAAAATCGCAGTTATCGAACGCGCTGCAGCATCCGCTGTCCCCAGCGGGGTTAATGGCCGCGAATTTCCCGCGTGTGATGGCATTATCACCAATCAACGCGGCATCGCGCTCGGCAGTTACGTCGCGGATTGTTGCGCGGTTTACATCGTGGATCCAAAAACGCCCGCGATTGGCCTTGTGCATTCCGGACGCAAAGGAACCGCGCTTGGCGTGGTTCCAAACGCGATCAGACAAATGATTGAACGCTTCAACTGCGATCCCTCAAACATGACCGTGCAACTCAGTCCCTGCATTCGCCCACCTCACTACGAGATCGATTTCGCTGCTGAAATCATCCGGCAATGTCGCGCGCTTGGCGTTCAACACATCTACGATTTCGGCACGTGCACCGCCTGCGACTTGCGTCGCTACTACTCCTACCGCGCCGAGAAAGGAAAAACCGGCCGGATGCTGGCCGTGCTTGGACTGAATTCAACGATTGCGAATTAGACGGAAAAATGTTCGCCTTTAACCACGAAATTTCGTCTAATTCTCGTTAGGTGACCATGGGCGCATCACGTCAGGGCGACACACCGGCAAGGGCTGATTCTCGCGTAACGATTCACATGGCGGCGAGCCTCGACGGCTTCATCGCTCGAAAGGACGGGAGCGTCGACTGGCTCGAGACCTCGGACGAATTCGAAGGCGGGGATACGCTTGATCCAGAATTCGCCGAGGCTTTCCTCAAAACGATCGATTGCTACGTCATGGGGTCGCGAACCTATGAAACTGCGTTGAATTTTGAAGCCAAAGGGTTGGGATGGGCGTACGGCGACAAACCCATCTTCGTTCTCACTAGTCGCGATCTGCCGCGAACCCGGAATACGGTCGAGTTCCATTCAGGCGACCTCGCGCAGTTCGTCAATGGGCACCTGCGGCGCACGTTTCGTACCATCTGGTTTGTTGGAGGCGGTCTGGTTTCTGGCGAATGCCTTCAGCTCGGGCTAGCCGATGAAGTGCGCTATTCGATCCTGCCGATCTTGATTGGGGATGGGATCCGATTCTTCGAGAAGCTCCACCGAGATATCGCCCTTCATCTCGCGGAGGTCAAAGCCTATAAGAGCGGCATGGTTGAACTGTGTTACGCGGTGCGAGGACATCGCGGCGAGTCACAGAATGCCACCTAGCCAAGCGATGCAGCGAACCTCGGACCGTCTATGCCTAGACTTGGGAGCCTTCGAACTCGTTTCTCATTCGCGCGGTCACTGATCTTGTGTCTCGTTAGACGTTCAAAACTCTCATGGATCATACAAGAGCCTTAGCCGCATTTCTTTCGCAACACGGCTTTCACCGACACACGCTGGTGCGCAACGAAGTCGGGCATTTACAGCTTGTTGGGTTACTGCACAACGCTCCAGTCGACATTCTGGTCGATACTGGTGCCGCGAGTACGGTCGTCGATCTTTCCTATTGTCACGCCAAGGGCATTCCGACACGCGACACTGGCAGGCTGGGAGGCGGCGCCGGAGGCATCACCTTAGCGATATATGCGTTGGACGGGGCGCGGTTATCGTTGGATGGTTACCCTCTTCGCAGTGACGGTATCTACGCTGTCGATCTTACTCACGTGAACGAAGGGCTCGTCGCGAAGGGGGCATCTCCTGTGCACGGCGTGCTTGGGGCGGACGTTCTGACCTATCACCAAGCGGTTATAGATTATGCGACGATGTCCTTGTTTTTGCGTCATCCATACGCCTAACCAATTGATAGCCAACGGCGTCTAATCGCCAGAACGCGATCAACCTTGCCACATCCCGCTGCCGTGGCTTATCTCTATCTCATTAGACCCTTATGCGATGCCGTCCCCTATGGCAGTGCCCAAAATGCCGTCGACGGTTTGCCAACCCTAATCAATCTCATGCGTGCGGGCGATGCGACCTCGAGCATCACTTCAGCCATAAGTCACCACAGATTCGTGCTCTGTTCGACGATGTCGTAGCAGCCATTCGGAGGATTGGCCCAGTCCGAATTCTGCCGGAAAAAACGCGCATTGCTTTTCAGGTGCGCATGTTCTCGCACGCCGGTTCGAACATCCGCGCTTTCGTCAGATTCAGACGATCTCGCCGCGCAATCACGTTCATAGCTTTCGGATTACTTCACCGCGTGACATTGACGCAGCGTTCACGTCTTGGCTCGCGGAAGCATATTCTGTTGGTGAGCAACGCCACCTCGAAACGAAAGGTCTAACCAATAGAAGAACCTAACCCAGTCACTTGAGTTACGCCGGCGACGAAATTCACACTTTGGCTTTAAGTGGCTGAGTGAGCTTACCTCCTTCTCGTTAGACCGTGTTCGGTCAGTCCCTGAAATTTTTGAAGTTTGTGGCAACACCGAAGTCGCGACTGCGCACGAACTGAATGACCGTTTGCAGGTCGTCTTTCTTTTTCCCGGTGACGCGAATTTGCCGGTCCTGCAGCTGGCTTTGCACCTTGAAGCCCTGTGATTTGATCGCCTGGATAATTTCTTTGGCTTTGTTCCCTTCCAGGCCTTGCTTAATCTTCAATTCCTGCCGTGCGTGGCCTACGGATGAGATCGCGGGTTCTTCCTGCCCGACATTCCGCAGATCCACGCCGCGCCTGGACAGCTTGCCAATGACGATTTCACGCAGCGCTTTCAAATGCGCGCCATCGTCGGCGATTAAAATAATCTTGTCCTGTTCAGGAATGATTTCGGTTTTCGCATCTTTTAAGTCGAACCGGGTAGCAAGTTCTTTGCGCGCCTGATTTAGCGCGTTATCGATCTCCTGCTTGTCCACTTCGGAGACAATATCGAAGGAAGGCATGGCGTTGAATTTCGGATTTCAGATTTCAAATTTCAAATTTGCTGAGGGAGAAATTCCCCGTCACGGATTGGCTTCCGCGATTTTGATATCTCCTTTCTCAACTCGGACGTTAATTGTCGCCGCGCCGCCGCCGTTAATCATCTGATCGATTTTCATTTCCCGTGCAGAGAAATTCGCGATCAACGGGATATTATTGAAATCATTGGCGATCTTCCCATGCCGAACATAGGCGGCCAGACGAAATGCTGCTTCGGTGGGCAAGAACACCCACGCGTTTCCTTGTCCGACGTTTACCTGAGCCAAGAATTCTTCCTGTTCCCACCAATCGTACGCGAGCGTGAGCGTGCCGCGGTCCATTGTAAGATCCAGTTTGGTGAAACAGTTGCGGGCAAAAATCCGGCCGTCGCCCAACCGTGCGTGTGCTTCTCGTCCGTGCATACTGTCCAGGAGAACCTCGCCCGTATTCAAATCCAGTGCGAAAATGCTGGCTGTTGCCGGGACAACAATGGTGAAATCGACTGTGCCTGAATAATCCCGGAACGTCCACTTTGGCCGAGGAGGAAATTTCGCGGTGATTGAAACGGCGCCCGGTTGTGTGGAGACATCAATCGCGATCTGGTTTAATCGCTCGTGACTGTACGCTCTTTTCAGCGATTGCACCCGCACCTCGTTAAGGTCTGAGCCATAAACCAGGATCGCGCCGTCCTGATTGTGAATGCTTATGTTCGCGTTCGGCTCGACCCTGTAAACCTTTTCTGAAACTTCTTCGAGCACGCGATTGTCCGCACTGCCGCAGCCGTTGAGCAACATCAACGACGCTGCAAGGATTGGACAAAGTCGGTAAACAGCGCCCGATCGCACGGGCGAATCCTATCAGCAGCTACCCGGTTTCGAAAGCGACACGAAGACGTTTGCGCACTCCAAAGCCTCGCGAAATGACTTCCGCTCGTTAGACCCAAAGTGTTCGATCAAAAGTGCGATATTGGATGGCTTCGCTGACATGCTCGGGCGCGATCTCGGCTTTTCCGTCGAGATCAGCAATGGTGCGCGAGACTTTGAGGATACGATCGTAGGCGCGGGCGCTTAGGTTTAATTCGCTCATCGCCACGCGAATCAATTCCTGGGAGTCCTGGCTCAGCTTGCAGTGCTGCTTTAACTGGCGCGTCGCCATACGAGCGTTGCAATTTACTTTGCCATCGTCGCGAAACCGTTCCTGCTGCAGTTTCCGAGCTCGCACGATGCGCTCGCGAATGGCAGCAGAGGTTTCCTCGGCGCGTTCGCTCGCGACGTCGCGGTAATCGACGGCAGGCACCTCAATGTGCAGATCGATGCGATCGAGCAACGGGCCGGAGATGCGTTGGCGATAACGCTGCACCTGCACGGAGCCGCAGCGGCATTCGCGCTTGAGATCGCCGAAGTAACCGCACGGGCAGGGATTCATTGCGGCCACAAGCATGAACTCTGAAGGAAACGTAACGCTGCCGGCCGCGCGAGACACGGTGACTTTCCCGTCCTCAAGCGGCTGACGCATCACTTCCAATGCCGATCGTTTGAACTCCGGCAGTTCATCCAGAAAAAGGACGCCATTATGCGCGAGGCTTACTTCGCCTGGATTTGGAAATGCGCCGCCGCCGAGCAGACCAATGTCACTGATTGTATGATGCGGCGGGCGGAAAGGTCGCCTCGCAACAAAGGATTGTTCCGCGTCGAGCAGACCAGCGATGCTGTGGATCTTGGCCGTCTCGATCGCTTCATCGAGCGTAAGCGGCGAGATGATTGTTGGGATGCGTTTGGCCAGCATTGATTTGCCTGAGCCGGGCGGGCCGATCATCAGGACGTTGTGACCGCCGGCAACAGCCACCTCGATCGCGCGCTTGACGTGAGCCTGGCCTTTCACGTCGCTGAAATCGACGTCGTAACTTTGATGCGCGGCGAAGAATTTGCTCAGATCAGCGCGTGTGGGCAGAAGCGCAATTTCGCCACGCAAAAACGCGAACGTTTGCCGCAAATTCTGCACGCCATAAATGTCGATTTTATCAACCATCGCGGCTTCGAGCGCATTTGCTTCGGGCACGAACAACGCGCGTTTGCCACGACGCCTCGCCTCGAGGGCGACCGGTAGCACGCCTTTCACGGGGCGGACGGAACCGTCGAGCGCCAATTCACCGACAAAACTAAAATTTTCGAACGGCGAACTGTTGAGTTCCTCGGTCACCGCGATCATTCCAAGCGCAATCGGTAAGTCGAAGCTCGGTCCTTCCTTTTTAATATCTGCGGGCGCGAGATTTATTGTGGTCCGTCCGCGTGGCCAGTAGTAGCCGCTGTTGGAAATTGCGGTCGTGACCCGATCGCGGCTCTCCTTCACCGCAGCGTCGGGAAGTCCGACGATGACAATGACGGGATCGCCGCCGGCGCCGTTTACCTCGATTTCGACCTCGTAAGCGTCCACGCCGTAAACCGCCGCGGAGTAAATTTTCGCCAGCATGTAGCGGCAGCGTTGCAGAAAATCGCTGCGCCGAAAAGCGCCAAATCTCGCTTCAAATTTAGATGCAACGGAATCTTCCAAAGTATTGTCAGATAACAAGAGGATGCATCGGAGAATCTGGTATTTACTAGCCACTAAAACCCCTATAAAAAAGATTGAACGACAGGCATCCACTCGATGTCACAAATTCGAATATTTAACCTTGTTAAATACTTCTTCGGATGCTACAACGCGTGATCGATAAGGCGTCGACGAATAGTGTATACGGGAAGTTGTCGCTGCTATCCCCCGAAATGAACGATGAAAAAGAGTTATATGGCTGCTGAAGATAGCGATACAGGAATTAAAATTTACCTGCGTGAGATCGGGCAAATCCCGCTGTTGACTCCGGAGCAGGAGATCGAGCTGGCCGCTAAGATCAAAAAGGGGGATCGCGAGGCGCGTGCCCTGATGATCCGGTCCAACTTGCGTTTGGTGGTCAAGATCGCACACGACTACGCCAATCTTGGTCTGCCGCTGCTGGATTTGATCTCCGAAGGCAACATCGGCCTTATGAAGGCGGTGGAAAGGTTCGATCCGGCAAAGGGCGGAAAGCTGAGCACTTACGCCGCATGGTGGATCAAGCAGTCCATCA
>Ga0306920_100010475_pt1 | contig 12440 bp, 7 predicted proteins | sample flu12Cox44000170_FD_204666 | JGI IMG/M metagenome (GOLD analysis project Ga0306920, IMG submission 204666) | Lab enrichment of tropical soil microbial communities from Luquillo Experimental Forest, Puerto Rico - flux4day.12C.oxic.44.000.170 (v2)... | ecosystem: Environmental > Terrestrial >...
TGCAGCGGAGCAACAGGAACTTGAATATGAAGGCCTGCACGGCACGAAGGTAGAGACACCTGAGCAGATCGCTCTCTTCAAAGCGGATGCCGAGGAAGCTGAGAAGGCGCTGGCGCAATTGCCGACGCAGTTTCGCGAGGTCATTGTTTTGCGGGAAATAAATCAGATGAACTATCGCGATATTGCCGAGATTACCAACGTTCCAATCGGGACCGTGATGTCCCGCCTGTCCCGCGGCAGGCAGCTTCTGTTTGCACTCCTGGGAGATCGAAAGTAGTTGATGATCATGATGGCTTTGTTGAAGGACGATGACGAATTGCTGTTGAACGCGTATTTCGATGGCGAACTTGATCCGGCTTCCGCGCGCGAGTTCGAGCGTCGGCTGGAACGCGACGAGTCCTTGAAGGCGCGGTACGATCGCCTGCAGAAGTTGCAGGAGGCGGTTCGTTCGGTTCCGAAAGCGGAGATGCCGCCGGGCCTGCAAGCTCGCATCCAGTCGCGATTGGACGCGGATCGCCGCAACAACGTCACGGTTCTGCGCCGCCGAACCTGGTCGTACCAGGCGCTTGCCGCCGCTGCGGTGCTCGGCGCCGTGATCTCGAGTTCCGTCATGATGACGATGGAGCAATTTGGCCAGCGCGAAAACGTGGCCAACGAGGTCGTGGCCGGCCACATCCGGGGCCTGCTCGCGCCGCAACCCTACGATATCGCGTCTTCCGATCGCCACACGGTCAAGCCGTGGTTCACGGCCCGCCTGCCCGCATCACCCCAGGTGCCTGACCTCGCAGCCCAAGGCTTCTCGTTGCTGGGCGGCCGTGTCGACGTCATCGGCCACGATCCCGTCGCCACGATCGTCTACAAACACGCGGCGCACACGATCAGCCTGACCACCTTGCGCTCAGGCCAATCCGTCCCGGATCAAACGGTTTCCGGATATAATGTCCGCAGCTGGAGCGATCCCAACTTCACCTATGTTGCGGTCTCGGATTTGCCCGGCGCTGATCTCGCTACATTCGAGCGCGCGTTTTCCGCAGCCGCGCCCATGCCCGAAGTCAAGTAGCAACCGACGGCGTCGTCTTGTCGGAGGTCGTCCGCCGAAGTCCTGTCCCGCCGTCCGCGAGCCTTGTCGAGGCTTATCTTGCACGGGCGTAGAATCGCGACACTGGCGCGTGATCCGCAAAAGTGTGCAGCGGTTTTCCGAAAAGATCAGGCGCAAACAATAAACTAAAGCGCGATAGCGATTCGCCTAAAGCTATCGCGCTTTGGCCCGAAACTGTGGTAGCTACGTCCCAAAGCAATAAAAGCTGGGACGGATGACAAAGCCAAAGATCGTTGCGGGCATCGCGCTGCTCTTGATCGGGGGCGCGTTTGCCGCGCTCGCGATTGCCTGGCGGCCCGCGATACAAGCGATTGAACCGCCGGCACCGCAATCCTTCGATGCCAATCTCGTCAAACGGGGTCGCGATCTCGCGGCAGTCGGCAATTGCAACGACTGCCATACGGTGCGCGGAAGCAAGGCCTTCGCCGGTGGCCTTGCGGTGCCGACGCCGTTCGGCGCGATTTACTCCTCGAACATCACGCCGGATCCGGAAACCGGTATCGGTCGATGGTCCGAAGCCGCATTCCGCCGGGCGATGCGATCTGGCGTCGATCGCGCCGGACACCACCTCTATCCGACTTTTCCCTACGACCATTTCACCAACGTTACCGACGAGGACGATCACGCGCTCTACGCGTTTTTGATGACACGGAAGGCCGTCCACGCGCCCGCGCGGGCCAACGAGCTTTCGTTTCCGTTCAACCAACGCTTCATTGTGGCGGGCTGGAAATTGCTGTTCCTCCGGCACGAGGCGTTTCAGCCGGACAGCGCGCAGAGCGCGGAGTGGAATCGCGGCGCGTATCTTGTCGAGGGTCTGGCCCATTGCGGCGCGTGCCACACGCCTCGCAATGCTCTGGGGGCCGAGCGTCTGAGCGCGTCGTTCTCCGGCGGAGACGTCGACAACTGGCACGCCTATGCGATCAACGCGCGGTCGCTTTCGCCGCTGCCGTGGAATACCGAGGCGCTGTTCCACTATTTGCGCCAAGGCTGGGATAAGGATCATGGCGTCGCACGCGGACCGATGGCCGAAGTCGTCAGCAACCTGTCTTCGGTGCAGGAAAGCGATGTGCACGCGATCGCGGTCTATATGACAAGCGTATTCGGCCCGCCGAGCCAGGATCGCCTCCGCAAGGCCGATCAAGTGCGCGCGCAAATCAAATCGCCGCCGTCACAAGCCGCCTTGTCCAGCGTGGCCGGCGCATCGATCTATGCCGCCGCCTGTGCGACATGCCACGAAACCGAGAGGCCGTTGCCTTATGGCGGGGTCAATCTGGCCCTGAGCACGGCGCTCAGCGCCCCCGACCCGCGCAATGCCGCCAACATCATCATTTCCGGCATCCAGCCGGTCGAAGGCGAGCGCAGCCCGATCATGCCGGGATTTGGCCCGAGCATGACCGACGCTCAGATCGCGGCCTTGTTGGATTATCTGCGTGGCCGCTTCAGCAACCAACCGGGCTGGAGCGACGTTGAAAAGACCGTCCGGGACGCAAGGCGCATGCAGACCGTGTTTCTCCAGACTCAGCCGGGGCCGCATAACGCTCCCGGCGACCCTACGCAGCGAGACTAGTGCCCCGGTTCTGACATTCGCATCCCTTTGCGGGGGTTTCGTTTGCGAATGTCAGAACCAAAAGGGACACTAGCAATATAAGTCTCTAGTGTGGTTTTGGATTTGACATTCGCTTGGAGGATTCGCGGCTAGACTGAAGCGAATGTCAAATCCACCACACTAGTGCCGCCTATTTGAAGTTCCTGCACCACAAGCGCCGGGTTCGATCCAGGAACTTCAAATAGAAAAGCGGCGCCAGAATCAATATGTTTGCTAGTGCCCACGACTTTCCGAAGTTCGCGAGAGTGGGTGCTGCGATGTAACACGAACTTCGGAAAGTGGGCACTAGCCATGATGTCACTCAAGGTCAATGGTCGCGATCACCAGGTCGATGCCGACCCCGATACGCCGCTGCTCTACGTGCTGCGCGACGAGCTGAAGCTCAACGCCGCCAAATTCGGCTGTGGTCTCGGCCAATGCGGTTCGTGCACCGTGATGGTCGACGGCAAGGCCGTGTTGTCCTGCGTGACGCCGCTGCTGCTGCTCGAGGGCAGGCAGGTGACGACGCTCGAAGGACTGGGAACACTCGATGCTCCGGCCCCGATCCAGCGCGCCTTCATGGAGGAGCAGGCGGCGCAGTGCGGCTACTGCATTGCCGGGATGATGATGCGGGCGCAGGCGTTGTTGCAGAAAAATCCCAAGCCGACGGACGAACAGATCAGGGCTGAACTGCAGCCGAATCTCTGCCGCTGCGGCACCCATATGCGTATCCTGCGCGCGGTGCATCGGGCCGCCCGGTTGATGGACGCCGCGGCATTATCCTCGACCACCCGAGGGAGTGCGCGATGAACGGCTCCGTGATTCTCGATCGCCGTCGCGTGCTTGCGGGCGGCGGTGCGCTGATTGTCAGTTTCTCGCTGCCGGATGCTTTCGCGCAGGAGCCGCAGGCGCAGACGCCTGCGCCGAAGCCGCCGGGCAGCCTGGCAAAGACGCCATATCTTGACTCCTGGATTCGCGTCGATGCCGACGGCACGATCACCGTATTCACCGGCAAGGCCGAGATCGGCCAGGGAGTGAGGACCGCGATCCAGCAGATAGCCGCGGAAGAACTTGATGTTCCCTTTGCCTCGCTGAAGCTGGTCACCGCCGATACGGGCCGCACCGCCAACGAAGGTTATACGTCGGGCAGCAATTCGATGAAGGACAGCGGCACCGCGATCCAGAATGCGGCCGCCCAGGTCCGCGAGCTTCTGATCGCCGAGGCAGCGCGCCGCCTTAACGTGGAGACTGAAAATCTCAAGACCGAGAACGGCGTGGTGATCGCTCCGGACGGACGGCGCCTTGCCTACGGCGATCTGGTCGCAAGCGAGATGCTGCATGTGCAGGCGCAGGCCAAGTCGAAATTGAAGGATCCGGCGACATACAAGGTGATGGGGCAGGCGGTGCCGCGGGTCGACATTCCGGCCAAGGTCACCGGAGGCGCTGCGTATATCCAGGACATGCGCTTGCCGGGTATGATGCATGCGCGCGTCGTCCGGCCGCCGAGCTACGGCGCCGAATTGATCGAGTGCGATGTTGCGGCCGTCGAGAAGCTGCCGGGCGTCGTCAAGGTGATCCGCAATGGCAATTTTCTTGCCGTTGTCGCGGCCAAGGAATTCCAGGCGATCAAGGCGATGGGCGCGCTGTCGGCGGCGGCGAAATGGCGCGAGAAGCCGGGATTGCCGAAGCAGGACGACCTGCTTGCCGTGCTCACAAGCCTGCCGTCACAGGATTCGACGATCTTCGAGCATAACGACCCGTCGGCGACCGGCCAGAAGACGATCGAGGCCACCTATACGCGGCCCTATCAATCGCACGGCTCGATCGGTCCATCCTGCGCGATTGCACAGTTGGTCGATAACGCAATGACGGTATGGACCCACACGCAAGGAGTTTTTCCCGATCGTGCGGGCATCGCCGAAATGCTGCGCATGCCGGCAGAGAGTGTTCGCTTGATCCATGTCGAAGGCTCCGGCTGCTACGGCCACAATGGCGCCGACGATGCCGCGGCCGATGCTGCCCTGATCGCGCGGGAACTGCCGGGCGCTGCGGTGCGCCTGCAGTGGATGCGCGAACAGGAGCACGGCTGGGAGCCGTTCGGACCGGCGATGGTGACCAGGCTGAAAGCGTCGCTGGATGCAAGCGGCATGATCGCGGCGTGGAATTTCGAAGTCTGGAGCAACACCCATTCGATGCGGCCGGGCGGTGCCGGATCGATGCTGGCGGCGCAGCACATGGCGCAACCGATCGCGGTACCGCCGCCAAAGCCTATTCCGTTGCCGGAAGGCGGCGGCGACCGCAATGCGATCCCGATCTACAAATTCCCAAACGCGCAGGTGGTGCATCACTTCATCCCCGCCATGCCGGTGCGGGTGTCTGCGATGCGGGCGCTCGGTGCCTATCACAACGTATTTTCGATCGAGAGCTTCATGGACGAGCTTGCAAAGCTTGCCGGCGCCGACCCGGTCGAATTCAGGTTGAAACATCTCGACGATCCGCGCGGCCGCGATGTCATCGAAAAGGCGGCACAAGGTTTCCGCTGGCAGAAAGGGCAGAAAGCCCCGGCCGATCGCGGCTTTGGTTTCGCGTTTGCCCGCTACAAAAATCTGGCGGCCTACTGCGCTATCGCAAGCGAAGTGGAAGTCAATCGGGAGACGGGGCGGCCGCGTCTGGTCCGCGCGATTGCGGCGGTCGACAGCGGTCAGGTCGTCAACCCGGACGGGCTGATCAACCAGATCGAGGGCGCGATCCTGCAGTCGATGAGCTGGACGCTTTATGAGGCCGTCACCTTCGACGACACCAAGATCACCAGCATCGACTGGCAGACTTACCCGATCCTGCGCTTCGACGCGGTACCTGAGAAGATCGAGGTGCATGTCATCAACCGGCCGGGCCTTCCCTTTCTCGGCAGCGGGGAAACCGGCCAGGGTCCGGCCGCGGCATCGATTGCCAACGCGATCGCCAATGCCACGGGAAAACGGCTGCGCGACCTGCCGTTGACACGAAAGAGAATCAAGGACGCGATCGACGCCTAAGGCGCGATGAAGTCACAATCGAGATGAAAGAGCGTTCCCTCTCCCCCTGCAGGAGAGGGTTGGGGTGAGCGGTTTATTTCCATCGATAAAAGCGTAACCCCTCACCCGGATCGCATCTGCAGTGCGACATAGCCGAAGCTCTGCTTCGGCGTTCTCTCTAAGAACGGCCGCCAAGGCGGCCTGCACCTCTCCCGCAAGGGGAGAGACTAAATGCTGCGATCATTAATTTTTTCATCTTATTACAGGTAGTAATAAAAGACCCATGAACTGATCAGAGACAAGGCATATAGGTAGCAGAAATTGAAGCTGGTGCCTGCGCTAGTCTCCGCGCGGTGGCTCCTACTGATTCAACCCCAGCTTAATGCGAGTTGGGGCGTTGATCTAGATCAACCAAGAGGCCGCGTCTCCCGTTTACTTCCGGCGTTTACCTCATCCGGCCCGGCTGCGGGAAATTATGCACGTTGGAGGTATTTCAACAGGGTCCGGTAAATTGCCACTTGTTGGGAGTTGACGTCATGTCCGAGCCTCTCGTCCATAACATCTCGATCGACTCAAAGCATCCGAAAGAGCCTGCCGATAATCTCTCCCACCTCTCGGTGGAGAGGCGAGCGCTTCTCTTAGGCGCCGCCGCCCTTGCGACGGGCGCGCTCTCCGAGCAGGCGTTCGCCGCGCCCCAAGCTCCTGACCTCTCGGCAGCTTTGGCGAAATTTCGCGCCACTATTCCGGGTCACTTTGACCGCGAGTACATTGAGAACGCTGTAGTCCCATTTTTTCTCGGCAGCATCTTTGCGGGCGAGCGTCCGATCCTCCCCATGATCGATCTGCCTCTCACCAAGCAGGACGCGATCCCATACGATTTTTGGGGAATGCTCTACGAAGGTTGGAAGCCGACCCCATCGGAGGGCGTCACTGTTTTCTTGGAAGGGCTCGAGAATCGTGGCGACAACAATCTGCGCAAGCGCATCTATTTCGCGGGCGTCACGCCAGACCTATATGCGCCAAAGTACCAGGCCAAGGTCGTCACGTTTTTTGACAAGCTTCTGGACTCAAAGCACGCCAACAAACCATTCATGCGGCACTACCTCGACTACTATTGGGACATCTATTGGGACCTGCATCTCGGCGTGAAGGGCGAGGCGGTGCCACCCCAAGTCCGCACGATCGGTGAGAGCTTCAACACGGTGCTTGCCTATCGCAATCCCCTGCAGGAGATCGTCTACGAAAACTATATGACCGTGAGAGCGCTGCGGCCGTTCCTGACGAAGTGGATCGACTCGAAGCTCGAAGACATCGAGAAGGGCCGCGTCGCCGATCCCGACAAGACTATCGCCTACTACTGGCTCAAGAACGCGGGCGACGGGAAATATTTCGCCAAAAAGGATGTTGTATTCGAATGCTTCCACAATTTCGTGGCGCTGAGCCAGTGGGGAAATTCCATCTTCGGGATCATGAATCGCCTAAGACAGAATGGCGGTGACCCTGCGGTGCGCGCGGCTTTCGAAAAGACGATGAGCGGGAATTTCGATAATGCGAACGGAGCGCCCTACACGCCGCTTGAGCGTCTGGTGATGGAGCTATTCCGCACCATCTCACCGAACGGCGGCAGCATTTCCGCGATCACGGACACAAGAGCGACGTCCTTCTACGGCGGCTCGCCCTTTGCTCAGTTTGGGCTACCCTACGAGCGGCACGCGTATATGAATACACCCCATACCGCAACGAGCTTCGACACGCGGCTCTGGAAGGAGCCCGAGCGCTTCGACCCGGAGCGCTACCTAAACGTGCCGACCAGCGCTGAAATCAATGAGGTTAAATGCAAGCAGATCGGGCTGCCGCGTTGCCCCTTTGATATGACGACGCTCACAGTCAGCGATGGGCGCAAAACCGGTATCACCAACAGCGGCTTTGGCACGGTGTTTGCTGTATCGGAGGGAAAGCCGGCTCCGGTCTGCGACTATGCCGGATTCGCGCCGTTCGGTTTCGGGTATCGCCGCTGCCCAGGCGAGCAATTGACTATCGAAGTGTTCGCGGATTTTCTGCGCAAGGTTTGGCGCGAGAAGATTGTCTTCCACAGCCTCAATCAGCCAAGGCCCGGAAGGGTTCCTGTTGGGCCAGGCGCAGTGATCGACGACGACATCGGGTTCTCTAGGTCTGCGTAGTGCGCTCCGCGGGCCTGCGTAGCCGCGGTCTATCTGAAATCTGAAGCGGCCGAATCGCTCGTGTCCGGATCATGCTTTATCGCAGCGAAAGTCCCGTCGCTGCCTCGAGGTCGGCAATCGCCTGTGGCGCGCTAACGACCTTGATCGTGGTCATGCCCATTTCGCGCGCCGGCTTGAGGTTGACGCCGAGATCATCGAGATAGACGCAATGCTTCGGATCGACGCCGATAGCCTCGACCATCATCCGATAGATGCGCGGATCCGGTTTCCTCAAGCCGAGCTTCGCCGATTCGATCACATGGTCGAACAGCGCCATCACCTCGGTGATGTAAAGTGTCCGCCCGCCAGCGCTGCCAATCGCATTGGCCGGAAGATTGTTGGTGATGCAGCCGGTCTTGAGCTTCGCTCTTGTGCGCCTGAGTGCTTCCACCATTTCCGGCCGCAGATCGCCAGCGAGCAGTGGCAACACGTCGCGACCCCGTACTTCGGCGCCGAGCGCCAGCGATTCCATCGCGAACAGTTTGTCGAATGCTTCGATATCCACCTCGGCGCGCTCAAGTCTCGCCCAGGCATTTTCCAGATGATTGGCAGCATTGGTGCGCCGGATGATATCGGCCGGCAAGCCGCGCTCGGCCTCAAAGCGCGCGAATGCCTCGAAGGGCGATGAGGTGAGCACACCGCCGAAATCCCAGATCACGGCCTCGATCATCGAGATCCCTGTCACGCACGCGTCGGTTCAGTTCGGCTAGCACGGTGGGGCAGTCGCGCGCCAGCCTGCGGTTTCGACCTATTTAACGCAGGAGAATCAAATAGTTATTTCCAAGACGAGGCAGCTTCATTCACCTGCTGCGGCTCGAATCAGGTCGGTACGGAAAGTTTCCAGGTTGGCGGCGATAGGCAGGCTTTGGCGACTGGCGGGCTGCCGCACGACGGCAGCATGCATTAGCGGCACCGACAACCGGCAGACCAGACCCTCAGAGCGCCAATCGAAGTCGGCCCGGCCTCCCAATTGCGATTCGATGCTGGCGATGACGCTCTTCGTTCCGAAGCCGCGCGTCGCCGGCTTGTCCACGCTCGGGCCGTCCCTTTCTTCCCACAGGATGTGAAGCACGTCGGCCACGATCTCCCATTTGATCGTCAAGTGGCCCGACAGCGTGGACAGCGCCCCGTATTTTGCGGAGTTGGTGACGAGTTCGTGCAGCGCCATCGCAAGTGTTTGCGCGGTGGCGGGCTGCAACTGGACATTTACGCCGCTGAAGGCGATCTGATCGCCCGTGGCATAGGGGGCGAGCTCTTCATCGACCAGCTTCGCCAGTTCGGCGCCTTGCCAGCTTGAAAGCGACAGGATGGTATGGACCCGCGCAAGCGCGCTGATGCGCCCTTCCACTGCCTGCATGTAGTCCTTGACGTCGTCGCCGCGAGTCAATCTCACGATCGATTGCGCCAACGCCAGCGCGTTCTTGGCGCGATGGTCGACTTCGCGGGTGAGAAGATTTTGCCGTTCTTCGGCACGTTTCCGCTCGGTGATGTCGACCGTAACCCCGCTCACGCGAATGACGCGGCCCGACTTGTCGAGAGTCGCGGCCGCGGTGCCGACGCACCAGCGAATCTCGCCATCGGGGCGAACGATGCGAAATTCGGTTTCGTAAGATCTGACGCCATTGTTGAAATTGTTGATCGCCTCCTGCAATTCATCGAAATCGTCAGGGTGTAACAACGGCTGAACATTCGCCGGATTGACCACGAAAGTCTTCGGATCGACCCCGAATATCCTGAATTGCCCTTCGTCCCACATCCAGTCGCCGTTGATCCAGTCCCAATCCCAGGAACCCATCTTCCCTGCCGCCAGCGCCAGGCTTCGCCGCTGCTCGCTTTGCAGAAGCATCGCATTGGATTCCTCCAGCTCGCTGGTGCGGGCGCGGACCCGGTCCTCGAGCTCGGCATTGAATTGCTCCAGCTGACGCGTCTTGCGATAGAGCTCGGCGAACACCCTGATTTTCGCGCGCAGCACTTCCGGGATCACCGGCACGGGCACGTAGTCCACGGCCCCCATGGCATAGCCGCGAAGCCGATCCAGATCGCTGACCTGAATGGCGGAAATGAAGATCATCGCTGTCTTCTGGAAGCGGGGATGCTCGCGGATCATGGCGGCAAGCTCGAAACCGTCGAGTTCGGGCATGCAGACATCGACCAGAATGACGGCGACCTCATTCTTGAGCAGGAACTCGAGTGCTTCGCGACCTGATTCCGCAACGATCAGATTTTCGCCGAGCTCCTTCAGAATCACTTCATAGGCAAGCAGCTTTGCCGGCTGATCGTCGACCAGAAGGATATTTACCTTTTCGTTGTCCATCACCTGGTGCCCACTTGAGCCGATCAGCGATGCAGCCACATGCGTATCGCAAGCAGCAACTGCTCGGTGTTGACCGGTTTGGCGAGATAATCGGAAGCACCAGCTTCCAGGCACTTCTCACGATCTCCCTTCATCGCCTTGGCGGTCAACGCGATGATGGGAAGCCGGCGGAATGACGGGTCTGCCCGAATGGCCCCGATGGTCTGATATCCGTCCATCTGCGGCATCATGATGTCCATCAGCACCACCGCGATCTCCGGGTTGGATTCCACCAGCGTCACCGCCTCGCTGCCGGTCGTGGCGGTAAGCACCTTCATGCCACGCCGCTCCAGAACGCTGGAAAGCGCGAAGATGTTGCGTGCGTCGTCGTCGACCAGAAGCGCCGTGCGTCCAACGAGATCCTCGTCCGAACTGTTGAGCTTTTCCAGCATTCGCTGTTTCTCGATCGGCAATTCCGTGATCACCCGGTGCAGGAACAGCGAGGTTTCATCAAGCAGCCGCTCGGGCGATTCCACGCCTTTCACCACGATACTGCGCGCCATGGTGTGCAGCTCCGCATCCTCCTCGACCGAAAGCTCGCGGCCGGTGAACACCACGACCGGCACGTCCGACAACGTCCCGTCGTTCCGGATCGAATCAAGAACCTCGAATCCGCTCATGTCGGGCAGGCGCAAATCGAGCACGACGCAATCGCATGGATTCTCGCGCAAGGTCGAAAGCGCGCCCGCGCCGGTCTCTGTCGTGATGATCTCGATGTCGTCGTGATCGAGAAGCTCACGGATACTCATTTGTTCCGCCTCGTTGTCCTCCACGATCAGGAGACGTTTGCGGCGGGGCTTGGCGTATTCCTTGATCTGGGACAGCGCCTCGCTCACCCCTTCGGTGGTGGTCGGCTTGTTGACGAAGGAGAACGCCCCTCGCGCCAGCGCGTGCTGGCGATCTTCGTCCAAAGTGATGATCTGAACCGGAATGTGCCGCGTCAGCGGATTGTGCTTGAGCTGACTCAAGACGGTCCAGCCAAGCATGTCGGGCAGGAACACGTCGAGCGACACCGCGGTCGGCTGGTATTGCTTGGCGAGTTCCAGCGCCTCCGTCCCCCGCGCGGCAACCAGCACCTTGAATCCCTTGTCATGCGCGAGATCCACCAGCACGCGCGCATAATGCGGGTCGTCTTCGACGATCAGGAGGATGGTGTCTCCCGGCTCGAGATTGAGCCGGTCGTCGGGAATCTGTTCGAGCACGCGCTCCTGCGTTGCCGCCGGCAGCACCGGCGCAACGCCATATTGCGGCGGCATGGATCGCGGAGCCACCGATGGTCCGGAATATTTCAGGGGCAGATAGAGCGTGAAAGCGCTGCCCTTGCCGGGGGTGCTCTGCAAGTGGATTTCGCCGCCGAGAAGAGTGGCGAGCTCGCGGCTGATGGCAAGCCCAAGACCGGTGCCGCCATATTTCCGGCTGGTGCCGGCGTCGGCCTGCTGGAAGGCCTCGAAGATCAGCTTCTGCTTCTCCTGGGGAATGCCGATGCCGGTATCGGACACTTCGAAAGCAATGACGGTAGGCGAATGGCTGAGAACGGGGTGTTCGGCGCTCCAGCCACCCGTCGCCACCGAAACGCCGAGGCGAACGCCGCCTTCGGCGGTGAACTTGAACGCGTTCGACAAGAGATTTTTCAGCACCTGCTGCAGCCGCTTGGAGTCGGTATTGATGCTGCGCGCGAGATTCGGATCGACCACGATGTCGAACGACAATTGCCGGTTTTCCGCCTCGTGTCGGAACGGACGCCCGACGGTTTCGAGAAGGTTGGATGTCGGGATTTCCTCGGCATCCACCGTCACGGTGCCCGATTCGATCTTGGAGAGATCGAGGATGTCGCTGATCAGGTTCAAGAGGTCGGTGCCCGCGCCGTGAATGGTGCGCGCGAACTCGACCTGTTTGGGCGTGAGATTGCCGTCGGGGTTCTCGGTGAGCTGCTGGCCCAGGATCAGGATGCTGTTGAGCGGTGTCCGCAGCTCGTGCGACATATTGGCCAAGAATTCCGACTTGTACTTGGAGGTGAGCGAAAGCTCGGTCGCCTTTTCCTCCAGCGCGCGCCGCGCCTGCTCGATTTCCTGGTTCTTGGCCTCCACTTCGACGTTGCGCTCCGCAAGCTGCTGCGCCTTCTGCTCGAGCTGCTCGTTGGTCTGTTGAAGCTCCTTCTGCTGGGTTTGCA
>Ga0306920_100010477_pt1 | contig 12440 bp, 14 predicted proteins | sample flu12Cox44000170_FD_204666 | JGI IMG/M metagenome (GOLD analysis project Ga0306920, IMG submission 204666) | Lab enrichment of tropical soil microbial communities from Luquillo Experimental Forest, Puerto Rico - flux4day.12C.oxic.44.000.170 (v2)... | ecosystem: Environmental > Terrestrial >...
GGAGCCGTGGATGGTGTAGACGTTCCAGAGCGCGATGTCGCCGGGCTCGAGTTCGAGATCGACGAGACGCGAGGGATCGAGGCCCGCGGTGGCGAGCCGCTCCTCCGCCATTACCTGATCGAGCACCGGCGCCGCGCCGGCGAGCTCGTTTTCGCCGAGGCGATGCGAGCCCGGATAGATGCGCATGGCGCCGTTGCCGCGGCGATGCGCGTCGATGGCGATGCCGGTCTGCACATAGGATGTCGCGAGATTGCGATAGGCGGAAGTGGGTCGGCGAAAGCGCGCGTCCTGATGGAACGCGAACTCCGCCGCGGCGGCGCCCGGCGGCTTCCAATGGAGCTGATTGATGATCTGCTTGATGTCGCGGCCGAGAAGCGGCGCCAGGATGGCGAGAAATCGCGGATCGCGGCGGATGCCTTCGAGCGCGGGATCGACATAAGCGGGCCATTGCACGAGGCGGAGAATCTTGCCGAGCGCCGCATCCTTGCCCAATCGATAGAGCAGGTTGCCGTGGCGGAAGCTGGCGCGATGCGCAATGCCTTCGGCCCAGTGGCGATCGAAGGCGGCGGCCATCGCCGCCACCTCGTGCGCATCGAAGACGCCGCGCAACACGGCGTAGCCTTCCGCGCGATACTGCGCGTGCGCGGCGTTGAGGGAGGAGTCCTCGATCACTCGGCGGGCGGCTCCGCGGCCTCGGGATGCGTCGCCACCACCGGCGGCGCCACGGCGAACGCGCTCAAGAAATCGCCGAGGAAGCTTTCCATTCCCTTAACCGCACCGGCGCGCGGCGGCAGCGCGCCCGCGGCATAGCCTTGCGCCGCGAAGGTCTGCAGCAGAGCGGGATCGCGCGAGAGCACATGGATCGGCACGGTCCAGGGCTGCTTCTCGCCGGAGACGAAACCGGGCGGCTGATGGTCGCCCAAGATGATGACGAGGCCGTCACCCTCGCGCGTCGCAAGCCAATGGGCGAGCGTCTTCAAATCGTAGACGATGCTTTCGGCGTAGGCGTTCTCGAGATGCGCCCAATCCGGTGGCGCATAGATGTGCTCCCATTGCTGGGACGTGACCGATTTGTAGTCGCCGGCGTCCCGCCAATCCTCGACATAGGGCGGCACCGGCACGAAGGGCGTGTGGCTCGAGACCAGCACGATTTGCGCGAAGAGCGGCGCATGGGCGGGCGCGCCTTCAATCGCGTCGAAGCGGCGGAGCGTATACTGATCGGGAATATCGAACCAACCGAAGGCTGGACCGTCATAGCCGAGATCGGCGGCGTAATAGCTTCGCTCGAAGCCCCAGAATTCGTGCTCGGGCTCCGATGATTTGAGACCCGGCATCACCTCGACCGCGCGATATCCGGCCGCGCGCATATAGCGCGCGAGCGTCATGCGGCCGCTGTCGAGAACGAGCCGCGTCAACAGCGGGTCGAGCTTCAATCCGGAGTCGATGGTGCCATGGGCGAGCCACGAGCCGCCGCCGAAGGTCGGTGACAGAAGCCGATTGGAACGGAGATGATAACCGGCTTTCTCCACCGTCGCCACGAAATCGCCAAGCGCCGGCGCGACGCTCGCGCCATAGCGCGGATCGTCGAGCGCCACGGTGCCGTAGGATTCGAAGAAGACGAGAATGACGTCGCGTCCGTTCAGGCCGGGAAGCGCGCCCGGCCTCGGCTGCGCCGCATCGAGCACCGCATCGTAGCGATGGTCGAAACCATGCGTCACGGCAAAGGCGCGATAGGCAAGCGTCATTTGGTTGATCACGGCGGGCAGGGTGCGCACGCCCACGAGCGATTGTCCCAAGCCGAGATGATCGATGGCGAGCGAGGTCAAGGGTGCGGCGAGGAAGACGCCGGCGCATAGTGCGGCATGGCGCGCGGGCGTCAGCGCGCGCTCGATCGCGCCAAGCGCCAACGCCATCGCCGCCACCACTGCCACTGCGGCGAGCGCCAGCCCTGCGAGCGCCAGCGCGCCGCGCCAGGGACCGGCCGCCTCATAAAAGAGGGCCAGCAGCTTCGGCACATGCGCCAGATCGAAGTAGAGATCGAGCTCGCGGTCGAGCGCGGCGAGCACCATCGCCTCGGCGAACTGGACGAGCGCGGCGACGAAGAGAATGAGCGCCACGAGCCAGCGCAGCAGCGCCGGCAGCCGCCGTCCCCTGAGCGAGAGGACGGCCACGGCGGCGATCAGCAGCAGCGGCTCGAGCTCCGGGCGCCAATCGAGGAAGAAGCCGAGATTCTCACCATCCTTCGCCGCCGCGAAGGGAAGGCACAAGAGCACGGCGCCCAACGTCAGCACCAATAGGGCGCGCAATGGACGCGGGCGGCGGCGAAACATGGCGCGCATTCTAATGTGATGATCCGCGGGAGGGAATCCGCATTCCGCAGATATCGCTGACGCGACAGCGGTATGAGACTCGGATCATCGTCCTAGCGTCCTTCGACATGGCGCTTCGCGCCAAGCTCAGGATGAGGCTTCGACATGGCGCTTCGCGCCAAGCTCAGGATCAGGCACTTTTGTTCACTGCCATTCACAACTGTTCCTCACCCTGAGCTGGCGCGCGGAGCGCGCCTGTCGAAGGGCGCGCATATCGTGGGACTCAAAACGCCGCCGCCAGCCGTTCGTAATCCTCCATCTCATTGTAAGCTTGCGCCGCGAGTCGCACCCAGAGCCCGTTCGCCTCTGCCATGATCGCCGCTTCGATGCGGTGCTCGTCGGAAAGCCGGCGCTCGAGCGCGATGGCGTTCTCGACGGTGGGCACGTCGGCGAGCGGCAGCCGCACCGGCACCATGGCGGCGAAGAGGGATGACGGCGCGAGGGTCTGAGTGCCCCAGCGCTGGGCCAAGCGCTCCGCCGCCGCGGCGGCAAGCGCCCTGTTCCGCGCCATCAGCGCCGCACCGCCCAACGCCGCGTGCCAATCGATGCCGTCGGGGACGACGAGAAATGAGGTGAAGTCGCGGGTTCCCGTCCAATCGAATTCCGCGCGGAAGCCCCGGCCCAGACCATGCGAGATGGCGAGCGGATGAACGAGCGCCTGGCTTTCCGGCGATGCCCAGAGAAAGCCCGCGCCGCGCGGCGCCATCAGCCATTTGTGGCAATTGCCGACATACCAATGGGCGCCGATTGCCGGCACCTCGAGCGGCACTTGCCCCGGCGCATGCGCGCCGTCGATGAGGACGCGCGCGCCGGCCTTCTTCGCGAGCGCCGTGAGCTGCACCACCGGCAGCACCAGCGCGCTCGTCGAGGCGATATGGTCGAAGACGGCGAGGCGCACGCGCGGGCTCAGGACGGCGGCGACCCGTTCGATTACCGTATCGGGATCGGCGAGCGGCAAGGGGATCGTCGCCTCGACGAGGCGCGCGCCTGTTCGCGCGGCGACAAAGCGCGCCGCTTTCGCGACGGCGCCATAGGCGAGGTTAGTGATGAGAATCTCGTCACCCGGCGCGAAATCGAGCGAGCGCAGCACCGCGTTGACGCCGGCCGTCGCATTGTCGACGTAGACGAGATCGTCACCGTCGGCGCCGAGATATGCCGCGAGCCGCGCCGCCGCTTGGCGCTGCGCCGCCTCCAGCTCGCGCCGCATGAAGCGCGTGGGATTGCGCTCGATCCGTGCGCGCCACGCCGCCTGCGCCGCCATGACGCAATGCGGCGCCACGCCGTAGCCGCCATGGTTCAAGTAGGTGACGGCGGGATCGAGCGGCCAGGCGCTCTTGAGCGCGGCGCCGTAGGTGACAGCTGTGTCCATTCCGCGCGGCCTACTTCCCCGATCGGTTGTGGTGGTAGCCCTGTGCCTCCGCTTCCTTCTTGCAGGCGTAGCCGCCCTTTGGCGTGCTGCCGAACCAGCGCTGGCCGCGAAAGTGATAGACTCGAGTCGAGGGGTCGACCCAGACGACGATGTCGGCGGGGCAATGGCGCTCGGCCTCGGCTTCGCTGGGGAAAAGCTCGGGCTCGGGCTTGGGCGCGGCCCAAGCCTCGGGCATGGCCAGCACCAGCACGGTCGAGGCAACGCCGGCCCTGACGCAACGCTGCACCCGCTGAGGGCGCGCCAACGGCTTGATCATGCACGGATTTTAGACGCGGTGCAGGCACCGGGCAATCAACGGAAGGCGCGCGTCCCCCCGGCCATTCCGCTGGGGCGGCTCTGGTGCTATGATGCCGGCAAAAGAATGGGAGGATAAATCATGCTCGTCCGGCAGCGCACGGCGGAAGAGTGGCTCGCCGAGCTCAATCGCATCATGCACGAATACCGCAGCACTGATCTCAGAGGCGCGGCCGGCAGTCGCAAGCGCGCCATCGAGCGCCTCGTCGATCTGGGCTTCTCCGCCGGCGAAGCCGTGCACGAGCTCGATCGCTACAACATGAAGCCGGCGGTCACCCGCCCCTTCGATCGACACGGCGCGACGGTGCATTGACGAGACGTTCGCGCGCCGGTGCAGTGGCGCGGTTCTTAGATCAAGATCAAAGAGGCGGCGCTCCTGTAATGGTGCGCGGAGAACGAGATCGTGCTTGGCCCGTGATCTCGACTACGGGTAGCCCGACGTCTGCAATGTCCGCCACCGCCCCGGCGAGAGGCCATAAGCGCGCTTGAAGTGGCGGGTCATGTGGCTTTGGTCGGCGAAGCCGCTTCCGAGCGCGGCGTCGGCGAGCGCGGCGCCGGCGCGGATTTGGGCGCGGGCATGGTCAAGGCGGCGCATGGTGAGATAGCGGTAGGGGCTGGTGCCGAGGCGCGCGCGGAAATGACGCGCGAGCGCGTAGCGATCCAAGCCGGTGGCGGCCTCGAGCTCTTCGGACGCGACGGTGCGAGCGAAATTGGCGTCGAGGAATTGCCGGGTTTGCTCGACCGCCGCGGCGGAGGTAGCGGAGAGCGCGTGGCCCTGCGCGGACGGATCGCGCGCGAGCAGCGCCTCGGCGATGGCGAGCAGGAGCTGATCGCGCTCGAGCGCCTCGAAGGGGCGCGCCAAATCGTCGAGCGCGGCCTGCAAGGCCCCGAGAAGGCGGGGATCGCTCGACACCGCGTCGCGCACGAAGGGAAGCGCCGCGGCCCGCGCCCCCAAGGCATCGGCGACGAGGCGCGGCTCGAGATAGATCATGCGGTAGCGGAAGCCGTCGGCGGCGCCGGCGCGGCCGTTATGGCGCTCGTCGGGATGAAGCACGATGACATTGCCGGGCCGGCTGCCGCGGACGGCACCGCGGTAATCGAAGCATTGCAGGCCGGCGAGCGTGTAGCCCAACGCGTAGGTGTCGTGGCGGTGCGGGTCATAGGCATAACCGGCGAAATAGGCGTCGATGCGCTCGATGCCCGGCTCCTCGGGCGCATGCTTCATCCAATCGCCGCGCGAGGGTCCGCACGATCGTTCAAGACGTAACCCGCTGCTCTGCGGAATGATCTCACCCATGCTCTTCGACACCAAGATCGCCGTGGTGGTGCGCGAGGATCTCGCGGTGTGGCAGAAGCTCAACGTCGCGAGCTTCCTCGCGGGCGGACTCGTCGGAGCTTATCCCGAGCTCGCGGGAGAACGCTACGTCGACGGCACGGGCCGAGTCTATGGTCCTCTCGTACGACAGCCGATGCTGATCTTCGCCGCGACAGCGGCCGAGCTCACGCGCACGCTGCGCCGCGCGCTCGAGAGCGGCCTCACGCCAGCTATCTATACGAAAGAGCTCTTCGCCACCGGCCATGACGCCGCCAACCGCGCCGCGGTGGCGGCGGTGCCGACGGACGCGCTCGACCTCGTCGGCCTCGGCCTCCACGGCGAGCGCAAGGCGGTGGACAAGGTGGTGAAGGGACTGTCGCTGCATTCATGATTTAGCGGGAGCAAAGCACGGCGATGGCGGGTCCTTCGACACCCCCCTCCCTACCCTCCCCCTCAAGGGCGGAGGGGCGATTTGCTTTTAACGCCGCAAACTCGAATTCCCCTCCCCCCTTGAGGGGGAGGGTAGGGAGGGGGGTGGGAAGCGCTCAGCTTTTTCCGAAGAGGAATGATGCAGGTCTGCTGGTGCAAGATGGAGAGACCCATGCTCTCGGTCGGTCATCTCGAAGCGGAGTTCGCCGCCATTACCGAGTATTTTTCGCCGCGCGTCGTCGCCATGGCCAACGGCCAGTATGTGAAGCTCGCCAAGGTGATGGGCGAGTTCGTGTGGCATGCCCATGCCGCCGAGGACGAGTTTTTCCTGGTGCATCGCGGCACCTTCATTCTCCGCTATCGCGACGGCAGCGAGGCGGTGCTGAAGCCGGGCGACTTCCACGTCGTGCCGCGGGGCGTCGAACATTTCCCCTACGCGCCCGAGGAAACCTGGATCATGTTCGTGGAACCAGCGGCCACGACGCACACCGGCGACACCCCCTCGCCGCTTGCCAAGACCATCGCCTCGCAGCTCGCCCATTTGCGCTGAAAAAGCCTGCGGCGGTTATTCAAAGGCGACAGCGCCCCGTGGTATGCTTCGCCGAATAGAACGTTGAAGCGGGGGAGGCCATGAAACGGATCGTATTGCTCGCCGTCGCGCTGCTGCTCGGCGGCCTTCTCGCACAGCCGGCGGCGGCCGAGACGAAGCCGGTCGCTCTCGTCAAGGCGGCGGTGAAGGCGATGGGCGGCGCCCCAGCGATGCGCGCGCTCAAGAGCGTCACCATCACGGCCGAGGCGACGCATTGGGAGCCGGAGCAGAGCTTCGTTCCCGACGGCGAGGCACGGCTCGTCGGCACCTCGCGCCTCACCATCGCCTGGGATCTCGCCAACGGGCGCTCGCGTACCGAGTGGGACCGCACGCTCGTCTATCCCTTTCCTGGCAGTCCCAAATTCGCTGACGTGGTGACGCCGAGCTTCGGCTATGTCGCCGATGAGAAGGGCGATCAGCCCATGAGCGCGCGCCGGCTTGCGGTTGAGTGGCGCGAGCAGGAACGCGCCTCGCCGGTGCTGCTGCTCAAGGCGCTCGACCATCCCGAAAGGCTGGCGGCGGCGCCGCGGCACACGCTCGCCGGCCAATCCTTCCCCACCGTGCGCCTGGTCGACGGCGCCACCAGCTTCATTATCCTCTTCGACGCCAAGACGCATCTGCCGCGCGCCATTCGCACGCTCGACGATAGCATCGTCTACGGCGATGCCGTGAACGACCTCGTGCTCGACGACTGGCGAAGCGTCGGCGGCGTCAAGATGGCGCGCTCGCTCACCTACACGCTCGCCGGCCGCACCGTGCGCCGCGTGACATATACCGAAGTAACGGCGAACGCACCCGTGGCGGCACAGGCGTTCGAGCCCAGCGCCGAGACGCGCAAGGCCGCCGAAGCGCCGGCGAGTGACGGCGTGCCCTATACGAAAGTGATGACGCGGCTCAATTTCGGCCGGTTCACCGAGACCCCCGCGTTCTGGGACAGCGCCACCGGCAACAAGCTGGTCGAGATCTCGCCCAATGTGCAGTTCGTGCAGGGCGCCACGCACAACAGCATGATCGTCGCCATGCAAGACTATCTCGTTGTCATCGAGGCGCCGCAGGACGACAACTACTCGCGCTGGGTGATCGACGCCGCCAAAGCGAAATACCCGGGGAAGTCCATCCGCTACGTGATGGTGACGCATCATCATTTCGATCATTCCGGCGGCACGCGCGCCTTCGTCGCTGCCGGCGCCGATATCATCGTGCCGGCGCCCGCGAAGCAGCATTTCACGGTGCTGCTGCGCGCGCCGCACACGCTCGCGCCGGACCTGCTGCAGAAGAGCCCGCGCCAGGCGCAAATAATCGAGGTGGCAAAGGAATACGCACTCAAGGACGGCAGCAACGAGATCCGCATGCTGCGCGTCGACAACCCGCATGTCGAGGGCATGCTGATCGCGCACGTTGTCAAGGACAACGTCGTCTTCGACAGCGACCTCTATTCGCCCGTGCGCGAGAAGGCGAAGACGCCCAACAACAGCGCTTTCCTCGCCACGCTGAAGGCGCTGGGATTGTCGCAGGCGCGCATCGCCGGCGGCCATGGCGGCGTCGGCTCCGCCGCCGATCTCGAGGCGCTCGCCGCGACGCAGTGAGGGCTGAAACCACAGAGCGGCGCCACCGATGAGCTGCAAGGCCATCATGCGTCCTTCGACGGGCTCCGGACGAGATTCTTCCTTCCTGGCATTCGGCAGATGCCACTCTCGATCCGCCGCATCCTGAGCCTGTCGAAGGACGCACCACCCTAAATGCAGCGAATGCTGCTTATTCTAATCTCCACCGTCTTGGCGCTTTTCGGAGATCCCCGATGCGTACGAGCTTAGTCATCTTCCCATCCGCCATTCTCGCGCTCGCCATCGCCGCACCCGCGGCAGCGGCGCAGGTGCATCGCTTCAAGACCGAGGCTGAGGCGCAGAAGCATTGCCCCAAGGACGAGATCGTCTGGGGCAGCAGCCGCGGCACTTATTATCCGAAGGAGTCGCATCTTTACGGCAAGAGCAAAGGCGGCGCCTATGTCTGCGCGCGCGAGGCCTACGCCGCCGGATGGCGCCAGGACAGCGAGTAGAGCGCGGCGATGAGTGAGCATCATCACCTCCCGGCCTCGCCCGCCACCTGCCATTGGGGCCAGTTCGATGCGGCGCTGCCGCCGGTGCTGACCATCGAGTCAGGCGATCACGTCACCGTCGACACCATCTCGGGCGGACCCGACGTGCTGCCGAAGCACGGCTTCGAGATTTTGCCGGAGCATCGCCAAGTGCTCGCGGCGCTCAGGCCCGCCTTCGGCGGCGGCCACATCCTCACCGGGCCCATCGCGGTCAGAGGCGCCCGACCGGGCGACGTGCTCGAGGTGCGCATCCGCGCCGTGGGATTCCGCCAGAATTGGGGCTGGACGCGCATCGCGCCGCTGCGCGGCACTCTCCCCGAGGACTTTCCCGAGCGGCGTCTCTGGCACACCGCGATCGACCGCCAACGCTGCATCGGCACGCTCACCTGGGGGCAGGAGATTCCGCTGGCGCCCTTCTTCGGCGTCATGGGCGTGGCGCCCAAGCCCATCTACGGCGCGGTGACGACGATCATTCCCCGCGAATTCGGCGGCAATATCGATTTGGCCGAGCTCACCGCCGGCGCCACCCTTTACCTGCCGGTCTGGACCGAGGGCGCGCTCTTTTCCGTGGGCGACGGTCACGGTGTGCAAGGCGACGGCGAAGTCTGCCTCACCGCGCTCGAGACGGCGCTCACCGGCACCTTCGAGTTCGTGCTGCGCAAGGACCTGCAGCTCGTCATGCCGCGGGCGGAGACACCGAGCCATCACATCACGCTCGGCCTTGATGAAGACCTCGACGACGCCGCCAAGCAGGCCCTGCGCGAGATGATCAAGTTGCTCGGCGAGCGCATGGGCCTCGCGCCTGTCGACGCCTACATGCTCGCGAGCCTCGCCGCCAATCTGCGCGTGACCCAGCTCGTCGACGGCAACAAAGGCATCCACGCGATGATCGCGAAATCGCTGGTGGACGGTCGGCCGTCGGGAACGTCGGCTCGCTAGCCCCTCGGCTATGGCGCGCGCTCGAGGAGCGCCATCACCTCCTCATCGCCGAGCTGGTGGAAGTCCTCGTAGAACTGGCCGATGGCGAAGAAGTTCTCGGGCGTCTCGAGGCAGACGATCTCGTCCACCTCGGGGCGGAGCCGCTCGATCGCGTCGGCGGGCGCTACCGGCACGGCGAGAGCGAGGCGGGCCGGCTTGGCGCGGCGAATGGCGAGGAGCGCCGCGCGCATGGTGGTGCCGGTGGCGATCCCGTCGTCGACGACGATCGCGGCGCGCCCGGCGAGCGGCAGCGATGGCCGCCCGGCGGCATAAAGGGCGCGGCGGCGCGCCAACTCGCCCGCTTCGCGCGCGGCTTCGCGGTCGAGATAGGCAAGTGGGACGGCGAATTCGCGGGCGACGCGCTCATCGACGACGCGCTCCAGCTCGCCGCCGGCATCGACCAGCGCCGCCAATGCGAGCTCGGGCATCCCCGGCGCGCCGATCTTGCGCACCAGCACGAGATCGAGCGGCGCGCCGAGCGCTTGGGCAATCTCGAAACCCACGGCGACGCCGCCCCGCGGCAGCGCCAGCACGACCAGGTCAGGTCGCCGCAATGGCGCGAGCTTGGCCGCTAGGCGCCGTCCGGCTTCGGCGCGGTCGGCAAAGGCGATCATGAGCCCCGATCCGGTGTGTCCTCCAAGGCCCTGGCGATCGCGTCCAAGAGCCGCGTCTCGTTGACGGGCTTCTCGATATAGCTGGCGACGCCGCGGCGGTAGGCTTCCTCGCGCAGGCTGCTGTCGCCGGCACCAGTGATAAGGATGACCGGAAGGCCCAACTTCGCGCCTTGTGGCGAGCGCAGAAATTCGAGGCCGCTGACACCGGGCAAATGCTGATCGAGGATGAGGAGTGCGGCACCATCGTCGAGACGTCTCTGCACGAGAAAATCGGCCGTCGACTCGAAATCCTCGACGGTCCAGCCATGGCTCTCCAGCAGCACGCGCAGCGAGTCGCGCACCGGCGCGTCGTCGTCGACGATGTAAATGGTGCCCGCCACCATCGGCCGGTCCCGAACGTGCCTCCCGAGCGGCAAGCAGACTACGGCAGCGGCGAGCGATGGCAACATACGCAAATCTCCTTATGGCGGGGCGCGCCCTGGGAAAAGCTCGTCCACATGGGCCGCGAGTTCATCGGTCGGCACTTTGGTCAGGTCCTTGGCGGCACTGCCGCGCAGCTTGGCCTGCGCCCCCTCGTCGAGGGCTTCGCGCAGCACGCCGAGAGAGCGCGGCGGCACAAAGAGCACGAAATCATCGAAGCGATTTTCGGCCGCGGCACGGTTGAGCCGCTCGGCAAGATCGCGCAGGAAATCCGCCTTGCGTTCCTCATGCGGATCCTGGCGCGGATCATGCGCATGATGAGCCGTGGTGGCGCTCTCCTGCCCGCGACCGGGCCGATCGGAGACGAGATCCCGGCTCGGCCGGTGCGCGTCGGCCGATTCCCAGGCGGATATCGGCTGGAAGCCGCCCTGTTCACCGCGCGCGAGAATGCGGGCGCGGGCGCCATCGGCGACGACGATCCAGGTGAGGCGATGACGGGGCATGAGGATGCTCGCTCTCTTTCACTCCTACGCAAACCTTGCCCGGCGAGGCCGGTTCCGGCATTGATCCAGCGCAATCGCGCGCCGAGCGACGCGCGATCGGGCAGATCGCCGCCTTACTCCTTTGAGCGTCGGCCATACCCCATTGCGGGGCTTGAAAAAATTCGCTTAGTCTTATCCTTTCCGGCGCAGCCGCAAGTAGCGGGATTGGACGGGACAGCCGCGTCCGAGACGAAACTCCGAGGGAGATCAGAGTCCGATGGAACACCGCAAAACCTCTTTGGCCCTTGCCCTGCTCTGCGCCGCACTGGCACTCGCGGGGTGCTCGGGCTGGTCATCGAGCCCGCCGATGCGCGGCAACCCGTTGGTGGAGCCGCTCAACCTTCCTGCCGTGCAAGAGCGCGCGCAGCACGGCGGTGGCGGCGGCTTCACGCAGGCGCTCACCACCGAGTATGCGAGTCTTGCCTCGGATCTCTCGAGCAAGGACCACGACTGGGCGGACGCCGATTATTTCTCGCGCAAGGGCCTTGCCGCCTCGCGCGGCGAAGTGGTCGTGCCCGAGCAGAACAGCAACTGGCTCGTGCCGCTCGAAGTGCCGCTCAAGACGCGGGACGAGCTCACCACCGGCCGGCAGAAGCTCGTCGCCGCGCTCGACGGCGGCGGGCGCGACCGGTCGCCGGCGGTCGCGGCACGCGCGCAGCGCAGCTACGATTGCTGGGTCGAGCGCATGGAGGACGATTGGAAGAGCGCGGTCGACGGCCCCTGCCACAAGGCCTTCGTCGACGCGCTTTGCGAGCTCGATCGCAGCACCTGCGTCGGCGTGGCGCAAGCCGCGCCCGCGGCGCCGCCGCCCGTCCCGACGCGGCAATACAACGTCTATTTCGATTTCGACAAATCGAACCTGACGCCCGAGGCGCAGCAGATCGTCAGTCAGGTGGCGAGCCAGGCGAAGGCGAGCAACGCGCGCGTCGTGCTCGTCGGCAAAGCCGACCTCTCCGGCACCGATGCTTACAATCTCGCGCTCTCCAAGCGCCGTGCCGATACCGTGCGCTCGGCGCTGGTGGCAGGCGGCGTTTCCGCCGACCGCATCGAGGAGCAGTGGGTCGGCATGCGCGAGCCGCCGGTGCCGACGGCAGCGGGCGTGCGCGAGCCGCGCAACCGCGTGGTGGAAGTCAGCTTCCACTGAGCGAGCCGGCACGACTCGCAATGTGAGTGCGCCGTGGGTTCTCCTCCGCCCTTTAGGGCGGAGGAGTTAGAGGAGGTGGGGTGTTTCCGCTGCCGCGGCGATGCCAACAAGCAGCGAGAATCCCCCACCTCTCCCCGCCTTTCCGCCGCCAAGGGCGGGTAGGAGACCTCGATCCTGTTGACCTTTCAGCCGCGGGTGCCGGTGAGCGGTGCGTTGCCGAAC
>Ga0306920_100010484_pt1 | contig 12435 bp, 9 predicted proteins | sample flu12Cox44000170_FD_204666 | JGI IMG/M metagenome (GOLD analysis project Ga0306920, IMG submission 204666) | Lab enrichment of tropical soil microbial communities from Luquillo Experimental Forest, Puerto Rico - flux4day.12C.oxic.44.000.170 (v2)... | ecosystem: Environmental > Terrestrial >...
CCCGAGACCCGCGTGCATCATCGCCAAGCCATAAAAATCGATATACGCATGAGTGGACAAATGTTCCAAGCCTTGCGCAACCTTCAATGCCTCAGCTTGCCTGCCCGACACGGCGTAAATCCAAGCGCCCATAGACAGGACTACCTGATTTTCCCGTGCAAGAACCTTGGCCTCGGCTCCGATTTTGTCGTATTCAGCAAGGGCCTGCTGAGATAAACCCTTCATAACATAGGCAACAGCCAACGAAGCACGCATTACCGGAAGATTGGGGTTAAGGTCTAGTATCTTCTGATATTGAGCAATCGCGTCATCGTATCGCCTCGTCAAGGTGTAAACATAAGCCAGTTGGTCAAGTACGTCGGGCGACAGCGGATCAAGGTCTTGCGCACGCTTGCCCTCTGCTATGGCTTCGCTGAACCTCGCTCTCGCTTGTAGAAACGCACCATAACGCCTATGAGAGAGTGCGTTGTTCGGGTTTAGCTCGATAGCCCGCTTGAACTCCCGTTCTGCGCTCGTCCAGTCCCAATCGAAGAACTCAGCATACGCCAACGCGGCATGGGCTTCGGCTAGGGTCTCATCTAGTTCAAGTGCTCTTTGTGCCGCAATCTTTGCCTTAGGAAGAACCTCAGCCGCTGGCAAAAATACCCACTCGCCTCCAATCTGGGCGTAGGAGTCAGCCAGCCCTGCGTAAGCGAGAGCGTAGCCGGGGTCTTTGTCTATCGCCTGCTGGAAATAATCGATGCTTTTCTTTAGCTCGATTGCAGTTGGTTGGCTCGCATGGTATCTAGCTCTCAAATAGAGTTGATAAGCCTCAGGATTTACCGCTGAGGACTTCGTCAGGTGTGTCTTCTCTTCGTTTGTCAGTCTTAGCCGCAGATTTCTAGATATGGCGCTTGCAATCTCCTCTTGGATTGAAACAGTATTGGCGAGCGTCCGGGTGTACTGCTCGCCCCAAAGCTGTTTGTTCTCGCGTGCATCCACGAGTTCGGTGCTCACGGAGAGGTCATTGCCATGCTGAACGACTCTTCCCGTGACCAAGGCGTCCACGCCAAGGTCTTTCGCCACCTTTTGTGGCTGAATGTCACGTTTCTTGTAATGAAACGAGGAAGTGCGTGAGATGACCTTAATGTTCGGCAACCCTGATAAGCGATCAATGATGCCCTCTGTGATTCCATCGCTCAAATATTCTGTGTTTGGATCACCGTTAGCATTCGCAAAGGGAAGCACAGCAACCGACTTGATGGATGTGCGACTACCACCCCTTAGATAGAACGCTGCCACGGCAACGACTGCGATGGCTAACAGCAAGGCCACTGCGCCGATCAACATCGTGCGGTGTGACCACCGGGATGGTGCCGCAACACTCGCCGCCGCCCTGCCCGATTCTGTGTCACGCTTAAGCCGCTTCAGGTCGGCGTTAACATCGGATGCATGCTGATACCTAACATCCCGATCCTTTTCTAAGGCTTTGTTGATGATGCGCTCCAACTCTGCGGGCAGGTCAGGATTCAGACGCACCGCTGACGTTGGCTTGCCATCCAAAATGGCATTAAAGATAAGACCGGAGGTCTCGCCGCGAAAAGGCAAAGCTCCCGTCGTCATCTCGTACAGCACAGCCCCAAATGAAAACAGGTCAGTGCGAGCATCCAGTTCCTTTCCTTTGACCTGCTCCGGGGACATGTAGGCGACGGTGCCCAGCGTTGAACCGGGGCTGGTCAGGTGCTCCTCCGATCCGATGGTCGGGTCGCCGATAGCAACGCTCTCCAGCTTCGAGGAAACCTTGGCGAGCCCGAAATCGAGAATTTTCGCTTGTCCGCGAGTCGTCACGAAAATATTCGCTGGTTTGATGTCCCTGTGGACGATGCCCTTCGAATGAGCCGCGTCCAAGGCATCCGCGATCTGGATGCCCAGATCGAGCACAGTTTCGATCTCCATCAGCTTACCTGTGATGCGATGCCTGAGGGTCTGGCCCTCCAGCAGTTCCATCGCGATGAAGGCCCGTCCATCGACCTCGTCGATTTCGTGGATGGTGCAGATATTGGGGTGGTTTAGGGCAGAAGCAGCGCGGGCCTCCCGGCGAAAACGTTCTAGCGCCTGCGGGTCGTGGGCAAGCTCTTCGGGCAGGAACTTCAGCGCAACGTGGCGACCAAGCTTGATGTCTTCTGCCTCATAGACAACGCCCATGCCTCCCCCGCCGATCTTGCGGAGGATGCGGTAATGGGAAACTGTCTGCCCTACCGGTTGGGACGGAGTGGCCATTGGCGGGATGTTAGTGGGGTGTTGCACAAAGGTCAATTAACTCAATGTGGGCCGTTTGAACCATAATTGTTGTCAAACGCAACAGACCCCTGCGTGACTGGCACAAACAACATGATCAAGTCTGCAGAACCGCTGGCACCCATCCGACACTACATAAATCACCTAAACCACTGGCCGTATGGGAGCTTTGAGAAGATGAATTGCAAAAAAGGCTGGTATTCATCCCCAGCGTGAACTCGGATCGAGGATATTTCCAAGCGGTCTGGTTTGCGTCGGAACCAGAACTGACAGATTGAAAAAGATCGCATAACGGAGTAGTTCGTTCGTTGCGCTAGCGCAATGTCCCGCTTGCTGCTTCTAACCGCCCTCTCAAAGGAGCTAGGAAATCCCGTTCCACGCCGAACACCTAGGCATCCGAGTCTACAAGCTCACTTTGGACGATGCCCTCAAGGCGGGGGAATACGGCTTCTTCATGGGTACCGGCATAGGCAATACGATGACAACAGCCAGAGGAGGAAGCAGATCCGGCGGCGCGGCCTCAGGTCGTGTCTACGATTTCACAATTCCTGAATGAGATAAGGTGTTTCCGCGCTCCCCTCGTCTCGCGCACGTAGCGGACCCTCTCGTCTCGCGTGAGACCGATACGCCGGATTCGCCGCAGCATTTGGCCTGCGGCAGCAAATGACCACACTCGGGTGCGCCCGGTCTCTTCTGCGCGTCATGCTCAAGAATGTCGGGACCACGCGCACGCGCTCGCCGCGCTTCAGCCAACTGCGTTTTACTAATTAGTTGCTAAGCAGGACGGACTTTTCCTCGTACCTCCTACCTATCCCGTTAAGTACTTGCTCTGCGGTACAGTCACCTTCGTTTCTTTGCGAACAATCGAGGCCGACCATAGAATCTGGCCAAGGCGATCGACCTACGTGAATCTTGTAGTCTCCTCAACGCTTATGGATGAACCCGGCTTCAGTATTCTCAGGTACCACCGCCGACCACCGATCTTTGCTGGCTGCAAGCTGTGCAAGGTTAAGTTTTTCACGCGGTCACACAGGGCAGGAAAGGTTGTCAGAGCCGAAAAGTATCTTGTCGAGAAGTACCGGATTCACGGCTGCGCGCCGCCGCCAAAGGAAGGACGGAATGGCGCAATTTCTTGAGTTACCAAACCCAAGTCCGTCAGGTTGCCGATTTCAATTTTCGCGGCTTTGCCTTTTCATTTTTCTGCTAGTGATACAGGGCTGGAGTCAGGAAAACTTTACAGACGTTCGCGCAACGAGTGGTGAGCAGTTAAATGTGCATTGGGTCTACGGTGCCTACGTTCCCAGAGAGGCACAGCTGGAATCGCTGACCGGGCACCAACGAGCAAGGCTCTTTGTCCGGCAGACTTTCACCACACCAGGTATCTACATCAAGAGCGCGTTCCTTTCTCTGATTGATCAGGCAAGCGGAAAACCGTACGAATGGGGAGGAGGTTTTGAAGGTTACGGACGCCGGATCGCATCCAATTATGGGCGATCTTCAATCCAAAACGTCTTTTCTACCACCGGAAATGCAGCACTCCAATACGAGCCCCGCTACGATCGTTGTCACTGCCTAGGCTTAGGCCCCAGAACGAAGCATGCTCTTCTTAGAAACTTCTTGACGTATAACCAGACGGAGAACGAGTTACGTCCCCAATTTGCTCTTTACGGAGCTGCACTCGGAGCCGGGATGTTGTCTAGCGTCTGGAGGCCGGAAAGCAAGCTCTGGACGGAAGGTTACCAAGGGGTTGTAACTCAAGCCGAATTTGGAATGCTGTCCAACTGGATAGGAGAATTCGCACCGGAAATTGCGCGGAAATTGAAGTTTGCGAGGGTCTCAGCGCGCTAGGGAGCCACCTTCGTCCAATTTACACTTCCTCCTAAGCTGCTCACCGCTTGTAGCTTGTCATGCGATTTTTGTCTGGCGTAATAGGCGCCTGGGTCCCATCTCAGCCAAAAGGAAAACACCCATCCCGCGGAGCCGTTTACCTCCTCGGAACACTGCGGCCAGCACTCATCGACTTGCAGCTCAAATACGATGCCAACGGAGTGGACAGACTTCTCGATGGCGCGTTCCTTTATGTGTCCAATGACGGCTTGCTCTGTGATGAGTAGGGCCGGCTTCATCAACCTTACAGATCGCGAGAGGAACCCTCTCGATTTCCTTGAGGTCAGTGATGTTGAAGTGCGCACTTCAGGAGACGCTGCGATCGCAACAGGAGTGATTCACGAAAAAGGTCTGCTGTGCGGAAAACCGTACGAGTTCAAAGGTAGGACCTTGATCACGTATGCGAGAAAAAATGGCCGTTGGCTCTGCCTCGCTATTCACGACAAAACAACAGACCTCCACAGCGTCAACCTTGCATCTTGCTTGCAACTCCCCGATAAAGTCGCCCCGTGTTATTTGGAGGCAGATCGGGTTTCGACGGAAGGCCGGTGCTTAACCTGAGACGCTGTCATCTGCAGCCTGAGTGGTAGATAGGGTACCGCGTCTTGGATTCTGTCGTCACCTCTCCGTGAAGATCTTCCGTGTCATCTCTTCTACTGGTGCCGATTCTAGATGCTCGGCCTTCCACGCATGGCGGCAGTGATGCGCGTGCGACCGCTGGGATGGTCAAAAAAGATGAACTCCTCGACAGGCCCGGGATCGAGCTCCGATATTCACCGAGCATCATATCCACGTTCGCTTCGCCATCCGGCTGCCGGGCCGGAGGGGAGGTTAAGTCTGCGTAATCAGTTGGCACCACATCGCCACGTCGCTCGTAAGCCAGCGGTCAAACGCGCAAAGGCCTGGTTACGCCAGTTGACATCAACTTCCGGTTTGCTATGTGCTGCAGAAGTGCACGTATAAGGAGGTCGCATGACCTAACCGTAAAACGTGGACGAGCTGTGCAATCGATGAAGGATGGTCCTTCAGGATCGGCTTTCAGGAGCAGGTCTTAAACCACCTCCAAGCTGCTGCGGCCAAAAGCCGTCGGTAGTGAGCGTTGGGGGAAAAGTACGAGGCAAACTTGCGCAGGTGCGCATCCGAGAGACGAACGAAAGAAACCCATCGATGATGCGTCGTTTGTCTGATGGGAGCCGAGTGAGGTGAGAATCTCACGCTCGGTTCTGCGAGAGGCAGGTGGTGAAACTCCGCCGGCCTACTCTCCCGTTAATCGAGAGTAAAAAGAACTTGCCGACCGCGCCGCCCGTCTGGAAAAGAATCAATCTCGCAGCACGCGCGCCGGATCGGTCCGGCTTGCCCGCCACGCGGGTAATAGACAAGCGAAGAGGGCCGTGGTGGTCATCACTGCCAAGGCGAATCCGAATATTACCGGATCCTGCGGGCTCACTTTATAGAGAAGCTGTCCGAGTAATCTCGTTAAGGCCAGCGCCGCAATGGTCCCCAACACCACGCCCCCGGCCATCAACCGCAGGCCGCGCGAAAGGACGAGCCGCAGCAGGTTAGCTGCGCCCGCGCCAAGGGCCATGCGAAGGCCCAATTCGCGCGTGCATTGCGCGACTGAGTAAGACATCACACCATAGAGGCCGACTGCCGCGAGCAGCAGCGCCAATCCTCCTAAGGTCGAAACCAAGGTCACGGCCACGAGTTGCGGCGAGGCGGCGCGGTTCACCTGTTCCTGAAGCGTGTTCGCACCGTAAAGCGCAAGGTTCGGATCAAGAGCGTGCACTTCGCGCAAGACTGCTGCCAAGACACTTTCGAGCGGCTGCGAGCTGCGGATATTCAGATCGGGCTCTGGGTCGAAATCCTGCCGCAGCGGCACATAGAAGAAAGGCTTCGGATTCTCGGCCATGCTTTCATATTTCGAATCAGCCACGACGCCTACAACTCGCGCCCAACGGCCCTTCACCTGGAGCCGACGTCCGATCGGATCCTGACCGCGCCAGTACCGCTCCACCACGGTCCGATTCACGATCGCGACCAATGGTGCATTCTCGTCGTCAGTGCGCGTGAATTCACGACCGGAGAAAACAGGAATCTCCAGAGTTGTGAAATAACTTGGACTGACCTGGTTGTATTCCACCTCAGGTTGCTCGTTTGGAGAAGGCTGGTAGCCATCGACGGCAATCGGGGTGGAAGAGTAGCCGCGATAACCCAACGGCGTGACGCTGGCGTAAGCGACGGACTCGACCCCAGGAAGCCCCCTGAGCCGCTCGATGAGTTCATCCTGAAAAGTTTTGGCTCGCGGAACGTCATAGCCGGCCGCTACAACCGACACTCCTGTCACGGCTACTCTCGTCGTTGAAAAGCCTGGGCTGGTAGTTCGAATCCTCTGCAGGCTTTCCAGCAATAGGGCGGCCCCGACCAGCAAAATGAAGCTCAAAGACACCTGGAAAACGACCAATCCCGATCGAATCCAGCCTCTTGTCCGCACCCCAACCACACCTCCAGCCTCGGCTTTTAACGGGCCGGCCAGGTCCAGGTGGCGTGTCTGCAACGCCGGAACCAGGCCAATGATGAGCGTAACCAGCAGGCTAATGCCGGCGCTCATCGCCACCACACGTCCGTCGATTGCTCCCGGCAAGTACAGTGCATCTCCCTCTGGCAGCAATTTCACCAACAGGTGCCGGCACCAATACGCAATCAAGAATCCTCCGGGTGTTCCGATCGCCGAGAGGATGAGGCCTTCGGTGAGGAGCTGCTTCAACAAACGGCCTCGGCTGGCTCCCATTGCGAGACGCACGCTCATTTCATGGCGTCGAACAAGCGACCGGACCAACAGCAGATTGCCTACGTTCGCACAGGCGATGAGCAGAACAAAAGCAACGACGACTACCATGACTTCAAGTGTCGGCCCCATAGTTCGGGCATGATTGAACGGCGTCTGCCACAACGGCCATATCTGGATGCCGCGTCCACGGTTAGTGGCCGGATAACTCGTCTGCAATCTTGCCGCGATCGCGGAGATTTGCTGTTGTGCTTGCGCCTGACTAACGCCAGGTTTCAGGCGCACATACGACTCGATCCATCGCGCACCGCGGTCCTCGAGCTTGTAGCCTCCGCCGTCGAAGGTCTCCTCCATGGATGCGGGAACCCAGAACTGCATCGCCCTGCCTACGAAGGTCCCATAGAATCCCTCTGGCATCACTCCGATGATCGTGTGCGGAACATTGTTTAAACGCTGTATCTTCCCGATGATTTGCGGGTCACTTTTGAAGCGATTGCGCCACATCTGATAGCTGATAACTACAACAGGATGGGAATCGTTGCCTACGTCCTCGCCCGATTCGAAACCCCGCCCGAGAATCGGGCGAACACCAAGTGCATCGAAATAGTTCGCTGAGACAATACTTCCGGTTGTGACTTCGGCGTGGTCTCCAATATTCAGGGTGCTGCCTCTGATGGTCGTGACGAAAGCGTCCTCGCAGAGTGTGCAGTTCCTGCGCAAATCGAGGAAATCCGGCCAGGACAGTGGGCCACCCTCTCCCTGTACCGTTGTGCCAACTGCGAACAGCCGCTCCTGATGCGCGACCATTGGATAGGGACGGAACAAAATTCCCTCCACCCAACTGAACACAGCCGCGTTCGCGCCGATGCCCAGCGTAAGACAGAGAATTGCCAGCGCAGAAAAGCCGGGGCTGCGGCGCAGTTGCTGAAGGCCGTAACGGAGGTCCTGAACCAGATCTTGCAAAATGCTTCCGCCCCGAGCATTGCGGCACTGCTCTTCGATCTGCGACATCCCGCCCATGGCGAGCATGGCGGCGCGGCGCGCCTCTTCTGGGGACATGCCTTTCGCAATGTTTTCCCTGATTTGCTGCTCAAGATGCTCGCGCAGCTCTTCTTTCATCTCTTGATCCACCTGATGGGGATGGAAAAAAAAACGCAAACGCAACGGCAGGGAATAGAGCAGTTGTTCGATCTTCATGTTCAGGCCCCTTCAAGCTGGATGATGCCGGAGATAGCAGCCGATACCCGGTTCCAGTTGGCCGTTTCTTTTTCGAGCTGCTTCCGGCCTAGCGGCGTCAGGGAATAGAGCTTCGCCCGCCGATTGTTTTCACTCGCTTTCCACTGGGATCGAATCCATCCGCTATGTTCGAGTTTGTGCAGCGCGGGATAGAGAGAACCGTCGCTGACACCGAGAACATCGCTGGAAATCTGCTTCAGGCGCTGGCTGATCGCCCATCCGTTCAAGGGCTGTAAGGCCAGTATTTTCAGGATCAGCATGTCCAGGGTTCCCTGGACGAGGTCGGCCGGCTTGCTCACAAAGGATCTCCTCTCGGTTACCGAGTTTAGACTGCCGCGGCTCCCCTCGGTTAGCAAGAGATCACCCAAGAAGTCACGATTATTTTCTGTATGGTCGGCAAACCGAAAGCTAAGGCAGTCGCTCAACTACAGCGACTTTAGCCGCTCCCATGCTTCCCAGAGCAGCTCCTGTAACTCGCTGATCGCGGGTCGCGGCTCAGGAACTTCGTTCTCGTCGCCCCGGCAAATCATGGAGTGACGGGTCTCTCATCCGAAACATGGTGCATTCCATCGCCAAGGCCCAATCGTCCCTGATCTCACGACATAGATTCTCCGGTATGTTCGAAGCGAAGCTCAAAATCCGCCAGACTGACCAGATGGAAACAGAGGTAGGCATCGCGGTCTTGGTGGTCGTCTACATGCGAAAGATCGTTCCGGCGTTCCGGGCGGACTTGTCAACACCCCAGCAAGTTTCGCCTGAATCTCGACCTCGCTTGCTAACTTCTTTGATGACGAGTTTCCACGCCCGCGGCGAAGGCGCTGGCTCAAAAGAACAATGTGCGATTGATAGACGGCAACGAACGAAAAGGAAACCTGACTCGGCGCAGACAGCCAGGAGCGCGGCAATTCTAAGGTGGGCTGTGGAGACTTGCCTCCGCGCAAGAACGGGCCACTTTTGAGGACAACGCGCCCGTGCAGCATGGCGAATCCTTCAGTGGGAGGAAGCGATGAGTGGCAGTCCGCGTGGTGGCAATCCTGAGTCTGCGAATGTGGAGACGCATGACGATCAAGTAACTCATGGCGACGCACGGCTGAGGACTTTCGCGATCAGCCGCCGTGCCATCGCTGAGAGTTTATGGGTCCAGGTCGCGCAGCCTGACCTGCTGCACGCCATCAAAGCCGTTAGCTGTCATTGACTTGCGCTAGCACCAGCCCTAACATGGCGTTGCGCCATGATCGGTCAGACCATCTCTCACTACCGCATCGTCGAGAAGCTGGGCGGCAGGAAATAGACGTCGTCCAGTACTCAATGTAGAAGGATGAGTCGCTGATGTTTGAAATCTAAGACAACAGAGTCGAACTCTTTTAGAACGTCTTCGCCAACGATTCCGTCTATCCTCTGTTTCATGCTGTTCGACAGGTCTCGAAAATCATCCATTACCAAGACCCTCCGATCCGGCCATGTCGTGGTCCCGATCTCCAGGGTTGCCCTGGCCCACCCCGCGTTGCCGACATAACCCGATCCCTTGGCGGGAGCATCTGCGTGCTCTAAAGCCAATGAACGGACTCGCAACAGTTCCGAACTGAGGATGGTGTGACTGGCGCCAGTGTCCACGACGAGGATGGTTGGCTGCCCGTTCACCTGTGCCCGGATCAGAATCGTGCCAAAATTCCGATTAACTTCAAAAGGAATTCCACTTCGGGAATCATTCTTTTCGGAGAGATCCTCTCCCCAACCAACTGCCATCACTGCCAATATGAGCATCAACAAGACCCCACATTTCATACGCCACCTCCCCGTGATGGGGGTGAACGTGGGGCATGTCGGAAAGAAGCTCAACCGACACCGCATTAATTCACTGTTAACTATTTCTCATCTCACAGCCCCTTGGTTTTCAGTGATTTGCCTCCTCATATTGTTTTCCTCATGGTTCGCATTAGGGCAATGCTAAACTTTTCCTCCACAAATCGGGACGACACAGATGCTCGCTAAGACCCAGGCATCCGACATGATCCTCCGTTTCGGAGCGTTCGAGCTTGACCTGCGCTCAGGAGAGCTTCGCAACAAGGGCGTGCGGATCAAACTTCAGGAGCAGCCATTTCAAGTTCTCACGGTGCTCGTGCGGCGTGCGGGCGAGCTCGTAACCCGTGAAGAGCTGCGCTCGGCGATTTGGCCTGCCGATACTTTCGTCGATTTTGATAAAAGCCTGAACACGGCAGTCAACAAACTGCGCGAAGCGTTGGGCGATTCCGCTGACCGTCCACGGTTTATCGAGACATTGCCCCGGCGCGGATATCGGTTTGTGGCTCCGGTCACGAGCGAGGACAAGAAGCAGCCAGCCGCCCACGCAAATGGGGCGTCACGCGCGCCAGATTGGAAGATCGTGATGTCTGTGCTGCTCTTTCTGTTTGTAATGCTTCTGGCGGGAGGGCTGATTTGGCACTGGCGGCAAGGGCATGTTGTGACCGAGAAGGATGCGGTCGTAGTGGGAGATTTCGCCAATTCAACCGGCGATCCTGTGTTCGACGGAACTCTTCGCCAAGGCTTGTTTATTCAGCTACAACAGTCTCCGTTTCTAAGGCTTGTATCAGACGAGCAAATCCATCGGACATTGCGGACGATGGGTCAAAGCACGAGTGCTCGAATCACGCCAGAAATCGCTCGGGAGGTATGTCAAAGAACGAACGGTGCAGTATCGCTGGATGGCACTATCGTCCTGATTGGAACTCGATACGAACTCATCCTGAGGGCTGTCGACTGCGTAAGAGGAGAGTTGCTGGCGAGCGCGGAAGCACAGGCAAGAGGAAAAAACGAAGTGCTCGATGCACTCGGTAAGCTGGCCTCGGAAATGCGCGGAGAACTCGGCGAGTCTTTGGCTAGCGTGCAGAGGCATAATACACCTCTTGAACAAGTAACTACGCCATCCCTCGAAGCCTTTCAGTTTTATAACTTGGGCCTGAATATCCAGTCACAAACGGGCGATTTCTCGGCATCCCTGCCCAGTTTTTATCGAGCAATCGAGCTGGATCGAAATTTTGCTATGGCCTATTGGGCGCTGAGTGATGCTTATTCAACTATCGGCGAGACAACATCCTCTGCAGAGTACATACGGAAGGCATTCGCCTTACGTTCACAAGTGGGCGAGCCTGAGAAGTCACTGATCGAGGGAGATTATTATTTCTATGGCCTCGGCGACCTCACGAGCGCGCAGCGCAGCTTTGAGCTACATGCAAAGATGTACTCGGATAGCCAATATGCTCATATCCTGCTCGCGAGCATCTCAATGATGCTCGGACGATATGAAGGGGCCCTGAGGGAATCCCGAGCAGCACTTCGTCTCGGTCCTCTCTTCACCCCGTTTTACCGTATCCTTGCTTTGAATTACCTTCTTTCAGACCGAATCGAAGATGCTGTAGCGACAACGAAAGAGGCCCAAGCGAAGGGCACGAATTCGAATCTGGGTGCTGTGCGCTACGGTGTCGCTTTCTATCATGGCGACATTTCCGGAATGTCGCATGAGGTCGCAAATGCAACAGGAAAATTGGGAGAGGAAGATCTTTTATTGGCGATGGAGGGCGATACGGCTGCGTACTTCGGACATGTTGCTAAAGCGCGGGATTTCTGCCAGCGCGCTGTGTCAGAAGCGGAGCGAGCGCGCCAGAATGAAACCGCCGCAGGTTACGCTGCGACATGTGCGGTACGAGAGGCACTGTTCGATTACAGATACAAAGCACGACTCCTCGCCACGATTGCAAACCGAAGGGCGAGCGGACGAGATATGGATTACGCCGTGGCGCTGGCCCTGGCTTATGCGGGGGAAATAAAGCGGGGGCAAGCTTTGACCGATGACTTGGCCAAGCGCTATCCTGAAGACACAATTGTACAGTTCAATTACCTACCCACGCTTCGCGCGAAGCTCGCGCTCAGGCAGTCAGATCCTCAACGAGCGCTCGATAACCTTGCCGTCGCGGCTCCCTATGAACTCGGCTTGCCCGCCTATAGCTTCTACAACTGGGCGGATTTGTACCCCGTCTATGTACGGGGGGAAGCGTATCTTGCCGCACATCAAGGTGATAATGCAGCCGCCGAGTTCGAGAAAGTTCTCGATCATCGAGGGCTTGTGCTAAATGAACCTATCGGGGCACTAGCCCATCTTGAACTCGCACGGGCTTACGCGATGAGTGGAAACGCTGGCAAAGCCAAGATGGCCTACAATGAGTTCCTCACTCTCTGGAAAGACGCCGACCCCG
>Ga0306920_100010490_pt1 | contig 12432 bp, 9 predicted proteins | sample flu12Cox44000170_FD_204666 | JGI IMG/M metagenome (GOLD analysis project Ga0306920, IMG submission 204666) | Lab enrichment of tropical soil microbial communities from Luquillo Experimental Forest, Puerto Rico - flux4day.12C.oxic.44.000.170 (v2)... | ecosystem: Environmental > Terrestrial >...
GCCGCCGCCGTGCCCCCAGACCAGGTACCGGTAGGACAGGTTGAGCAGGGCGGACAGCCTGTTGCGCCCACCGAGCAGGTAGAACACGTGCAGGCCCAGCCAGGCGAACCAGGCCAGCGTGCCGCGCAGCCGCAGCGCGTGGGGAAGCTCGACCACCGCGCTGCGCCGGCCGATCGTCGCCATGATGCCCTTGTCGAAGTAGCGGAACGGCTGCGTGGACCGGCCCGCCATGAGCAGCGCGATCTGCTTTCCCGCATGCCGCCCGGTCTGGATGGCCGGCTGGGCGACCTGGGGCAGCATCTGGCCCTCGATCAGCGCGACGTCCCCGGTGGCGAAGATCCGGTCCTGCCCGGCGACCAGCAGGTCGGGCCCGACCTCGATGCGGCCGCCGCGGCCCTGCGGCAGGCCCCAGGCCTGCACCTCGCCGGGCGCGGACACCCCGGCCGCCCACACGGTCACGTCGCTGGGCAAGACGTCCCCGTCCGCCAGGATCACCCGGTCATTGGTGATCTCGGAGATCTTGGTGTCCAGGTGCACGTCCACGCCACGGCGGCGCAGTTCCTTCAGCGCGTAGCGCTGAAGCTTGGCGTGGAACGGCGCCAGCAGCGCCGGGGCCATCTCGACCAGCCTGATGTGCACGTCCGCCCGGTCCACCTCGGGGAACGCGTCCGCGTCGTCGCGCAGTTCGGCCAGGGCACCGGCCAGCTCCACGCCGGTGGCCCCGCCGCCGACCACGGTGAAGTGGACCCCGTGGCCGGGGCCCTGCGCGTCGAGCCGTTCCAGCCGGGCCATGATGTGGTCCCGCAGCGCGACCGCGTCCTGCCGGGTATACAGGCCGAAGGTGTGCTCGGCCGCGCCGGTCACGCCGTAGAAGGCGGCCGATACCCCGGTGCCGAGCACCAGGTAGTCGTAGTCCAGCACGCTGCCGTCGGTGAGCGTGATCCGCCGGCCGGCCGGGTCGATCGCGGCCAGTTCCCCGGGCCGGAACCTGGCGGCCTTCCTGCGCGCGAGCGTCCGGAGCGGGTACGCCACGTCGCCCGGGTTCAGCCCGCCGGTCGCCACCTGGTACAGCAGCGGCTGGAAGGTGCTGTAGACGTTCCGGTCGATGAGCAGCACCTGCGCGCCCACGCGACGCAGTTCCTTCACGGTCGCAAGCCCCGCGAAGCCGGCCCCGACGACGATCACCCGGGGCGCGTCCTGCGGCGGCTGGCGGCTGGACCGCGCTGTCATCGCATGCCTCCTTCGTGCCGGTAGGTGTCTACCCGTCCTCTTTAAGAGCAACCAGGCCGGCCGCGCAAACATGCCCTGCGGCGCCGCAAGCTCCGTCAAGGGGCCAGGGCCACGTGACGAAGGAACGCGGCCTTGAGCCATCGGGGGGTTCCAGGGGGTCGCTCCCCCGGGCCAGCACAGCCCCCTGATCCCGGCCGCTGGCAGGGCCCGTGGTCAGCGGTTGAGCACGGCGAGTTCGGGGCGGGTGCACCTCGGCACGGTGGCACCCGCCGCCTGGGAGGCCACTTGGCCACAGATCGCGAGCAGCACCGCGTCCTGGCCCGGCGGGGCGCTTCCGCCGATGCCGGACAGGTCCACGAAGTAGTGCGGCCAGGGCAGCGGCCGGCTCGTCCAGATCACCTGCCTCGCCCCGATGCCATAGCCCCAGGCCTTGCCTAGCGCGCCGTGATCGATGCCGAGCACCGTGCCCTCGCGGATCCCGTACAGCCCGGACGAGGAGGCCGCGTTCACCCGGGCCAGGGTGCTTCCGGTCTGCGGGTTCAGCCCGATCAGCGTATTGCCGGAGATCAGGTACAGCCGGCCCGCGATCGCGTCCACCGTGTCGGGCAGCGCGCCGGGGTAATGCCACAGCTCGCGGCCGGTGGTGGTGCTGTACCCCCGGGTCCACCGCGCCGAGGAGAACACCACGACGCCCTGGTAGGCGAGGCTGAGCGCGCCGGGGAACGACGGGCCGTGCGCGCGCACGACGTGCTGCACGCCGGTGCCGAGGTTGATCCGGCGCAGCGCGGTGACCGGCGCGGAGCCGAGGTAACCCCCGGCCGCCATCGCCATATAGAGTTCGCCGCCGTCCGCCTGCCAGGCCTGCGGGACCGTGCCGGTGGGGTGGCTCCAGCGCACGGCGCCGGTGTGGTTGGCGTAGCTGGTCACCGCGCGGGGCCCGACGACGACCGTGGTGCCGGGGCTGGCCGCGACCGCGCCGCCGAACTGGGCGGCCGGGTAGGCGCGAATCCGGTGCCCGGTGCTGGCGCGGAGCACGACCTCGTCCCGTGGCGGGCGGTTGCCCGCGACGGTCCCGCCGCTCGTGGCCGGTGTGCCGGACGTGGGCCGCCCGCTGACCTGGCCGGTAGCGTGCCCGCGGCCCGCGGCATGGCCGCCCAGGGCGGCGGCGCCGCCAGAGGCGGGCGCGGCACTGGTGGACGGCCCGGGCGGCGCCGGCGGCACGACCCCGACGGTGACCACGCCCGGCCACACCCGGACCGCGGTGATCGCCGACCCGGCCCGGAAGCCGGTCAGCACGGTATTCCACAGCCGCTGGCCGGTGCTGGCCTGGTAGGCGGAGACGGTGAGCCCGGCGCCGACCGCGGCGATCTGGGAGCCCAGCGCGGCGTAGGCCTGGCCGTCGACCGGGGTGGTGCCCACCTCCCCGGTCTGCACGGTCCACGACCCGGGCATCGGCCGGATCCACCGGACGGTGCCCGCGCTCTCGCAGGGCGACCCCTGGCACTGCTGCGACGACCACCTCGACGCCATGCCCGGGGTGATCGCGGCAACGAGCAGGACGGCCGCGAACGACAGGCGGCGTACCCACGTCGAACGCTGCGTTACCCTCACGCCTTGCTCCGCGCCTTCCCGGCTGCTGCCGCCCGGCCCAGATCCCTTCCGCGGCACCACGGTAGCGCCGCCGGCTGAGAGCGGCTGGGCCAGGTGGGGCGGCGGCCGGCTGGGAAGGGATTTGCCGCCCGTGACTGCTGGGCTGTGGATAGCGTAGGCGTGGCCGCCCTGCCCCGCCTGCGGACCGGCGGCCATACCCGACCGACCTGTACGGAGATGACCCATGACCGAGCGCGCGCCCTTGCCCTATGACTTCATGCCGTCCGTGCCGTCGTTCGCGCTGACCAGCACCGACGTGGCCGAAGGCCAGCAGATGTCCGACGCCCAGGTCTTCGACGGCTTCGGCATGACCGGGCAGAACATTTCCCCGCAGCTGAGCTGGAGCGGCTTCCCCGCGGAGACCAAGAGCTTCGCGGTGACCTGTTACGACCCGGACGCCCCCACCGGATCCGGGTTCTGGCACCTGGTGTTGCTCGACGTGCCCGTATCGGTCACCGAACTGGCCACCGGCGCGGTCAGCGGCGACCTTCCCGGCCTGCCCGCCGGGGCGTTCTGCGTCCGCAACGACTACTGCGTCAAGGCGTTCGGCGGTGCCGCGCCGCCCGCGGGCGAAACCCACCGGTACGTGTTCGCCGTGCACGCGCTGGACGTGGACGACCTGGCCAGCCAGGGCGTGGACTCCGACGTCTCGCCCGCCGTCGCCGGGTTCAACCTGCGCTTCCACACCATCGCCCGCGCGACCCTCATTCCGGTTTTCGGGCACTGACCTACCACGACGCGACGATCTCTCCGCAACGGGACGGGTCGTAGCCGGGCAGGCTGTCGAGCTGGCCGAGCAGCCACGGCGAGGCGAGCACCCGGCGCAGCGCCTGGACCTCGCGGGAGCCTGCCTGCCGGGCCGGGATGACCAGGTCGAACCGCTCCGCGGCGAGCGGGAGGAAGGCCAGGCCGTACGCGAGCGCGGCCGGCTCGCTCGCCACCCCGGTGTCCGCGAGCCCGGCCGTGACCGCGGCAGCGACCTGCAGGTGCCCGGTGACCTTGGTGTCGTAGCCCGGGAGGGTGTCCGGGACGATGCCCAGCCCGGCCGCCTCCCGGTCGAGCACCCGGCGCGCCTCGGCGCCCTGCTCCCTGTTCACCAGGCGCAGCCCGCACCGCGCCACGTCGGCCAGGCTGCCGATGTGGCTGGCCGGGCCGGGCCGCAGCACCAGGCCCTCCTGCCAGGCGGCGAAGCAGAGCACCTCGGCGCCATCGTGCTTAAGCCGCTCGCGGGCCGGGCCCGTGTTGTACTCCCCGGTGGGCCCGCGCAGGTGCGCGCCCGCGACGTGGACCAGGCCCGCCTCGGCCAGGCGCAGCGCCTCTGCGCTGCCGCAGGGCCACCAGGCGAAGCCGACCGGCGGGTCAAGCCCGGCGAGCGGGGTCTCAAGCAGCGGCAGCGCCGGGTCGCAGCCGGCCACCACAAGCGTCGGCCGGAGCGGCGCCACCGGCAGTACCTCGCCGTCCCGTTCGGTGACCACGCCCCCGGCGGGGGCGAAGCCTGCCTGGGCGGCGGTGTCGCCGGCCAGCGGAAAGGCCACGAAGGACTCGCCGAGCGGCGCGAGCGACACCCGGGCGCCCGGCGGGCCCAGCGGCGCCACCGGCTGCACCGCCACCGGTGGGGGCTCGTTGCCCCGGCCGAACAACTCCTCGGCGGTCACCCCGAGGGCCCGCGCGAGCGCGAGCGCGACCCGCAACGACGGATCGGAATGACCGGACTCCACCGCGGACACCGCCTGCCGCGACACCCCCGCCATGTGGGCAAGCTGCTGTTGGGAGAATCCCCGCGCCTGCCGGGCCAGGCGCAGCAGGGCACCGGAGCCGGCCGGCCCGGCCCTGCTCATGCCGCCACCTGGCCGGTCAGCACGAGCCCCCGCCCGCCCTGGGTACCGGGCACCACTCGTTCCGGGTACACCCCGGCGACGGCGTCACCAGCGGCCGGGCGCGCAGCGCGCGGGCCGCTGATCGAATGTTCAACATGATGAGACAGTAGCTACGCCTGGTTAGCGTAGGGCAAGAGACGCTGACATACCGTTGCCGGCTCGTGTCCTTGCCGGCCGGCCCGGCCGGCCGATCTGCGCCCGGGTGCCCGGGGCGGGCCTGCAGCACATCTTTTACGCCCTACGATGGAGGGCGGCCGGGGGATTCTTGTGGACCCTTCATGAGGACAGGCGATGGGTAAGGCGAGCAGGATCAAGCAGCAGAGCGCCCGCGAGAAGATCGCGGCGCAGCGTGAGGCGGCACGGAAGGTCGAGCGGCGCAACCGGATCATGATCACGGCCGGCAGCACACTCGTCGTTCTGGTGATCGTGGCCGCGTTCATCGTGATCAAGCTCAGCCAGGGCTCGCCGTCCAGCAGCTCCGCGAACGGGCGCACGCTGCTCCCGGCCAGCGTGTCCAGCCAGGTCACCGGCGTGCCCGCGGCCACGCTGAATAAGGTGGGCGCGGGCGCGGTGCCCGCGTTCACCCAAGGGCGGCAGGCGTTCACCGCCGGCACGGGCGCGCCGCTGACCAGCGGCGGCAAGCCGCAAATGCTCTACATCGGCGCCGAGTTCTGCCCGTACTGCGCGGCAACCCGGTGGTCGATGGCAATCGCGCTGAGCCGGTTCGGCACGCTGACCCCGCTGCACGGCATCCACTCCTCGTCCACGGACGCCGACCCGAACACCGCGACGCTGACGTTCTACAAATCCGGTTACAACAGCAAGTACCTGAACTTCACGCCGGTGGAGGTCCAGACGGTCAGCCGGGGCCCGCTGCAGAACCCCACCAGCGCGCAGAACGCGATCTGGGCCAAGTACGAGCCGGACGCGAACAGCCGCGGCTACCCGTTCATCGCCTTCAGCAACAAGCTGGTCATGAAGGGCCCCATCTACGACGCGGCGGTGCTCCAGGGCAAGTCGTGGAGCCAGATCGCCGCCGCGCTGAAGGACCCGACGTCACCGGTCTCCCACAGCGTGGTCGGCGCGGCCAACTACATCACCGGCGCCATCTGCAAGATGACGAACAACCAGCCGTCTGACGTCTGCACCTCGCCCGCCGTCCAAGCCGTGCAGAGCGGCCTGTAGATGGCCACGCGCAAGCCGGGCACGACGGCCCGGCCAAGCGGCGGGACACAGTCACGCGACAAGGGCACCCGCGGCGGCCGCCCGGAGGCGAGCGCCGCTGCTGGCACGAGCGGCCAGCGGCAAGGCAAGCAGGCCGCGCGCCAGGGCAGGCCGGGCAACGGGCAGGCGCGCGCGGCCGGCCAGGCACAGCGCGGGCGCACGGCCCCGGTCGCGGCCGCCGCCGTGGAGCCCAGCATCGCCGCAACGCCGGCCTGGTTCCAGTGGACCACCTGGGCGCTGTCCCTCGCCGGCCTCGGCGTGTCGATCTACCTCACCATCGCCCACTTCAACACGTCGGTGACGCTGGCCTGCCCGGCGACGAGCACGGTCAACTGTGAGAAGGTCACCACGAGCCCGGAGTCGTACGCGTTCGGCATCCCGGTCGCGGTGCTCGGCCTGGCGTTCTACCTGTTCCTCGCGGTCGCCAACTCGCCGTGGGTATGGCGGATGACCTGGCCGCCGATCCGGTGGGCGCGGATCGGCTCGATGGTGGCCGGCATCGTGTTCGTACTCTGGCTGGTGTACGCGGAACTGTTCAAGATCGGCGCCATCTGCCTGTGGTGCACCAGCGTGCACGTGATCACGTTCGCGTTGTTCGTGCTGATCATGTTCGGCTTCGCGTCCGGGTACGGCACCACGAAGGATCCCGCCCTGGCCTGACCGGCCGGCTCGTCTCCAGGACGAGGCGAACCTCGTCGGTGCGCCGATGACAGCGGGCCACGGCCGCCCGTAGCGTCATTGCTGGCCCCGCCGCCCCGCGGGGGGCCAGACGGCGGGAGGCCCGGGCATGACCAGCGTGATCAGGTGCGAGGGCCTGACCAAGCGATACCGCGGCGTCACCGCGCTTGACGGGCTGGATCTCGACGTCGGGCCCGGCCAGGTGTTCGGCTTCCTCGGCCCGAACGGCGCCGGTAAGACGACTACGCTGCGCATCCTCCTCGGGCTGGTCACGCCCACCGCGGGGCGGGCCTGGGTGAACGGGCGGCCAGCCGGTGACCCGGACGGGCTCGCCGGTGTCGGCGCGATGATCGAGGAGCCGGCCTTCTACCCGTGGCTCACCGGGCGGCGCAATCTGGAGGTGCTGGCCCTGTCCGGCCCGCCTCTGCCGGGACCGGCGGGCCAGATCGGCCGGGTACTGGCGGCGGCCGGCCTCGGCGCGGCCGCGGACCGCAAGGTCAAGGGCTACTCCCAGGGCATGCGGCAGCGCCTCGGCCTCGCGGCCGCGCTGATGCGCGACCCCTCGCTGCTGCTGCTCGACGAGCCGGCCAATGGGATGGACCCGGCGGGCATCGCCGAGTTCCGCACGCTGCTGCGCTCCCTGGCCGGGCGGGGCATCACCGTGTTCCTGTCCAGCCATCTACTCGCGGAGGTCGAGCAGATCTGCGACCAGGTCGCGGTGCTGCGGTCCGGCCGGCTGGTGGAGCAGGGCCCGGTGGCCGGGCTCGCCACGGCCAGGGCGCGGGTGCGCGTAGTACTTGACCCTGCTGACCACCGGGCCGCCCTGGCGCTGCTCGCGCCCTGGGCGGCGCGGCCGGACGGCCCGGACGCGGTGCTGGTGGACTGGACCGACGGCCAGGCGGTGACCCGCGCGCTCGGCCAGGGCGGGGTCTGGCCGCACCAGGTCGTCCTGGACCGGCCTGCCCTGGAGGAGGCGTTCCTGACCATGATCGAGGACACCGCGGCGGTGAACGATGCGACTGCTTCACGCTGAACTGGCCAAGCTCGCCAGGCCGCTGAGCCTGGGGGTGGCGGCCGCGGCGGCACTGTTCTGCCTGCTGCTTGCCGCCGGCGGGAGCCACAACGCGGTGCTCGCCGCCCAGGGCGCGCCCCGGCACCTGCCCTCCTGCGCAGCGGAACAGGTGCCCGCCGGGCCGCAATGCTCCCGCTGGCAGGCCGCGGCCCGGGCCCGGCTGCGGCAGATCCAGGCGGAACCCGCCCAGGTCTCCGGCCAGCTTGCCCCGGCCGCGGCCGGGGCCGAGGCGGCCGGGCTGATCGCCTCCCTGCCCGGCGCCTTGGCGATAGCGCTGCTCGCGGGCGCCCACATCGGCGGCGAGTGGTCCGGCCGGACCATGAAGAGCCTGCTCACCCAGCATGGCCGTCGCTGGCAGGTGCTGGTGGCCAAGCTGGTGAGCTTGTGGCTGGCCGGCATCGGCCTCATCGCCGCCTGCTGGGCGGCGCTGGCGCTGGCCGGGCCGGTACTGGCCCGGCTCAGCCACCTGCCCGGGCCGGATCAGACGGTTGCCCACGGGCTCAGCTTGTCCGGCTCCCAGGTGGCCAGGGCGCTGCTCGTGCTGGCTGTGTTCGCCGTCATCGGGCTGCTCGCCGCGGTGATCACCCGGGGTGCCGTCGGCACGATCGCGGCCACCGCGGGCGCGATCCTAGCGATGCTGGCCGTGGCGGCGCTGCCCGGCGCCGGGCGCTGGACGCCGGCCACCTGGGTGGCCAGCTGGATGGGCTTCCCCGCGGGGCTCGGCTCGGTCACGGCCCTGCCGGCCAACTTCTGGTCCCGGTTCATCGGCACAGGCGCCCCGCCCGGCCAGGTGGCCGGTTTCGCCGGGCTGGCCGGGCTGGTGGTGGCCGGCCTGGCCGTGGCGGAGCGGATCTTCCGCCGTGCCGACATCAGCGGCTGACGCAGTGCGCGGTGCTGGCCCCGGCCCCACCGCCCCGCCCATGGCTGGCTCCGGCCCTACCACCCCCGCCCATGCGGTCCCGGCTCGACAGCACCGCGCGGTCCGGGCGCGACGGCGCCAGGTGGTCATACTGTCGGATCATGCGCGTGCCGGCCTGGCGTGACCTCGGACGCCCCCAGCGGGTGGACCTAGCCATCGCGGCCGTGCTGCTGGCCTGGGGGCTCCCCGACGTGCCGTGGTGGTGGGAGCCGCCCGGCCACGCCGGGTCCACCCCGGTCGTGCTCGGCTCGCTGGGGCTGACGCTGGCCATGTCGGTTCCGTTCTGCTGGCGCCGCCGGTTTCCCGCGCTGGTACTGGCCTTGGCCGCCGGCGTGCTGGCGACCCGGGCTGCTCTGGGCCGCAACGAGATCTCCGCGTTCGCGGCCGTCCTGGTCGGCGCCTACGGGCTCGGCGCCTACTCGGTCGCGACGAGGCGGTACGCGCGCTGGCTGGGCTGGGCGGCACTGGCGGTGGCGCTCGTGACCGTCGCCGTCAACCACATCAGGCTGGCCGCCGCGCCGTTCGCACTGCTGGGAGCCGCGTTCGTGCTCGGCGACGCGGCGAGCGCCCGGCGCGCGGAGACGGCCGCGGCGGTGGCGGCCGCGCACCAGGCGGAGCGCACGCGCATCGCACGTGAGCTGCATGACGTGGTTGCCCACCAGCTCTCGGCCATCGCCGTGCAGGCAGGCGCCGCCCGCATCGCGTCGGTCAGCCTGGATGCCGGTGGACCGGGCGCGGGCGAGCTTGGCAGTACGGCCGAGATCCTTGCCCGGGTGGAACAGCTGTCCAGGGAGGCGCTAGCCGAGCTCAGCCACCTGCTTGGGGCCCTGCGGCGCGACCCGGATGCCGCCGCTGACATGCCGCCCGCACCGACGCTGGCCGGGCTGGACGCGCTCATCGCCTCGGCCAGGCGGGCGGGAGTGCCGGCCGAACTGGCCATCGAGGGCCAGCCACGAAACCTCTCCCCCGGCGTGGAACTGTCCGGTTACCGCATCGTCTCCGAAGCGCTGGCGAACGTGGCCAGGCACGCGCCCGGGGCCACGGCCAGCGTCGTGCTCCGCTACGCCGCGAAGCGGCTGGAGATCACCGTCAAGAACACCACGCCACCGCACGGCCACCACCGCCCGGCCGGGGCACCCGCCAGGGCGGGGGCCGCGGCGCGGCCGGGCGCCGGGCCGCGGGCGGGGCTCGGGCTGGGGGTGCGCGGGATGCGGGAGCGGGCCGAACTCTACGGCGGCACACTCGACGCGGGCCCGTGCCCGGACGGCGGGTTCCTGGTCACCGCGACGCTGCCCTACGGTCCGGCGGCGGGCCACCAGGCTGGCGAGGCGGGCCGCCAGATCAGCGACGGAGCGGGCCACAGGGCCGGCGACGAGGCCGCGCCCGCGGGAGGCCCGCCGTGACCGGCGGCGAGCCGGTCCGCATCCTGATCGCGGACGACCAGGCCCTGGTGCGGGCCGGGCTCGCCACGCTGCTGGACAGCCAGCCGGGGCTGACCGTCGTCGGGCAGGCGGGCACCGGCGAGGAAGCGGTCCACCTCGCCCGCAAGGTCGCGCCGGACGTGGTGCTGATGGACATCAGGATGCCGGTGCTCGACGGGCTGACCGCCACCCGGCGCATCCTCTCCGCCCCGCCGTCGCCCGGGGCCCGCCCGATCCGTGTCGTCGTGCTGACCACCTACGACCTGGATGAGTACGTGTACGAGGCACTGCGCGCGGGCGCATCCGGCTTCCTGCTCAAGCACGCGCCCCCCGAGGAACTGCTGCTCGGCGTGCGCGCGGCCGCCGACGGTGGGGCGCTGCTGTCCCCGCAGGTGACCCGCAGGCTGGTGGCCGAGTTCGCGGCCCGGCGGCCGCCGGCGGCGCTCCGGGCGCCGCCGGAACTGGACCGGCTCACCCCGCGCGAGCGGGAAGTGCTCGACCTGGTCATCTGCGGCCGGTCCAACACCGAGATCGCCGAATTGCTGGTCGTGTCCCTGAGCACCGTGAAGACCCACCTGGCCCACATCCTGGACAAGCTGGGGCTGCGGGACCGGGTCCAGGCGGTCGTGTTCGGGTACGAGCACGGCCTGGTCGAACCCGGTGCCGGCTGAGGAACGCAGCGGCAGGAGGAAATGCCGCTCGTCCCTGGCGCGTTGCTGATCGTGGAAGCCTGACGGGGAGGGAGCGGCAACGGATAAGAACGGTCGGCAGAGCACGGACGGGAACACAACCACTGATCAAGCGCAACGCCCGGCCAGCGCGCCGGGCGCCAGCCCACGCCAGCGCGGCTGGATAGCGCGGCTTACGGGGTACTGCTGGCGCTACCAGCGCAACGTGATCCTCGCCCTCGGCGGGACCCTGGTGGTCAGCGCGGTGGGAATCGCCATCCCGCTGATCCAGCGGGCCATCGTGGACAACCTCACCTCGTCCAGCCAGGCCGCCATCTGGCCGCTGGCGGTGGCACTGCTCATCGCGGCAGTGGCCAACTTCGGCGCGCTGTACCTGCGGCGCTACCGGGCCGGCCTGCTCTCCCTGGACGTGCAGCACGACCTGCGCACACAGATCCTGGCCTCGCTGTCCCGCCTGGACGGCACCCGGCAGGACGAGCTGCACACCGGCCAGATCGTGAGCCGTTCGATCTCCGACATCACGATGGTGCAGGGCCTGCTGTCCATGGTGCCGATGCTGATGGGTAACGTGGTGCTGTTCGCTGGTTCCCTGATCGCCATGGCGGTGCTCTCGCCGCTGCTCACCGTGATCGCGCTTGCGGTCGCCCCGTCCCTGTGGTTCATCTCGCTGAAGTCCAGGCGCACGCTGTTCCCGGCGAGCTGGGACGCGCAGCAGCGGGCGGCCGCCGTCGCGGAGGTGGTCGAGGCCTCCGTGACCGGCGTGCGCGTGGTCAAGGGCTTCGGGCAGGAGGAGCAGGAAACCGAGCGGCTCGAACGGGCCGGCTCGGATCTGTACGGCTCCCGGGTGCGGACCGTGCGGCTGACGGCCAAGTACAACCCCGCGCTGCAGGCGATCCCCTCGCTCGGCCAGGTCGGGGTGCTCGCGCTCGGCGGCTGGATGGCGCTGCGCGGATACATCACGCTCGGCACGTTCCTGGCCTTCGCCTCCTATCTGATGGCCATGGTCTGGCCGGTCCGGTCTCTGGCCATGCTGGTCACGCTCGGCCAGGAGGCCAGGGCCAGCGTGGTCCGGGTGTTCGAGGTGATCGACGCCCGCCCGGTGGTGACCGACCGGCCGGGCGCCTCGGCGCTGCCGCCACAGACCCCGGCCGTGGAGTTCGACGACGTCCGGTTCGGCTACGTGCCGTCGCAGCCGGTGCTGCGCGGCCTGTCGCTGCGGGTGGCGCCGGGCGAGACGCTGGCGCTGGTCGGCACCGCGGGATCGGGGAAGTCCACGATCTCGCTGCTGCTCCCCCGCTTCTACGACGTGCGCGGCGGCCAGGTCAGGGCCGGCGGCTTCGACGTCAGGGACCTCACCCAGGACTCCCTGCGCGCGGCGATCGGGCTGGTGCTCGAGGAGAGCTTCCTGTTCTCCGACACCGTCGCCGCGAACATCGCGTTCGGCCGGCCGGACGCGACCCGGGAACAGGTCATCGCCGCGGCCCGCGCGGCCGAGGCGCACGAGTTCATCACCGGGCTGGCCCAGGGCTACGACACGGTTGTGGGCGAGCAGGGGCTCACCCTGTCCGGCGGCCAGCGGCAGCGGGTCGCGCTGGCCCGCGCGCTGCTCACCGACCCGCGCATCCTGGTGCTCGACGACGCCACCTCGGCGGTGGACCCGCGGGTCGAGGCG
>Ga0306920_100010491_pt1 | contig 12432 bp, 10 predicted proteins | sample flu12Cox44000170_FD_204666 | JGI IMG/M metagenome (GOLD analysis project Ga0306920, IMG submission 204666) | Lab enrichment of tropical soil microbial communities from Luquillo Experimental Forest, Puerto Rico - flux4day.12C.oxic.44.000.170 (v2)... | ecosystem: Environmental > Terrestrial >...
GCGATCTGGAAATCGAAACGCTGCGCGAACTGCCTGGCAGGTCGGTGCAGGATTACGCGTTGCCTAGGAAGGTGTTGCTTTCGATTCACGACTTCCGGCGGACGCCGAAGCTGCCTGAGCGCGTGAAGATCCCGGCGCGTGGCGGAGTGGCGGCGGTAAAAGTGGCGACCATGGCACGGAAGATTTTCGACGGCGTCCGGCTGATGCAGTGGGCGCACCACGAACGGCAGGTCGTCGCGGTGCCGATGGGGGAAATCGGCCTGCCCGCGAGAATTTTGGCCTTGCGAGAAGGAAGCGCACTGGCTTATGCACCGGTGGCCGCGGTGACGGCGCCGGGGCAGGTTCACCTGGGGGACTTGAAGGAACTGTACCGTGCCCATGAGTTGACCCAGGCGACGCGGGTGTACGGAGTGATTGGAAATCCAATCGGGCATTCGATGTCACCACTGCTGCACAACACCGGCTATGTGGCGGCAAGAAAAAATGCGGTGTTTCTGCCTTTCCTGGTGGAAAGCCTCGGAGAATTCGTGAAGGCCATTCCGGAATTTGATTTGTCGGGATTCAGCGTGACGCTCCCTCACAAGCAAGCGATCTTCCGTTACCTTGAGGACTGCGAGCCACTGGCGGAGAAAATCAGAGCGGTGAACACGGTTACGGTAACCAGAAACGGCAAGTTATACGGCAGCAATACGGATTATCTCGGCGTGCTGAGAGCACTCGAAAAGAAGATGAATTTGCAGGGTAGCCGAGTGCTTGTGCTCGGCGCGGGCGGTGGGGCGAGGGCCGCGGCCTTTGCGGTTGCGAAAGCGGGGGCGGAGGTTTCGGTTTGTGCGCGGCGTCCAGACGCGGCCCGGGAGTTAGCCCGGGCAGCGGGAGGAGAGGTGATTCGCCGCAAGGAATTGAGGAAGCAAAAGTTTGATGCCATCGTGAATTCCACGCCTTTGGGAATGTATCCTCACCCGGGAATTTCTCCTCTGGAGGCTAGAGAGTTAAACTGTTCCCTCGTCATGGACCTGATTTACCGGCCGTTCGAGACCAAGCTTCTGAGAGTCGCCGCCGCGAGGGGCATCCGGACGGTACCCGGAGTGGAAATGTTTCTGGCACAGGGGATCGCGCAGTGGGAACACTGGATGGGCTGGCGGGCGCCTCAGCCAGCCATGAGGCGAGCTGTTCTTCGAGCCTTGCGAGCCGAAGAGAAATCGCGCCGATAAGCAAAAACAAGAGCGACAGGAAAGTAACCGGTGTATCGCTCGAGTATCCGACTCTGTAGATTTGAGTGATTCAATGATCCAGCCGACCTTTGAAGAGTTTCAGCGTCTCGCCAAGCAGGGCAATCTACTCCCGGTGTACGACGTGTTTTCGGCGGATTTGTTGACGCCGGTGAGCGCGTATCTGCGTCTTTCGCAAGGGGCGCGGTACTCCTTTTTGCTGGAAAGTGTGGAGGGCGGGGAGAAGATCGCGCGCTACACGTTTGCCGGGGCGCATCCGGAAGAGGTGTTCCGCTATGCGGGCGGGGCTTGCGTGCTAGAGAGCCGCAACCGGATGGTGTGGGAAGAGCGTGATCCGATCTCGTTTTTGCGTGAGCACATGGTGCAGTTTCAGCCGGTACGGCTGCCCGGATTGCCTCCGCTGGTCGCGGGGGCCATTGGCTATTTCAGCTACGACATGGTGCGGTTGATCGAAAGGCTGCCCAAGCGGCTGAAAGATGATATCGGTCTCTACGACGCGATGCTGATGTTTTATCGCGGGCTCATTGCGTTTGATCACGTGCAACATCGCTTGTGGGTCGTAAGGAATGTGTACACCGAAGGCCCGGGTAGTTTGCGAGAGAAGTACGCGGCCGCGGTTAAGGAAATCCGGCGCACGCGGGAACTGCTCGAAGGACCGGTCGAGGGCGAGAAGCGCGAAGAGCGCCGCAAGAGGCTTGCGGCAAAGCCAGAGGTGCAATCGAATTTCCTTCGCAAGGAATACCTGGAGGCAGTGCGCAAGTCCAAGGAGTACATCCGGGCAGGCGACATTTTCCAGGTGGTAGTGAGCCAACGGTTCTCGGCCGAGACAAGAGCCGCGCCATTCGATATTTATCGCGAACTGCGAGCGGTCAATCCGTCGCCCTATCTTTTCTATTTGCATTTGAATGATGTACACGTGGTGGGCAGTTCACCGGAGATGCTTGTGAAAGTGCAGGGAAGGGAGGTGTTTTACCGCCCCATTGCCGGCACGCGTTGGCGCGGTAAGGATGAAGCGGAAGATTTGCGGCTGGAGCGAGAGATGCTCGAAAGCGAGAAGGAACGCGCCGAGCACATTATGCTGGTGGATCTGGGGAGGAACGATCTGGGACGAGTGTGCGATTATGGCACGGTGAAGGTTGAGAAGCTGATGACCGTCGAGCGCTACTCGCACGTGATGCACCTGGTGTCGAGTCTGCGAGGGAAGTTGCGGCAGGACGTGGATTGCTTTGACGCGCTGATGGCGTGTTTTCCGGCTGGAACGGTTTCCGGAGCGCCCAAGGTGCGAGCGATGGAGATCATCGAGGAGCTCGAAAAGACGCGGCGCGGGATATACGCGGGGGGAATTCTGTACCTTGACTTCGCCGGGAATCTGGACTCATGCATCGCTTTGCGCACGATGGTGATCAAAAACGGCGTGGCCCATGTGCAGGCGGGCGGCGGAATTGTAGCGGATTCCACCCCCGAGGGCGAATTCGAAGAATCAGTGAACAAATCGAAGGCGCTGCTGGGAGCGCTTCTGACGGCACACCCGTCAGCAAGCAGCAAGAAAGGGAAGGTCAAAGGAAAGAAGTGATTCTGCTGCTCGACAACTACGATTCGTTTACCTACAACCTGGCCCAGTACCTCGGCGAACTGGGTTGCACACTTGAGGTGCATCGCAACGACAAGATTTCGGTCGAGCAAATCGTGCACCTGAAGCCCGAGAAGATCGTGATTTCGCCCGGGCCTTGCACACCGCAAGAGGCAGGCATCTCCGTCGAGTTGGTCGAGGAGCTGGCAGAAAAGTTCCCGATTTTGGGAGTTTGTTTGGGGCATCAAGCCATTGGCGCCGCCTTCGGCGCAAAGATCATCCGGGCTCCCAAGCTCTTCCATGGGAAAACGAGTGAAATCGAGCACGACGGAAAAGGGATTTTCCATTCACTGCCGAATCCATTTACGGCCACGCGATACCATTCCCTGATTGTGGAGCGCAAGTCGCTGCCGCACGAGCTGGAAGTGAGCGCGGAGACGAAAGACGGCGTGATCATGGGGTTGCGCCACCGCCGGTATAAGGTGGATGGCGTGCAGTTTCATCCCGAGTCGGTGCTTACGGAGTCGGGGAAGCATCTTCTGAGGAATTTTCTTTCGGTATCCTGAAGCCGCATTCATTGCCACTCCGATACTGGCCAGCACCTATAACTATTCTTCGCTCCCGCCCCCGAAGGGGCTTCACGAGGGTGGACACGCGCGGAATCCGCCGGAGAGTCCGGCGAAAACGTCGAGGGCGGCTCGCGTCAACGCTCCGGGTTCGAAGATTGATGCTTGCGAGCGTTGGTGAACTGGATGAGTTGTTGCAGTTTCGCGAGCGCGGCGCCGGAGGAAATGGCGCGGTCGGCAATCCCGGCTCCTTCAAGGAAGCTTTCCGCGATGCCGGTGACGACGAGGGCCGCGGCGGCGTTCATGACGACGATATCGTGAGGTGGGCCTGGCTGACCTTGGAGGATTTTGCGAAGGAGGGCGGCATTCTCCACCGGAGTACCGCCACGGAGGGCTTCGAATGGAGCGGGATGCAAGCCAAAGTCGGCGGGCGAGACGGTGAAGTAGGTGATGCTTGGCCCGCGGACTTCGACGATTTGTGTTTCGCCGGAGAGAGAGAGCTCGTCGAGGCCGCCACCCCCGTGAAGCACGAAGGCGCGAGTAATGCCAAGTTCGGCGAGGGTTTCAGCGACCAGAGTGAGCACATCAGGAGAAAACACGCCGAGAACCTGTGAGTCGGCGGCAGCAGGATTTGTGAGGGGGCCGAGGAAATTGAACACGGTGCGTTTGCCGATTTGTTTTCGCGCGGGAACGGCGTAGCGGGTAGCGGAATGGGCAGCCGGAGCGAAGAGGAACCCGATGCCGACGTCTCGAATAGAACGTCCGGCTTCGTGCAAGGGCAGGTCAATGTGTACCCCGAGGGCTTCGAGCACATCGGCGGAACCGCAAAGAGAGCTGACCGAACGATTGCCATGTTTGGCAACGCGCGCGCCTGCCGCGGCAGCCACAATTGCGGCGGCCGTCGAAATATTGAAGGTGCCGCTAGAATCGCCGCCCGTCCCACAGGTGTCGACCAGGTTGGCCGGCTTGGGGTCGCCTGGAGCAAATACCGGAGCGGCGTGCTTGCGCATGATTCTGGCAAAGCCACTGAGCTCGTGGGCGGTCAGTGGGCGCAGGTTCAAGGACAAGAGCAAGCGAACGATCGCGGGGGTGTCCATTCGACCGGAGAGGAGTTCTTCCATGACGGTTTCGGCCTCGGGCCGAGAGAGTAGAGCGCCGTCTTCCAACTTGGAAAGCAAATCCAATGTGGCATTCCTTTGCTTGGGTGCGGGTGAGATGCTGAGGCATCCTTGCCCGTTCCCGGTGACTCAAGTAAACTTTAATGTTTTGCGAAACCTCAGATTCTAACATCTGTGCCAAGTCCATCGTCGCACAGGATCGGTGTCCGGCCGGGCCGGGGCCGTCCAAAAGGCAGAATCTCAAATGAAGATTCACGAATACCAAGCTAAAGCCATACTCTCGCGATACGGGGTGACGACTCCGCGCGGGGAGGTGGCGTTCACGAAGGAAGAAGCGCGAGAAGCGGCGCAGCGGCTGAAGTCGCACGTGGTGGTGGTAAAGGCGCAGATTCACGCCGGAGGACGCGGCAAGGGCGGAGGGGTGAAGCTGGCGCGGTCTTCGGACGAAGCCGCGGAGATCGCGTCGCACATCCTAGGAATGACGCTGGTTACCCCGCAAACGGGGCCGCAGGGACGGGTTGTGCGGCGGCTGCTGATTGAAGAAGGCCTGGACATCAAGCGCGAACTTTATCTGGGATTGCTGATCGACCGCGAGTCTGGACGACCGGTGTTTATGGCCAGCGCGGCGGGCGGCATGGAGATTGAGCAGGTGGCGAAAGAGAACCCCGCGGCGATTTTGCGGGAACGGATTCACCCGGCTGTGGGCCTCGAACCGTATCAAGCGCGCAAGGTCGCATTCGGGCTTGGACTGAGCGGAGAGCAAGTGGCCGTGGCAACGCCGTTTCTGCTGGCCCTGTATCGGGCGTTTATTGACACCGACGCTTCGCTGCTGGAGATCAATCCGTGCGTGCTAACGGGTGACGGGAAGCTGGTCGCGCTGGACGCGAAAATGACCTTCGACGACAACGGCTTGTTCCGACATAAGGACCTGCGCGAGTTGCGCGACCTCGATGAGGAGGATCCCTTGGAAGTTGAAGCCTCGAAGTACGGGCTGAACTACATCAAGCTGGACGGAAACGTGGCCTGCATGGTGAACGGCGCGGGATTGGCGATGGCCACGATGGATATCATCAAGTATGCGGGCGGATCGCCGGCGAACTTCCTGGATGTGGGTGGCGGAGCGTCGGCCGACCAGGTGAAGAATGCTTTTCGGATTTTGCTGAGTGATCCAGGAGTGAAGGCGGTGTTTATCAACATCTTTGGAGGCATCCTGCGCTGTGACGTGCTGGCCACGGGCGTCGTGGCGGCAGCCAAGGACCTGCATGTAGAGGTACCCATCGTTGTTCGGATGGAAGGAACGAACGTGGAGCGGGGGCAGCAGATTCTGCGTGAGAGCGGCCTGAACTTCACGATTGCGGAAGGAATGAAAGACGGGGCGCAGAAGGTGGTCAGTTTAGCGAGAGCGTAAGTTCGCCAGGCGTAGCGCAACGCCGCAGACGAGTCGGCAAGGTTAGGTTTCATGATTCACAAACTTTGGAAGGAGTGGAGGAAGCGATAGTCCGGAGGGGTCCTTTACCTCCTCTATTTCATTTACCTCCAATTGGAGCATGAGCGTCCTCGTCAATGAAAAGACAAGAGTGCTGATCCAGGGATTCACAGGGCGCGAAGGAACTTTTCACGCGCAGCAAATGATCGAGTATGGCACGAACGTGGTTGGAGGCGTGACGCCGGGCAAAGGCGGCACCAAGCACCTGGAGCGGCCCGTCTTCAACACCGTTGCGGAGGGGGTGAAGGCCACCGGAGCCGACGCCTCGGTAATCTTTGTTCCGCCGCCGTACTCGGCTGACGCCATTCTGGAAGCGGCCGATGCGCAGTTGCCGGTGGTCGTGTGTATCACGGAAGGCATCCCGGCGCTCGACATGGTGCGTGTGGCGGAAGTGCTGAGTGGATCGAAAGCACGGTTGATTGGGCCGAACTGCCCGGGGATCATTTCGCCCGGCAAATGCAAGATCGGGATCATGCCGGGACGGATTCACAAACAGGGGAACGTGGGCGTGGTGAGCCGCAGCGGAACACTTACCTATGAAGCGGTGCACCAACTGACGCAGCTGGGCATCGGGCAATCGACCTGTATTGGGATTGGCGGCGACCCGATTATTGGGACAACGTTCCTCGACGCGATCAAGATGTTCAACGATGACTCGGACACGCACGCCATCGTGCTGATCGGGGAGATCGGCGGGAACGCAGAAGAACGCGCGTCGGAGTGGATCAAGGCGAATGTGAAAAAGCCTGTGGTCGGTTTCATTGCTGGCCAAACTGCTCCTCCCGGACGCCGAATGGGGCATGCGGGTGCGATTATCAGCGGCGGGCAAGGTACCGCAAAAGACAAGTATGCCGCGATGAATGCTGCAGGAATCCACACCGTCGAGAGCCCAGCGGACTTGGGGTCGACGGTTGCTGCGGCGCTAAAATAAGCACCGAAGAGGGCTCGGAAACACGGCGCTTAGTCTTATTGGTTACTCAAATTCCAGGAGAATAAAGTGGCAATGGAGCGGACGTTTGCAATGATCAAGCCGGATGCGGTCGGCCGCGGGCAGCAAGGCGAAATATTGGCTCGCATTCACAACGCTGGCTTCACGATCGTGGCCATCAAGTCGATGCGGCTGACGAAAGAAGAAGCTGGGGGATTCTACGCGGTGCATCGCGAGCGGCCGTTTTTCGGCGAACTCACCGACTTCATGAGTTCCGGAAGAATTTTCGCGATGGTGCTGGAGGCGGAAGGGGCAATTGGCAAATGGCGCGATACGATGGGGGCGACCGATCCGAAGAAGGCCGCACCGGGCACGATCCGCCACGATCTAGGAACCAGTATCGGCACGAATTGCACGCATGGCTCGGACGCACCGGAAACCGCGGCATTCGAAATTGGGTACTTTTTTTCCGGCATGGAATTGATTTAGCTGCCCGCGACGGAAAGTAAGGTTTGCGCGGGCCAGGGTTCCCTGGCCCGCTGCTTTCTAATGCATTTTCCGCCCGTCTGAGTAGAATAGATAGACCCGCACTGGCCCCGGAGGTCTCCATGCCTCGTTTTTGCCGCCGCCAGTTTCTTCAAAAAGCCGCGAGCGCTTCCGCTGCCGCGTGGCTAGCTCCCCGGATGTTAGCCGCCCGCTCAGCAACACCACCCGTCGGGCAGAAAGTCGCAGCCACGGACACCGTAACACTCGGGCGCACGGGGATTCAGACGTCGCGACTCGCCATGGGAACCGGGACTGTGGGTTCCGGCCACCACTCGAACCAGACGGCACTTGGCCTTGAAGGGCTATCGCGGCTGCTACAGAGCGGCTATGACAACGGATTGCGCTTTTTCGACACGGCCGATTCCTACGGCAGTCATCCCCATGTTGCCGATGCGTTGAAGCATGTCGATCGCAGCCAGGTGACCATACTGACGAAGTCATGGGCGCGGTCCGGCCCGGAAATGCGGGCGGACCTGGACCGGTTTCGGCGGGAATTAAACACCGACCATCTGGACGTCGTGTTGATGCACTGCTTGACGGAGGGAGACTGGACGACGCGTTACCGGTCCGCGATGGATGTGCTTTCAGAGGCAAAAGAAAAGGGGATCATTCGCGCGCACGGTTGCTCGTGCCATTCGATCGAGGCTCTGCGCGCCGCAGCGAAATCAGAGTGGGTCGAGGTGGACCTGGTGCGGATCAATCCGATCGGATCGCACATGGATGCCGATCCGGAGACGGTAGGAAGCGTGATCCGAGAGATGCGCGCAGCGGGGAAGGGAATTGTCGGGATGAAGATTCTGGGCCAGGGGGATCTGCGCGACCGGCAGAACGAAGCGATTCGCTATGCTCTTGGCCTTGGCACCCTCGATGCGTTTACGATTGGCGCCGAGTCCATCGCCGAGCAAAAAGACCTGATCCGCCGCATCGCCAGTGCCTGACGAGAGAAAAAACTTGCGAGTCGCCTCTCCGCAAACAGCTCAGTACTGAAATAGCGCATGGACTCGTTTCGCGAACTTGGCCGGGTTTTGCTGATGCTGGGCGGATTCCTCGTCCTCGTCGGCGCGTTTTTCTACTTTGGCGGAAAGCTTCCGTTCCGTTTGGGACGCCTGCCCGGCGATATCGTGCACGAGGGCGAGCACACCAGTTTCTATTTTCCAATTACCACAAGCATTCTACTGAGCGTAGGACTGAGTCTGTTATTCTGGCTAATCTCGCGGATTCGCCGCTGAGCGGTTGTAGCCGCTGATTGCGCTGCGCTAGACTCGTGCCCATGGATCAACTGCGGTTTAATCTACAACCCGAGCGGCGTGTGTACACCGTCAGCGACCTGACGGCGCGCATTCGTGAGCTTCTGGCGAGGAACTTTACGGATGTGTCCGTCCAAGGAGAGATTTCGAATTGCAGGCCGGCGACGTCGGGGCATATTTATTTCACACTAAAAGACGAGCGCGCGCAGGTGCGCTGCGTGTTTTTTAAGCAGCAGCAGCGCGGAATGAAGTTCCGCCCGGAAGACGGCCTAAAGGTGACGGTGCGTGGCTCGGTGAGCGTGTATGAGGCACGTGGCGAGTATCAGATTTACGTGGAAGCGGTCGAGCCGCTCGGCCGCGGCGCGCTGCAGGTGGCGTTCGAGCAGCTTAAGAAGAAGCTGGATGCGGAGGGGTTGTTCGGTCCCGCACGAAAGAAGGCGCTCCCGCTGCTGCCGAGCCGCATCGGGCTAATCACCTCGCCGGCCGGGGCGGCGGTCCGCGACGTCGTCAGAATCCTGAAGCGGCGATTTCCAAACGTGCACCTGTCGCTTTTCCCGGTGCGCGTTCAGGGGGAAGGAGCGGCCGAGGAAATCGTTCAAGCCCTTGCTCACTTCAACAGGAAGCGGTCGGCCGACGTGATTCTTATGGTGCGCGGCGGCGGATCGATTGAAGACCTGTGGGCCTTCAATGAAGAGAAGGTTGCGCGAGCGATTGCGTCCAGCGTGATTCCGGTGATTTCCGGAGTGGGTCATGAAACGGATTTCACCATCGCGGACTTTGTGGCGGATGTGCGCGCTTCAACTCCGTCGGCAGCGGCGGAACTTGTCGTGCAGACGAGACGTGAATTTGACAAGCACGTTGCCGATCTGCGGGAGTCACTCGAAAGTCTGGTGCGTTACCGGCTGCTCGAATTGTCGCGGCGGGTGCACGAACTGGCGGGGCGTCGCGGCTTTCGAAGACCGCTGGACCTGCTGCGGCAAAGGCGGCAGCGTGCCGATGAGTTGACATCGCGGCTGGCATTGGGACTGCGCACGCGTCTTGAGCTCTCGCGCAAGCGGCTTACCACGGCGCATTTGCGGATTGCACGATTTGATTTTCGGGCGAAAGTGGCGGCGTTAAGCCTGCGGCTCGAAAAGCAAAGTCATGACCTGAGCGCTCGCGCCGAGCGTCTGTTGCGGTTGAAGCAAGAACGCTGGCAGCGGCTCACGTTGCAAATCGAAGAGCGAAGCCCGTTGAAGGTACTGGAGCGAGGCTATGCCATTGCCACGGACACGGCCGGGGCGGCCTTGCGTGATGTGAATCAAGTGCTGGTCGGAGCTGAGGTCCGAATTCAGCTGCATCGCGGACGGTTAACAACGGAAGTCAAAAGCAAAGAAGGGTAAACGCCCGCCAGCCGCTACTCTTCTTCGTCAGAGGAAACTTTGAGTACGGCGAGAAAAGCTTCCTGGGGAATGTCGACCTGGCCGACTCGTTTCATTCGCTTTTTGCCCTCTTTTTGTTTCTCGAGCAGTTTGCGTTTGCGGGTAATGTCGCCACCATAGCATTTGGCAAGGACGTTCTTGCGCATGGCCGCGACGGTCTCGCGGGCGATCACACGGCTGCCGATAGCGGCCTGGATCGGGACTTCGAACATCTGGCGGGGTATCAGTTTGCGCAGGCGCGTCGCGAGTTCGCGGCCGCGCTCGTAAGACTGTTCACGATGGCAGATGAGCGCGAGAGCATCAACCGGCTCACCACCAACGAGCACGTCCAGCTTCACTAAGTCAGATTCCTTGTATCCGGCGAGGTGGTAGTCGAGCGAGGCGTAGCCACGCGAAACGCTTTTCAGCCGGTCGTAGAAATCGAGAACAATTTCGTTGAGAGGCAGTTCATAAGTGAGCATCACGCGAGTGGGGGAGAGGTATTCGAAATTCTTCTGGGTGCCGCGCTTATCCTGGCAGAGTTGCAGAATGCCGCCGACGGATTCGTCGTTGGTAATGATCATGGCCTTGATGATGGGCTCTTCGATTTTCTCGATGTCGCTCGGATTAGGGAATTTCGCGGGGCTGTCCACTTCGATGGTTTCGCTGCCGACACGCGTGATGCGATAACGCACGCTCGGCGCGGTGGTAATGAGGTTCAGGCCAAATTCACGTTCCAGGCGCTCCTGAACGATTTCCATGTGGAGAAGGCCGAGAAAACCGCAGCGAAAGCCGAAGCCGAGCGCCACCGAGTTTTCCGGTTCGTAGAAGAAGGCCGCATCATTCAATTTCAATTTTCCGAGAGCATCACGCAGGGGCTCGTATTCGTCGGCCAGCACCGGAAAGAGCCCGGCAAAGACCATGGGTTTGATGGCTTCGAAACCGGGAAGAGGCAGAGCCTGGCTGCCTGACTCGACAATGGTGTCGCCCATGCGGGCATCGGCAACCTGTTTAATGTTGGCGACGACGAAACCGACATCTCCCGCTTCGAGTTCCTCGAGGGCGACCGGTTTCGGTGTGAGCGTGCCGAGCTGCTCGACCTCGTAGGTCTCGTTCCCGGCGCACAGCCTGATCTTCATGCGATTGGCGATGCGGCCCTGCTTCACGCAGACAAGCACTACGGCGCCGCGATACGGATCGAACCACGAGTCGAAAATGAGCGCCTGCAACGGATTTTCCGAGTTGCCTTTTGGAGGGGGCACGCGTTTCACGACCGCTTCAAGCACGTCTTCGACGCCGATGCCGCTTTTTGCGCTGATGAGAAGCGCGTCGTCAGCGGGAATCGCCAAGACCGATTCGATCTGCTCCTTCACGAAGTCAGGCTGAGCCGCCGGCAGGTCGATTTTATTAATGACCGGGATGATGGTGAGGTTGTGGCCTGCGGCGAGAAAAGTATTGGCGACGGTTTGCGCTTCGACGCCCTGGCTTGCATCGACGACGAGGAGCGCCCCTTCACAAGCCGAAAGCGCGCGGGAGACTTCATATGAGAAGTCAACATGCCCGGGGGTGTCGATCAAATTCAGGCGATAGGTATTGCCATCTTTGGCGGTGTAATGGAGGCGAATGCTCTTCGCTTTGATCGTGATGCCACGCTCGCGCTCGAGGTCCATCGAATCGAGGACCTGTTCGTGCATTTCGCGCTGAGAGAGAGCGCCGGTCATTTCGAGCAAGCGATCGGCCAGGGTGGACTTGCCATGGTCGATATGCGCGATGATGCAAAAGTTGCGTATGAACTTCGGGTCCATTCGGGTCCGTTACCGCCAGGCTTTTCCTGATGGTTTTGCGAGATAAACGGCGGGCCTAAACGCGGGGAGCACGTCTCACCCTGCTCGAAACCTTGCCGTGTTGAACCTCTAGTTTGCCATAAAACAAAAAGGGGCGTCAGCCTCACGCCTGCCAGGCCCGGCGGCAGCCTCTTGGCAGATTCCGTACCATGCCGCCAGTCTCATTTGGCCGTGTTTCCGGCGGGGTATATAGTGGGTGAGGGGTTCGTGCGACGGGCGAACCATTCGAATTCAACAGGAAAATATAATCCAAAGGTAAGCCGAGGCAGATGGCCGCAGACGTCAGCAAAAACCTGGAGCGCGCAAAGAAATTCCTTGAGAAAAACAGAGTCGAGGATGCCATCGAGGCCTATCTGTCGGTACTGGAGGGCGCGCCACAGCACCTCGAAGCGACGCAGGCGCTCGGAGACCTTTACACACGCCTCGAGCAGCCAGAGCGCGCGCTGATCTACTACGGCTACCTGTTTGAACTGCTGGTTGAGCCGAAGGACGAGACGA
>Ga0306920_100010492_pt1 | contig 12430 bp, 5 predicted proteins | sample flu12Cox44000170_FD_204666 | JGI IMG/M metagenome (GOLD analysis project Ga0306920, IMG submission 204666) | Lab enrichment of tropical soil microbial communities from Luquillo Experimental Forest, Puerto Rico - flux4day.12C.oxic.44.000.170 (v2)... | ecosystem: Environmental > Terrestrial >...
GATGGCGGAGTACAAGCTGATCTCGGCGGATTCCCACATCGTTGAGCCGCCGGACATGTATAGCGGGCGCATCGACCCGAAATTCCGTGACCGCGCGCCGAAGATGGAGCGCCGCAAGACGCCCGCTGGCAGAGAATACGACGCTTGGGTCATTGACGGCATGCAGGTTGGTACTTTGGGCGCGGTGATGCAGGCCGGACAGCGCTTCGAGGATCCCTCGCAGATCGATTTTCTCGGCGTCTGGGAGGACGTCCGCAAGGGTGGCTATGACTCCCACGCGATGATCGCCGAAAACGAGGCGGATGGTGTATGGGGTTCGGTCTTGCAACCGAGCCAGGGTCTGTTCTGGTACCGCCTCCCTGATGGCGCGCTGCTGTCCGCTATCTGCCGCGCGTACAACGACTGGATCGCCGATTTTTGCAAACCCTATCCGGAGCGTTTGAAGGGCATCGCGACCCTCAATGTCGACGACGTCGACGACGCCTGCAGGGAGCTCGAGCGGATCGCCAAGCTGGGGTTGGTCGGGGCCTTCATTCCCGTGGCGCCCTTGCCCGAACGGCCATATCGGGACCCGGTTTACGATCGGCTGTGGGCGACCGCGCAGGATCTGGACCAGCCTCTGCTACTGCACATTGGGACACCGCGCGGCGGTGTTCCAGGATGCGAGTTCACCGCGGACATCACCGAGCTGACCGGCGCCGGCCGCGCGACCAGCGATTACTGGGTGCGCTACTCACTGGGCGCGATGGTCTTCGCCGGTGTTTTCGACCGCTATCCCCGCTTGAAAGTCGGCTCGGTCGAGCACGAGACCGCGTGGATTCCCCACTGGCTGAAGCAGATGGACTTCACCTATGTCGAGCGTCCGGTTTTCACCAAGGGCTGGAAGTCCAAGGAAGGAATGCTGCCGAGCGATTACTGGCGGCGCAATATGTTCGTCGAGTTCATGGAAGACGATCTCGGAGTCCGGATGCGAGACCTGATCGGTGTCGACAACATGCTGTGGGGCAGCGATTTCCCGCATGCCGAGTCGACGTGGCCGAGGTCGCAGCAATTCCTCGACCGCATTTTCGACGGCGTGCCTGAAGCTGATCGACGCAAGATCACGGCGGACAACGCCGCTAAGCTGTTCAGGTTCCGGCCGAACTGACACTTGTTACCCGACCTTTCCTCTGCTTTGCGGGGGCAAGGTCGGGCATTGGTGCATTATCTTCGTGTCCGATGGGTTCTTCCCGGTCGCTGAGGCGAGTTCGCTCGCTTCAGGCCAAATGCGGTGGGTCGCAGTCGATGGCGAACGCTTGGTCTTGGCCAATGTGGACGGGATTTTCTACGCACTTCGTGACGTCTGCGGCCATAAGAATGCCCCGCTGTCGAGGGGCACGCTCTCAGGGCATGTAATCGAGTGCCCGCTGCATTTCGCGCAATTCGACGTACGAACCGGCGAACTGGTAGACGGGCCGGTGTCCACGGCGGTGCCGATCTACGAAGTCCGGGTCGAAGGCAACACCGTCTACGTCAAACGGTAGCGTAATCGTCACCCCTGCGGGCGGTGGCGCTTGACCGCCTCGGGGTTGGTCGAGTCGGCGCCCATATAGATGCCGCGCTCCCAGCTTCGCTTCAGCGGATCGGCGACCTTCAGTGACATGCGGCCGATGCATTCGATCTCGATCTCGACGGTCTCACCGTCCTGCAATGCGCCGAGCCCCTCGTGGTTAGTGCCGCAGGCGATTAGATCGCCGGTGTTCAAGGTCATGATCGTCGAGGCGAACTCGACGAGTTCCGGTACCCGGTGCTCCATATCGTCGGTGTTGTAGTTGTGGCGCAGCTGGCCGTTGTTCCAGAACCGCACCACCAGATCATTGGGCTCAGGGATCTCGTCGGCGGTGGCGACGCACGGACCGATTGGCGCGAAGGTGTCGAACGACTTGCCGAGCCAGCTACCGGCCTTCCAGGTCCGCCTTCCCTCGCCGCGGGCCGACACGTCGATCAGACAGGTGTAACCGAATACCGTACTCTTCCAATCGGTCTGGCTGACCTTTTTTGCCGGCCCTTTGGTGACGAGCGCCAACTCGGCTTCGTGCATAAAGATCCACGGCTCGGTGAATTCCGGCAGCATGATCGTGTCGCCGGGACCGACAACCGCTTCCGGGTTCTTCAGAAACATGTTCAGCGGCCGCGCCTCGCGCTGCGCGTGCTCCCAGTAATTGGCAATGCAGCACAGGATCTTGCCGGGCCGCGGTAGCGGGGCGCGCAGCCGGACAGAGGTGACAGGCAGTGCCTCCCCGTCCGCCACCAACCGCTCGAGCTTCGGCCGCAACCGGTCGAAGTCGTCGATCAGCCCTTGCATCGTCAATTGCGGAGTGTGTCCGTGCTCGACTGTGCCGGCCAAGCTGACGACCCCGCGCCCGGTGAGCAACCCGGGGGTCGCTTCCCGCCTTTCGGAAGTCTCAAACAGCACCAATTTCATGATCGCCTCCTGCCGAGGAGCGCACTACCGAGTGCTGGGTTGCGGCGGAACAGCGGCGTGCTCGGTGCGCGCAGTGCGAACACCACCTGCGCCGATATATTCGATGAATTTCTCCATGTCGTTGGGAACCATTATCGCCTTCAAAGTAAAAACGTCACTCGATGTATGGGCGATCCCGGAACAACAGCCCCGGCCAACTCTATATCCCGCCTGCTTGACCGCGGCAGCAGCCTTGGCATTATAAGATCCGTAGGGATAAGCAAATTCTTCTACCGAAGCCTCGAGTTGGCTCTCGAGAATTGCTTTACTGTTATATATCTGATCCCATAACTTCTCCAGATCCCTAATTTTAGTGAGGCGCGGGTGTGATCGCGTATGACTGCCTATCTTCATACCGTCCGTAAGGAGGGTTTGCAACTGGGCCCAGGAGATGAAGCCGGGGCGACCAATATAATCGGTGACCACAAAGAACGTCGCCGGATAATGATATTTCTCGAGACTTGGCAGCGCATATTCGAATTGCGTTTCCCATCCATCATCAAATGAGATGATCACCGGCAATGTTGGCAGCTCTTTGCCGTTTTCGAAATAGTCAGCAAGGTCAGCGAACGTGATCACGTGGTATCCATTGTCCTGAAGATATTGCATCTGCTGAGCGAAAACATCGGCGGTCACGGTTAGCCGGCGAGGCGCAGATGAGCCCTCGGGATCCGATTGGCTGACATGGTGGTACACCAAGATCGGCACTTTCGCCCTCCGTTTTTCTTGGACCGCCGGTTGATGCGAATCTATGGCGGAGGTAGCAGATGGTTCCGCTTCGGTGGTGAGCGGTGTGGTCTGCTGTTGCGGCGGCGAGGGCGAGCAGGGAACGGGAAGCAGGACCACTAGACCGAAGAGGCTGGCGGCCAAGAGCCGGCCGGTTGAACGCATGCTGCCTCTCATTGTACTTCTTCCTTTGTTGACTTTTACCTGTAATCCGGATGCCGAGGGGCTTGAGCAGCTGGCGATCGCGGCTCGCATGGACCGCGTTCCGCCACCCCATCGGCGGCCCCTCTCACACGGCGGTCGCTTTGTGTCACCGCATCTGCAAGTCTATCGGGGAGTAAGAGCCAAATTGCCAAGATGCCGCGCGACAGCGGCGAGATCGCTCGGCGCGGCCTCTACTCGGCGGTTTTCCTCTGTCAGCATCTGGATCGTGTCGCGGATTTGTTCCTCGGTATGCGCTGCGGTCAGAAAGAATCGCAAACGGGCCGCCCGCTCGGGTACCGCTGGGTATAAGATCGGCTGGACGTTGACCCCGCGCTGGAACATCGCTTGCGCAAGGCGTCCGGCACGGATCGAGCTGCCGGTAATGACCGGCACGATAGAGGCGCCGATCGAGCTCCCGACATCGAGCCCAGCGGTGCGTGCCAGTCGCAGAAACAGCCCGGCCCCGTCGTTGAGCCGGCGCACCCGCTCGGGCTCGCTCGCCAACAGCTCGAGCGCCGCGAGCGCGGCAGCAGCTGCCGCTGGCGCCATCCCGACCGAGAAGACGAAACCGGGTGCCGTCAGCTTGAGATAATCGACGAGCTGCTTTCTTCCGGCGATGTAACCACCGCAGGACACGAGGCTCTTGCTGAGCGTCCCCATCCAGATGTCGACGTCATTGGGATCGATCGCGGCCCGTTCGGCGGTGCCCAAGCCGCGCGGGCCCAGGACACCCAACGCATGCGCTTCGTCGACCATCAGCCAAGCACGATGTCGCCGGGCAACGGCGATAAACCCCGGTAGGTCGGGGACGTCGCCATCCATGCTGTAATGCCCCTCGATGACGAGAAGCGCGCGCCCGTGGCGTGGACGCAACTCGCCCAGCAGCCGATTGGCCGCTTGGTGGTCGAGATGCGGAAATGGCACCCGGCGTGCGCCGGACAGCGTCGCTCCCTGGACGATGCTGTTGTGAATCAACGCATCGTGAATGATCACGTCGTTTCGACCGAGCAGATGCCCGATCACCGTAACGTTGGTCGAATGGCCCCCGACAAAAACGGCGCAATCCTCGCAGCCATGTATCCGTGCGAGCATCTGCTCGAGCTCGCGGTGAAACGGCCTTTCCCCGGAGACCGGGCGGCTCGCCGAGACCGTGGTCCCATAGCGGTCGATCGCATCCTTGGCTGCGTTGGTGATATGGGGATGACCGTTGAGCCCGAGGTAATTGTATGAAGCGAAGTTGACGTAAGTCTTGTTGCCGATCACAGTTTCGGCGCCGGCGATCCCGTCGTGCACCCGAAAGAACGGATCGGCGATGCCGAGAAACTCGGCGGCTTCGCGGATCATGCGGATCTCCCGGAACCCCTCGAGCTCCAACACATCGAGCCTCGGGGTGGGGCCGCCTTCCTCCGGGTGTGATCGTCGCGGCGAGCGCTCCGCGGGTTGGATCAAAGATCCGGACGTCAGCTTCGCCATCAGCTGTGCCCTCGCCTGCGCCGACAACCCAAAGAGGTAATCGCTCCGGTCCAACTACTACTCCGCCGCAACCCTGTCGGGGTCTACCGGGAAGCGTGTCCCCTCGACAACCTCATGCTGCGCGGCGAGAGCAATGACCTCGCCGTCCCTCGAGCCTGTCGACACCGCAGCGGCGAGGCGGGCGGCAATCGACGCGACGCTAGTGCCCTCGGTTAGGGAAACCAGTGGCAGTTCAACCCTGAGGCGGTTCTCCAGCGCTAGACGGAGCTCGACCGCCATCAACGAATCCATACCGATTTCGGACAGTGGACGCAGGGGGTCAATGCCCTCTCCGGGCAGCCGCAAGATGCTCGCCGCCTCTTCGGCGACGACCGCCTTCAGCAGCGCCAGCGCTGCCTCCGTATCCATCGAAGCGAGCCGCTCGGCAAGCGACTCGCCGTCCGGAGAAGGAGACACTTTGGCGCGGCTCTCCACAAACAGCGGTGTCGCAAGAATTGGCAAGAAGCGATGGGCTTCCGCCCAGTGTGTATCGGCAAACGCGACCGTCGGCAAGCCGCTCGTAATCATTGCCGGGAGTCCCCCAAGAGCCTGTGCCGCAGGGATGGGTCTAGCACCCAATCGCCGGGCGAGCGCGTCGCGAACCGCAGGCCGATCGGCCAGATAACCGGCATCTTCGATCGGACCCCAGGCGACGGCCAACCCCGGTCGGCCTTCAGCCTGCCGGCGTCGGGCGAGCGCTTCGAGAGCCATATTCGCGGCAACGTAGACGCCTTGCCCCGGTGCCCCGACCAGGGTCGTCGCCGACGAAAATAGCAAAAACAGCTCTATCGGATCGTTGCGGGTCAATGCATCAAGGGCGATTGCCCCGCCGAGCTTGGGGGTCAGGATCCGGGCGACGCGGGCGGAGTCGATATCGGCGGCAAAACCGTCTTCGATAGCCGAGGCAGCGTGAACAACGCCGCGAAGCGGCGGCTGACTTTCCCGGATCGTGTCGAGGATGGTCGCCAAGGCCCGATGATCGGCGACGTCGCCTTGATAGACCCGAACCTCGGCACCCGACGCTTCGAGCTCCTTGACCCTTGCCTCATAGCCGGGAGTTGTCGATCCCCGACGACCAAGGAGCGCGATCGAGCGGGCGCCATGTGCGACCAGCCAGCGCGCGCACTCATACCCGAACCCGGCGATGCCGCCGGTAACCAGATAAGTCCCGTCGCGGCGTAAGTCGAGCTCCGGCGGCTTGCGCAGCGCCACACCGGCATTGCCATCGGGTACGAGCACGAGCTTGCCGATATGGTTGGCCGACTGCATCCACCGAAAGGCATCTTCGAGTTCTGCGAAAGAGAAGATGCGGTGCGCCAACGGGCGGATTTCGTGATTGAGGAGCGCCGCGGAAACCTCGTCGAGCAGCCGGCGGGCGAGATCCGGTCGGCGAACCGGCAATTGATCGATGTCGATCGCGAAGTAAGAAATATTTTGCCTCAACGGTCGCAAGTGAATCCGTCGATTCAGATAAAAGTCCCTTTTGCCGAGCTCCAGAAATCGACCGAACGGCTTGAGTACGTCGAGACTGCGTTCCATGGCCTCGCCGCTCAACGAGTTGAGCACGATGTCGACCCCTTGACCCTCGGTAAGTTCCCGCACGGCCTCGCAAAAGGCGAGGTCGCGTGAATCGAGAACACAATCGGCGCCGGCCAACCGAAGAAATGCCCTTTTGACCTCCGATCCGGCGGTCGCGATCACAATCGCGCCGCGCTGCTTGGCGTATTGGATCGCGGCAAGCCCGACACCTCCGGAGGCGGTGTGGATCAGGACGTGTTCGCCTGCGGTGAGCTTCGCCAAGTGGCCGAGAGCGTACATCGCGGTAACAAACGTCACGGGGATTGTCGCGGCTTCGGCAAAGCTCGTCTCCGGCGGGATCGGGACGACCGCCTCGGCGATTGTCACGACGCTGCTGCTCATCGAGCCGGGGGCGAATGCCATGACTCGGTCCCCGACAGCCAATCCCTCGACCCCGGGGCCGAGAGAGCGGACGATACCGGCACATTCGAGCCCTAAGGTCGGGCCCGCAAAACCGTCGCTCAGAGCTTCCTCGGGCAGTAGCCCCATCGCCCACATGACGTCGCGAAAATTGAGGCCTGCAGCGTGCACCTCGATTTCGACCTGACCCTCTTCGACCGGTTGTGGTGTCCGAACCTCCCAGCCCAGCGCGTCAAGCCCCCCAATATGGGCGGTCCCGACGCTCAGCGTGTCCGACGCCATCGCCCAGCGGATCGGAAGGCCGCGGCGCAAGCGCAGAACATGGCGACCGTGAAGTGTCCAGACGATCTCGCTCTCGGCTGACGCGGCCCCCAGTTCCGCCGCGACCAGCTCCGCGCGCCCGTCCGGAGCGGCAACGCCCGGAAGGTCGAGCAGACGAACCGCAAGGCGCGGCATCTCGTTGACCAGCACGCGCCCCAGACCCCATAGGGCACCGCCAGCCGTACCGAGGGTTTGACGTGGGAGCGTTGCCTGCTGCGCGTCGCGGGTGATCACCCAAAGCGCGGCGTCGCGCTCGGCGGCGAGCGTTGCGATGCGAGCCAGCGCTGCGACTTGCTCCGACAGCCGCTCGATTGCGTCCGTGTCGCCGGGTTCCTCGGCCAGGAACAAAACGACCTGCCGCTTTTGGTCGCCAGGCCCCGGCGTTCTATCGGCCGCGGCAGCCGCGGGGAGATCGAGCGATTGCGCGAGGGTGACGCTGTGTCCTGCTTCGGCCAGGCGCTCTCGCAACGCGGCCTGGAACCCGGCATCTCCGCCGGCGATGGTAACCAAGGCCGGCTCCGCTGGATCGCCGAAAATAGGCTGCCGGCACGGCGTGCACCCCCAGAATAACGCGCTCGGCCACGGAGCCGGGGTGGCCGTCGTCGTACCGGCGAACTCGAAACCCGCCATGGCGAGTTCGCTCCGCCATTCCTCGGCCGAACGCAATGGCGATGAAAGATCTTCCCACGATGCGGACTGCCACCACCCGGCACTCTGACCGAACACTAAGTCCCACAACGCATTGGGCTCGGCTTCCAGCCCAACAAAGATTCCGCCAGGGGCGAGCAGGTCTCGTAGACCGGCGAAAGAGGCAGCACCGAGCCGCAGGCGCGCGCAGGCATTGATCGCCACGACGACGTCGAAGACTGCCCCGTTCATCGGGTCGTTCCCGTCATCCGGCGACCACGTGCAGGCCGAGACCCCAGCAAAAGACCTGGCCAGGGAGGAGAGCCGCGCCGCCTGTTCGGAATCGGCGCTCGCCGCCATGTAGGTGAGCGCGACCCCCGATTGCGCCAAGCGGCTGAGGACGCGTCGGGTAGCACCACCGCCATTCGCTCCGAGCTCGAGAATGCGCAGCGGGTGCCCCTTCGGCCATGTCGACGCCAGCTCGGCCAGCGCATCACACAGCAGTTCGATTCCGGGAGTAATCGCTGGCGAACCCTGCAGCAGCTGCTCGGCCATCGGCGACAGCTGAGTGTCTACCAGCCCGACGCCAAAGACTTTTGGTAGATTCTCGACCGCCGCGGCGACAAGAGCCAGTTCGGCCACCAAGTCGGGTGCCTCGGACAGCAGCAGGCGCCAGACTTCCGACACGTCGGGCAGATCGTGGGAGGGCTCGAGCCGCCACTCCGAGCCAGTTTCGCTGGCGGCCCCGAACCGTTTGAGCACCTGCAGCAACCACTCGACGATGCCAACCGACTCGGACGTGATCTGACCCGACTGGGCGAGCTCGCTCAATGCGAACGTACGTCCGGGCTCGATGACCTCTTCTAACGATCCGAACGCCACCGAGCCGACCAAGGCGTCGAGCAGCAACGCCTGTTCCTGCCGCACTCGGCTCGGCTCGCGGGCGGCGGCAAGCTGGAACAAGATCGCTGGGAAATCGGCCAGCGCGCCTGGCGGGTCGAGATCACAAAGCGGGGCAGGGATGAGATCGGCTCGAAGTGTCCGTTCGTCGACCGGACGTCGCCGGGTGAGTTCGACGCGGCGAAACCAGCAATCGTCGAGTTCGGCGACGGTCTCTCCGGCATCGTCGGACACCACGATATCGGCGGAAATCGATCGAACCCCGATCCGGGTGAGCCGCAGCCGCGCCTGGCGGGGGACCCGTCCGGGCGGAGCCGGAAGCCGAACGCGGCCAAAGCGCCAAGGTAGAAAGCCGACCCCCTGCACCTGATGCCGGCGATCGGCCAACAACCCGAACAGGCCTTGCAATGCCCCGTCGAGCAAGGCCGGATGAAGTAGGTACGAGTCGAGTTCCTGACCAACAGGCGAGGGGTCGAGGTAGGCGATGGCGCTGTCCGGACCGGTGATTTCGACACAAGTCACTGTCTTGAAACGGGGGCCGTAATCGAGCCCGGCAAGATGGGCTTGGCGATAGAGCCTCTCACCGTCGATCCGGCGCTCGGCCGACATATTGCCGGCCCAGGAGGTGCCGTGCCGGGAGTCGGTCGCAGCCGAGACGCGCGCGACGGCGTAGACCGCCAGGGGCTCGCTCGATAAGCGCGCACGGCTTGCCAGCTCCCAGTCCCCTTCGTCGGATTGGAGCACGGTGCGCAGCTCACGCATCCGACCCTTGTCGAACGGCATCGGGCGGCGCAGTTCGACGTCGGAAACCTCGAGCACCGGTGCATCCGGCCAGCGCTGCCGCGCAGTCGCGAGCGCCATCTCCAGGATTGCCGCTGCCGGCAAGACCGCCAGTCCCTCGACCGCATGATCGGCGATCCAGGGCAGCACCTGCTCGTCGAGGTGGTTGAGCCAGCTCGCCGTTGCGCCGCGCTGACGGAACCCGAGAAGCGGATGGTCGAAAGCCGGATTGATGAGATCGGGAGCCTCGGTGGTTACGGAAAACCAAAAGCGCTCCCGGTTCCATGGATAGAGCGGTAGCCCACGGGGGTCGGAAGGTCCCTCGAATGAGGGCGAGGACGTCCAGTCGTATCCGGCGGCGTGGCAGTGCGCCGCAATCGCCGGGAATGGGTCGTGGCCGAGCGGCTCCCTGGACAACGTGGCAAGCACGCGGCCTTGGACCTCGCCGGCGCGCAGGCCATCCACCAGGTAGGATTGGAGAATGGCCCGTGGGCCGATCTCGAGAAAGATGCGATGCCCTTCGGCGACAAGTCGGGCGACCGCGTCGGCGAAGCGCACCGGGTGGCGCACATTGCGCCACCAATGTTCGGCATCGAGCGTTGCGGCTTTGACGATCTCGCCGGTTACCGTGGACACCAGCGGCGCAGTTGGCGGGCACGAAGCCAAATCCCCGAGATCGGCCAAGAGGTCCTCGCGGAAGGGGTCCATGGCTCGCGAGTGGAAGGCGAAATCCAGGTCGAGAGAGCGGAACCCGATGTCGCGGTCCCGCAATTCGGTCTCCAGTCGCCGGATTTCCGCGATTGCGCCCGAAATCGTCACCGAACGGGTGGCGTTGACCGCAGCGACCTCGGCCGAGCTGTTCAATTCGGAGAGGATGCCGCAGGCGCCTTCCTGTGTTAGTGCGACCGCCACCATCCGGCCCGCACCCTGGGTTTGCTGCTGGTGATGGCTGCGCACGACGACGACCTTTCCGGCATCGGCGAGCGACAGCCCGCCCGCGGCCCAGGCCGCGGTGATCTCGCCGACGCTGTGCCCGAAATAGGCGGCGCCGCGGATGCCGATGGCTGCCAACGCCCGGACAGTGCCGACCTGGACAGCAAACAAGAGCGGCTGGGCGACGTCGGCACCCGCCAAAGCCTGCTCGTCGACACCGCTTTCCAGAAGTTCGGTAACGGACCAGCCGAGCGCGGGCCGAAGCAGTCCGTCGACTTCTTCGACAGCAGCGCGAAAAACCGCATTTGTGCGCAGCACGTCGCGCCCCATTCCCGGAAATTGCGCACCGTTGCCCGAGAATACGAATGCTATCTTGTCCTCGCGAACCCCCGTCCCCGAGATCACCTCGGGTGGCGGCGCGTCTGCGAGAAACTCGGCGAGCATTTCAGCGGTTGCCGTCTGATCCTTCCCCAAGGCGACGAGCCGGTGGGTATGATGGTCGCGGTTGCGCGCGGCAGCACGCAGTAATGGCGGTAGCCGTTCGCTGGGTGTCGTGACGAGCGTGCGATGCCAGCTTCGCACGAGCTCGCGCAGGGATGCCTCGGTGCGCGCTGACACGACAAGCGGCGGAATGTCTCCAGCCGCGGGCTTCGCCTCGTTCCGTGGCGGCGGCGCAGTAAGCACGGCGTGGGCGTTTGTTCCGCCGAAGCCAAAGGAATTGACCCCCGCGAACCGCCGCTCGCGGGGCTCCTCGATCGGCTCGGCGTCGCGTGTCAGCCTGAGGTTCAATTCGTCGAAGGCGATGTTGGGGTTCGGCGTCTCACAGTGCAAAGTCCGCGGCACGATGCCTCGATCGAGGGCGAGCGCCGCCTTTAGCAGCCCGGCCATTCCCGACGCCGGCTCCAGATGACCGATATTGGTCTTTACCGATCCGATCGGGAGCGGAACGGACCGCCTCTGGCCGAGCGTGCGCCCGACGGCGGCGGCCTCGATCGGATCTCCGGCAGGAGTGCCGGTACCGTGCATCTCGAAGAAGGTGAGTTGCTCCGGTGCGACGCCCGCGTGCGCATAGACCGAACGCAGCAGGGAGGCCTGGGCCGTCTCGCTCGGCAATGACAATCCGATCGTGCGGCCGTCGGAGTTGACCCCGGTGCCGAGGATTATCGCGCGGATCACATTCCCGTCGGCGAGCGCATCTTCGAGGGGTTTGAGAATGACTACTCCGCCGCCCTCGCCGCGGACATAACCATCGGCCCGTTCGTCGAACGCGAAGCATCGTCCGCGCCGGGACAGCATCGAGGCCGAGCAAAACCCGAGATAGGGGTAGGGGGCGAGCAGCAGGTTGATGCCGCCGACGATCGCCGTCGCCACTCGTTTGCCGCGGATTGCCTCGCACGCGTGGTGGAGGGCGACGAGCGAAGACGAACAGGCCGTGTCGATGGTCAGGCTGGGCCCGCGAAGGTCAAACACATAGGAAATACGGTTGGCGAGGACACTAAGCGTGTTTCCGGTCATCGAGTAAGAATCGGCGCTCGCCGGATCTCCGAGCCGCAAATCGGAATAGTCGGTCGTGGATGCCCCGATGTAGATGCCGGCGGTAGTTCCCGCAATTTTGCTCGACGGAATTCCGGCGTCTTCGACAGCGTGCCAGACGAGCTCCAACAGTAATCGCTGCTGGGGATCCATTTGGGCCGCCTCGCGAGGGGAGATGCCGAAGAAGGACGGCTCGAAGAGATCGATGCCGTCGATCAGCCCGGCAGCCCAAGTGTAGCTCTTGCCTGGTTCGCTGCGGTCCGGATGATAAAAAAACTTGGTCGACCAGCGCTGCGGATCGACCTCCGAGACGGCATCACCGCCTGAAGCGAGCAGCCGCCAGAATCCGTCGAGATCCTCCGCCCCAGGAAACCGGCAGGATGCTCCGACGATCGCGATCGATCCGTCACTCATACGCTAGAGCTGATTTAGAGTCCGTGGGGTAAGGTCGGC
>Ga0306920_100010493_pt1 | contig 12429 bp, 11 predicted proteins | sample flu12Cox44000170_FD_204666 | JGI IMG/M metagenome (GOLD analysis project Ga0306920, IMG submission 204666) | Lab enrichment of tropical soil microbial communities from Luquillo Experimental Forest, Puerto Rico - flux4day.12C.oxic.44.000.170 (v2)... | ecosystem: Environmental > Terrestrial >...
TCCCGTGTTGCGTGCGCTTCCCTTGTGTACATGCTGTCGCCAATACCCCGGCGCGGCGCTTGGGATCATCGCTTCTGCTCTTGCTCCCCCAACCATGTCAGCCTTCCCCGAAAACGGGGGTCGGGTCGGCCCGCGCATCGTCCTTTTCGAGGCCTGCTCGGCGTTTACTCGCGTTACGGCCTGCACACTCGCCACGTCACCGTATTTCGTGACGCCTTGCTCACCAGAGGCTTCAACCGTTTCGTTACCTCCACAGTTGCTCCGGTTGCTTCCGGCTGGAGCATTTCGCCGGGTGGGACTCTCACCCACTGGAAAGCGCCGCCTTTCCACGGCGCACCCCAAGAGCGGCCGCTAGACGGCGGAGAAGCGCGCGATCACACCGCTGCGTTGCCTGAGGCTGGCTCGTCAGGGCATTCTCTCCGTGACCAACGAGATCAAGAGAGCGAGGATGGAGAGGGAGTCGCCAACTCAGGCGAGCACATCGGCTGGCGCCGTATTCCTGAGCTATGCCTCGCAGGATGCCGAGGCGGCGAAACGGATTTGCGATGCATTGAGCGCAGCCGGCATTGAGGTCTGGTTCGATAAGAGTGAGTTGAGGGGAGGCGATGCCTGGGATCGAAAGATTCGCGAGCAGATCCACTTCTGCCGTTTGCTCATACCCGTCATTTCAGCCGAGACGGGACCCCGTGACGAGGGTTATTTCCGGCGCGAGTGGGCTCTGGCGTCGGATCGCACCCGAGACATGGCCGAGAAAAGAGCGTTTCTGATTCCAGTGGTCATTGACGACACGCCAGAACGAGGCGCCTCCGTACCTGACAAGTTTCATCAGATCCAGTGGACGCGCCTGCCAGCAGGCATGACACCTCCTGCTTTGTCGCCCGCGTCGCGGCACTACTCAGTGTGCCGGCGCCAGTCGCGACCTCGAACAGCCTGGGTCCCGCGCTGATTGCTGCACCGACGGCGCAAACGCGGAGCCGGCGTGCCCTTTGGGCCGCGCTTGGACTCGTGGCACTGGTAATTATCATCGGAGGCGCTTGGTTCGACTTGCAACGTTCAGGTCGACACCGGCATGCGGATGCAGTCGCGGTCCGTCAGTCGCCGTCAGCCGCCACGGAGAAGGCGATCGCAGTTCTGCCCTTCGCTGATATGAGCGAGAAAAAGAATCAGGAGTACTTTGCGGATGGCATGGCGGAAGAGATTCTTGGCCTGCTCGCAAAGATTCTCACAACTTCCTAATAACTCCCTAAGGATTTTCTCTCGCTCGATAGCTAACTTTTCACTAAAAGTATGAGAGCTTGCGGTTACCGAGGCGGTGCGACAGTTACAACTGTGGACCGACCCGTGATGGCGCCGTCTTGCCTCCCCGGGGTCGGCGCCATCGTTTTAAGCAAAAGGGGCCGTGCAGTAACCATAGCCCCCTGGGACTGAATAGACGCGCTCAGAGTCCCTTCGCACCATGCGCGCGTGCGGGTGCGGCGCGTGCCTTGAGACTCGGCGGCAAGCCCTCGCCCGACTGATCGGCTGGAAAGTGATGCTCAAAGAACTCGCGCTGCGGATGCGCCGCTCAAGGTGCGGGCGGAAGGCTGCCGAGGCGGTAGCGGTTGCGAGGCCTAGGCCGCGAGCCGCTTGCAGCTGGCACCAGTCTGATTGGGTCTTCGGTCTCGGGACAGTTATTTTCGCCCCGTCACTAACACCGCAACGAACTTTTTTGATCCCGCTAACGGTTTCGTCCCTGCGGGCTACGGAAACTCAGGCGGCGCCACATCCTGCTGAAGTTTGGTTACCGCCCCCGCCTAATCGGCGCACGATGCGGTAGGAGTAACGCCCGTGACGTAAGCGTGTCTCATCCCATTTGCCCCATAGACTCCGACCAACTGTCCATGGTTGTTGATTCCTTGCACGTGGGTGTTATAAGCACCCGGCACATCAAATGTCTGCAACTTGCCCGGACGTCCAAAAAAGCCATGGAGTGTGCCACCGGTAGAGTAAGTTCCGGCGGTAATCCCGCAGTTATTGCTGCCATACACCTGCGTCGAATCAGCACCCGGCACGGCAATGTCGATCCAGCGACCGTCGACCTGGCGCATGAATCCAGTCAGCGTGGAACTTGGTGCGGTGTAATAGCCAACGACCGTGCGCAAGTTATTGATCGCCTCAACCACTAGGCCGCTGGCGTCCGGATTTGGAAGCTGGAAGATGATTGGAGCGCCAACCTTCGGAACGATAAACCCAAATTGATCGGCGTTAAGATTTACTGCTGTCTTTGAGAGGGGTGGCTCCGCTTCTTGAGACAGATTTCTCTTCGGGATAAGTGGATCTGCCTGAGCGGTTGATGATGATCGTCTCTTCCTCTTTCGTCTTCGTCAATCGTCTTCGCGCAGGGCAGTCTGCCCCCGCACGGGGCAGAAGCTCCGGGTTTTCAAGCGTCATGGGAAAAAGCGAACGCATAGGAAGGCGCAGGAGCCGAGATCTCAAGGCACCCGCCACTTCAGTATCCCCGGAAATCGATCTGATGGGCACGTCGGCGGTCACCGGTGATCTTCAGGCCGCCGTCGGCAGCGTCTTGGCCGAGGCGCTGAAGTACACCTCGTCGGGCGTGGCGTAGCCGAGGGTCTCGTGAACACGACGTGCGTTGTAAAACGCGAAGTACTTCGACAGCCAGCGCTCCGCTTCGTGTCCGTGCGCATATCCCCGCAGGTAGATCTCCTCGTATTTCACGCTCCTCCACAGCCGCTCGATGAACACGTTATCGATCCAGCGACCCCTGCCGTCCATACTGATCGCGACACCGGCGGCCTTCAGCGGCGTGAGCCACTCCTCACTCGTGAACTGCGAACCCTGGTCGGTGTTGAAAATCTCCGGTGGCCCGAACTTCTTCAGCGCCTCCTCGAGCGCTTCGACGCAGAAGTCTGCGGTCAGCGTGTTCGACAACCGCCAGGCGAGCACCTTGCGGCTGGCGACATCGATGATCGCCATCAGGTACAAAAACCCATGCGCCATCGGCACATAAGTAATGTCCGAGGCCCACGCTTCATTCGGCCGCTCGATCGCTCGGTTCTCAAGCAGATACGGGTAGATCGCCGCCTCCCGGGCGGGAATGCTGGTGCGCGGCTTGCGATAGAGTGCCTCGATCCCCATGCGCCGCATGAGCGTGCGCACGTGCTTGCGACCGATCGAGTGACCCTCCCGACGCAGCTGCATAGCGAGCTTGCGCGCGCCGTAATACGGCGCCTCCAGATGCAGCTCATCGATCCGCCGCATCAACAGCAGATCCCGCTCCGACACCGGCCGCGGCTGGTAGTACACGTTCGAGCGGCTGAGCTCCAGCAGCTCCGCCTGGCGCTTCACTGTCACCGCCGCACCCCGCTCGATCATCGCTTGCCGCTCGGGCCGGGGAATTTCCCGAGCGCATCGCGCAAAAAATCGCGCTCCATGGTGAGCTCGCCCACCTTCTCGCGTAGCTCCCGGATCTGCTCCTTCGCATCGTCGGCGACAACGCTGCCGCCGAACACTCCCGCCAGATTCTGCAGCGCCTCGCTCTTCCAGGCCGTCACCTGGTTCGGGTGCACCTCGTGATGGGCGGCGATCTCGGCAACCGTCTTCTCGCCGCGGATCGCCTCCAGCGCCACCCGCGCCTTGAACGCCGCAGAATGATTACGTCTCGGCCTTCGCATGGACTTCCCTCCGGTCATGCCCGGACAGAAATCCACTTATACCCGTGTCCGAAAAAGTGGGGCCACCTCTGTGAACGTTCCGGCGAGGTCCCCACGGTTGTTGATGCCGCGCAGCGCCGTTCCCCCCGCGGCACCCGGGATGTCAAAGGTCGTAAATAAGCCGTCTGTGAGCAGCAGTCCGTGCCCGGGAACCGTCATGCCACTATAAAAACCCGCAATTACGCCGCGATCGTTGATTGAGTGCAGAACTGTGAACACGTCAACGTCGTTGGGATCGAGCAGGCCTGTAGTCATACCGCCAACGGGCGAGCGAATAAAACCTGTGAAGGTGTTCCCACCGTCGGCGGACGAGCTGCCGACGACGAAACCTACATCGTTGATCCCGGAGACGAAATAGTCGGTTGCACCGGGTACGTCGATTGGTGTGACGCTAACCGGCCCGGCGGCTGACACGGCCGCTGCCGCGGTCATGATAGCTGTGAACAGCAAGACCTCCGCATTTGTCTTCATGCGCGACATAGACCCCCCCTTTCCCTTTAATGTTCTAGGCAGCGCTTCAGCGCCAAGCTCTTTGTTCTGCGAGCGAACCTCCGTAAGGGATAGCCCGTAGAAGCTGAGCTAACACCCGCATACATTGTTCTGTGAACAGCAACGTAATTGTCGTTTGCGACTTGGGGGGTAGGGTCAAGCAGAGAACCATGGCGAACCGCCAGTCACGCAGACGCAGCATGAGCCCGTTGCGCCTGAGGACTCGATCAGGCCGGCAGTGTGCTCGAAATACGTGCTCTACGGACGCCTAGGCAATTATCGTGAGTGGGCTGGACAAAGTGCATGACCCGTCGGAAGTCGATTGCGGTCACCCAACAACCTGCACCTTGCTACGCCTCGTAGACCCAGCGACCACCGAGCATCGTGCGCTCGGGTTTAACGCTCAGTAAGCCCGCAGGGTCGATGGTCAACAGATCATGATCCCAGACGACGAGGTCGGCGAGTTGGCCTGGCTCGAGACTGCCCTTGATATGCTCCTCGAACGACGCGTAGGCGCCGTGCACCGTTGAGCAGCGGATCGCTTCCTCGACGGTAATGCGCTGATTCGCACCCCATATGTGACCACTCGCGTCCCTGCGCGTGACTTCCGAACGCAACCACAGCATCGGCTCAGCCGGGCTCGCCGTGTAATCCGAACCCGGCGCTGCCTTGATGCCGGCGTCGAGGAAGTCGCGCATGGCAAACATGTGCATGAGACGCTCATCACCGTAAAAATGCATCTTCTCGGCATGGAAGAATACGTAGCCGGCAAACGGCAGCGGAATCACGCCGGCTGCCTTGATACGCCGCACGAGGTCCGGCGTGACGAGCGTGCAGTGCTCGATCCTCAGGCGTGGATCGCGCCGAGGGCTCTCGCGCTGCAGCTGTTCGTAGACACCGAGGATCGTGTCGATCGCCACGTCACCGTTCGCGTGCGTGCCGACCTGCCAGCCGGAGAGGTAAGCCTTGCGGGCCTGTTCATAAAGCGTCTCGCGCGACGCGCGGCTGATCCCGCGAAAATCGCCGAGGCCGGCATAAGGCTCGGACAAAAGCGCCGTGCGCTCGGATATTGACCCGTCGGCGAACAGCTTGACCGCCCCGACGCGCACCCATTCATCGCCGAATCCTGTGTGCACGCCCGCGGCGATCATCTTGTCGAGTTCGCCGAAGTCGATGTGCGTATAGAAGCGCCCCGTGAGCTCGCCGGCATTGCGTGCATCCTGGAAGCCCTGCAGTATCGCCGGATCGCCGTCCGCTTCGCAGGCTGAAGTGATGCCTCGGCTCGCAAACCGCTTCGAGATCAGCGCCGCTCCTTGGCGGTAGTCCTCGCGTGATGGCGGCTTGATGGCGAGAGCGAAGATCGTTTCGCAGGCGCTCTCCGCAACGCGCCCGTTGTGGCGGCCGGCGGCGTCGCGAAAATACTCGCCATGCGGAGGATTCGGCGTGTTCTCTTCGACCTTCGCGAGTGCGAGTGCGCGCGAGTTGACGAACGCGGTATGGCCACCGCGGTGCTGAACGACTACTGGATGGTCGGGAGCCGCCTCGTCGAGGTCGGCGCGGTCGAGTGGGCGTGGCGTCTTGGTATCATCATACAAGAACCCGACAATCCACTGCCCCGGGGGTGTCGCCGCTGCCTTGGCGTGGATGGCCGCCCTGATGGACTCGATCGAGTCCATCTCGAGTGGCACCTGAGTCAGGAGTGCCACGCCACTTGCACCGGGGTGCGAGTGTGCGTCGTTGAAGCCCGGGGTCACCCGCTTTCCGCCGAGGTCAACGCGGCGGGTGCCCGACCCTGCGAGTGACAGCATTTCGGCGCTCGTGCCCAAGGCGAACACCCGACTGCCGGCGAGAGCCAGCGCCTCGACTTCGCGCACCTGCCTGCCCATTGTCAGGATGGCGCCGTTGTACAGGATCGCGTCAGGACGGGTCTCCCAGCGGGCGAATGCCGCAGCGCCTGCGCCAAGTCCTGCTGCGATGAAGGTGCGGCGGCTGAGGCGTTTTCTCACGGCTTGTTCTGTTTCGGGGCCGGCGCTTGCGGATACTCTGCTCACATCACCTTAGCACGGAATTCCTCAGAGCGGTGCAGTTGCTTCACTGACTCTGCATGAGCGTGATCATTCGCCTGAACCTGCCAAGCGCCGTGGCAAAAAAAACCGCACCGATCACCGCGACGGATACCAACTCGGTCCAGACGGACTCGAGCCCAGCACCACGATAGAGGATAGCCAGGGCCGAGTTGAAGAAATGAGTGGTGGGTGAGAGACGCAGAACGGTTTGCAGCCACTCCGGCATGCTGTCGAGCGGCGTCACGCCGCCAGAGAGCATGTTGAGAATCAGATACACGATGAATGCCAGCAAGCCGAACTGCGGCATCGAGCGGGCAATCGTCGCCAGCAGAATACCCAAGGATGTTACCGAAAACAGATACAGGATCGCATCCATCACGAACAGAGGTACCGAACCCGCAATCGGCACCTCGAGCAAGCCCCTCACGACCAGCCACAGCGACAGGGTCGCTGCCACAACGATCGCCACAGCGTTCGCCCACACCTTCGCGAGCATGATGTCGCTCGGCCTAAGCGGCAAAACGAGCAAATGCTCGATCGTTCCATGCTCGCGCTCGCGCACGACCGCGGCTCCGGCCAGGATGATCGCTAGCAGCGTGATGTTGTTGATAATGTTGGCGATGCCCACGAACCAGATGTCGGAAAGATTTGCGTTGAACTTGGCCCGCGTCACGAGCCGTACTGGCGCAGCCTGGTCGGCATTCGCCCCGAGGAAGCGGCGAATTTCCTCCGTGAAAATCGTGGTGATGTCGCCAGAGCCCCGACCGGCCTGCGCCATCGCGGTGGCGTCGACGTTTACCTGAATGGTCGAGCGGCGTCCAGCTTGCACGTCCGACTGAAAACGCGGCGGAATGTCGATGACGAAGGAGTAGCGGCCGGCATCCATCGCCGAATCGATCTGGTTGTTGGCCAGATATTTCGGTGGCAGGAACAGCGGCGGCAGTAATGAATCGCCCAGCCGTGCGGAAAGTGCGGAATGGTCTTCATCGACGATGGCGATGGAGGCATTGCGCAACTCCATCCGTGCGCCCTTAGCCGGCCCATACACGGCATACGTGAAAGCGTAGACGATGAGGCCGATCAGGGCGAAATCTCGCGCCAGACTCGCCAGCTCTTTTCTGCCGAGGCGAAAGATGCTGTGCAGGCGTTCCACCGTTCAGCTCTCCTGGGCGGGCAATGCCGCACGAGCGAGTGCCGTGACGATGACGGTAATGACAATGAGTGCTGCCAGATCGAGCGTGAGGCTGGAGAACTCGAGCGCCTTGGTGAAAGTGCCGAGACTGAGATGCAGGAAGTACGTGCTGGCAAAGGCTCGCCCGATCGCCTGAGCGTCCGCCGACATTGAGGAGACCGGAAGCAGGTAGCCCGAGTATTGAATGGCCGGAATTGTCGTGACAATCGCAGTGGCAAAGATTGCCGCAATCTGCGTGCGGACGAAATTCGAGACCATGAGACCGAAGGCTGTGCTCGAGATGACATAGATGACGGCGCCCAGTACGAGTGCCGCAGCGCTCCCCTTCACCGGAACGTGAAACAACCATCCCGCGAGCGCCAGCAGGGTCACGAAGTTGATGAGTGCCACACCGACGTAGGGCAGCTGCTTGCCGAGCAGAAACTCGAGCTTGGTCGTCGGGGTCACATAGAAGTTGACGATCGAGCCGAGCTCCTTCTCGCGCACGACACCGAGCGCCGTCATGATCGCAGGCATGAACAGTAACAACAGCATGATCGTGCCCGGCACGACGGCATAGACGCTGAGGAAAGCCTGGTTGTAGCAAAACCGGGCCTGGATGTCGGCTGGCAGGGGCGGCGCGGGCACTGCGGGGGATTCTCGTGCGAGCTCTTGTAGAAACGTCTGATGGACCCCCTCCACGTAGCCCTGTGTCGTTTCGGCGCGGAATGGGAACGCCCCGTCGAGCCAGACTGCAACTTCCGGAGATCGCCCACGCCGCAAGTCCCGGCCGAATCCGGGTGGAATCTCGACTACGAAGCGAAGCTCTCCGCTGCGCATCCGATTCTCGAGGTCCGCGGTATCGAGGACGGGAGCGCGTGGCGTGAAATAGCGCGAGCTCGAAAAGCTCTCGAGGTATGCCCGGCTTTCCGGTGACCGGTCGTAATCCAGAGTCGCGTAAGCAAGGCGCTCGACATCGAACGTTATGCCGAAACCGAACACTACCATCAGAATAAGCGGACCCACTGTGGCAAACGCCAGGCGTATCGGGTCCCGGCGGAGTTCCATCAACTCGCGCCGTGCGTAAGCCCAAAGCCGCCGGAACGTGAACCCGCTCTGCGCAGTTTTCGCCATGCCCTCGACCTGCGGGCCTGCGGATGCGGCATATGGCACCGGGGGCGCATGCCGGGAAAGGGCCACCCTCTGGATGAGCGCAATGAAAGCATCCTCGAGACTCGCCGCGCCGGCCTGACGAGTGATCTCTTCGGGCGGTCCTTGCGCCAGCACTCGACCCTCGTACATGAGCGAGATCCGGTCGCACCGCTCGGCCTCATTCATGAAATGCGTCGAGATGAAGATGGTGACACCACGCTCCCGGGCAAGCCCGATCAGCAGCCGCCAGAACCGATTGCGTGCCGCGGGATCGACGCCCGAGGTGGGCTCATCCAGGATCAGTAGCTCCGGCTCGTGAATCACCGCCACCGCGAGCGACAATCGTTGCCGCACTCCAAGCGGCAGGTGCTCGGCGATCTCCTCCAGGTAGTCCGCGAGGCCGAACTGAGTGACGAGCTCAGCGATGCGTCGACTGATGCGCTCGCGGGGCAGGTGAAACAAGTGGCCATGCAACTCGAGGTTCTGACGCACCGTGAGCTCTGTGTAGAGCGAGAAGGACTGTGACATGAAGCCCACACGGGAGCGCAAGGCGATATTCCGAGCATCGACCGGGTGTCCGAATAGCCTTGCCTTGCCTTCGTTGGCGGGAAGCAAGCCGGTGAGCATCTTCATCGTCGTGGTCTTGCCGCAACCATTGGGCCCAACAAACCCGAAGATCTCTCCGCGCGCGATCGACAGATCAATGTGATCGACGGCGAGAAAGCGACCGAACCGGCGTGTGAGTCCTCGCGCCTCGATCGCAATCTGCTGCCCTGCCGACTTGCCATCCGGAGCGTCCACCTCCCGTTGCAAACTATCGAGGTCGGTCGCACCCATGAGGCGTGCGTACGCCTCCTCCAGTCGCTTTGTGCCGAGGCGCGACTTCAGCTCCGTCGGGGTATCTGTCGCGAGGACGCGGCCCGCATTCATCGCTACCAGATGATCGAAACGCTCCGCTTCATCAAAATACGCGGTGGCTACGATGACACTCATTCCCGGACGACGTGTGCGAATCTGCGCTATGAGGTCCCAGAACTGGCGTCTCGAGAGCGGGTCGATCCCGGTCGTGGGCTCATCAAGGATCAACAAGTCCGGATCGTGAATGAGCGCGCAACACAGACCGAGCTTCTGCTTCATTCCGCCCGACAACTGGCCCACGGGCCGCTCGGCAAATTCGGCTAGGCCAGTTGCCCGCAGGAGCTCACCGATCCGCCGCGCCCGTGAAGTGGTCGCCAGACCAAACAGCCGCCCGAAGAAATCGAGGTTCTCGGCGACCGAAAGGCTGGCATACAGATTACGGCCCAGGCCCTGGGGCATGTAGGCGATACGAGGACAAACTTGCTCGCGGTGCCGGCGGTGCGCCATGTTTCCGCCGAGTGTCTCGACCGTTCCGGTCTGGATGCGCCTTGCGCCCGCGATCAGTGCGAGGAGACTCGATTTGCCGACTCCATCGGGTCCTATGAACCCGACGATACAAGCCGCGGGCAGATCAAGCCGGACGTCCTCGAGCGCAACGGTGTGCCGATACCGCAGGCTGACACCAGCGAGCCGCGCGACGCGCGTCGTTGGTGCAGTCATTGCGTCGGAAGGCGGACCGCCAGAGTGTCCGGCCAGCGCGCAGCGGGATCGACACGCACGTATGCAATACCGGGCATCCCGGCCTTCACCCGCGTCCAGTATTTGCGCAGAAGCTGCGGGTCAATCTGCGCCTTCACGCGAAACACGAGTTTCTGTCGTTCCGTGGCGGTTTCGACGGTTTTTGGCGTGAACTGCGCCTCGGCGGCGACGAAAGTGACGTGCGCCGGCACGACGTACTGGGGCGCCGCATCAAATACCAACCGCGCCTCGGCACCGACGGCAAGCCTCCCGGCTATCGCTTCCGGCAAGAACACCGTCATATACACCTCGGCAAGGTTCAGCATGCTGATGACTTTGCCTCCCGCGGCTAGCACCTCACCTGGCTCGGCCAGACGATATTGAACGCGGCCGGCGGTCGGAGCACGCAGCACGCTGTCCTCGATGTCCGCGCCAATCCGCTCGACAGTGGCCTCCGCCGCGCTGACCGCCGTGCGCGCTTCTGCGGCCTGAGACTGCGATGCGACCAACGTGGCTTTCGTTACCTGCAACTGCGAACGATCGGTATCCAACTTCTGTGCGCTGATGAAGCCGCTCTGAACCAATTGCTCGGAGCGCTCAAGAACACTATTCGCCAGGGCAAGCTCACTGGCGCGCTGTGCGACAACCGCGTTTGCGGTGGCGACTGCAGTGTGCGCCTTGGCAAGCTGCGCCTGTGCCTCGCGCAGCTGAGCGCGCAGCACACTGGTATCCATGCGCGCGACGACCTGACCCGCCTCGACGAAATCGCCCTCCCGGACGAGCACGGACTCGATGCGTCCCGCAAGCTTTGTCGCGATATCGATGTGTATGGCCTCGAGTCGGCCGTTCGACATAGCAATTCCCGCTGGCAACGGCGGAGGCGACAGGCGCCACCAAACATAGCCTCCGACAGCGGCACCGATCGCCAACAGGACGACGATCAGCCAGTTACGGGCAACCCGCCGGCCTCTCCTACGCTCGACCGGTAATGTTTCGATCGATCGCTCTTGCGCTGGAACCGCTGCAGGCGCCTCACGAACCTCTCGAAGTAGCACCGGAGCCTCGCGAGAGGGGTTACGAGAGGGCATTTCGGAGCGCTGCACAACTCGCATCCTTTGCGGCGCCTAGACGCCTCACCATGGTGTGTGCACCCTACGCCGGACAGGGCCGCCGCCAATACGCACATGTCCAATACGTATATCTACGGATCGAAAATCGCAGACGATGATGAGACTTCCCCCAGCCCAGAGTCAGAACATCACCGTCGTCCGGACGCACTCACCAATCAACACGCACTTTCGTGCACGCCGCGCCGGGGGCTTCGACTCAGCGATGAACGGGCAACCGCGATGCTAGATGGCTACGTGTATTCCACGCTCCACTCCGTACAACTGCGAAGTGCGAAGGCGCCGCTGACGAATAATGTGGCTTTGCGCCGATGACACGCAGGACGGCGCGGCAAATTGACCGGTGCAGACATCGAAGGTAGTAGTCAGAAAAGCGGTGAAGGGCATGCCAAATATATTCAAGCGGCTCAAAAATGTGTGGCGCGGCCCATTGATTGCGGACTTACCGCCTGAACTTGCGCAGTGCGAAGACGGGTGCAACGTTGGTGAGTGCAGTCACGGTAAATGGATAAGCTGCGAAAAGAGGATTCGCCGTATGCGCAAAGAAATTCGCTGCTCCCGTAACCCTGGCGATGACTCTCCGGCGAGCCAGCCTCATTTATAGAGACGATTCGCCGCCGTCCCGGTTCTCGAGACGCTGCACATCGCGAAGCCAGGTGCTCTCGGTAAGTGAGGCTTTCTTAGTCTCGAGCCATTCCTTAGCCACCGCGGCGAAGGTGTCCGCCTGGGCTGACTTTTCCGCTTGGCGCTTGCCGCTCGGATCAACATTCGCAGCAGTCAATCGTCGCGTCATCGCGCTTGGCCCGTGCATGCTTGAGCTTCACATCAGGATAAACTCCGAGCGAGATCAGCTTAAGAAGAGTCCCTTCTTACCGCAGAGCTTGTACGGTTTGTTCTGTGCTTTAGCCGCTTTGATACGTAGCTCTGTGAAGCTCATGAAATTACGCCCATATCTGGGGTAACTGATCTTGAGGGTTTCAAGATACCCGACGAGTTACCTCACTTTAAATCGAAGCTATGTGTCGACGTCCGCGGGCACCGCTGGACGCCGGTACCGCACAACAACCTGATTTCTGAGGATTTATGAGGACTCGCGCCGACCAGAGTGGACGCGG
>Ga0306920_100010494_pt1 | contig 12429 bp, 11 predicted proteins | sample flu12Cox44000170_FD_204666 | JGI IMG/M metagenome (GOLD analysis project Ga0306920, IMG submission 204666) | Lab enrichment of tropical soil microbial communities from Luquillo Experimental Forest, Puerto Rico - flux4day.12C.oxic.44.000.170 (v2)... | ecosystem: Environmental > Terrestrial >...
GTCCCGCTCCGGCGGGCGGCGGGGTGTGGCGCAGCTTGGCAGCGCGCTTCGTTCGGGACGAAGAGGCCGCCGGTTCAAATCCGGCCACCCCGACCAGGAAGCTGCAGGTAACAGCTATAGTTCGTGATGAATTTCGGCTGCTCGTCCCGGCCGTTTCCGGGTTTTGGGAGCGAACGGGAGTCGGCCTTGTCCAGCCCACCTCGCTGACCAGCGATAATGCCTCCTTTTATCGCGAGGCGTGTGGGAGCGGCGGCATCAGAAAGGCGGATTCGGCTTCTGGTGCGACCAGCCCCTGGGCGCACCGGATATGCGCTCACATAGCGTCCGCCTGCCACGCCCTACGGCGCCGGATTGGCCGCTTGATGCGCCGCCCGGGGCCGGGCGTCAGGCGCCATATCGATTCAACGCGGCGCGCTGGGCCTGCACGATTAGCTGACTTGACGATGTCAACCTCCCGAGAAGAGGTCAGCCTTGCTGCATGCGGACCTGAGTTCGGCAGCTGCGGGACCACGTTGTGCCCGCCAGCGGCCCGTCACCCGCCATGAAACGAGACACATGCTCAGTGAAGTACGAGCAACAGATCGAGGGCACTGGCGCGGAACGCCGTGGGAGGCAGGAAACCAGGATCACCCCGCTTCCCACGGGTTATGTGGCCGCATGGTCTGCCGGTACGTGCGACAGGCCACACGGACGTGCCCTGCTCACGCGGCTAACAGAAAGGAACGCGGGAGATGGCCATGACAGCAGGCGGAACCATGGAAGACCTGACCCGCACTGCATTGGTGACCGGGAGCATGGGGCGGGTTATCGCCGCTAAGCCGGCTGCCGACGGTTTTGACGTCGCCGTGGCTTATGCCGGCGACATCACCGGTGTCGTGTCATTCCTGGTCGGGCCCACCGGGCGATGGGTCAACGGTCAGGTGATCTACGCCAACGGCGGACTCGCATGACACTACCGGCCCAGCCAGGGAGAGGCGTGCTGCTCGCCGGCAAGTCCATCGCCGTCACCGGCGGCAGTTCCGGCATCGGCAAGGCGATCGTCCTTGCCGCCGCGGCGGAAGGCGCGAACGTCGTCGTCGACTACCGCATGCACCCGGACTACGCAGCCGAGGTCATAGCCGCCGCCGAACGGGCTGGCGGCTGCGCGGTCGGGGTGGAAGCCGACGTCTCGCGCACCGAAGACCTGCGCCGGGTCATCCAGACCGCTGTGGAAAGCTTTGGCCGGCTCGACGTTCTCATCAGCAACGCGGGTATCGAGACCCGCACGTCGCTGCTCGAGACCAGCGAAGCCGACTTCGACAAGGTGCTGGCAGTGAACCTCAAGAGCGCGTTCTTCGGGGCTCAGTTCGCGGCGCAGCAGTTCGTGGCGCAAGGCGGCGGGGGACTGATCGTGACGATCTCGTCTACCCACGAAGACTGGCCAATGCCCGGCAACATCGCCTATTGCGTTTCGAAGGGCGGCACGAAGATGCTCACCCGCACTGCGGGCGTCGAACTGGGATCGCTCGGAATCCGGTTCGTCAGCATCGCGCCTGGAGCAGTGAGCACCCCCATCAACGCCGTCACCGAGATGGACCCAGAACTGCTCAAGCGGCTTGATGAAGCGATACCGCTCGGCCGGATCGCCCAGCCGGCCGAGATCGCCGACGTCGTGATCTTTTTCGCGTCAGACAAGGCCGGGTACGTCAACGCGACAACAGTGACCGTCGACGGCGGCCTGTCGCAATCGAACGTGGGACTGTGACCACCATGCCCACCCCTACGAGAAATGACCATTACGACGTGCTGGTCAGCGGCAGCGGCCCCAGGGCCGCCACCGCTGCGGCGCGCGTGGCCGAAATCGGCCGACGGGTGCTGCTGCTCGGCGACTAGCGGCAGCGACAACTTGGTCTCCGGCTGGGCGCGGGTAGTGGGAGGACCACCCCAAGGAGGCCACTTGGAACCGACCAGATACCGGATCACGGTCCGGGGACGCCTAACAGAGCGGCTCGGGTCCGCTTTCGAGGGGCTGGACCTGGAGCCCGGTATCGGGCAGACCGCTCTGGTCGGCGAGATCCGCGACCAGTCCCATCTGTATGGCGTGCTCGACCTGGTGCGCGCGCTAGGGCTGGACCTCGTCAGCGTGGAAACGAACTGGATGACCTCCGAGCCCGGCGATGAGAGAGCCGCGAGATGAACTGGATAGTACCGGGCCGTCCAGCCGTACTCGGCTGACCGTCACCACCGCAGTCTCACTTTCGCTGCGACGCTGGCCAACAGGCTGAAGCGGCTAGTGGAAGCTAGATCAGGCCACCTTCACGGGCGCGAATAACCGTTTCCTCCCGGGATTCGGTGCCGAGCTTTCGGTAGATGGTCCGTAGATGAGTCTTCAGGGTGTTGGGCGTGACGAACAACTCAGCTGCAAGCTCGCGCAGCGAGCCCGGAGCGGGCAGCATTCTCAGGATCGTAAGCTCCCGGTCGGTCAGCGGTTCGAACAGCCCCTCCTGCCTTGTGCGCGCCGCCTCGGCGCGCTGTTCTTCGGCCAGCCACGTGGTGACGAGGGGCCCTGGGTCGGCGCAATGCCGCAGGATACCGCGGGCCTCACCTACCAGCGCCTCCGGGTGGATGTCGGCCGCATGGTGGGTCCCGGCGTCCGGGCAGATCCGGCCTGCCGCCGCCGCGGTGAGCAGTGCTGCGGCGAGTTCTACCCGCCCGGCGCCGTGGCGGCCCCGTTCCACGGCGGTCGCGGCCGCGCGCCACGCGTCGGCCCAGTCCGCGCGCCTCAGCTCGAGGCGGGCCCGGGCTAGGGCCGGGAACATGGCCACAAAGTGCGACGTGCTGAGCGTCTGGCCCACGGCGGACTCCGCGCCAGCCGCGAGTGAGTCCGCGAGGACTAGATCTCCCCGGTTCACCGCTAGCAGCGCCCGGTACCCTTCGGCGCAGATATAAGCCAGCTGGTTACTGTCATCTTCGGCTCGCCAGCTGGCCTCTGCTAGCAGTTCCCAGGCGCGGTCGGCGTCTCCCAGCCACATCGAGGTCATGCCTAGGACGAGCCGGTGGACGGTAACGATAAAGGTGTCATCAGCGCTTGGCGAGATCTCCTTCAGCCGGGCCGTGGCCCCGCCCACGTCCCCCGTCTTGTACATGTGTAGCGCGCGCAGAATCATCAGCCGGGTATCGAGTGGACCCGAGGCCTCCACGGCCTCCACGGCGTCTAGTGCGGCGCTGACCTCTTCGAGCCTTCCCGTGTCGAGGGCTATCAAGACGCGCGCCGCTGACAGCGACGCGTCAGCGGCGACGAGTTCGGCGGGCAGGGCGTCGAGCCACCTGCGCACCGTCTCCAGCTGGCCCATGTTGAATATTCGGAGCCAGTGCGCCGCGACCAGCGTGCTGCTCAGCGCGTCATCGCCCGAAGCGATCGCGTGGCCGATCGCCTCGGTGGCGTCTCCATGCCCGGCGTACCATTGCGCAGCCCTGCGGTGCAGTATCGCGGGCCGCTCGGGCGATGTGAGGGCTAGCTCGTGCCGCAGCAGGCCGCCGAACATGTGGTGGTAACGGAACCAGCGGTGCTCGTCGTCCAGGGGGATCAGGAACAGGTTGGCGCGGTAAATTTCGCTGATCAGCTCTGCGCCGTCGGCCCGTCTGGTGAGAGCGTTGCACAGCGGCGCGCACATGCGGTTGAGGACGGAGGTCAGCAATAGGAACTCGCGGACTTCGGGGGGTTGGCTGGCCAGCACTTCCTCGCCGAGATAGCTGACGATGTGCCAGTCAGCGCCGGTGAAGCGCTCGATGAATGCCGCGGGGTCAGCCCGGCCATGAAGCCGGAGTGCCGCTAGCTGCAGCCCGGCAGCCCATCCTTCCGTCCGCGCCAGCAGCCGGAGCACGTCTCGCTCGGACAACTGCGGGCCTGGCCGGTCGCTAAAGAATTCCAGTGCCTCGGCAGCGCTGAACCGCAGATCCTCGGCCCGCAGTTCGGCCAGGCCCCCGCGCACTCTCAGCCGGCTGAGGGGAATCGGCGGGTCGGACCTGGTGATGAGTATCAGGTGCAGCTGGGGCGGGAACGATCCAGCAGCGCGGCGACCGACATGTGCACCTGCGCACTGGTGACAAGGTGGTAGTCGTCCAGCACGAGGACCAGCACAGTCTCGGCGGATGCCAGTTCGTTAACGAACGCGGGAAGAACGTCACGCAGCACGTCGGAACCGCCCGCGTCCAGCCGCCGCAGGGCGGCGGCTGGAGCCAAGCCGGCCTGGTAGGCGCCAAGCAGCAGATACCGCCAGAAGCGCTTAGGATCGTTGTCGCCGTCGTCAAGCGATACCCAGCCAGCGGTGATTTCGTCGCGGGTCAGCCAGTCGGCCACCAGCGTGCTCTTTCCCCATCCGGCTGGCGCGGCGACGAGAGTAAGCGGCAGCGTGCGTCCCTGCCGCAAAACGTCATACAGCCGCTTACGTTTGACGGTCTGCTGCCGGGGGTTCGGCCTGAACAGCTTGGTCGTGATCACGACCTCGGCAGCGTTAGCCATCACCTACCACCGCCTCCGCCACAGCTACAGATTCCCGCCAGTGGCCGGTGCAGGCTCGGCGCAGCATACCGCATTGGCAAGACCGAACCCGCTAATGACTGTAGCCGCGGTGACAACGGACCGGTAGAGCCGCCGGGCGCGGACATGAGTGTCCCCGCGCCCGGTCCCGCCAGCGGTCTCGAAGTCGTCACTAACCGCATGGTCTGGTCCACATAAGCGCGTGTGTGAGCACCGCTGTCCCGTTCCGGAGCTAGAAGGTCTCTGTCCCAAGCCATCTTGCGGACCTCTCACCCGGGTGAGGTCCGGTGAGGGGGGAGGTGCGAGGCACAGTCGCGGGCGAGGCTCGAATCATCCAAGACCGGGAAGCGACCGCGACGTCCCAGGCCGCTTACTCACTCGGCGTTTATGCGACGCGCTCGCGTCCGCAGCCGGTGCTCGTCGGGACTGATGCAAACGGCCGAGGAGGCTGGCGATGTGGCAGGTGATGGCTTACTTCAGCATAAGTGCTGTGCGGGCTGACGCGGTGTTCGTGTCGGGTCTTCAGCACCGCGATGAGCCCAGCGCCGGTCAGGTCCGACAGGCCGTCGCCGCGGCCATCCGAGCGTTCGGGTGCTCGGGTTGCGCCGGACGAGTAGCGCAGGAGTTTGGCGATCATCCCGAGACGGCGGCGATCCGGATGCGCTGGTCGCGCGGCGTGGCCCGTGGGGCATTCGCTGATTCGGCGTGGGAGCCCGGCCCGGGTGCGGACGCAGGTCATCTGTCGCGATTGTGAGCGAGGTTGTGACGTGACCGCGATGATCAGTGACACTTCCTCGGCGGCGCGCGGGGGAACGACGCCACGGAAGCCGTCGACGATCGGGGAGGTTGTGCGCGGACGTGGGGCGGAGCAAAAGATGATCCGTGACCTGCTGTGGCGCGCTCAGCGGGGAGATGGTGGCGTGGTGCTGGTGGACGGAGAGCCGGGGATAGGCAAGTCCCTGCTGCTGCGCGAGGCCGTCGGCGAGGCAGCAGGGCAGGGTTTCTCCGTGGCGGCGGGAGCAGCCGACCAGCTGGGCCGGGTGCTCCCGTTCTTCGCGCTGCGCGCGGCGCTCGGTGAGCCATTCGCCAGGCTCACCGCAGGTGATCCCCAGCGTGACCCGTCGGATGCACCTGGGTGGTGGATCAACCAGATGCGCGCGCATCTGCAACAGCGGGCTGGGGCGAATCCGGTCCTGGTGTGCCTGGATGACCTGCAATGGGCAAGTCCGGCCACTCTGGCAGCCTTGCGGGCGTTGCCCCTGGACCTAAAGCGCCACCCGGTCGCCTGGCTGCTGGCCCGGGCCAGCACACCGCAGCATGACACCGAATACCTGTTCGGCTTCCTGGAGAAGGATGGCGCGGTGCGTGTCAACCTGGGCCCGCTCGATGATGACGCGGTGGCGGCGCTGTTCACCAGCACGTTCGGCGCGCCGCCGGATCAGGCGTTGCTGGCCCTGGCTTGCGGTGCCGCCGGGAACCCCTCGCTGCTCACCGAGCTGATCCGCGGCCTGCGCGACGAAAAGGCCGTCCGGGTCGCCGGCGGCCGCGCCGTCCTGGTTTCCACCTGGCTGCCCCGGCGGGTGCACCGTGTCGCGCAGCGGCGGCTCGATGGCCTCAGCAAGCAGGTCCGGCATCTGCTGCTGACGGCGGCAGTGCTCGGCCCGTCGTTCCGGCTGGAGGACGCGGCGGAGATGCTCGGCAAAACGCCGGCCGGGCTGCTGCCCAGAGTCGAGGAGGCGATGGACACCGGAATCGTGACCGCCGCCGACAACGCGTTCTCGTTCAGGCACGAACTGCTGCGCCGTGCTGTCGCCGACATGATCCCAGGGCCAGCGCGGATGGCGCTGCATCGCCAGTACGGCCAGATCCTGCTCAGCCGGGGCGAAACCGCGGCGCTCGCCGCCGATCACCTGCTGCAGGCCACGCATCCCGGCGATCCCGCGTCGCTGGCCGACCTGGACACCGCGGCGGTGCAGACACTGCATTCGGCTCCGCAAACCGCCGCAGACCTGGCGCTGCACGCACTGGAGCTGACACCCCCAGCCGATCCCGGCGTGCTGCCGCGCGTGGTGGCCGCCGCCGAGGCCTTGGCCGCAGCCGGCCGGTTGGACCAGGCCGCCCAGCTCGCCCAGGACGCCTTGGCCCAGCCCCTGCCGCCGGTTGCCGAAGCCCGGCTGCGGTGCGCCCTGTCCTCGGTCCTGTACGCCCGCGGTCAGGCCAGCGACGCCGCCGACCAGGCCGAGATGGCCCTGGCCCGGCCGCAGCTGCCGCACGGCCTGCGCCAGGAGGCGCTCACCGCGCACCTGCAGGCCCTGGCCGGATCGCGCGACGGACACGCCGGGCCGCTAGCCGACACCATCCTTGGCGATCCCAGCCAGCATGACGGCCACACCACCATGGCGGCCCTGGCCGCCCGCGCGGTCATCGCCTGGGACAACGGCCAGATCGGCGACGCGGTCGGGCTGCTGCGCGATGCCGCCGGCTACGGCACCGGAATCTCCCCCGATGCCCGCCACCCCCAGCCGTTGCTCGCACTCGCTGCCGCCTTTGTCGACCTCCGCCAGTTCGAGGAAGCCGACAATATCCTCCGCGCCGCCGACCACCCAGCGCTGCATAGCATCCCTGCCCATGCGGAACTGCACATCCTGCGCGCCCGCATCCACCTGGCCAACGGCCGTCTGCCCGACGCCGACGCGGCCGGCCAGGAAGCCCTGGCAAGCGCCGAGACGCTGGGAGCTCACGGGTACGCTTCGACCGCGCGCTGCGTCTTGGCGGTGATCGCGCTGCGCCGCGGCGACGTCGCGGGCGCGGTCGAGCACATCGCCAACCTTCCCGCCCCGATGGCGCATTCCCCCGGACTGCACGAACGCACCGAGACCATCCTGGCCCAGGCCCAGATCAGCGAAGCGCGCGCCGGCCCGGCTGCCGCCATCGACTACATCCGCCAGGCCGGTGCCGGTCTCCCGGCATGGCAAGGACTGCTGTCCGGCGATCCGGCTCTTGCGGCCTGGCTGGTACGCACCTCGCTCGCGGCCGGTGATGAGTCCCTGGCCAGCCAGGTCACCGCAACCGCAGTGGCCCTCGCCGAGGCCAACCCGAGGTTTCCGGCCCTGACAGCGGCCGCGGCACACAGCCGGGGCATCGCCGCCCGCGATACTGGGCTCCTCGCCGAGGCCGCGGCACGCCACCCCGACCCGTGGGCCAGAGCCTCCGCGGCCGAAGACCTCGCCGTGCTCCTCACCAGCACGGCGAAGGACCAGGCCATCAGGCACCTCAAGAGCGCATTCGACGGATACCGCCAGACCGGCGCCGGCCGCGACCAGGCGCGCATCAGGCGGCGGCTGCGCGAGCTCGGCGTCCGCCGCCGCCACTGGACCACGGCCGCCACCAGGCCCATCGCCGGCTGGGACAGCCTCACCGGCACAGAACAGGCCGTCTCCAGGCTCGTCGCCGAGGGACTGAACAACAACCAGGTCGCCGCCCGCATGTACATCAGCACCCATACCGTCGCCCACCACTTGCGCCAGACCTTCCGCAAACTTCAGATCGCGTCACGGGTCGAACTGGCCCGCATCGTGATCGAGCACGCGGCGGCCGCCTCATGACTCCCGCCGCCGCCGCCCTGCCAACCTTCGGGAGGAACGGCCCTGCTGGCGCGTGCGCGTGCGGAATTAGCCACCTTGACGATGTGGACAGCCTTAAGCGCGGCAATTCTGCCTGCCATGGAACCGAGTCCCCTGCGTAGCAGGAAAGGAGCTGGCCGGCCATGAGCCCTGTGTCACGCGGTTTCCGCGGCCGAAGCCGCATACCGGCCGGAGAAGAGGACCGGATACCGCCGGGCCAGCACGTAACCAAGGATTTCCCTGTACTTTCCGCTGGCCCGACGCCACATACGCCGCTGCCGGAGTGGACGTTCTCGATTACCCAGGGCGGCGACACGCTCAAGTCCTGGACCTGGCAGGAGATGCAGGCGCTGCCGGCCGAAGACGTCACCGGCGGCAAGGCATGGGTGGCCTTCGGGTACGACGGCGACCCGCTCGAACCCGAGCACGGCGGCCCCGCCCGGCTGCTGGTGCCGCACCTGTACTTCTGGAAAAGCGCCAAGTGGGTGCGCGGCCTGGAACTGCGCGATTACGACGCGCCCGGGTTGGTCAACCGCGCCCTGCTCGGCTTCCTGGCCGAGCGCTGATCCGCGCACCGTAGCTGAAAGGAAACCCACGATGCTCCACTCCTTCCCCGCACGGCTGACCAGGCCGCGGCTCATCATCCTGGCTGCGGTCCTGGCCGTCGCTGGGCTGCTCATCGCAGTCGCGGGCCAGACCGGGCCCGCGCATGCGGCCACCGGCCGCGCCGCACGGGCCAGCGCTGCCTCCTGGACCAGCGGGCCCAAGCCCGTGATCGTGCTCGAGCACGGCGCGTGGGCCGACGGTTCCAGCTGGGACCAGGTCGTGGCCAACCTGCAGGACGACGGCTACACCGTCTACGTGCCGCCCAACCCGCTGCGCGGCGTCAGCTACGACTCCGCCTACCTCAACGACTTCCTCACCCACAACACCAACCTGACCGGCAAACCGGTGGTGCTGGTCGGGCACTCCTACGGCGGCTTTGTCATCACCAACGCTGCCGTCGGTGACTCCGAGGTGAAGGCCCTGGTCTACGTTGACGCCTTCATCCCGGCCCAGGGCGATACGCTGCTGGGGCTCGCGTCGGCGAAGCCCGGTTCTTGCCTGGGCCCGCAACCGTTCACCGCGGTGCCCTACCCGAGCATCCCGGCCGGCGACGTTGACCTGTACGTCCAGGCCAGTGTGTTCCCCGGCTGCTTCGCCAACGGCCTGCCCCCCGCCGAGGGGGCGGTGCTCGCCGCTACCCAGCGACCGCTGCCGTTCAGCGCACTCACCGAGCCGTCCGGCCCCCCAGCCTGGGCGACCATCCCGTCCTGGGACATCATCGGCACCGCCGACAACGTGATCCCGCCCGCCGAGCAACTGGCCATGGCCCAGCGCGCGGGCGCCAGCATCACCGAGATCCACGCACCGCACCTGTCGATGATCTCCAACCCCGGCGCGGTGACCCGCGTCATCGAGCAAGCCGCCCGGGCCACCAGCTGACCTCTGGCCGTGGCGCGCTGGGCGCGTCGGCTTGGAGCTCGGCCTGGACAGCGGCGGCGACGAGATGTGCGGTCTGCCCATTTGCCACCTCGCTGACCCGGCACGCCCGCAGGCAGACGGCCAAGACGAAGACCAGTTGAGGGGACCCGCAGCCCGGGTCCCGCGCGGCGGAAACACGCTCAGTAAGAAGGAACGTCATGGAGATCACAGGGAAGACCGCGATGGTAACCGGGGCCAACCGCAGCCTGGGACGGCAGCTGGCCGCGCAGCTTCGTGACCGCGGCGCTCGCGTAGGGCAAGCCGGGCGGACAGCTTCCGGAGGAAGCATGGAATCTACGCAAACCGCCGAATCGTCACCCTCGCGAGCATCCGCCCGCGCGCTGCCGCGGCTGTCACGTCGCACGGGCTTCTGGGCGATCGCATTCTCATTCCTGGCCGTTGCGGCGTTCTCGACCGCCCCAAGCAGCCTTTACGGTCTCTACGAGCAACAAGAACACCTGTCGTCGCTCACCATCACGATCGTTTACGCGGTCTACGCGCTGGGGATCGTGGTGAGCCTCCTGCTCGCCGGGCACGTGTCGGACTGGTACGGCCGGCGTGCGGTGCTGCTGCCAGCCCTCACCGTCGCCGTTGCCGCGGCTGTTATCTTCCTGACCTGGAGATCTCTCGCCGGCATTATTGTCGCGCGCGTGCTCACAGGCCTCGCTCTCGGCGCCGCCGTAGCCACGGCCACCGCCTTCGTCACCGACCTGGACGCGGGCCCCGACGGTGTCGCTACGCGCCGGGCCGGGATCGTGGCCACGATCGCGAACATCGGCGGCCTGGCACTGGGGCCGCTCATCGCCGGATTGCTCGCCCGCTATGCGGGTCACGGCCTCACCCTCCCGTTCATCGTCTTTCTCGCCCTCCTGCTAGCCGCGGTGGGCCTGGTCCTCGTGGCCCCGGAGGGCCACCCGGCCATTCACCCGCGGCCGAAGTACCGCCCGCAACGGCTCAAGGCGCCGGCGAACGGGCGCAGCCAGTTCCTGGCCGCCACGACCGGGGTGTGCACGGCATTCGCCGTCGGCGGGCTGTTCGCCGGGCTCGCGGGGACGTTCCTGGCAGGGCCCTTGCACCAGCCTTCACCCGCGCTGACCGGATTGACGATCTTCCTGACCTTCGGCGCCGGCGTGCTCGTGCAGACCACGACCACGAGCTGGTCGGCCCGCCGCCTGCTTGCCGCCGGGATCGTGCCGATGATCGCCGGCCTGTGCCTGCTAGTCGTCTCAGCATGGGCATCGCCGCCCAGCCTCGCGTTGTTCCTTGCCGCAGGCATCGTCGCCGGCACCGGTATCGGCGCGATCATCCGCGGCAGCCTAACCGTGGTGATCTCCACCGCCAGCCCCGACGATCGGGCCGGCGCCCTGGCGACGTTCTTCACCGCCGGCTACGCCGGCGTGTCCTTGCCCGTCATCGGGGTCGGGATCATCCTGCAGCACCTCAGCCCCCGGCTGACGCTGCTGATCTTCGCCGTGGCCGTCGGCCTGGTGACCCTGGCCGCCGCACCCATCCTTGTCCGGCCGCAGAAAGCAGCAGCGCCGCGCGCTGCCGCGCAGGACCAGCTAGCAGGCACAACGGAAACGACGCTCGCCGACACGGCGCATGCCAAATGCATGGACGAGCTTTGCACGGCTCATGGCATGCCGACATCGACGCCGATGAATTGCAGGGTGACCCGCTCCCTTGACCATGCCTCGCGCGGCGAGCTCGATTGAACCCTCTGGGGCGGAGACGATCTGCGTAAAAGCAGTGCCTGGATCGGGCCAGCAGATCGCTACGGCAGCCCCAGCCGTTCGTAGCCCGGCCCCGGCCGCGGTCGGCCAGACAGAGCGACTCGATAGCCACTTCCTCCGCGGTGACGTTACCCCGCTGGCGGGGATGTCCTCAAACCCGGCCACGACGGGGCGAAGCGCGACGCGCCGGACGACCTGATCTGCTTCTCCGTTTGACGATCAGCCCTGGGCAGGCTGGCCGCGTAGACGGCGGATACGCGCGCGGCTGGCCCCTTTGGGCTTGGACCACGCTCCGTTGCCACCGGCACTTGGACGGTGCGGCTGTGGGAGTGGAATGGGAGCAGCGATCCGTTGCCAGTTGCGGTTAGACGCGGTCAGACGCCGTCATCGTAGCCTTACCCGAAGGCTCTGACGTGCAGCAACGTCGCCAAGCGGCCGTCTTGTTGTCCTGCGTACTCCGTTCGGGACGAAGAGGCCGCCGATTCAAATCCGGCCACCCCGACCAGGAAGCTGCAGGTAACAGCTCTATTTCGTGACGAGTTTCGGCTGCCTATTCCGGCCGCCTTCCGGATTTGGGAGCGAACGGAAGCCGACCTTGTCCAGCCCGCCCCGCTGACCAGCGGTAATGCCCCTCTTGTCGTGAGGCGCGTGGGGGCGGCGGCGCCAGAGAGGTGGATGGGCTAGTGCCCTAGCCGGTCACGTTTGCCCTGTGGGCCTGGGCCAGTGGCTTCGCCCAGACGGGCCAGATTCACGCAGCCGCGGCAGATGGTCCGGCTGGGCCAGGGCTCACACTAGCCCGGTGCGCGCGCCCCAGGCTGCGGCGGCGGCGCGGGAGGAGAGGCCGAGCTTGCGCAGGATATTGGCCAGGTGCCGGTGGACGGTGTGCTCGCTCAGCACCAGCCGCCGGGCGATGTCCTGGTTGCTCAGTCCCTGCGCGACGAGCTCGAGCACGTCGAGCTCCCGAGGCGTCAGCGCTGTCGCGGCCTCACCTGGTCCGGCCACCCGCTCCTGCCCGGCCGCTGCGTCATTA
>Ga0306920_100010496_pt1 | contig 12428 bp, 10 predicted proteins | sample flu12Cox44000170_FD_204666 | JGI IMG/M metagenome (GOLD analysis project Ga0306920, IMG submission 204666) | Lab enrichment of tropical soil microbial communities from Luquillo Experimental Forest, Puerto Rico - flux4day.12C.oxic.44.000.170 (v2)... | ecosystem: Environmental > Terrestrial >...
ATTGTAAAGCTCACTTCGCCGCTCACCACGCGGCACAGGCAGGCGCGGCAGGTGCCGTTGCGGCACATGCGCGGCAAACGGATGCCTTCGAAGGCCGCCGCTTCGAGCAAGGTCAGCTCGGGCGGCGCTTCGAAGCTGCGCCCGAGCGGCTCCACGCGCACGACGGGTACGGTGGGGGCAGCGGCCATATCCGCCGCGTTGGGAACGAGCGGCGTGCGGTCCTGCGGGCGCTCGTCGCTCATGAAATCGAAACCCCGAGCAGGCGCCCCGCGCCGGCCGTGAACGCGGCCGCGGCGAGCCCGATCACGATCTGCCGGAACGCCGAGAACGTTGCGCTGCGCCCGTTGAAGAGCGACGTGAACACGCCGACGAGGGCGAGCCCGCACGCGCTCAGCGCGACCGACTGCGCAATCGCCGTGACGCCGTGCGCCCACAGGAATGGGGCCGTCGGAAACGCTGCGCCGATCGAGAAGAGGCCGAACGATACGGCGGCTGCCGTCCACGGATCGCCGCCCAGTTCCTTTGGGTCGATGCCTAGCTCTTCGCGCGCGAGCGTGTTGAGCGCTTCGTCCTTGTTGCGCATGATCTGCGCGGCGACGCGCTGTGCTTCCTCGGGGTCGAGGCCCTTCGCCTGATAGATGAGCGCAAGCTCGTGGCGCTCGGCGTCGGGCGTGTGCTCGAGTTCGTCGGCTTCCTTCGCGAGCTGCGTGCGCGCAAGCTCGCGCGCGTTGGTCACCGAGAGCCATTCGCCCAGTGCCATGGAGCACGCACCGGCCACGAGACCCGCTAGCCCCGTGAGCAGAATCGTGCGATTGACGCTGCCCGCGCCCGCCACGCCCATGATGAGGCAGAAGTTCGAGACGAGCCCGTCGTTCGCACCGAGCACGGCCGCGCGCAGGTCGTTGCCCGAGGTCGCGCTCTTGTGCCACGACTCCGCGGCGCCGGTTACCTCGCCGTGGCCGTGTTCGGGTTCGCGCTTTTGCGCGACGATCGCCTGCACGATGGCCGCGTGCTGCTGTTCCTGGGCGGAGAGCCGTTCCGCGCCGGGTTCGCGCGCGTAGCGGTCGCGGTCGGCGTACTCGGCGGCGGCGACCGTGGGCAGCACGAGCGAGGGGCCGAAGGTCCGTGTGAGCGTCTGCAGCAAGCGCGTTTTCGCGCTGCGCCTGTGCGGCAGCGCCTCGACGCCGTTGGCCGCCAGCTTCTCGCGCCAGACGCTCGCGTGCTCGCGCTCGGAGGCGGCGAGTTCGGCGAAGATCCGGCGGCGCTCGTCGTCTTGTTCGACGGCGGAGAGCGTGTCGTAGACGGCGGCGCTGTCGAGTTCGTCGGCGAGATTGCGCCGAAAGCGTTTGATTTCCTGGGCAGTGGCCATGGGCGCGGGTGCGTAAGGCGATCCGCCAAGCTTACCCTGGCGCGGCCTGGGCCAGAAGCCGCGCCTCGACCCTGCCCGCCGGCGCGCTCAGCGGCGCTGGCGCAGGTGCCGGTAGACCGTGTTGCGGGCGAGCCCGAGCTCGCGCGCCGCCGCCGAGACGTTGCCGCTGTGGCGCGCGAGCGTGTCTTCGATGAGCCGCGACTGCCAGACGGAGAGGCGCGCGGGTTCGGGCCCGGAGTCGGGTTCTGAGTCGGACGTCTGGTCCGTCGCCGTTGCGTCGGGCGGCGCTTCGCATGCGCTCGCGGGATCGCAGTCGTGCATGAGGTCTTCGGGCAGATGCTCCATGTCGATGGCGTCTTCCCCTTCGGCCATGATCGCCGCCGTGCGCAGCGCGCTCGCGAGCTGACGCAGATTGCCCGGCCAGCGGCAGCGCGCGAAGCACGCCTGAACGGCCGGCGTGAGGCGCGCAGGCGCGCCCGGCACCTCGCGCCGCACGATGTCGAGCATGCGCGCGACGAGCGCGTCGAGATCGGTGCGCTCGGCCAGCGCCGGCAGCGTGACGACGAGGCCGTTGATGCGGTAGTACAGATCCTCGCGGAACGTGCCTTCGGCGATCATCGCGCGCAGATCCCGGTGCGTCGCGCAGACGATGCGCAGATCCACTGGCACCGCGCGCGTGCCGCCGAGCGGCACGACGGCGCGTTCCTGCAGCACGCGCATGAGCCGCACCTGTTGCGCGAGCGGCATGTCGCCGATCTCGTCGAGGAAGAGCGTGCTGCCATGCGCCTGCGCGATCTTGCCCGCGCTGCCGCGGCGCTTCGCACCCGTGAAGGCGCCGTCCTCGTAGCCGAACAGTTCGGCTTCGATCAGTGTGTCGGGCAGCGCGGCGCAGTTGAGCGCGACGAACGGCCCGTCGCGGCGCGGCGAATCGCGATGGAGCGCCCGCGCGAGCCACTCCTTGCCGGTGCCGGTGCGGCCGAGTACTAGCACGGGAATGTCGCGGCCGCGCACGCGCGTCACGCGCTGGAGAGCGGCGGCGAGCCGCGCGTCGCCGGTGTCGAGTTCGGCTAGCGTGGGCCGTGGCGTCGTATCGGCGGCCGTTTTTGCAGCGGCGGGCGCTGGCGCGTACGCCGCATACGCGGCGTTTGGCGCGCGCGACGATTCTGGCGTCGCGCAACGCGCAAGCGTGGCCGCGCCGGGCGTGGCGCGCGCGATCACGCGCACGCCGCTTGGCAGCGCAAGCGTGAGCGGTTCGCCGGGCGCGCGCATGAGCTGCTGCATGAAGGCCGCGAACGGCTGGCCGAAGAGCGCCGCGAATTCGCGCTGCTGCAGGTCCGCGAGCGGCGCGCCGAACTGGAACAGGGCGCTGCGGTTCGCGCAGAGCAGCGTGCCGTCGGGGGAGAACGCGGCCAATCCTTCGTACAACGTACCGATGAACTCCGCGCGCGCATGAAACTGGAGCCGGATGGCTTCGGCGAATTCGGTGCTGAACAGATGGTTCTCGATCATCTGCGCCGACATGCGCACGAGCGCGAGCGTGTGCTTGTGAAAGCCGCGCGAGTCGCCGCTCACGTCTAGCGCGCCGAGCGTGCGGCCGTACGGATCGGCGATCGGCGCGCACGAGCAGGTGAGGATGTGATTGGCGCGCAGAAAATGCTCGCCCGCATGCACGGTGGTGGGCTGCCCGTCCACGAGCGCCGTGCCGATCGCATTCGTGCCGCGATGCTGCTCGGCCCACGAAACGCCCGGGCGCAGCGCCACGCGCTGCGCCTTTTCGACGAAATCGCTGTCGCCGAGGCTGTGGAGGATCACACCGTTGCAGTCGGTGAGCAGCACCATGCTCTGCGTGTCGACGATCTGCGCATGCAACGCGTCCATCACGGGCCGCGCCTGATGGTAGAGCGCGCGATTCGTGTCGATGAGCTCGCGCAGGTCCACGGCGGCCAGCGCGTCGAATTCGGGCGCTTCGCCAGTGCGCAGCCCGAGTGCGCGCGAGCGCGCGTGAGCTTGCGCGATAGCGTCCGCGCGGGCCGCGTCGTGCGGCGTGACGGGGCGTCGGGTCACTCGTGTCTCCAGTCGTTATGGGCACAACGTTGCAGCGCAGCAAGGGCGCGGACGGTGCCTCTGGGGCAGTTCATGGTACAGGATACGCCGCGCCTGCCAATGAGGATTGAAGCGGGGATCGAAGCGGGGATCGAAGCCGGGTGGCGCCGCCCTCAACTGCCCCTTGAGTTTATTCGCGCGGGTGCCAGGATGAAGGTGAGGGCGCATTCGCGTCGCGCCCCGGCGGTGCAGGCGCGCCGCCCGCTCCGTTACGGAGTACGTCATGGTGCACGGCGAATTGAGGATCGTGGGGGCGGTGCTCGCCACGTTCGTTGCGCTCTTTGGCCTCGGGTACGCAATTGACGGATTGATCTTCGACGAGAACGACGTCGTGCTTTCCGGAATGGCGACCGTGGTCCTTGCGATCGCTGCGTTCGTGGTGATGCTGACCTTGCATCCGAAGGACCTCGAACACCTCGATCAGCACCGGCATCGCGAATCGTGACGCGCCCGCGCGGCACGCATGCTGCGATGCGACAACCGGCACAGCGCGTCGGCGCAGGGCCGGGGAGGGTGTTTGCGTGAGTTTGTGCGCGCAACGACGGATACGGATGCTGCACCTGCGATAAAACGCGCTGAAATCAGGCCCCGAAGCGCTCGTTGTCAGCTATTTCAGGTGTGTGACAACGCGGAGCTTGCGGGCCGCTGGAAGTCGTCTAAAGTGAATCAGATCAACCGCCGCAAACGTGTCTCTCGGGGCGGCTGATGTTGATCCGCGCGTGCCGGATCGGGGTGTTCCCCGCACTATGCTGGGGCAGCCCGAGGCGGCGGAGCGCGGCCCGTTCACCCTCAACCTAAGGCGACTCCCATGCAGATCATGTTTCCGAATGAGGCGCCCGAATACTCGGGACCCGACCTTACCTTGGCGTTTCCGGCGATGATCGATGGAGAGAGGGTGGAGTGTCTGATCACGGCGGCGGCGCTGGAAGACCACTTCGGTGCGGCCTCGCCGCGCGCCGAAGACATGCTCAACGCCTTCGACCATCACCGCGACCGCATCGAGGCTTGTGCGCGCCGCTTGCTGTCCGAAACGCGTGCGCAGTGTCTCGTGCTGCGCAGCGGCTACGTGCGCTTCGTCCAGGCGCACGGCAGCGTGTCCTGAACGCGTCGTTAGCGCTCTATCGCTCACAAGACGACGGCGCTTTCCCTAAACGGATCATTTCGCTTCTTGCCGCGCCCCTCGGGGCGCGGCTTTCGTTTGTGCGCGCCCAGAAGCCCGAGAGGTTTTCCTTCAGCGCCTCGGGTTTGCCGATGCCTTCGAACGGGGCGCGTTGCGCGTCGCCGATGAGCAGGTTGATCGAGCGTATGCCGTTACGCGTTGCCGAGATAGAAATACCGGAACAGGAACACGGCCGCGATGATCCAGACGATCAGCTTCACGTCGCGCACGCGGCCCGTGAGCAGCTTCAGGCCCGCATACGAGATGAAGCCGAACGCCACGCCATTGGCGATCGAGTAGGTGAACGGCATGCCGAGCGCGGTGAGGGCGGCGGGCACGACTTCGGTGGCGTCGTCCCAGGGCAGATCGGCGAGTTCGCGCAGCATCAGGCACGAGACGTAGAGCAGCGCCGGCGCCGTGGCGTAGCCCGGCACGACGCCCGCGAGCGGCGCGACGAACAGGCACGCGAGGAACAGCACGGCCACGGTCAGCGCGGTCATGCCGGTGCGGCCGCCCGCCTGCACGCCCGAGGCGCTTTCGATATATGCCGTGGTGGACGAGGTGCCGAGCACCGAGCCCGCGAGAATGGCGGTGCTGTCCGCGAGCAGTGCGCGGTTCAGGCGGTGCATCTTGCCGTGCACGAGCAGGCCCGCGCGGTTCGCCACGCCCATCAGCGTGCCGGTCGCGTCGAACAGCTCAACGAGGAAGAACACGAGCACCACGTTGAGCACGCCCGTGGAGAGCGCGGCCTTGATGTCGAGCTGCGCGAACGTCGGCGCGATCGACGGCGGCGGGGAGAAGATGCCGTGGAACTGGTTGCCGCCGAAGAAGAACGAGAGGATCGTGACGCCCACGATGCCGATCAGGATCGCGCCGCGCACCTTCAGCACGTCGAGCGTGACGATTGCAAAGAAGCCGATGATCGCGAGGATCGTATGCGGATCGTGCAGGTTGCCGAGCTCGACGAGCGTGGCCGGGCTGCCGACGATCACGCCCGAGGTCTTGAGCGAGATGATCGCGAGGAACAGGCCGATGCCCGCCGTGATCGACACGCGGATCGAATGCGGAATGCCATTGACGATGGCTTCGCGCACGCGCAGCAGCGTGACGATGAAGAACAGGCACCCGGAGATGAACACCGCGCCGAGCGCGGCCTGCCACGTGAAGCCCATGCCCTTCACGACCGTGTAGGCGAAGTACGCGTTCAGGCCCATGCCCGGCGCGAGCGCGATGGGGTAGTTCGCGTAGAGGCCCATGACGAGCGAGGCGAGCGCCGCGACGAGGCAGGTGGCGACGAACACGCTTTCCTTCGGCATGCCGGCGTCGCCGAGGATGGCCGGGTTCACGAAGATGATGTAGGCCATCGTGAGGAAAGTGGTGATACCGGCGAGCAGTTCGGTGCGCAGGTTAGTGCCTGCTTCTTCGAAACCGAAATAGCGTTTGATGGCGTCCATGAAGATCGGGCCCTTGAGAGTCGAGCGGGTTGTTCGCTGCTTGTTTGTGTGGTTTCTTGCGCGCAATCGGCGCTGGCGGGCGGCGCGACGCCGCGTGCGCGCACGCCGTAGCGCGCGGCTACGGGCGCGATTGTAAACAATTGTCCGACGAGCGCAGAAAAGCCGACGTCAGCGTGGAACGGGTACAACAGCGCCTTGCGGCGGGAGACGCAGGTTCAAGCGCCGGCCTGCCTCGACGGACAGGCCGCTGCGGTTTCACATGGAAGGGAGGGACGCAACCGGTCTACGGCATCGGGCCATGTGTCGCCCGGCGCCGCAAACGGCAGTCTAGCGGTTCGCAACTACTGAGGCATCTGCCCGGCGGGCGCACCCGTCGCCGCGCGCGCCGCGCGCCGCTGCGCCACGATGGCGCCCGCACGTTGCGCGTTTTCCGGGTAGTCGATCCAGTCGAGAGGATCGTAGCCCGCCTGCCGCCACTCGATCAGATCCGCGCGCACCTGGGCTCGCGTCAACGGCCCTGACGGGTTGTACGGTTGGGCCAGCGCCGCAGCCGATGCGAAACAGCATGCCCCGGCAAGCACGCCGAGCGCTACACGCGGAAGGGAGTTCATGGCAAGGCCTTTCGTATTAGGGATATCCCTAAAAAATTATAGGCGCTATCTCGATAACTGAAAGGCGGATTGAGACCTTCTTTGGCCGCGTGGGCGCACCTCGAAAAAGTCACTATGCGCGCTTGCGCAGATGGGCGGCGCGGTAGTCGGTCGGGCGCTGGCCGGTCCACTTGCGAAAGGCGCGATGGAACGCGCTCGGCTCCGCGAACCCAACCGCCGCCGCGACGTCGGCGACCGAACGGCCCGGGTCCTGCAGCGCCTCGATCGCGAGGTCGCGGCGCAATTCGTCCTTGATCGACTGGCAGCTGTGGCCCTCCTGGCTCAGCCGACGGCGCAGCGTGGCGGGCGCCACGTTCAGACGCTGCGCGATGGCGTCGGCGTCGGGCCACGCGGTGGCGGGAAGCGCGCGCAGCGCTCTCCGCACGCGTGCCGCGAACGAGCCGGGGTTGCGGTACTTCACGACGAAATTGCCCGGCGCGTTGCGCAGGAAGGCGCGCGCCGAGCTGGCGGTCTGGATCACGGGCAGGTCGAGAAAGGCGGGCGCGAATTCGAACCACGTGGCCGGCTGGTCGAACGTCATGTCGTCGCAGAGCATCAGTTGATATTCGTGCGCGGCGCTGGGTTGCGGGCAGCGAAAGCGCGCCGCGAGCAGCGGAATGCGCCGCCCCACGAGCCAGCACACGAGCCCGTAGACGAGGATGAACCAGGTGGCGTACGCGAACATCGTGGGCGTGGGCTTGCCCGCGCGATGCACGAGCGTGACGCGCACGCGCGCGGTGTCGATGTCGATCTCGCCTGCCAGGTCGTCGAGCACGAGCCGCATGAAGTGAACGGCGCGCTGCAGCGCCTGGCGGCCGGTGCTGGCGCCGAGGGCAGAGTGCGTCATGGCGATGAAGCTGCCGCTTTTCATCGCGTGCGAGTCCTGGCCGAAGAATTCGTCGTCGAGCGCGCGCGCGATGCCCGACCACAGCAGGCCGTATTGCGCCGCGCTCACACGGGCCTCTGGCGCGAGCAGCACGGCCGGCGCGATGCCGGCGGCCTCGGCGAGCGGCGCGATTTCGAGGCCGCCCGCACGCGCGAGCGCGAGCGTCTCGTTCACGAGGCTCATCGAGATTGTGCCTTTTTCGCTCAGCGTGTCGCTTCTCGCCGGTTGCAAGGAGCCGCCTCCCATGGGGTTGTCGCAGCTCGTATGGTAAATCCGATCAGCGACTTTGAGCGTGGCGGGCATCGAATACGCTTGCCCGCATGCCTACACTTTTCGCAAGCCTTGCAGCCGGGGCCGCAGCGCGCCACAGTGGAAGGCAGGCGCAAGAGACACAGGAAGGGGACACACATGGACGAGTTCTACACCGACGACCAGCGCATGATTCGCGACGCCGCGCGCGACTTCGCGAGCGAGCAGCTTGCGCCGCACGCGGCGCAATGGGACCGCGAGGCCAAGCTGCCCGACGAGGTGGTCAGGCAACTGGGCGAGCTGGGCTTTCTCGGCATGATCGTGCCGCAGGAGCAGGGCGGTTCTTACACCGACTACGTGGCCTACGCGCTCGCGATGGAAGAAATCGCGGCCGGCTGCGCCTCGTGCGCGACGCTCGTGAGCGTGCACAACTCGGTGGGCTGCGGGCCGATCCTGCAGTTCGGCACCGACGCGCAAAAGGACCGCTGGCTCGGCAAACTCGCAAGCGGCGAGCTGATCGGCGCGTTCTGCCTGACCGAGCCGCAGGCGGGCTCCGAGGCGAACAATCTGCGCACGCGCGCCGAGTTGCGCGACGGCAAGTGGGTGCTCAACGGCAACAAGCAGTTCGTGACCAACGGCTCGCGCGCGAACGTCGCCATCGTGTTCGCCGTGACCGATCCCGACGCGGGCAAGCGCGGCATTTCCGCGTTCATCGTGCCGACGGACACGCCGGGCTTCAATGTCGGGCCTCATGAGAAGAAGATGGGCATCCGCGCTTCGGACACCTGCCCGATCTCGCTCGTCGACTGCGCGATTCCCGAAGCGAACCTGCTTGGCCAGCGCGGCGAAGGGCTGAAGATCGCGCTTGCGAATCTCGAAGGCGGGCGCATCGGCATTGCGGCGCAGGCGCTCGGCATCGCGCGTGCGGCCTTCGAAGCGGCGCTCGCCTATGCGCATGAGCGCGTGCAGTTCGGCGAGCCGATCATCAAGCATCAGAGCGTCGCGAACATGCTCGCGGACATGCATACGCGCATCAACGCGGCGCGCCATCTCGTGCATCACGCGGCGCGGCTGCGCACGCTTGGCAAGCCGTGTCTTTCGGAGGCTTCGCAGGCCAAGCTCTACGCTTCCGAAATGGCCGAGGAAGTGTGCTCGCACGCCATCCAGATTCACGGCGGCTATGGCTTCCTCAACGACTATCCGGTGGAGCGGCACTATCGCGACGCGCGCATCACGCAGATTTACGAAGGCACGAGCGAAGTGCAGCGGATGGTGATTGCTCGGCAGCTTTGACAAGCAGTGAGGATGACGAAGCGAAAATAAATCGAGGGCGTACACGCTCTAATGGAGACGACGATGACCGGGTTCACCCCTTCCGCGCAGGCCTTCATCGACGCACGCGATCTGCTGCTGCGTCACCGCACTGACTACGCGCGCGCGTACGGCGAATTCTCGTGGCCGAAGCTCGACACGTTCAACTGGGCGCTCGACTACTTCGACGTGATGGCGCGCGGCAACGACAACCCGGCGCTCTGGATCGTCGACGACCTCGCGAACGGCGGCACGCGCTATTCGTTCGCGCAGATGTCCGAGCGTTCCTCGCGCATGGCGAACTTCCTGCGCGAGCAGGGCGTCGCGCGCGGTGACCGTCTGCTGCTGATGCTGCCCAACCGCGTCGAACTCTGGGACGTGATGCTGGCGGCGATGAAGCTCGGCGCAATCGTGCTGCCCGCCACGACCCAGCTCTCGCCCGATGACGTGCGCGAGCGCGTGGAAACGGGCGGCGCGGGCTATGTCGTCGTGGACGCCGCCGAACTCGGCAAGTTCGAAGCGCTGGACAAAAGCGTGAAGCGCATCGCGGTGGGCGGCACGAACGGCGCAAGCGAGTGGATCGATCTTTCGCGCGCCTACGATGCCAGCCCCGCCTTCGAGCCAGACGGCCCGACGCGCGCCACCGATCCGCTCCTGCTCTACTTCACCTCGGGCACGACCTCGAAGCCCAAGCTCGTCGAGCACACGCACGAAAGCTACCCCGTTGGCCACCTTTCGACGATGTACTGGATCGGCCTCATGCCGGGCGACATCCACTGGAACATCAGCTCGCCGGGCTGGGCCAAGCACGCATGGAGCTGCTTCTTCGCACCCTGGAATGCACAGGCCTGTGTGTTCGTCTACAACTACGCGCGCTTCGCGCCGAAAGACACGCTCGCCGCACTCGTGCAGTGCGGCGTGACCACGCTGTGCGCGCCGCCCACGGTGTGGCGCATGCTCGTGCAGGAGCCGCTCGCGACGTATGCGGTGAAGCTGCGCGAGATCGTGGGCGCGGGCGAGCCGCTCAACCCCGAGATCATCGAGCGCGTGCGCCACGCATGGGACATCACGATTCGCGATGGCTACGGTCAGACGGAAACGACCTGCCAGATCGGCAACCCGCCGGGCCAGCCCGTGGTAGCGGGCTCGATGGGACGGCCGCTGCCGGGATACCGCGTGGAGCTTGTCGACCCGGACGACCACCCCGCGGGCGAAGGCGAGATCGCGTTGCCGCTCATGCATCGTCCGCTCGGTCTCATGACGGGCTATGCGAACAACGCGAAGGCGAGTGAGCACGCCATGCGCAACGGCTACTACCACACATCCGATGTCGCCATGCGTCGCGACGACGGCTATTACGTCTACGTGGGCCGCGCCGACGACGTGTTCAAGTCGTCCGACTATCGCCTGAGCCCGTTCGAGCTGGAAAGCGTGCTGATCGAGCACGAGGCGATTGCCGAGGCGGCCGTCGTGCCGAGCCCGGACGAGCTGCGTCTCTCGGTGCCGAAGGCCTTCGTCATCGTGCGCCAGGGTTACGAAGCCGGTCCCGAACTCGCGCGCGAAGTGTTCCGCTTCTCGCGCGAGAAGCTCGCGCCCTACAAGCGCATTCGGCGCCTGCAGTTCAGCGATCTGCCGAAGACCATCTCGGGCAAGATTCGCCGCGTCGAGCTGCGCCGCCGTGAAATGGAGCGCAGCGCCGAGCCTGCGCGCCAGCCCGACGAGTACTGGGAAGAGGATTTCCCCGAGCTGCGCTGATATCAAAACGGAGTCCGAAATGATCGAATTCGAGTACGCGCATGAGGGCGCGGTAGTGCTGCTCACGCTTTCGCGCCCGCCGGCAAACGCTTTTACGATCGACGGCCTGCGTCAGCTTGAGCAGGTGATCGAGGCGTTCGACCGTGAACCGCAGGTGCGCGCGGTCGTCGTCACCGGTAGCGGGCCGAAGTTCTTCAGCGCAGGCGCAGACCTCAATGCCTTCGCCGACGGCGACCGCGACGTCGCCCGCACGGCGGCGAGCGCGTTCGGCGCGGCGTTCGAAGCACTGCAGAAGGCGCGGCCCGTGGTGATCGCCGCGATCAACGGCTATGCGATGGGCGGCGGCCTCGAGTGCGCGCTCGCGTGCGATATCCGCATTGCCGAGGAGCACGCGCAGCTTGCGCTGCCCGAGCCCGCCGTGGGGCTGCTGCCTTGCGGCTGCGGCACGCAGACTTTGCCGTGGCTCGTGGGCGAGGGCTGGGCCAAGCGCATCATCCTCACGGGCGAGCGCGTGAATGCGCAAACGGCGCTGCGCATCGGTCTCGTGGAGGAAGTCGTCGCGACGGGCAGCGCACGAGACGCCGCCCTCGCGATGGCGGCGCGCGTGGCGGGGCTGAGCCCGCAAGCGGTGAGCGCCAGCAAATCGCTGATCCACCAGGCGCGCAACGGCGTGCCGCGCGGCGCGGCGCTCGCGGTCGAGCGCGAGCGCTTCGTCGATTTGTTCGATTCGCCCAACCAGCGCGAGGGCGTCAACGCGTTCCTGGAGAAACGCAAGCCGCGCTGGCACATTGAAACGGAGAACTAGGCAATGAATGCAACACCCGCTTCCGTTCAGGCCGCACTTGAGCCGGCCGCACCTCAGCCGGCCACACCTCAGCCGGCTGCACCGGAAGCCGAAAAGGAAGTGCTGTTTCGCGTGGTCAATCGCGTGGCAATCGTTACGCTCAATCGTCCGGCAGCGCTCAATGCGCTTTCGCACGCCATGGTGCGCGAACTGGCCGGGCTGCTGGAAAACGTGCGCGCAGATGACGCCATCGTCGCGCTCGTGCTGGAAGGCGCGGGCCCGAAGGGTTTTTGCGCGGGCGGAGACGTGCGCGCGCTCTACCAGCTTGCGCGCGAACAGGCGCGTGACGGCGCAAACGGCTGGCAACAATTCTTCGTCGACGAATATCGCCTCGACTACCTGCTGCACACGTTCTGCAAGCCCATCGTCGCGCTGCTCGACGGCGTGACGATGGGCGGCGGCATGGGTCTCGGCCAGGCGGCGGCGCTGCGCATTGCGACTTCACGCACGAAGATCGCGATGCCGGAAACCCGCATCGGCCTCTTGCCCGACGTGGGCGCGACGCACTTCCTCGCGAAGATGCCGGTGGAGATGGAGCTTTACGTGGGCTTGACCGGCGCGATGCTCACCGGTGCGGATGCGGTGCACTGCCGCCTGGCGGATGCCTGCGTGCCCGGCGAATGGCTCGATGCGTACGAGGCGCGCCTC
>Ga0306920_100010497_pt1 | contig 12427 bp, 14 predicted proteins | sample flu12Cox44000170_FD_204666 | JGI IMG/M metagenome (GOLD analysis project Ga0306920, IMG submission 204666) | Lab enrichment of tropical soil microbial communities from Luquillo Experimental Forest, Puerto Rico - flux4day.12C.oxic.44.000.170 (v2)... | ecosystem: Environmental > Terrestrial >...
CATGGAGCTGCGTGCGCACGGTGTAACTGTCGACCGCTACCTCGCGGAAGAACAATCGCACATGCTCGAATTCATGAAGCTCCTTCCCCCACGGGAAGTGGCGATCGATGGCGGTCGATTGGGCTACGCCTTGGTGGGGGCAAGCGGCTATCAGGAGCGCTTGCGGGACCTACACGGTTCGAACTGCAGCATCGACGGCCTGACGCCGCTGGAAATCTTCGAGAAAGACGTGCTGCCGAAGCTGTAGGTCGGCGCGTTTAGTCGGAGATCTGGACGCCGCGCTCGCGCAGGTCTTTGACCCAACGGCGAATCGGCGCGGATCATGGCGCGCGTGCGCCACGATACGTCCGTCGTACGCGCGCGGCTGCGGGAGAAGAACTTCGCGCCGAACCGGGCGCCGTTGATCATCGCCGCCGACTTGACATAGGAAGCCCTGCGCCTCGCGGGCCGGTGTAGCATCGCGCGCAGTCATCCAGGCCAAGCATGCCCCCCAAGCGCCAAATCGCCGCGGCTTCGGTCGCCTCCCCTCCATCCCCCGGCCAGGGGGCCGTGGCGCGCCGCGTGCTCTTTTCGCTCTGCCTGGGCGGGGGGTTTCGCTCATTCGAGTGGCTACGCCGACTTCTGAGCGAGCTGACGAGGATTGAAGGCCCGCAGCGCGGGGTCGACGACCCATCGCCGGAGCGCTTGCGGAACGAACTTCGAGAGGCCAAGGGCGCTGGTCTCGTGGAAGAACACTCGTACCGTGCGGGGGAGTGGCGCCTCGCGCCGCACATCGAGGCATCCGTCCTGCTGGACGTGCTGGACCACCCGCGCTTCGACGCCCTGCGATCGGCCCTGTTGCTCGTCGACGGAGTCGAGCCTCCCGGAAAACGGTACTGGAAATTTGCCTCGGTCGAAATCGCGGTCGCTGTGATGCGCCTGGACCTGCTCACCGGCTCGTCCCCGCAAGAAGTGGCCAGGCGTTGGGGCCAGGTGTGCGGGTATTTCGGCTTGGACGCCGCGATCAGCCAGTCCCTCCTCTCGGCGCGCAGCTTCGCCTTGTTCCACCGCCTGCATCCGGCGGCCCAACTCAGTACCGTCAAGGATCGTCTGGTTGCGATGCTCTCGTTTTGGAAGCCTGAGCAACTCCCCCTTGACGATTGCGCGCAGCACTTGCTGGCAACGCCTGACGCGGCACACGATCTGCACCTGCTTTCCCTTCTGGCGCAGTACCGCTGGTGCTGCGGCAACGACGATGGAGTGAGAGCGTTGCTGGCGCCGATGAGCCGGACCGGCCCGTTGGGTGACCCGCTCGCGCACGCGTTTGGCGGCGCCATGTTCGCGGATCAGGGTCGCTGGGCCGATGCGCAACGCTGCTTTGAAGAAGCCCTGGCGATCCTCAAGAAGGCGACCGGCGAGCGCAAGAATCTGCTGCCGAACGCCCTTCAGTGGTCGTACGTCCAGTGCCTGCTGGCCCAAGGGACTCCGCAGACCCTCGACAAGGCCTTGCGGTTCTGCATGGCCGAGGCGGGGCAACGGCGGCCAACGCAAGACAGCGAATGGGGCGTCGCAGCGCTCGCGCTCCAGATGCGCAGGGGCGACATAGCTCGCGACGTCGCAGTCTTTGAGCGCAGCCACGGCGCGTGGCCGAGCGTGCAGTACTGGCGCTGGCTGATGCGCGCCTGGCTCAAGGACGACGCGGCCGCCCAGACTCTCACCGACCATAACCGCGACGGGGCGATCGCCCTGCTGAACACCCTCAAGACGTCGGGGATGCGCCGCCTGCACGAGCAGTTGGAAGACGCGTTGAACGTCCTGCAGGCCAACCCGGTGCGCCGAAACTTTTTCATCGCTGGCGTCCAGGAGAGCTGGGAGGCCTCGCTGGATGCGTTGCTGGCCATTGGCGGCAGCGGCGCGCTGGCGGACGCCGGCGATCAGGACAGCCGCATCCTGTGGCTGATTTGGCTGACCGCCGCCGGTGCCGTCCATGACATCATGCCGTTCGAGCAAAAGCGGGGCGTTCGCGGCTGGAACAAGGCGCAGCCCGTGTCGCTGCGCAAGCTGTCGACGTCCACGCGGCTGCCACCGCACGACACGCGCGTGATCGAGCGCCTGCGCAAGGAGTCCGGTCGAACATCGCACGAGCTGCAATTGGAACTGCACGAGGCCGTGATGGCCCTAGTGGGACACCCTGCGGTCGCGTTTGCCGATCAGGCCGATGTGATGGTCGCTCTCGAGGCGGCGCCCCCTCGCCTAGAAGTGGTGGAGGAAGCCGCAAATCCGCCCCGCGTTGCCAATCCGGGCTCGGGCAAGCACTTGCGGCTGTCGCTGCATCCGCCGATGCGCGCGCCCTACATCCGTCCTGGTGCCAGCGCGGCGGACAAGCGCGAGGCCGAGGCGCTGGCGGGGATCACCATCCTGCGCGACGGGGCACAACGCGCGCGCGTCGTTCGCTACACCGCTGAGCAGCGCCGCGCCGCGGTGTTGCTGGGCTCTGGCCTGAAGGTTCCTGCGGAAGCGACCGCCCGGCTCCAGCCTGTGCTGCAAAGCCTTGCCGCGCATTTCGAGGTTCACATGGACGCGCCGGGTGACGACGCTGACGCGACGGAGGTCACCGCCGAAAGTGCGCTCCGCGCCGAACTCAAGCCGGTTGACGCGGGGCTGCACGTGCGCCTGGTCGTTGCACCGCTGGGCCCCGATGGGCCGCGCTGCGTGCCTGGGCGCGGACGCGCCCGGCTGATGGCCTCCGTCAATGGCCAGACCCTACGTGCCGTCCGAGATCTACCGGCTGAGCTCGAGCATGTCGAGCAGGTGTTGCAGGACTGCCCGCTGCTGCAGTCCGGCCAGGACGGCGACGCCGAGTTCGAGGTACCCGATGCGCAGGACGCGCTCAGCGTGCTGGAGGCGCTGTCCAAGCTCGAATGCGTGCAGGCTCTGGACTGGCCCGCGGGCCGGCAAATCAGCGTGACGCCGGTGGATCTTGGACACCTTCGCCTGCAGGTGCGCACGGATCGGGACTGGTTCGCGCTCGCCGGCGGCGTACACGTCGACGAGGTGCGTGTCATTCAGGTGCAACAGCTTCTGCAGTGGAACGCCTCAGCGCGAGGCCGCTTCGTTCCCCTGGGCGACGGCCGCTACCTCGCCTTGACGCAGGAACTGCGCGCGCGCATTGCGGAGATGGCCACTGTCGTCGACGTGCGAAGCGGCGAGGCAAGCGTCCCGGCCGTCGCGGCCGCCTGGCTCCACGCCTCGCTGCAGGGCACGGAATGGCAGTCCGACGATGGCCTTCAGGATCGGCTGGATCGACTGGCTGCCGCGCGAACGCTGCAGCCGAGCCTGCCGGCAGCGCTGCGCGCAGAGTTGCGGCCCTACCAGGTCGATGGCTACCAGTGGGCGATGCGACTGGCCGCATCCGGCTGGGGCGCATGCCTGGCCGACGACATGGGCCTGGGCAAGACGCTTCAGGCGCTTGCGGTGCTGATTGCGCGGGCGACCGATTCGGCGGGAGGCCCGGCGCTGGTGGTTGCGCCCACATCACTCATGGGCAACTGGCTCAGCGAGGCGCGGCGCTTCGCGCCTACGTTGCGGTTCCTGGCCTACGGAGAGGCAATGCCTGGAGGCGTGGACCGCGATGCGCTGCTGCGCGACGCCGCGGCTGGGGACGTTGTGCTGGTGTCGTACTCGCTGCTGCACTTCAACGCCGAGGCGTTCGCGGCGCGGTCCTGGCACACGCTCATACTCGACGAGGCGCAGGCGCTCAAGAACGCGGCGGCCAAGCGCACCCAGGCCGCGCAGACGCTGCAAGCGGACTTTCGCCTGGCTCTGTCGGGCACGCCAATCGAAAACCGGCTGGCCGAGCTGTGGTCGATCATGCAGATCTGCAACCCGGGGCTGCTGGGGACGCTGGCGCGCTTCAATGAGCGATTCGCAGTGCCCATCGAGCGCGATCGCGACCGCGACGCCCAACGCACGCTCAAGCGGCTGACGGCGCCGTTCGTCTTGCGGCGCACCAAGGCGCAGGTGCTGGACGACCTGCCCGCGCGAACGGAGCTGACGCTGCGCGTGCAGCCCGGCGACGACGAGCGTGCGCACTACGAAGCGCTTCGCCGCGAGGCGGTCGACGCGGCGCAGGCTGGCTTGGCAGAAGGCGGCGGTAAGGCGCAGATCAACGTGCTCGCCCAACTGACCCGGCTGCGGCGCGCGGCCTGCGACCCGAGGCTGGTTAGCCCAGCGGTGACGATGTCCGGGGCGAAGGTACAGGCCTTTGCGGATCTGGCGGAGGAGCTCGCGGCCAACGGGCACAAGGCGCTGGTCTTCAGCCAATTTGTGGATTTTCTGCAGTTGCTGCGCCAGCCGCTCGACGCAGCGGGCATCGCCTACCAGTACCTGGACGGATCAACGCCGGCAGTCGAGCGCACGCGCCGGGTCGCGGCGTTTCAGGCCGGCGAGGGGACCTTGTTCCTGATTAGCCTGAAGGCCGGTGGGTTCGGATTGAATCTGACCGTGGCGGACTATGTCGTGATCGCCGACCCGTGGTGGAACCCGGCCGCAGAAGACCAAGCCAGCGGCCGGGCGCATCGCATTGGGCAGCTTCGCCCGGTGACGGTCTACCGCCTGGTCAACGCCGGGACGCTGGAGGAGCGCATCGTGGAACTGCACCAGCACAAGCGCGCCCTGGCCGAAGGCGTCATCGACGGCGCCGAATCCGGCGCGCCGCTCGATGCGCGGACGCTGGTAGAACTCATGCGCGGCTGATTCTTGGGCGGCGCCTGCCTGCAAGGGCGTCCGCGCCTCACGGCGTGTCGCCGTTCCTCAACTCGGCCGCGCGCAACTCGGAGAGCGCGAGCGCGTTGATCACAGGCCCGATGACGTTGCGCACCGCTCCGGCCACATCGGCGTCGCCGTCCGCACGCCCCCTGTTGGCCGACGCAGCCAGCAGCAGCGTGTCGAGCATCTTGAGTTGGCACCAGGCCCAGCTGACCAAGGCGGCGGGCACGGCCAGGTCATTGAAGAGCACGGCGGGAGGTTCGTCCTCGTTGAAGTCGACGCGGATCGCGTTCGAGCTTTCGGGTGCCGCCGCGCGCATGGTTCGCATCACGCGCCTGGCGCGGACGTCGCGCTGCGCCACGCCGGCCTGTTCGCAGTAGCCCTGGGTCACGAGCTCTCCTCCTGGACGACGCACTGTCGAGAGAGCCGCACATTACGCAAGCGCCGCGTCAGCCTCAATCCGGGCTTGTCGGGGTGTAAATTCGCGGCCTTCAAACGTCCATGGAGGTGCGGGCTTGCCCGCCAGGCGGCGGCGGCCGCTGCTGCTGCTGCGGCGGCGACTGCGGCAGCAGCGGCCCCGGGGCGAGCTACCGGGCCGTGCCCTCGCGCAGCAGCTCCCACAGCAGCGGCCGATGCGACCGGGCGTCGTCGATGTCGAAGACGTCCAGCAGCGCATGCACGCCGTCGGAGGTATCGGCGGCGATCTTGATGGCGATTCGGTCGACCTCGGCCGCCTGGGCGCCCGCCAGGATCTTCCGGATCGCCTCGTCCATGGACACGCCGCACATGGCGGCGATGTGCCCCTGGGCGCTGGCCAAGTCTTGCCGGGTAACTCCCGCGCGCAGCGCCACACGCACGCCGGGGCTCATCTTTCCTGCCATCCTCACTCCTGCGAAAGGTATCCGCCTGTGCATGTTCCAGAGCGAACGCTACGAAACCCGGCAGCATGCTGATACGAATCATGCACTTAGCCGAGGCGTCGCGGTGAATCATCAAGGTTGGAACACGCTCGCCGCCGGTGGCACGCGTGACGTGTTCCAGCGCTGCCCGTGGCCGACGTCGCGGGGCGGACGCCGCTCTGACGCCCGCCCCAACGCGGCCACGCCGCCCACCTTTCCGAATTTCGCAATTTTGCAATCTCGGCAGTGGCGCCAGCAGCGGATGGACCTGCTATCGATTGAACGCCGTGGCGACCAGGCCGGTGTGATCGGGTGCGGGAATCTCGCGCGCCTGGACAAGGCGATCGGCGGCGCCGGCGGGGGGCGTCACGGCGATGGGACGCCATTGTGTCGAGGTGCCGCGCTCACAAAGACGCTCCGCGGGCTGGCGGGTATCCCTCTGCCAGTATCGACCACAGCTGTCCCGGCAAGTGCAGAAGCCGCCCATGCAGGCAGCCAGCGGGCCGACGCGGCGAACAAGGTGGATCGTGGTCATCGTCTTCGTTCGTGCTGCGCTCGAGGCCTGGGGGCACCGGCAGGCCGGCCGCGGCGCTTCGGCTCCGGCTTGTCGGAGGTGATCATCGCCAGTCCCCGTCCAACTCGTTGCGGACGGAGTCGACGAAAGACGCGCCGTCCTGCCCGAGGCAGCGCGCCTGCAGGTGATCGAGCATTTCGAGCGCTTCCTCCCGGCGCGTCGGGTCGTCGAGGCACTCGCGCTGCTCGCGGGTCAGCCGGCTGTAGCAAAAGCGCGCCAGGGCATCGTCGAGGTGCCACCACGAGTCCGGGCGCATCGTCAGGAAGACGCAGTATTCGTGCGGGTCGCCGTCGGTGTGCTCGCGGATCTCCTGCTGACGGTGAGAGACGTAGGGAACCTGCTCGCGCAGAAACGTCGGTGCCCCGGAGGCAGTCTCGACGATGCTCGCGGGATCGTCATCGAGGTGGAACAGCGCGCCGTCGTCGTGCATCGCGCGAATGCAGGCCTCGGCTTCGGCGGTGCTGCGGATCGGCGTGCGCATCCACAGTGGCCAAGTGAGCACCCGGGCGGCATGCGAGTCGAGGTAGGCGAAGACGTCGGCGATGTCGTCGGTTGCCAGGACGTCGTCACGAACGGTGCCGTAGTCGTCGAGGAGGCTGATGCCAAAGCGCTGCGCTTGCAGGTCGGGGTCTTCGCGGTCGGCCGGGTCGGCGTAGTCGACGAAGATCCGTACCGTTTGCTCCGCGTTCGCGAAGGACGGGCAGGCGTCCTGGCCCCACGAAATGTCGATGCAGCCGCGAGCCAACAGCGCCGCGCAGGCGCCGCCGACGTCGGTGTAGCGGGGGAATTCGGCAAGATGGAGCGGCTTATCGGTGGTGGTCGCGGGCATCGGGTCTCAGCGCTGGCTGCGTGCTGTGGGATGACTTACTGTGCGCCACAAGCGCGCATGCGCAACCGGCACTGATGGGCAAGTCCGGCAGCTCGCTGCGAGTCCTGGCCGCATCCATGGCAGCACCGAACGGACGGTCCCGTCCGCGCCTGATGGCCATCAACTCGCCTCGCCCTGGTCGGCCGACATGGCGTGGCGTGATGGCCATCACCTGGCCGCGCTTTCGCGCAGCAACTCCCATCGACCACTGGCTGCTCTGTGGGTGAGAGGCGCATTGCATTCCGTCGCGCGCATCCCGTAGCATTCCGCCGATGCTCCATCGACTGACCCTCTTGGCCGCTGTCGCGATCGTCGCTTCTTCGCCCGCGAACGCTGCAAGCTTCGACTGCGGGAAGGCCTCTTCGCGTTTGGAAAAGGCCATCTGCGCCAACCCTGCTCTCAGCGAGCTCGACACCGCGATTGCCGCGGCCTATTCCGCCGCTGGCGCCGGTCTGGATGATGAGATGCGCGCGCGGCTCAAGCGCTCGCAGCGCGAATGGCTAACGCATCGACACCCGGGCGAGCAGCTGGCTGAAAACATGAAGGCCCGGCTGACCGTGCTGCGCGCGACGCGCAAGACGGTCGGTGGCGTGGCGTTCCTGGATCTGGCCGCCAGCAAGTCGCGGCCAATGTTCATGCTCGGGGCCGGGCCGGGAGCCCAGGCGTACAACCGATGGGCCGATTCGGTCTGGGACTCTGCCGCAAGCGAGCTGACACTGGAGGAAGGCGATCTCGAGCAGGCAAAGTGTCTTGCGCAGGCCAGAAATTCCGCCAAGCCGGCGGGAAGCGAGGACGAATGCGTGGTCGAGGGTGCGATGCACGTGTTCGAAACGCGTGTTCCTGCGCCAGGAATCGTCAGCGTGCAGGACAGCGTTTCGCTGGACGAGCACGCCGCCCACCCGATGGACGAAACGCACCATGTCACCTGGTGGCTCGCAAAGGGCAGGCGCGTCGACGTCGCGGACATGTTCTCCAACGACGGATGGAAATCGACCATCGCGCAGGCAGTGCGCCGCGATGCGCAGTCGAGCGGCGGCTCAGCTGGTGAGGACGCGATCAACAGCGTGTCGAGTCCCGATTCGTGGTGGCTCACCCCCGAGGGTCTGTGCCTGGAAGGCGACGGCTACACCTTCGAGAGGGGCCGCGGGCTGGTCCAGATCGTGGTCCCGTGGAACGAGCTACGCGCCACGCTGCGGCCAGAGTTCGCGGCGGCCCTCGGACTGCGCTGATTCGCCCTTGGCGCCAAGCTCTGGGCAAGGAGCGCGCTGGCCCCTTTTGCCGGCGGCCGCGCGTCAGACGGCGAAGCTCTCCTGCGCCTTGCCCGCGGCGATCGCGGCCGCCAGCCACCTGGGCTTCATGCCGCGCCCGGTCCACGTGGCGCCAGTGACCGGATCCCGATACTTGGGCGCCACCTTCACACCGGCGAGCGCGGAGCCGCGGCGGCTGGGCGCGACGGCCGCGGCCTCGATGTCGGCGGCCGACAGAGCGTGCGCGGTCATCAACTCGCGGATCTCGGCGATTGCGCGGGCGCGCCCAGCGGCACGCAGGCTGGCGATCTCGCGGTCGAGGGCGGCTTGTTGGTCGAGCAGTTCGTGCAGGGTGTTCATCGGTAGCATCGTGTGCGACAACGTGCCGCGCCATCGCGGCGATGGAGATTGTCGCAGCGTGGCCAGGTCACTCGGGCGTGCCGCGGGCTTTCAGACGGATTCGGCGGTGGCCCGCTGCAGCGCCAGGGAAACGATGCCCAAGCCCAACAAGAGCCAGAACAGATGCCAGCTGCTGATGGATGCCATAGGCACCCAGCGATCGAAGCCCGAGCGGATCTCCACGATGCGCAGCAGCCACGCCAGGCCAAGACCAGTCTCGGCAGCGAGGCCGGCCATGAACAAGAGGAACAGCAGCAACGGCATGGTCTAGTCCTTTACCGAGTTCGCGCTGGCGCTGGCGCGTCGTGAAGCAACGGCCTCCCAGCCAGGCCACTGCATCAAGTCGGCGGCGCCGACGCCTTGCGTGCCGCCTGGCTGCGCCGCGCACCATTCGTTGAGCGCGGCCATTTCGTCGTCTGTGAAATGGACGAGCAACGAAGCGCCGACCGCTGGATGTAGGCACGCGAGCCGCAGGCTCTTGTCGAGGTCGAACGCCACCACACGCTGGTCCTTGTTCAGGAAGGTCAGCAGCGACGACGAAAAGGATGCGCGGTGGTACCCAGGGACTCCGTAGAACCCCTGCGGCAACTGCAGCGGCTCGGTTGACCTGATGCGCGGCCCGCGCGCAACGTGGTGCCGCCACGGCGCCGCGCCGGCGGCCACGCACTCGGCCATCGTGGCCTGTTCATCCGCCGAGTCAACCGGCAGATAGGTGAGCTCTCCGACGTCGTCATCGTCCGCGAGGAATCGCTCTGCGAATTCCCGAGCCTCGCCCTCGCTCGGGAACGTGCAGGCTGTGTCGGTGTAGGTCGAGGCGTAGAACTCGGAGAAAAAGTCTCCGCCGTACGTCGTGCCGACGTACGTCCCGGCCTTGGCCGACACGATGATGTATCTCATGGATTCGCCTCTCCGTTCATTGCGGCGCAGCCTGCTCGATGGCCAGGCCCTCCCCGCAGGTCAACGCGTGGTTGGCGCGACCACCTGGTCGCCGCTGGGCGTCAGGCCTGCCATGAAGCGCTCGAACAGGACGCCGCTCAGTTCCGTGTGGCCCTCCCATGCCTTGGCAAACAGCTCTTGCTGCGTGGTCAGGCCGCGCAGGGAACGGATCACGTCCTGAACCTGCTCCAGGAAGCGGCCACCCATGGCCACGCCCTGCTTGTTCATGTCGTAGATCCCCTGCAGGGTATTGGCGTGCTGCTCGGCCAGCTCGCCGCTGATGATGACTGCGCTCGGATTTGGCATGGTGATTTGTACTCCTACACGCGATGAATGGAGGCTCGGGACTCGGCGTTCAAGACGCCCCGTGCCGGATCTCCCAGGCCACGTACGCGACGACCATGATGAGGAGCGCGCCCTGCAGCACGCCGAAGGCCACCGCCAACCAGCGTTGCCAATTTCGACGTGCCTCGAGAGCGATCTTGATCTCGGCGCGGCGCTGGCAGGTCGGCGCGATGAAGAACGCCTCCTCCCCGTCGCGAATGACGCGCCCGACCGTTCCGTCGGCCAGGGCGTCACGCAGCACCTGGGGCCGTGGGGTGAACAGGTCGTACAGATCCACCAAGGTCAACTCCTCGATTGCGTGCGTGGGAAAAGCCATTCAACCACGCTGGCTCACATGTGCCATAGACACGCACCAGGCCCCGCCGGCTGAGCCTAGCTGCCGCAGGCGGACGACAGGATCGCGCTCAGGCCTAAGACCAGCGCCGACGCGGCAGTCCAGAAAGCCGCCTTCTTGTTGGCGACGGCCCCCTCGTACAGCGTCTTGTTGATCTCGAACATGCCGACGGGCCCTGTCGGCTTGCCTGTAGCCGGATCCACCGGCGGCAAGGGCGACTTCGTGGAGACGTACCAGTACCAGGCGCTGGCAAGGGCGAGCGCCCCTCCGGCCAGGTTCAGGATGAGGGTGAGCAGCTTCATGTTCATGGGAATCCGGGAAGTGTCGGGGAGACGAATTTAGCGCCGGCGCTGGAACAGGTGCGGACGGTACCGTCGCAGCCACAAGGCGGCCAGAGTCAGCGGCACGTCGAGGATGATGAAGGCGGCGGCAAGGCCAATCAGGAATCCAGCCAGACGATTGCCGACCCAGAACAGCAGCCAGCCCGCCCACGGCTCGAACGACGCCGGGATCACGTTGGCCACGCACACTGCGCCGATCACGCCCCCTGCGACCAAGATCACTATGGCGACCGGCCAATAGGAGTCGATGAACACCTCGACGGGCGCACGGGCGAGCATGGCTTCTACCTGCAACCACTCCGCGCGCTCACCGCTTGCGCGGCCGTCGTCGCTCATCCAATCGGCCTTCTTCATGATCGTGTGGCTTTCCTTGGGGGTGACTTCATTGGGGGGCATCGGATCCACCATTCACTACTCCTGGCGTTGGAGGCGCATTCCATCATGTCCGCCGCTCAGCTCTTGAGAGACGCACCATCACCACAGAATGGACCGGCCGGTGCATGGTGCTGATGTTGGTTCGCTCGCCGTGGCGCCTAGCCCTGGGCACGCGCCGGCACGCCGCGCAGCATCCAGCCCTGGATGGCTCGCAGCCGGATCGTAAACTCGACTTCCTGCTCGTCGAACTCGTGGCCCTCGAGCGCCGCGGTGATCCGCATGACCCGCGTCCACTGTTCAATCCCGGAGCCCGTCAGCTCGAGCGCGAAGCGATCCGCCCGGATCTCTTCCTTGATCTTGGCCACGGCCGTCCAGGCCGCCGTGGACGCCCACCGCCGCTGCGCGTGCCCCAGCTCGTGGGCGACGACCAGGCGCAGATCATCCGCCTCCAGTTGCATGAGCTGGTCCGGCGGCACGGCGATGGCGTTGGAAAACGGCGCGTAGCTCACGTAGGGCGCCAGCGCGATCAGCAGGCGTGGCCGGCGCAGTCGCCACCGCTGGCAGACATCCTGCATCCACGCGTCGACCTCCGCCCGTCGCTGAAGCAGCGCCGCCGTCTCACTCGCGGTCAGGCTGTCGATCGGCGCCGTCGACAGCGCCGGCCAAAGCAGGCGGCGTCCGTGCCACCCGGCGAAGTACAACAGCGCCAGCACCATCCCCCAGCGGATAACGCCCGATGTGCTGCACACCCCCCCGAGCAGGGTCAGCGCCACGAGCACGTCGATCGTGCCCACCAGCACGCGGTGCATCTTCGAAGGCCTGCTCGCGTCGACGAGTACGTTCTGCTGTTCGGGCGCCGCCATGGTCGTCAGGACAGTCGGCCGCAGCGATAGAAGCCCGGCGCCGCAGCCGCCATCGCGACCCTCTGGCAATGGTCCCTGTCCTCGAAGGCGCCAGCCACACGGTCCACCCTGACGCCCCTGACGGAATAGGCGTAGTAGCGACGGTCACCGGGCTTGGCGAGGTCCTGTCCGATCACGCAGGCCCCGGGAATCCTGGACTTTGCATGAATCGACTCGCAGGAGGACTCGTCCGAGAAAGTCGTGATCGGAACGCCCACAGAGTCGCTCTTCTCGACGTAGTAGTAGTTTCCGGCAACGAACAGGGCCGGTAGCCCTTCGTCCGGATCCGACGTCAAGAATCGAGCGGAGAAGATGCAGCAGAAGACAGCTACGCCGCTGAAAAGGACTGCCTGATATGTCTTCATTGGTTGGCTTCGGGCTGATTGATTGAGTGGTCGTTACGGCAGCACATTGGATCACCACTCTTGCATGTACCTGGGAAACGCACTTCACCGCACGCG
>Ga0306920_100010499_pt1 | contig 12427 bp, 10 predicted proteins | sample flu12Cox44000170_FD_204666 | JGI IMG/M metagenome (GOLD analysis project Ga0306920, IMG submission 204666) | Lab enrichment of tropical soil microbial communities from Luquillo Experimental Forest, Puerto Rico - flux4day.12C.oxic.44.000.170 (v2)... | ecosystem: Environmental > Terrestrial >...
TCCTCGGGTTGCTGCCGCGAAACGACGCGATCCGGCTCCCCATGGATCTGCCTGAACAAAGGGACGACATTTAACGCCTCCGGGTTAGATTGCCCGTGCTCAACATCGTTGTGTGGGAGCGCACAGTAGAAGGCATTTTGGTGCGGCACGAACGAGATCGGTATGTAATTGCTCCATACTGTCGGACCGGCCATTGCCGCAAGGCTCTTCAGCCAATGCTTCTCCCAAGCGCTCTCGTAATGTGTCGGCTTTTTTTCCGTGACCCGTTCTTCACCGATGGGAAAAACTGGTGTAGCGATGTTCGATCCTAGAGTTACGGGTGGGTTTGTTTCCGGAGACGACGCAGTAAGTATTCTTGTTTCAGAGGGCACGGTTGGCGCAGCAGGCGATGCCTGCGCGAGCACCGCTTGTGTTGTTCCATTTTTTTCGATGATCGCCTGATGGGCACCGTTAATTGCCCATGTTTCGGACATCCGCGGCAAAAGCCACACGCCGAACGCGAGCCCGAGAACAAACGCGCTCGTCGCGATCGCTAACGATCTTCTCTCGCGATGGCACCACTGAAAGACACCGGTGCTAACCTTAACTGTTTTCCGTATCAACCACACGAAGGGCTTTGAGATAATGGTCACGCTTTTCCGAACCGCGCGACGGAGAGCAAAGACAGCAACCCAATCGGACGAAGACTCTCGTCTGAGAGGACTGAATACTGGCTGCTCATACGGGGAGAGGCCGCAAAGTCGCCGATACGCCGAATTAATTTGTCTAATCCTTTCCTCAGCTTTCTTCTGAAGCCTGGTTTCATTCGAGAATCGATCCGGGTGCCATACTTTCGTTTGATCACGGTAGGCCTGTTTTATCTCTTCCGTAGACGCCCCTGGCTCAACCTCAAGTATCCGACAATCAGCCTGGTAATCGCTCAAAGGTACAAGACGAAGTTCTCCCATATTCACGCATCCCCTAGGTCACCATTGGCGTAACGAAGTTGTCGCTACGTTTGGCTTTACAAAGTTTCGAACTCCAGCCTCTCACTTGTAATGCGCTGTCAGTCGGTTGTCTGTGGTATGATGAGCCGGAGCGCGCTACAACGCAATCGGTAACGCGATGTTTCTCAGCCGTTCAGACGATGCTGTGATTCGCGTTCACAACGGTCGCGTAGATCCCGTTCAAACGCGCGAGGACGAGTTCAATCTGGCGGGAGAACTCTCCTTCGCCTAACCTGCGTCGCTGTAGCCAAACGTCGGAATGTTTAACGAACGTCGGAATGCCTTACCACCGTTGGATTACTCTCAAGCAACAATTCGCAAGACTCGTCTTATAGTAATTCATCAGCAACAACTGCCTGTGTGATTTTCCACGTGTAACTACAGTGGCCGCGGGCAATGTTCCCGTTCCCGATCACGGCTCCACATTGCTGCTGCTGGTACTGATCTTATTCGGTGTGCTGATGTGTGGACGACTTTCCGTGCGAATGCGCAATAGGATTGTCCCACAATGGCTTCTATGTCTGGCGACTCTTCCGCGCTCTCTTGACCGTGTTCGCCTTCTTGTTCTCCGACCGGCCAAATGTGAAAGCCACCTGACTCGTTAGGTAGTTCCCATACTCCCCCAGATGCCTTTGCCTTCGCGGAATCCGCGATAGTAAAGGTCGTGCGCCCCCGATGTAAGTCTTTGTCCAGTAACACTCGCCGTTTGTGCCATCGAATCGGCCGGTAACAAAAAATCGACCTATATCGTCATTTCCATCGCCTGTCACTGCTTGATCAGCGAAGCTCAAAGCGAGATCCATTCGCTGTTTGCGGGTGCTGCGGCCATAGTTATAAAAACCAGTCCATGGCCCGGAAGGGAAATCCATTTGTGACAGTACTTCTCCGAGATTTGCGCTCGGCAACCTCCGCGCGCAACCGCGCCGCACGTCCGGCGGAGATACATTTGCATCACGGCCTGAGCAGCGTGCCGTACCAATGCAGGACAATCTCGCCGAAAAAGATCCAGGTCAGCGCGCCGAATGCAAGGTAAGGGCCGAAAGGTAATTTGGCAGACCAAACAGGTTTGCCGACGATGAGCGTGACCAATCCGATGACCGAACCGAGGAGCGAGCCTGCGAAAAGGCTGAACAACACCGCGCGCCAGCCAAGAAACGCGCCGATCGCGGCGAGAAATTTCAGGTCGCCGCGACCCATTGCCTCGCGCGGGATCACCAGCTCGCGCGTAACGCCGGAAATATGCGTGACATCGTCGAGCATCAGCATGTTCCCGTCGGCGTTCACGCGGTCGTAGCGGAAAGCCAGTGTCACGCTTCCGTACTCGCGATCGTCGACTCGAACTTCGTCGCACTGGAGAAGAAGGCGATCTTTTTCACGCGCGAAATATTCGCTCCAGAGACTTTCTTCGGTGCCAACAATGAAATGAGCGTCGTCGTCGTGGCGTTTTGTCCACGTAAACGGTGTCGGCCCATCGAACTCGATCCGTTTTCTGCCAAACGCAATCTTTCCGGCTTGAAGAACGATCCAAAGAATCACGTAACCGAGCGCCGCGGCCAACGCGGCGCGAACGCCGGCTGCCACACGCGACTCTGTCTGCATCAAAGCCGGAACAACAATGCTGGAGGCGACGCCCGCGATTGTTCCGCCGATTGTTACGCGGTCCGGAATTATGAAATGCTCAAAATCGATAAACGTTCCGATGATCAGGAACGAAACGAAAATCCAATACGCGATCGCCATCTGCCACGGGAATCTTTGCCAGATTGCAAGGAACAGAAGCGCAGTAACGAGTTCCACCGCGAAATAGCGGAACGAAATTTTTGCCCTGCAATTTGCGCAGCGGCCGCCAAGCGCGAGCCAGCTGATCAATGGAAGATTGTGATGCCATGGAATCGGTTGTTTGCAGTGTGGACAAAATGAGCGACGCGGCCGGTTGATGGAGAGATCGGCCGGCCAGCGGTAGATGCAAACGTTTAAAAATGAGCCGACCGCCGCTCCGAACACGAAGGCGAACGCGCTGAACAGAAGATTCTGGGTCGAATACTGCACGCGATTAACTGGCGATCCGTTTCGATGCGCGCCGCTCCATCAGCCAGGCGATCCAGATGCAGCTTTCGTAGAGCAGGCACATAGGGAGTGCCATGGCGACCAAGGTCAGAATATCAGGCGTCGGCGTGATGATTGTTGCCAGCACAAAGATGAGCACGATGGCATAGGGGCGAGTGCGCCTCATAAATCGGTAAGTGATCAATCCGAATCGGACCAGCGCCAACACGACGACCGGTAATTCAAACCCGAGACCAAAACCGATGGTGAATCGCGTCACGAACGAGTAATACTGCTGCACCGTCCACGTAGGCGCCCAGCCGAGTGATTGGGTGTCGCGAAAGAAAAAAAGAATCGTTTTCGGCAGCAACCAAAAATAGCAAACCAGCACGCCCATGAGAAAGAGCGCGAAGCTTACAGCGATCGCTGGAAATAGAAACCGTTTCTCGACCGCAGTTAGTGCCGGCAAAACAAATTCCGCGAGGAAATACAGCAGCAGCGGAAAGGAGAGAACGATGCCAGCGTAAAACGCCAGATGAAACGAGATCACGATCGAATCTGTGATGCCGAGCGCTTTAAGCGTTCTGACTTGTGATCCGACATCGTTTAGCGGCGCCTGAATAATGCGCACCAGCGTCGAGCGAAACGCGAAACAAACAATCATCGCGACCGCCAGCGTGAGAGCCATCTTCACGATAGTCCAGCGCAGGTCTTCCAGATGCTCGAGAAACGGCTTCGACGTTTCGGTTTCCGGAGGATCACGAAATTTAAAAATGTCTCGCAGCGTCATTTGTTCCTATCGTACGAATGCTCAGCGAGTTCTCATTAACACTTGGCTTCAACAAGGTGTAGCTTGTGGAACGAGCGCTCACCGCCTGCCACTCTCTTCAAACCCCGTTGAAGCCGGGCGTTAATGAAATCAGTGAGACGCCGAATCATTGGTCAGGCGCAAGCGAGAGAAGACCGCGAGCGGCGAGCGTCGCGCACATGCCGAGCGTATTCGCGTCGCAGATCTCGTTGTCCGCGATCATGCGACGAATCTCCGCGACAGTAAATTGGTGGCAATCGAGAATCGATTCGGCTTCCTCTCGGTCGGGGCCTCCTGCGCACGGCTGAATCGAACGAGCCAGGAACAAATAACCGCGTTCATCAGTAAACCCCGGAGACGAGAAATAATGGCCTAACGATACAAGCTCGCCGTCCGGAGCTAACTTGTAGCCCGCTTCTTCCCGAAGTTCGCGCAGAGCCACATCCTTAATTTTCTCCTGATCGGCATTATGCTCGTCGATCTGACCCGATGGCATCTCCCAAATCGCCTGCCGAATCGGGATTCGTTCCTGGCGAATCAATATGATTTTACCGTCGCGTGTCATCGGGGCGACTACAACGGCCGCTTTACGACGAACGATTGTCCATTCCCGTGGATGGGGTCGCGCCGGCGATTGCACGCAGTCCGTCACAACTTCGACATTCCGGTTGGCGAAGTGCTGCTCGCTTGAGATCGTTTTCCAATTACCGCCTTTCATTCCGCAATTGTAGTGGCCGCTGTCTTCACCGGCAAACTGTCCCGACGTTCGCCACCGCGGACGCCCATCCATCAAGAACCCGAATTTGCCTCGCAACAGTCTGTCCCGAGAAGTCCGCTGGGAACCGTGGACTAAATTGCTGGCTGTTTGCTCGTTGTGTTCGTGGTCACCCGACGCATGCAGTTCGGGTGACGGTGACTGAAACATATTCGGCGTCTTGTAAAGCGAACTTTCGCAGTTCGATCGTCACCTTTTGAATCGGAAAAGTCTTCAGCAAATGATTTGCGAGCCGATACGCCAGGGTCTCGATCAGGCTAACGGATTGACCATGGACAAAATTCTTCGTCTCCTCTGCTACCACCGAATAGTTTACCGCCGATTCGATATGGTCTGCTAGATCGCTTGCCTGCTGATAGGGCCAGAACGAAATGCTCAGCGTCAACTTTTGCGGATTTGCCCGTTCTTTTTCTGGAACTCCGATGCGCGCGAAAACCTCAAGCTGCTCGATGTGAATTTCGTCTGGGGACCGATGCGATTCGTTTGGCACGCGGCAACATTACCGCGGTGCAACTTGGAGCAACACTCGTTTAAGCATCATCCATTGGCTATTTGGTCCAAGCGAAGCGACGATTTTCTCAAATCGACGGTCTCCTCGAAGCGATCCCATTTCGGGTGCAAACGCAGTTCAGCATAGCTCGCAATCAGAATCTGCCTCGCTCGTAGTGTTGGGGCGCTTTAGCTCGACGAGAAAACCCCGGGCGGTCAGGGCTGCTTTTCCTGGCAGAGTTTTTGGAAAGCGGGATCGGAGCGCAAAGGGTCCCACAGTTGATCGAGCCTGAGAAGGGCCGGCGTAATCGGCATTCCGTAGATCCCCCCCTCTATATAGGGCGTTTGTAGCAACTGGGTCAGAGTTGGGATGGCACGGCTATTCTCGCCGAAGATCGTCTGAATTAGCGCCAGATTCTCTTCGAAGCCAGGTCCGCTAATCGCGTCTCGAGCACGGGGCTCAAGCATGATTGCTCGCTCCGCTTCCTTCAAGGCCGAGTCCTTCTCCCCGAGCGCGGCATTGGCTAGAGACAAGAGTCGCGCAAGGTAGGCGTCGTCTGGTTGATTTCTATAGAACTGATCGAGTGTAATGCGCGCCTGTTCAGCGGTAGTCTTTGCGCCAGCGCTATCACCAGCAAGGTGCTGCATCAAAGCCAGCAACACCTGATAAATGCCCTTGTTGAACTCAGAATCAAAATGGAATTGAGCTAGCCGGGCTTGCAGTAGTCGAATGGCCTCAGTGTTCCTCCGCTCAAGTCTCAACTGAGTGATCTTGCTGAAAACAGAACTGTTGCTAGAAGTCTTTTCGTCTATCTCGGATAGCAACCTGGCGGCTTCTTGTAAGTCGCCCTGGGCCTGATAAACGCCGGCCTTTGCCGCGATCACATCCGGATCGTTTGGAGTAATGGCCAGTGCCCGATCGTAGAGCCTTAGCGCTGCCGGAAATTGTCGAAGCATGTCGTAAGTCTCTGCCGCGGGCATGAGTAATTCCACCATATTACGTGGATCCAGGGCGAGGGCCCGCTCCCAGTAGGCAACGCTTTCATCCCACTGTCCTTTGCGTCGGGTAACTAGTGCGAGGGCATATGGCACCTCGCTGCTGCCTGGTAACATCTTGCTGACGCGCTCGAACGTGGTCTTGGCAGGCCCGTAATCACCCAACACCAAGTATTGATAATAACCCAAGGCGAGCAGGGTTTCAGGCGAGTTCGGCTCAAGTTTCTGCGCATTCTCCAAAGCACGCTTCGCTGCCTCGCGCCGTGCGATGCAAGTAGTGTCGTCGCAGTTAAAGTAGATTCGGCCGTTCGCTCGAGAAAGCCGCGCCCAAGCAATCGCAAAATTCGGATCGAGCTGCACCGCCTGCTCGTAAAAAGCCGTGGCTTTCCGCATGAGATCGGGAGAGTACGAATAGTAGCGTGCGTCAAAAGCCAAGCCGCGCAGATACGCATCGTAAGCCTCCAGATTGGTCGTTGGTTTAACTGCTAACGCCTGCTCCTCGCGACCGGTCAGCTCCGCTCGCAATGACTCTGCTATTCGTTTGGCGATATCGGTCTCGACTCCAAAGACGTCAGTCAACTTTCGGTCGTAAGTGTCCGCCCACAGGTGCGAATCGCTCTGCGCGTCAATCAACTGCACATTGACTCGCACCTGATCAGCTACTTTTTGCACGCTACCCTCAAGAATGGTCGCGACACCAAGTTGCTTCGCGATCTCGCGAAGATTGGCAGGTCTGCTCTGATATTGCCGCGTGGAAGTGCGCGAGATTACTTTTAAATCCGCAATATTAGATAAGCGGGCCAGAATTTCGTCCTGAATACCGTCGGCAAAGTACGCATTCGTTTTGTCCTCGCTGCGGTTTTCAAACGGGAGCACTGCAATACTTTTCTCAGGTGCACCCAGATTCGAAATTGAGTTCTGGGCGCGCATCCAAAGGAAGATGATGGCTGCAGATGCACTGAGAATTAGGAAGACTGCCGCTGCAAGGGTCATGCGCGTGCGTCGCACGCTGCGTGCCTCTGGGGAGCAACATTGCAGGAGCGCTGCTAACTCGTGGGTGCCAGGCCGGGACGCCGGTTCGAATGCGAGCATCGATTCGAGTAGCGATTTCAGGCGATGCGGAACATGTGCTGCTTTGAGTTGTTCGATGGGGAGCACGTTTGATTTTTGTGCGCGGTGGATCTCTTCCATGGTTCGGCCTGAAAACGGCGTTTTTCCCGTAAGCGCAAACCAAAGTGTCTCTCCCAGCGCGTAGATATCGGAGCGCACGTCCAGCGCTGAATGTTCAAACTGTTCTGGACTGGCGAATGCTGGCGTACCAACAAATCTGTCATGGGTCAGCGACTTCAGATCCGTTGGCGTGTGAAAAGCTTTAGCCAAACCGAAGTCGATTATTTTCACCACTAGCTTTTTGTTGCTGCTCGTTTCGCCATCGGGCGAGATGAGCATCAGATTTGCTGGTTTTAAGTCGCGATGGACTAACCCGTGCTTTTCTGCGGCGGTGAGGGCTGAGGTGACTTGCTGTGCAATGTCGATAGTGGTACGCGCATCGAGCGGTCCGGCGCGCCGAACGCGCTCCTCAAGGGTCTCGCCCTCGATCAGTTCCATGGCGTAAAAATATTGGCCTGTCTCAAGGCACATTCCGAATTGGTAGACGGTGGCGATGTTTTCGTGTCGCAGCGATGCAGCGGCGCGGGCTTCCCGCATAAAGCGTTCACGGGCGTCTGCGCTTCGCTCAGCGATATCGGTTTTTATGATCTTTAACGCCACTTCGCGCTGCAGCGACGTGTCGGTGGCGCGATACGTGACGCCCATCGCTCCGCGGCCAAGCTCGTAAAGGCTTCCGTCTTCACGGCAATCGATTTCATAGACACCAAAGCGCAGGCCTCCTTCAAGAGCGTCCGGCGTTGAATCGTGCACCGTTTCTTCTTCGCTGCCGATTCCGGCACGTAGCAAACAAGACATGCAGCCGAGTCCGCCACTCGGTGTTTTCTCGAGCAGGCCGCCACAGTTCGGGCAGGTCGAATCTTGAGGCAAAGCGGGTTGCATTTGCTCGGGCTAAGTTGCCACCTCACCGCGTGGCTGTCGAACGTTCAAGATGTTCGCCGCGAGGCACCTCAACTGCTCATGACATCAGGAAGGAGCTCTCTGTGGTTGTAAACTGATCTTTTTGTCCTCTGCGCGAAACACTCCGGCCCGAACGCCGCGACGTTGAGAACAATCATGATGAGCGCGAAAAGATACATTCCCATCGTAACGCCAATCCCGACGTGGATTGCACAAATGCAAATCAGCCAAATCTTTCTCGTCTTGCTGTTCCAGATAAAAAACGGATATGTGATTTCCAAGAGGCAAATAAATATTCCTGCAACTGGGAACAGGTATTTCCATCTTACGAGTATCTCCGGATCGACAATGTTGAACGGCGGGCGGATGAGAGCGCGCCATACACTCGATCCATTCCACCAGCCGGGGCCGAGGCATTTCGTTAGGCCGCTGAAAAAGTAGATGATGCTCAAGTGGAGCTGAAGGACCCGCCGCCAGAATCCAAGGAGCTGCGGATTTTTCGACTGCGATTTTCGCAATCGCCAGTCCAGCGAATATCGGTCCGGCAGCGGTGACAACATCAAGTAGAACAGGCCAATGGTCAGGAAATTATCCATCCCATAGGAGACGAAGCCTCCGCTTTTCGCCGCGCACAGGTGTAAAAACCACGCTGCAATTGCTGAGGGCCGGGAGGCAACTCCAATAACAAGACCGCAGCCGACACCTAGCAGACAAGCCCATGCCAGAAAGAGTACTGCCTCCTCATGTATGCCAAGTTGTGCCGCCGAAGCAACAAACCATCCGAGTTTTGGGACAAAATGGCTTTCCAGAGAAAGCAACGCTTCCGCCACTTTGCGTGCAGTTCCCGAAAGCAAATAGGTCCAATCGTTTCGAAGAGAAAGAGAGTAAAGCGTTACCTGCAGCCCAAGGCCGATCCGTAATACAGTCAGCCAACTATCCGTCTCAACTGGAAACAAGAATTCGAGCAATCGAGTCTTGACGCGTTGCATTTGGCTTACCGATTGCTCGTTTTGGCAGGCGCGTTCTCGAGACTGAAATCGTACGCGTATAGGAACTCATACGATTCCCGTTTTCCGCTCTCGAATTCGTTTGTGGTCGGCAACGTGATCGACCCAACTATTGCACGAACACTTTCGACGTCAGGATGCTCGCGCCAGACGGATTGCGCCAGCGTCTTGACCAAAATCTCCCGGAGTGCGTCGTATCGCGTGCGGCCGATGTTGTCCAGCAACCCGGCTATGCGTAGTCCAGCCGCTGCGCTGCGGACCGACGGCAACTCGTATTCCATTCGGCCGTCGGGATAGTGCAACTCGAAAACGAGCGCGTAACCGCCCGGCACGTTTGGCGCAAAATATCCGTAACCGGTTTCAATCCCGGCGAGCCGCACATAGGTGTTGAGTGCCTCGCGCACGGGATTCGACGGCAGCAGCTTTTGGCCGAGCACCGCCGAAACGGCCGCCTCCGCTTTACGGGAGAAATTCTTAGTTGAAACAGGAAGAATCGTTGGTCCCTCGGCGACAACCCGCAACGTGTCGCGGCAGGAAAATGAAATGATCAGCAGCAAATGCACTGCGAGCCCCGCCGCGTACGCATACTTTTGGCGGAAGACCCATCCAGTTTTCAGAAGCGACCTACATTATGGCACTGGTTTGAGCGTGCCGAGAACCCTGGTGATGTCACGTGGATCAGGAGATTGAACCCTGTGCATAGCGTTTGGATCGTTAACAACAGCCTCCACAGCCGCTATCTTGTATACGGCTTTGGATTTTGTGACCTTAACAGTCCTGATACTTCCCGGAGGTTTAGGGGGACACGGATTGTACGGATGGATGGGGTGTTGATCGGTGTCATGCAGCAGAACATACAGGTCATACGTCCCCCCCGGATGGCTACAAACCTGAGCTAACGCGTCGTCGAAATCTTTCTTCTTCTTCCACTCAACGTATGTCCACTTAGCTCGCTCCTGAGTTCCAATATCCACAAAGGCAAAGGATTTTGTGCCAGGGAGAATTATGCCCGGGACGACGAATCCATACTCGCAGCAGCTGACGACCGCAACGATCACGATTACGCCTAATACAACAAACCGGAATGTTCTAGATAGTGTGTGCATAGCGACCTCTGGTTTGATGCCGTAGCAAGCAATTATCAAGCCTAAAGTTTGGATCCCGAAGGAACACCAGCCGAGTAGAAGTGCGCGCTTGTCTTGACGTGATCACGCGGGCAATGAGGTTTAACAGACGATGAAAACGGTCTGGCGCGTATTTGCTTATCTGAAGCGGTATCCCGGGTTGGCGACAGGTACGCTCGCATGCGCTATCCTGGGCACGCTGATGGTCATCGTGTTTCCAGGCGTGACCAAATGGATCATCGATGACGTGGTATATGCGCATCGGCCGGAGAAATTGCTGCCGCTCATTTTGCTGGCGACAGTGGCCTTTCTTGTTCAGCACCTCTTCAATTCGCTCCGGATCATCCTGAACAATACATTCGAGCAAAAAGTCATCTTCGATCTGCGCAGCGATTTGTATTCGCACATCCAACTGCTGCCGCTACGCTGGTTCGATAACCGAGCCACGGGCGATCTGATGACGCGCGTGATCGAAGACGTGAATTCGGTCGAGCGCGTGTTGATCGACGGAATCGAGCAAGGGGTCGTTGCGGTTTTACAAATCATCATCGTGATGGCGGTGATGTTTTATCTGAACCCGATCCTTGCATTGCTTGCTCTGGTGCCGTTACCGCTGCTGATCGCGGGCGCGCTCGCTTACACGCTAACGGCGCACCGGCGGTACCGATTACAGCGGCGCGCCGCATCGAATATCAACGCGCTGTTGCACGATAATCTTGCTGGGGTTCGACAGATCAAAAGTTTCGCGCGCGAACGCGAGGAACATGCGCGTTTCAATCGCGCCAGCGATCAACTGCGGCATGCCACGCTTGTGGTGATGCGGACGTGGGCGATTTACTCGCCGTCGATGTCGATGTTTGAAGCAATCGGCGCATTGCTCGTGCTGGGTTTCGGTAGTCATGCAGTTTTGACCGGCAGCTTGCAGCTCGGCGATCTGGTCGCGATCCTGATGCTCACAGCATTTCTTTATGATCCGATCAGCCGGTTGCATCAGCTGAATCAGTTGGTGCAGGCCGGCCGCGCAGCCGGCGAACGTGTTTTCGAAATCTTGGATGAAGACGCCGAACCAGGCGTGGTGGCCGGCTCTAGTGAGCGCGACTACGCTAGACACATCATCGGCGACATTCGGTACGAAAACGTCAGCTTTAGTTATGCGGAAGGATTGCCAGCGCTAAAACACATTTCGTTTCAGGCGCCGCCGGGCACGACGACTGCGCTGGTCGGCGCGACCGGCGCCGGGAAATCGACGCTGGTGAATTTACTGGTACGCTTCTACGAGTTCGACTCCGGCCAGATTTACGTCGATGACAAACCCATTCGCGAGTACGACCTACGCATGTTGCGCGAAGCAATTGGCGTGGTGACGCAGGAAAGCTTTCTGTTTAACGGATCGATTCGCGAAAATCTTTTGATGGGGAAACCAACTGCCACTGACGCGGAATTATGGCGCGCGGTGGATGCCGCGAACGCGCGACAGTTCATCGAGCGCTTGCCGCAGGGCTTGGAAAGCGTAGTTGGCGAACGCGGCGTCAAGTTGAGTGTGGGCGAAAAACAGCGACTCTCGATTGCGCGGGCGCTGCTTAAGGACCCGCCGATTTTGATCCTTGATGAAGCAACAGCCAGTGTCGACACAACGACGGAACGATTGATTCAGGAAGCGCTGGAACATTTGATGGCGAATCGAACGTCGATCGTGATTGCACACCGGCTTTCGACCATCGTGCACGCGGATCAAATTCTTGTGCTCGATCGCGGGCGAATCATCGAGCGCGGCACGCACGATGAATTGCTCGCGCTCGATCGGAAATACGCGCAGTTATGCCGGCAGAGTTTGTTGGAGTCGTCGCCTCAGCGCGAAGCAGAACCGCAGGAGGAAATTGCGACCTCCGAAGTTGCAGAACCAGAAGAGGAGCGATTGCAGGTTTAACAAACGGCCGGGTCAGGAGAGATCGCGCAGTAACAGATCCTGGTATTTTCGCTCCAGCTCGTTGTAACGCTGCTGAGTCTCGGCGAGCGCGCGGCGTTCTTCCTGGAGCGTCTGCTCAAGGTTGCGAATTCGTTCCTGAAGATGCATTGACACTTTCGCCACTGTTGGCCCGACGGGGTCATCGAGTTGAATTTGGACTTGG
>Ga0306920_100010500_pt1 | contig 12427 bp, 5 predicted proteins | sample flu12Cox44000170_FD_204666 | JGI IMG/M metagenome (GOLD analysis project Ga0306920, IMG submission 204666) | Lab enrichment of tropical soil microbial communities from Luquillo Experimental Forest, Puerto Rico - flux4day.12C.oxic.44.000.170 (v2)... | ecosystem: Environmental > Terrestrial >...
ACGATATTAATGATGCCCTCAGTCACCGATCACGAAATCGCGAAATCCGGATCAATTCTCTCCGGCCCAGCCGAGTTGCGCGATTTGCCCGAGTGGTTCCGCGATCAGCAGCTTGCGGCCTGGAACAAATTCGAATCGCTGCCGAACCCGACGCGAAAAGATCAGGCGTGGCGATTCTCGAATGTCGGTCTTCTCGATCTGGCGCCGTTCAAGACCAGTCCGCCACTTTCTGAAGACGACCGTAAGAACATTCTAAAATATTCCCGCGGCCTCGAGCAGTACGCGGGGCGAATGATCTTTGCGAACGACCAATTAGTCGAGCGCGACGTCGTTTCTGAAGACTTGAAAAAACGCGGCGTAATTTTTCAGCCGCTTGAGCGCGCCATGGTGGAGCACGCCGATCTCTTCCGAAAATACTTCATGTCGACTGAGGCGACGCTCGGCTCGGCCAAGTTCGCGACGTTACACAAAGCGCTGGTTTCATCGGGAACATTCCTGTTCGTGCCGCGGGGACTCGAAATCGAATTGCCGATCGAGATCTTCCATTGGCTGCGCCACGACAACATGTCGGTGTTCCCGCATTTGCTCCTCGTGGCCGATGAGTTAGCGAAAGTCACGGTAATTGAACATTTCCGATCGTGCAGCCGAATGGCCCCCGGCTTCGCCTGTGGCGTGAACGATCTCATCGCAGGGCCTGGCGCGAACGTGACGTACGTTTGCGCCCAGGAGTGGGGAGAGAACGTGATTGCGCTGCAAATGAACTCGACCGTAGTCGATCACGATGCTTCAGCGATGAGTCTGAATCTACACGTCGGATCGCGTTACTCGCGGTTCGAGAGTTTAAGCCGTCTCATTGGCGAAGGCGGCCGTAGCGATCTGCTCGCTGTAGCGGTGGCCAAACATCAGCAGGAATTCGACGCACGCACACTGCAGGACCACATCTCGCCACGCACGGCGAGCGATTTGCTTTACAAAAATGCGCTCGATGATCGCGCCCGCACGATTTTCGGCGGCCTCATCCGCGTGGAACCTCACGCTCATTTCACCGACGCTTATCAAAAGGTCCGCAATCTTCTTTTGAGCGACGACGCCGAAGCGAATTCGATGCCCGGTTTGGAAATTCTCGCCGACGACGTCCGTTGCACCCACGGCGCGACGAGCGGGCAAATCGAAGAAGACCAAATGTTTTACCTGCGCTCGCGCGGCATCCCCACAAAAGTTGCCCAACGCCTCTTGGTCACCGGCTTTTTGGACGAGGTCATTCAACGACTCAATCACCCGACAATAGGCGAACATTTGCACCGGCTAATCGAAGAGAAATTCGCCGCGTAGTCTTTTCGGAGGACACGCGCTGGATTCTCGTCGAAGATTTCTGAGCCAGATCAGTTCTCCGGTTTTTCCTCCGTATTCAATTCGAAATTGATTTTTACGTCGTAGTGATCGCCCTTGATTAGCCCGGTTGGCGGCGGATCAACCTGGCTGACTTGTTTCGCAACTGCCGCTACTGATTCATTCACTGTGGCGTTCTTGGACGGTTTGGCGATTTCGAATTTCGAAACGCGACCGTCCTTTTCGATTCGCACGTTCACGAGCGTCGAAATCGTCTCGCCGGAAGGAACGTTCATGGTGGGTTGGATCCAGGCGGCGTAAAAACGATCGTGCAACATATTGCCGTACCAGCCAAATTCGGATGCACTGCTTCCGTGGCCGGCGGTGCCAGCTTTGCCTGTTGATCCGCTTCCGCTTTGAGGCGCGGAATCTTTTTTCGCGAAAGTAATTTTGTCTTTTTTCTCCGGATTGGCGCTCGCTTTCGCTGGGCTCGGCTTAGGTTTTGTCGCTGGTTTTGGCGAAGCTTTCGCCGATAGGGTTTTCTTGGGAGTTGGTTTCGGAACAGGTTTGGGAGTTGTTTTGGCTCTTGATGAAGGAGTGGCAGCCGGCTTTGCTGGTGTTGCAGTTGCCGTCGGTTTTGGAGTAGCTGACGGCAATTCGATGTCGCTCTTCGCGGCTGTTACCATCGGCCTTTCGTCTGCGGCTTCATCCTTTTCCGTCTGACTGGATTCCGTCGCACTGGGTGGCTGTTTTGATTGCGATGCTTGCTTTGCCGATTCGTCTGCCGAGAGATCTTCCGCGCCACCTAACCACATGATGCTCTCTGGATTCGAGGAGGCCCTCGCTGCTACACTCCAGCGGATGAGTCCCGCGATAAGCGCGATATGCGCCACTGCAATCAGGACGACGTCTCGCCAAAAACGGGCATTGCTTGGCATCTCAGCTCGATACGACGAACAGGCGCGACGAGGGACTAAAAGCGGCGTCAAATTCGCCACGCCGAATCTGTCCTGTGGCGGACCGCCGCACTCCAAAGCGTGTTTCGGGCGCGAAAGCTTTGGCGAAAATTCGTGCTGCACCGGACGCGAAGCGACGGCTAGGCTTTCCAATTCGTCTCACTTTGATTCTGCTTTTGTGACGATGCCGACCTTCGTGATTCCTGCGCGTTGCAATGCGTCCATCACTCCGATTAATTTTTGCACGGGCAAATCGCGATCGGGGCGAATTACGATGGCGATATCCGGATTCGTCTGTTTCAATTGCACCAACTGCGTCGTCAGAGTTGCCAGGTCCATCACCTGATTATTAAAGCGGATCGAGTCGGTGCGATCGATTGAGACCGTTTGCACATGCGACGTGTTGATAGGCGGATTCTTCGTGGCACTTGATGGGATCACCAGGTTCACACTGCTTTCCAGTAATGGCGTGGTGATCATGAAAATAATGAGCAGCACAAAAGCGAGATCGAGCAGCGGCGTGATATTGATCTCGCTCAGCGTGGAGAGACTCTGACGTTGCGAGTAGCGTCTCATCTTCGAAACGTCGATTCGCGTGCCCCGTGATCGACATATTTGTGCTCGAACTCGGATGCGAGCTCGGCGGCGAAGTTGTCCATCTCCACGATGATCCCGCGAATGCTCGTGACGAGAAAGTTGTAACCGAACATTGCCGGAATCGCGACACACAGCGCCGTAACGGTCGTAATCAAAGCGCCGGATACGCCGGGCGCCATCGCGACGAGGTTGGGCGAACCTGCTTCCGCGACTCCGGTGAACGCGTCCATCACGCCCCAAACTGTGCCCAGCAATCCAAGAAAGGGCGAACCGCTCACTGCAGTGGCAAGCAGAATCATTTGTGATTCGAGTGAAAGCGCGGTCTCGCCGACGGCGCGTTCCATTGCAGCATTGACCGAACCCATCTGCGCCGGTGAAATTTTGTCAGCGATTTCAAGCCGCGCGCGAAAGGTGTCATCGACTTCAGCCGAGCCGAGCAGATGGAATGTCATTTCCTCGCATCCTGCGCGATACACATTGAAAACGGGCGCACCGGGAAACCGCGCGTTTTTTTCAAACAGACGAAGTGGCTGGCGGTCTTTGTGAAAAGCAGCGAGGAAACGGGCATTTTGTTTCCGCGCAAAACGGATCACGCGCAGTTTCGTGATCATGATCGACCAACTGAAGATCGACGCGACAGCAAGAAGAGTGAGGACAATTTTTCCTGCGATCGTCGAATGATCGAACGCAAACAGTAAACCGCCGCCGGCCGCTACGATATCCGGAACGAGCATTCCCGCGTCACCGAAAGAAGTAATAACGCGCTTTTGCAGAAACGAAAGAGATATTGCGTAATGACTAATGTCGAATGCCTAATGACGAAGGAATGACGAAATCCGAATGACGAAGGGGCTTTTTGTGTGTTTCGTCATTTGAGCATTTGGGCTTTCTTCGTCATTCGTGCTTCGACATTCCTCGCGGAAAAGTGGGTCGCCTCTTTGCCGCCACGATGAAAGCGGCCCCAATTGCAATCAGGAAAAACGAAAAGAATTGGCCGCGCGTGAACGGCCCGATCAATTCGGCATCGGGCTCGCGGAAATTTTCCACCACGATTCGAAAGATCGCGTAACAAATGAAAAACAATCCGGTCAAAACGCCGTTCGGTTGGCGGCTGCGCGTCCGCACAAACCACAAGATCGCGAACAACATGATACCCTCGAAGAAGGCTTCATACAGCTGTGACGGATGACGAGGCGACAGAATTGAGCGCAACGCGTCCGCGACCTCTGATTGACTACGCACCGCGCCGATGATCGCATCCGGCGTCGTCAACGACGGATCGATTCGGGTGCACGCTGCGACTGCGCGTTCGGTTTCCTGTGGATGATCGAACAGTTCCTTTGGGAATTGCATCGCCCACGGAACATTGGCGATTCGCCCGTACAGCTCGCCATTAATGAAATTCGCGCATCGTCCAAAGAACAATCCCACCGGCGCGGTTACAACAAGATTGTCGCCGAGGTTCAGCCACGAAATTTTGTGCCGGCGCGCGTAGTAAAGCGTGAACAACAATAGCCCCAGCATCCCGCCATGACTCGACATTCCACCTTCCCAAACGCGCAAAATAGATAACGGCCCCCTCAACATTTCCGGCTTGTAGAAAAAAACGTAGCCGAGACGCCCGCCAACGATCACGCCGAACAGCGCGCAGCCGGTGATGAAATCGCCTGCGCGTTGCGGCGGCAGATCGGCGTATCCCCTCTTGGACAGCCAGAGGAAAAGAAAATAGCTCGATACAAACGCAGCCACGTAAGCGAGCCCATACCATCGTGGTCCGACGTTATCGTATATCCGAAAAATGATCGGATCGAGCTTGTGCAGATAATACGCGAGCATTTGCGCCGCGATTGTGCGCGACCTTGTCTATCTGCGCAATCAAACTGTAGCCGTTTCGCTGCGCGAAACGTGCGTCGCCCACAGGGCGACGGCTACAAAACCCGCGAGCTCTTCAAGATTTTCCGCAAGAATGGCGCGGTGCGGCTAACGCGGTTTTTCGCCACTTGTTCCGGCGTTCCGCAGGCGACCACTTGGCCGCCCGCTTCACCTGCTTCCGGCCCGAGATCGACGATGTAGTCGGCTTCGGCGATCACACTTAGGTTGTGTTCGATCACAACCACGGTATTCCCTTCGTCAACGAGCCGATGCAGCACATTGAGGAGCAATTCAATGTCTGCCATGTGCAGGCCGATGGTTGGCTCCTCGAGCAAATACAATGTCGATCCGGGTTTGCGCATTTTTCGGATCCTCTCGTTCGCTGCGCGGCTTACACCGCGTTTCAATTGCGTCACCAGCTTGAGGCGCTGCGCTTCACCGCCGCTTAGAGTGGGACTCGGTTGTCCGAGCTTTAGATACCCGAGACCGGTGTCAACCAGCAGCCAAAGTGAACTGGCGATTTTCGGATGCGCTGAAAAGAATTGCGCGGCCTCTTCGATGGTCATTTCCATCACGTCGCCGATGGATTTCTCATTGTAGAGAACCTCCAGCGTCTGCGGATTGTACCGCCGGCCGTGGCAATCTTCACACGAGACATAAGTGCTCGGGAGAAAATTCATCTCGAGCTTGATCACACCCTGGCCCTTGCACGTCTCGCAGCGGCCGCCTTCGGCGTTAAACGAGAATCGGCTCGCCGAATAGCCGCGCATCCGTGATACGGGCAATTGCGCGTACAGGTTTCGAACTTCATCGAACACTTTCACGTAGGTTCCCGGCGTTGAGCGCGACGTCTTTCCGATCGGCGACTGATCGACTTCGTACACGGCTTCGATCTCCTGCGTGCCGCTCACGAGTTTGAAAAGATCACCATTGCCCGCGCGCTTTCTTGCGTTCAATTGGTCGCGTACCGCGGGCCAAATTACGTCGTGCATTAACGTGGATTTGCCGCTGCCGGAGATTCCGGTGATCACCGACAGCCTGCCGACCGGGAAACGCACATCGAGGTTTTTCAAATTGTTCGCGCGCGCGCCACGAATCTCGATCCAGTTTTCGACATCACGCAGCGAGCGCCGTGATCCCCGGATCGGATGACGCAGAGGCGATTTCAAACACCGCGCGGTTTCGGAATTTGGATTTTTCTGGATATCCCCCAGCGTTCCGCTCGCCACCACCTCGCCTCCGTGAATCCCCGCGCGTGGCCCGAGATCGACGATGTGATCGGCATGCCGCATTGTTTCTTCATCGTGCTCGACCACGATCAATGAGTTACCCTTATTCCGCAGCGTCGTGAGGGTTTCGAGCAGGCGCGTATTATCGCGCGGATGCAACCCAATCGTCGGCTCGTCCAGCACATAAAGCACGCCGCGCAAATTTGAGCCGAGCTGCGCAGCCAAACGAATTCGCTGCGATTCACCGCCACTCAGAGTTTTTGCCGAGCGTCCAAGCGCGAGATAACCGAGTCCGACCGTCTCCATAAAACGGAGCCGTTGCTGAATCTCGGGAATGAGACCGGCGGCTACGGTCTGATCCCTCCCTGCGAATCTTAGTTTCGCAATCACGCGCGCTGCTTCGCTCGCCGAAAGATTCGTGAATTGATCGATTGTGTAGCTTTGCACGCGCACATAACGCGCCGCCGCGTTCAAACGCGAGCCGTGGCAGCTTGGACATTCGCGCGCTTCGCCTTCGTCGATCCACTCGGATTCGCGCTCGGCGGCCAACTCGCTTTCCAGAACAGATTCGCCATCGCGGCTCGCTCCTGTTTGCAAATCCTGGTCCCAAATTTCGCCAAACCCGCCGCATTCTTCACACATCCCGTGAGGAGAATTAAACGAGAACAAACGCGGATCGAGTTCCTCAAATGCGCGGCCGCAATTTGGGCAACTCATCTCGGTGCTCACCACCGTAAGGCGATTTTTTGAATCGAGTAGACGCGCCGTGCCGCGCCCAATATGAAGTGCGCGTCCGGTAATCTCGCGCGCACTGGCGATCCGCCGCCGATCGATGGCACCCACCACCACATCAATGGTGTGTTCTTTGAAACGCTCGAGTTTCCGAAATTGCGCGATCGGAATGAGCTTTCCGTCAATGTAAAGAGTGTCGAATCCCTGGCGCTCTGCCCAGCGCGCCACGTCCGTGTGAAAACCTTTGCGCGCTTTCACCAGCGGCGCGAGCACCTTAAGGGGACCGCGTTTCGCAGCCATTTCGATCTGTTTCACAATGGAAGCCTTGCTCTGTTTTTCCACAGGCAAATCGCAGTCGGGACAAAACTGCGTTCCGGTTTTTGCGAACAAGAGCCTCAGAAAATGGTAAGTCTCCGTAACGGTGCCGACCGTCGATTTACCTCCACCACGAGTTACACGTTGCTCGATCGCGACAGTTGGGGGCAATCCGCTCACCAGATCAACATCTGGTTTTTCCAGTTGCTCCACGAATTGCCGCGCATAAGGCGACATGCTGTCGAGAAACCGGCGTTGTCCCTCGGCGAATAGGATGTCGAACGCGACCGTCGATTTGCCGGAGCCGCTCAGCCCAGTGATGACCACCAGTTGTTCCCGCGGGATTTTCAGATCGATGTTCTTGAGATTGTGCTCGCGCGCGCCGTGAACATGAATCGTGCCGTTCGTTGTTGGACTTCGGAGCGCCCCGAAAGCTTTCGGGGCTCCGTCCGATGCCTGGTCGAATGGCTCTTCGGCCGCGCGCAGGGCAAATTCATCTGAGTCAACCACGTAAGGTCTGGTTGAGGTCCGAGGCGAGGCGCCCGCACTCCCCAGGACCTGCGCGAGAAACTTTCCGGTATGCGATTTCTCGGCTCGCACAATTTGTTCGGGCGTTCCGGTGGCGACGACTTTACCGCCTGCGTCCCCGGCTTCCGGGCCGAGATCGACGATCCAATCGGCGCTTTTAATCACCTCCAGATTATGCTCGATTACCACGAGCGAATGGCCGCGATCCACAAGGCGCTGGAACAACTGCAGCAGCATCGCCACATCGTCGAAATGCAGTCCCGTGGTTGGCTCATCGAAGATGAACAGATTGCGGGTGCCGGACGCATCCGACAAATGTCCCACTAGCTTCAACCGCTGCGATTCGCCGCCGGAGAGGGTATTCAACGGCTGACCCAGGCGCAGATAACCAAGCCCAACTTCTTCGAGCACTTTGATGCCGTCGGAAATTCGCGCACCGCAATCTTCGCCAGTTTGCGCAAAAAAATGAATGGCTTCACTAATCGTGAGTTCAAGGACCTCGTGAATCGATTTATCGTGAAGGCGCACGTTCAGCACATGCGGTTGAAAACGTTTGCCTTCGCATTCTGCGCAGCGCACATAAAGATCGCTCAAGAATTGCATCTCGATTTTTTCGTAGCCGGTGCCCGAGCAACGTTCGCAACGCCCGGTGCCGGAGTTAAACGAAAACGCGGCGGCAGTCAGTCCGTGCGCCATCGCTTCCGGCCGCGCAGCGAACAATTCGCGCACCTGATCAAACAAACCGATATAAAGAATCGGAGTTGAACGCGGGGTCCGAGCAAGCGGTGACTGATCCACCATCACCACGTCGCCGATTCGGTGCGTGCCGGTGATCGATTTGCATGCCCCGGTTTCCTGATCCGAGGACTGTCCCTTGGCGCGCAGCAGATTCCGATACAGGATATCGTGAATCAGAGTGGATTTGCCGGACCCGGATACTCCAGTTACACACGTGAAGACTCCGAGCGGCAAGCACACGTCGATATTCTTCAAATTGTGTTCCCGCGCGCCGAGGATCCTGATCGAGCAGACGGATTTTCGCCGCGTCTTTGGGATCGGAATGAATTTGCGATTAGTCAGATAATCGTGCGTTAAGGATTGTGGAGCGCGGGCGCCCGCGCTCCCCAATCGCAAACGATCGCGCGTGATAAATTCATCAAGGGGTCCATTCCAAACCAACTCGCCGCCGTGCTCACCACGGCCCGGGCCCAGATCGACCAAATTATCCGCTGCACGTATGATTTGTTCCTCGTGCTCGACGACCAGCAAGGTGTTGCCTTTGTCGCGCAGATTATGCATCACGCGCACCAATTGACCGACATCGCGCGGGTGCAATCCAATGCTCGGTTCGTCCATCACAAAAAGTGTATTTGCCAGCGAAGCGCCGAGGCACGTGGTCAGATTTACACGCTGCACTTCACCGCCACTCAACGTGCGCGTGGACCGGTCGAGCGTGAGGTAACCGACCCCGACCTCGCAGAGATAATTGAGGCGCGCGCAAATTTCGTCGCGGAGCATCTGCGCTGTTTTGTCGTTAGGCGAAATTTCGGTCGCGCGCAAAAGATCACCAGCGTCGGAGATCGAGAGCGCTTGGAATTCGGGAAGGGTAAGAAGAGTTTTCGGCGAGCTGCCGTAAACAGCACGCGAGGCCGCGTGCGCTCCCCGGATCTTATAATTCAGCGCTTCGGGTTGGTATCGGCCGCCGTTGCATTTAGGACAGGTGACGTATGCGCGGTAGCGGCTGAGCAAAACGCGCACGTGCATTTTGTAGGTCTTGCTTTCCAGCCAACGGAAAAAACCGCGCACTCCGTACCAGCGATCGTGCTCATAGTCTTCGTCGGTGAATTCGCCTGATCGCCTCTCTCCTTCGATTACGAAGTCCTGATCGGCCTTGGGTAATTCATCGAACGGCACGTTGATGTCGATGTCTTCGCGCGCGCACGCCCGGAGCAAATCCTTCTGTGATTCACCAAACTCGGCGCCGCGAAAAACGCGCACCACGCCTTGTTTAATGCTAAGGCTGCGGTCAGGGATCGCTTTGTTTAGATCGATGGCGATCGTTCGGCCGAAGCCGCGGCAGTCCGGACATGCGCCGAGCGGATTATTAAAACTGAAAAGGCCGACCGTTGGCGGACGAATGTCCAAATCGCACCAGGCACAATGCCAACCAGTCGAAAAGGGAAGAATTGTAGCGACGGCCGTGTCGGCCGCGTTTCTTGATTCTGCAGGCGATACGCCTGCCTCCACAGGAATTACATTTACGCGCCCTTTGCCAAAGCGCAGAGCGGTCTCGATTGCTTCTACCAATCGCGTGCGATTTTCTTTAGCGATGGCGATGCGATCCTGAACGACCTGCACACGCGCGCCGAGTCTTTTGATCTTTGGATTCGGATCGTCCACGCGCACGACCTGATTGTCGATCCAAACGCGGACATATCCCTGTTGTTGGAGGAAATCGAAAAACTTTCGCGGCTCCGTTTTCGCGGGCACTGCGACCCAGAATGTAATGAGAATATTCTTCCCCCTGCAGTCGCGCAGTACCTGCTCGGCAATCGACTGCGCGGTTTCCGGTCGAATTTCACGATCGCAGCTCGGACAAAACGCGTGCGCAATGCGCGGCCAGTGAAGTTTTAAGTAATCGTTGATCTCCGTCATGGTGCCGACGGTCGATCGGGAAGTCTTTACGGGGTTCGACTGCTCAATGGCGATTGCGGGCGGGATGCCGCGGATGTCGTCGACGCGCGGCTTGTCCATTCGATCGAGGAACTGCCTCATGTATGGACTGAATGTTTCGACGTAACGTCGCTGGCCTTCAGCGTAAATCGTTTGGAATGCCAGACTCGATTTGCCACTGCCGCTCGGGCCGGTAACGACCGTAAATTTTCCCAGCGGAAGGTCGACGTCGATTCCTTTTAGGTTGTTCTGGCGCGCGCCGCGAATCTCGATCCAATCATTCCGCGTCGGATTGATGATCCGCTCTTTCTTCCCGATCTTCGAACCCACTTGAGACAGTTCCAAATTACGCGACGGTTCGCAAATTCTGTAGCCGTTTCGCTGTGCGAAGCGCTTACCTTGGCAGGCAGACACGGGTGCCGCGTCGCCCACAGGACGACAGCTACAGATCAAACTCCGCAGCGAGTTGCTCGCGCCGTTCTTGTAATTCTTCCGGCACGACGCCGCCTAACGAATCGAAAAATTCTTTGTGCGCAGCGATCTCTTTTTGCCATTCCTCGTGATCGATGCAAAGGAGTTCGTCAACGGCATTGTGATCGATATCGAGCTCGGCAAGATCGAGATCGTGCGGGCTGGGCAACCAACCAATCGGCGATTTGAGTGCGCCACCACTTCCCTCGCACCGGTCAATCATCCATTTGAGCACGCGCATGTTTTCACCGAAACCGGGCCAGAGGAATTTTCCGTCTGCGCCTTTGCGAAACCAATTCACGTTAAAAATCAGCGGCGGATTGGTGAGTTGCTTTCCAATATCGAGCCAGTGCTGAAAATAATCCCCGATGTTGTATCCGCAGAAGGGCAGCATCGCCATTGGGTCGCGCCGCACTCGTCCTACAGCACCGGTGGCGGCTGCGGTAGTTTCCGAAGCCATTGTCGCTCCTAAATATACGCCATGGTTCCAATCGAAGGCTTGATAAACCAGCGGTACGGTATCACTGCGGCGGCCACCGAAAATGATTGCACTGATCGGCACGCCTTCACCTTTCTCGACGTCGGGGTCAAGCGCCGGATTGTTGCGCATTGGCGTTGTGAACCGGCTATTCGGGTGCGCAGCCTTTTCTTGTGATTGCGGTGTCCAGTCGTTTCTGCGCCAATCAATCAAATGTGCGGGCGGTTCGCCATCTTTGCCCTCCCACCACACGTTACCGTCGTCGGTGAGAGCCACGTTGGTATAAATTGTGTCGTGCGCGATCGATCGCATCGCGTTCGGATTCGATTTATTGCTCGTCCCGGGCACCACACCAAAGTAACCGTTCTCAGGATTGACCGCGTACAAACGGCCATCCCGAATTCGCATCCAGGCGATGTCGTCTCCAACCGTGGTTACCTTCCAGCCTTTGAAATGCTCCGGCGGAATGAGCATTGCGAAATTCGTCTTGCCGCATGCGCTGGGGAATGCAGCGGCGACGTAATGTTTGCGCCCGTCGGGCGATTCCACGCCGAGGATCAGCATGTGCTCCGCCATCCAATTCTGCTTGCGCGCCAGATACGAACCGATACGCAATGCGAGGCATTTTTTGCTCAGTAAAACGTTTCCGCCATAACCTGAGCCGACTGAAATGATCGTATTGTCCTGCGGAAAATGACAGATGAACCGGCGCTCAGGATTTACATCCAGCAATGAATGGACGCCGCGATTCCATTCCGCACTCGGATCGTTGCCAAGCTGTTTGAGTGCGATCTCGCCCATGCGCGTCATAATCCGCAAGCTGAGCACGACATATTTGGAATCGGTGATCTCGAAACCGATCTTGGTCAGCGGCGAATCTGCCGGGCCCATCATGTAGGGAATGACGAACATCGTGCGCCCGCGCATGCAGCCTGCGAGCAGCCCCCGAAGTTTCGCATATGTCTCGGTTGGGTCAGACCAGTTATTCGTCGGGCCGGCTTCCTGTTTTGTTGGCGTGCAGACAAAAGTGAACTGCTCGACACGCGCAACGTCGTTTGGATTCGACCGGTGCAGATACGAGCGCGGAACTTTCTTCTGGTTCAGCTCGACCAACACGTTTTGGTTGAGCGACTCAGCGATCAAAAACTCATGCTCACGCTCCGAGCCGTCACACCAGAAGACGTTCTCGGGTTGTGTCAGCGTTGCGATCTCGTGCACCCAATCGAGCACCGCCTTATTGGCGGGTC
>Ga0306920_100010502_pt1 | contig 12426 bp, 11 predicted proteins | sample flu12Cox44000170_FD_204666 | JGI IMG/M metagenome (GOLD analysis project Ga0306920, IMG submission 204666) | Lab enrichment of tropical soil microbial communities from Luquillo Experimental Forest, Puerto Rico - flux4day.12C.oxic.44.000.170 (v2)... | ecosystem: Environmental > Terrestrial >...
GCAATCGAAGGCTACACCGACACCACGGGCTCGGCGGATTTCAACATGAAGCTGTCGCAGCAGCGCGCCGATACGGTCCGCGACTTCCTGATTGCGCAGGGATTGTTGGCTGACACGATCACTTCCAAAGGCTTCGGCGAAGCCAACCCGATCGCGGATAACAGCACCGCGGCTGGCCGCAAGCAGAACCGTCGGGTTGAGATTGTCGTCTCCGGCGAGGTTATCGGTACGGGCGCCAAGCTCGGCAAGTAAACCAGCCGCAATGTCGCTTGGACTGGTCCGAACGGGCCAGCCCTTCTTGCCGATTCACTCGGGCACCTTAGTATTGCGCGCGTCAGCTGACGATTTCTCCCCCGGCCGCGCCGGGGTGCCGTCTGCCTTCACGTAGTGCGCGTACCAGGCGAGATACCGTTCGTGCAGATCCTTAATGTGGGAAGGCGTCTTGAACTCGTGGTACTCGTCGGGATACACGACGAGCAGCGTGTCGCGCCCGAGCGCCTTCAAGGACTGGTACATCTGCTCCCCGCCGAGGATCGGCACGTTCCAATCAACGTTCCCGCCTACAAACATCGTTGGCGTCAGGATGTTCTTTACATGCCAAAAGGGCGCGACGCGATCCCAGACTCCTCGCTGCTCCCAAGGGGGACCCAACTCCGTGATGTAATCCCTCACGTACTCATCGTGACCCCACATGCTCGTGAATTCCGCCGCGCCGGCACCCGATATGGCGGCCTTAAAGCGATTGGTCTGGCCAATGATGAAATCAGTCGAGATGCCGCCGTAGGACCACCCGCCCACGCCCAGCTTGTCCGGGTCGGCAAGACCCTGCGCAATGGCGTAGTCCACCATCGCCATGTCATCCTGGTAGTCCTTATTCCCCCAATCCGCATAGATCGCCTTGCAGTAGTCCTGGCCGTAACCCGACGAGCCGCGCGGATTCGGCAGAAGCACCACATAGCCATTCGCGGCGAAAAGCTGGGCCAGCTCCTGAAATTCGGCGTAATAGGCCCACACCGGCCCGCCGTGCGGCCGCACGATCGTCGGATACTTTTTTCCCGGCGTGTAGTCGACAGGCTTATACACGTAGCCGTGGACCGTCGTACCGTCCTTCGACTTGAACGACACATACTCGGCTTCGGACAGCCTGAACTGGGCCACCCAACCGTCATTGAGGTGGCTCAAGCGCGTTAGCTGCCGTCGAGGAACACTGAACAGCTCGAATGGCCTATCCATTGTCGAGGCGTTCACCGCCAGCGCCCCGTCTTTCGCTACCGAAAAGCCCTCCAGCAGCAAACGCCCGTCAACCGGCCGGGTGATTTTGCCGTCCGCCAGGTTCTCGAAGGCGAGGTTTTGTGTTCCCTCATCATCGACGATGAAGTAAACGCCGCTGCCGTCTGGCGCAAACTCTGGCTCGGTTGCGTTGCGGTCCAGCGCCAGCGTCAGCACCTTCGCGGGTCCCCCGGCGGCGGGAGAGAGAGCGATGTGGCTGGTGCCATACTCAAACAGCTTGGGATCGAGCCGCGTGGAGTACGCGATCCACTTTCCGTCAGGAGACCAGGCCGGGTGGTGATCGCCTCCCAACCCCGTAGTCACTTGAAGGGGCGAGGCTCCGCGATCCGTATTGTCTGCGGAGACCACCCAGATGTTTGCGGCATACGTCGCGTCAGGGTCCGGCTTGGAGCGGTTGCTCGCAAACGCTAGTTGCCTGCCGTCGGGCGACCAGGCCGGCGCCGTGTCGTCATAGTCGCCCGAACTCACCTGCGTCATGCTCTTCGACGCCAGGTCAAACACGTACAAATGCGTTCGCCGTCGATCGAGGTAACCGATCGTGTCCTCCTTGAAATAGAGCCGGTCGATTACCCAAGGGCGTTGTGCCTTGCCTTTCTTGGTGAGGGGCTTATCCACGCCGTCCTCGTCCTTCTCCTTAGCCTTACTCGCCGCCGCTTCCAACTCTTCTCGAGAAGGATCGCGCAGGACGACAACCAGCCGCTTTCCCTTGGGCGACCAGGCAAAGTCCTCGACATCCTGCACCGTGTCCGTCAAGCGCTGCGCCTCGCCCCCCAGGCGGTTCAGCAGGTAGACCTGCGTTTTTCCTTCACCTCCGGCGGTCTCTTTGCGCTCTGAAAGGAACGCCAGAAACTTGCCGTCTGGCGACCACCTCGGATGATCCGAAGAGACCTCTTCGCTCGTAAGGGGAACCGCTTCTCCACCCGCCGTCGGAATCATCCAGATCCGCGTTCGGGACTTGTCTACCTTAAGCGAAGTCCAACTCACCGCGTAGGCGATGAACTGGCCGTCAGGGCTTATCTGCGGGTCGTGCACCGCGCGAATCCCGAATAGGTCGTCCACCGTAATCGGGCGCGGATCGGGAGCCTGCCGGGCCGCCACAACGGAGCTAGCCGAGCCGACCAGGCACAGCAAAACAGCTAGACGTACTTTCATGCGGGTGAATCCCCCAGGCAAAAATGAGTATGAATGCGGTACAGGGCAGTCTAGCACAGCCAAAATGAATCTCTGGGCGCCCGCGAGCCTGCCGCGCCGCCGGCTCGTGGGCGTGACTCGCTGGATTCGCCGGCGGCGCAAAATTTCTCGCTGCGATGCATTTTTCCCTTGCGCGAGCTTGCAGAGCTTGTATTCTTCGAAAGGTGGACTTGCTTGGCCTTATTCGAGAGCGAGCTTCACTTTAGGAGGACGAGAGAAAAAAATTGAGCACAGCATCGCTCCCCGTTCAGATTCCCTCCCAGGTAATCCCATCAACAAGAAAGGCAGCAGCAAAACTGACGCTCTGGCCGCTTGTTGCCGCTACGTTCTTTATGGTGTCCGGGGGCACCTATGGAACCGAAGCCATTATCTCCGGCGCAGGCTACGGACGTGGCATTCTCGTCCTGCTTTTCCTTCCGATTCTCTGGTGCCTGCCGACAGCGTTCATGATCGGTGAGCTTTCCAGCGCTTTGCCTGCTGAAGGTGGTTACTACGTGTGGGTGCGCCGGGGCCTGGGCAATTTCTGGGGATTCCAGGAAGCGTGGCTTTCGCTCGCCGCTAGTATCTTTGATATGGCCATCTATCCGACGCTCTTTGTGTTTTACCTGAAGCAGATGGTGCCTTGGTTCGGTGACCATGGCCATGGCATTTTCGCCGGCTTGTTTGTTGTCGTGACTTGCGCCGCGCTGAATCTAGCAGGTATCCGCGTCGTTGGACTGACCTCTCTTTGGCTGTTCTTTCTGCTGTCGCTGCCCTTCGGCTTGATTGTGCTGCTTTCGCCTTTGAAGTCCGCTGCGGTCGACCCGCAAGCCGCGTCCGCCGGCACGAGCATGGGCCTGCTCGGTGCCGTGCTCGTCGCCATGTGGAATTACATGGGCTGGGACAACGCTTCCACCATCGCCCAAGAAGTGGAGCGGCCTCGCCAGACCTACCCGCGGGCGATGATCGCAGCCGTGATTTTGGTTTCCGCTACCTACGTCGCTCCGTTCCTGGCGGTTTACTTTGCCAAAATTCCCGCTTCTGCCTTCAATGGGGATGGCTCGTGGGCAACCGTCGCCGGGCAAATCGGCGGCACCATCATGGGCTTCCCGTGGTTGCGCTTCTTCGTAACGATCGGCGGCATGATGAGCGCCTTCGGCATGTTCAATGCCCTCGTGCTCAGCTACTCCCGCTTGCCGCTCGCCATGGCCCGCGATGGCATGATGCCGAAGGTTTTTGCGAAAGTAACCCGCGAGAATGAAACACCCTGGGTGGCCATCCTGGTCCTGGCGGCCGGCTGGGCTCTCTGCTTGTGGCTTGATTTCAAGCGCCTCGTAACGCTGGACATCATGCTTTACGGCGCGGCGCTGATGCTCGAGTTCGTCACTCTCGTCGTGTTGCGCATTCGCGAACCAAAACTGCGCCGCTCCTTCCGCGTACCAGGCGGCACGGCTGGCGCCGTAACCTGTGGCCTTTTCCCCTTGGCCTTGCTGGTTCTGGCCATGGTGGAAAGCGAGCACGAAACCATGCTCGGCATCAATGGCTTGCTCTTCGGCGTCATTATTATTCTCGCTGGCTTTGTTCTGTGCTTTGCCACCCGGAAGCTCTGGACGGGGTCCGCCGTCGAGGCTTCTCCGGAAGCCGCTGACTAGCCATCGCTTGACACGAATTCCACAAGTTGCGCGCAGCCTGACTTAGGCAACTTTCCAGCCGGGCCCGGTTTTCGCAGGGTTGACGCATCTCCTCTAGCCGGGCATTTTCTTCTCGCCTCCCTCCAAGCGCTGTGGTACAACCAAACAGCTGAGCCCACCCCAGCACCTTCCCGCCCTAAAACTGCACTGAGGTGACCTGTCTATGAAAATCCGATTCATGATCCGCGGAGTCTTCTCTTTCGCGCTTGCCGCTGCCTTGACCGTTCCCGCACTGCCTGCAAAAGCCTCCGCCGCGGCCTGGCCCCAGGCGGATCAAAAGAAGATGATGCACGACAAACTGCAGGAAGTCGTGAACGACCTGAACCTGTCTGACGACCAGAAATCCAAAATCAAGGACATCTTTACCGATGCCAAGTCAAAACGCGAGGCCATCATGACCGATACCTCGCTCACCGACGACCAAAAAAGAGCTAAGATGAAGGAACTGCACACCGGCGTCGCGTCCAAGGTCAATGAAGTGCTCACTCCTGAACAGCGCACGCAATTGAAGGAGAAACTCGAAGCCGCCAAAGCCAAGACACCCGCTTCGAATTACTAGAAACGGAAACAAGTAAGGAAAGCGCCCGGTCCGAACGAGCCGGGCGCTTTTCGTTTTGGCCGGTCTCTCATTGAACTAGCGACCACAACACGCAGCGACAGAGCGCTCAGATTTGGTATTCTGCTTGACGTGAGGCTTCTTCCCTTTCAACTAACAGCCGGTTTGGCGGCCACACTGGTCCTTGGCTTTGCGGCCGCATCAGGCAGATCGAGCGTAGCGGCGCCACAAACCCCCTCGACCAGCCAGGGAGCCGCGCCCTCCTCACAAGCCGGACAAGCCACGACTCCCAACCCGACCCAGGCCAACATTCCACTTTCCCAGCCCAGGATGGGCCTGAACATTGTTGTCCTCGACCCCGCCCACGGGGGTACGGACCTCGGTGCTCGCGGCACGGAGGGTATTCGTGAGAGCGAGGTGATCCTGGAGTTTTCCTCGCGGCTAAAGCAGACCCTCGAAGCGCAAGGTTTCCAAGTTCTGACCACGCGCGACGGCAACGACAATCCGTCTTTTGATGACCGCTCTGCGCGAGCCAACGCCCAGCGCGGCGCCATTTTCATTACCCTCCACATCGCATCCACTGGCCTGCCCGGCACTGTCCGCACCTACGTCATGCCGGAGTTTCCATCGGCTACCAACACCACGGGCTTGATCTCCTGGGACCGCGCCCAGGCGCCGTTCGTCGGCCTCAGCCGCAAACTCGGCGATCTGGTGCAGCAGGATCTCGCAAGACGCTTTCGGGGCTCGCCGGCGACGGCCACCGTCGCTCCCGTTCGGCAGCTGCGTACCACGGCGGCTCCCGCGATCGCCGTGGAAATCTCGAGTGTCGTGGTTCAGCAACGTGGCGAGCTCGACCGCATGATTCCGGGCGTAGCGGATGCGATCACGCACGGTGTGGTGGCCTTCCGCCCGTCCTATATTCTCCCGCTTGTTTCGAGCGGGGGCGGAGCGACCCAGCCATGATCGCGAAGTGGCGCCTCTGGCTCGGTGGCGGGCTCCTCGTTGCGGTCATCGCGGCCGCCCTCTACTTTCCTGCCCTGCGCCGACAGGTAAACGTCGCCAAGCAGTTGACCGAAAAGAGCGCGGAGCAAGCCCGCCGCGAACTCCTTCCTCCGGCGCCGGCCAGCAGCGGCGACCCGAAGGTAAGGGTCAAAATGTTTTGGGGTTCGAAGGCGGGAGACTCGTTCACCCCTGTCACGGTGGAACTGCCTCTTTCCGTCGATCCCGTGTTGCGTGCCAAGCAGGTACTCAACACTCTGCTGGCCGGACCGATCGACCCGGAAGCCCGCACCTTGCCCGCCGATGCCGCTCTCCTCGCCTTTTACCTCCTCCCCGACGGCACCGGCGTCGCCGATTTCTCCGAATCCATGTCCACTTCCATCCCATCCGGCATCCAGAGCGAGCAGATGGCGGTGGACTCCATCACCCGGACACTCGAAGCCAATGTGCCCCAGGTGCAGCGCCTGAAAATTCTCATCCATGGCCAGGAAATGGACACCCTTGCTGGCCATCTCGATCTGACGCAGACCTTTCTTGTGAACACCAGTGGCCTTGGAACGCAGCCCGCAAAGCCCTCCGCTGCCTCCATCTTGACATCGCCTATCCACAAGGCCGTCGAGACCATGAAATCCGTGACGAAGCGCTGATTCCGGATTACCCTTAAGACAGACCGAAACCCGGGCACTCCAGTTTCAGGGACCTCGCTCGAGGAGGATTTGTGAGAAGCGACGGGCGTGCCGCTGACCAGATCCGCGCCGTGAAGATCGTGCCCGATTTCATTTCCCAGGCGGAAGGCAGTGTCCTGATTGAGCTCGGCAAAACCCGTGTGATCTGTACCGCTACGGTCGATGACGGCGTCCCGTCGTTCCTCAAAGGAACCGGCAAAGGCTGGGTCACCAGCGAATACGGAATGCTCCCGCGTGCCACGGAGGAGCGGACCGCTCGCGAAGCGACCCGCGGCAAACAGAGCGGCCGCACTCTCGAAATCCAGCGGCTCATCGGCCGATCCTTGCGCGCCGTCACGGACCAGGAAAGCCTCGGAGAGAAAACCGTGTGGATCGATTGCGACGTGATCGAAGCCGATGGCGGCACCCGCACCGCCTCGATTACCGGCGCATTTGTCGCGCTGGCCCTCGCGATGGAACGCCTGGTTGCTGCGGGCATCCTGAGGACGTCGCCGCTGATCGATTCCGTCGCTGCAACGAGTGTTGGCATTGTCGACGATGTCTCGCTGCTCGATCTCTGCTACGAGGAGGACTCGCAAGCCGAAGTCGATATGAACGTCGTTATGACGGGAAGCGGCGATTTCGTCGAAATTCAGGCCACGGCCGAAGGCCGGCCTTTCACCGGCGGCGAAATGCAGAATTTGCTCGCGCTGGCGGCCGCCGGCATCCGTCGCTTGAACGAAGAGCAGCGCGCGGTACTGCCCGCCAGATTTCTCAGCGGCGCTCGATGACATCAGTGCGTTCGCCGAGAAAGCTGTTTCTGGCTTCCGGCAATCCCGGGAAACTCAGGGAGTTTCAGGTTCTCGCGGCGGGGCACGCCCTCGACGTACAACTCCTCCCGGGCTTTGCGGATATCCCGGAGTTCGATGAGAACGCATCAACTTTCGCCGAAAACGCCGCCGGCAAAGCCCTCTATTACTCGCGCCCGTGCCGCGAAATGGTTTTCGCCGATGATTCGGGCCTGGTGGTGCCCGCGCTCCGTGGCGCTCCGGGCGTGCTTTCGGCGCGCTACGCCGGACCTGGCGCGCGCAACGAACAGCGCATCACGAAACTGCTCGACGAACTCCGTAACAAAACAGGCGCCGAGCGCGCGGCGTACTTCGTTTGTGTAATCGCGGCCGCACACGAGGGTCGCGCTGTCGCGATCGTTTCTGCACGAGTTGACGGCGAAATTCTTGAGGCGCCACTCGGCGCCGGCGGCTTCGGCTACGATCCGGTCTTCTTCTTTCCTCAACTCGGAAAATCGTTTGCCGAATTGCGGCCGGAAGAGAAGAATCAGTTCAGCCATCGCGGCAAAGCCTTCCGCCGCCTGATGGAAGCGCTGGAATAAAAGGCAGGAGCCCAAGGCGCGGAGAGGCAACATGCCCACAACCAAGAAAACCAAGGCAGCAAAGCCCAAGAAAGTGGCGAAGAAAACGAAGCCGGGCAAATCAGCCGCAAAGAAATCTCGCGGCGCCGGAGCTGGCACCGACCCGAAACGCGTCGCTGCCATTCTCGCGAAGCTCGATGAAGCCTATCCAAACGCAAACTGCGAACTGAATCATCACAACGCCTTCGAACTGCTCATCGCCACGATTCTCTCCGCGCAGTGCACCGACGTGCGCGTCAACCAGGTCACCGAAACGCTATTCAAGAAATATCCGTCGCCCGAGGCCTTTGCCTACGCTACCCCGTCCGAGCTCGAAAAGGAGATTCGCCCCACAGGCTTCTTTCGAAACAAAACGAAGTCGGTAATGGGTGCGAGCAAAGCCGTCGTCGAACAATTTGGCGGCCAGGTTCCGCGTACGATGGAGGAAATGCTGACACTGCCGGGAGTCGCGCGAAAGACAGCCAACGTTGTGCTCGGCACCGCCTACGGCATCGCAAGAGGCGTGGTGGTCGATACGCACGTGCAGCGCCTGTCGAGGCGCCTCGACCTCACCCGCAACGAAGACCCCAAGAAAATCGAGCAGGACCTGATGGCCATCATCCCGCAAAACAAATGGATCCAGTTCTCCCACCAACTCATCTGGCACGGCCGGCGCGTCTGCTTTGCCCGCAAACCCAACTGCGCCGCTTGCAACTTGGAATCCCTCTGCGACTCCAAAGACAAAACCGTTTAGTCACGCAATGCGTCGCCGATCGAAAGCTTGTGCGCTGGGTTTGTATCTGGTCCCAACGGGGGATCTGGCGAGGCGGTTCCGCGGTGATCCCGGAGCAGAATCCGTTACAGTTACCTGTACCGATGTTCGGCGGCCCAGCAGCCACGATTTTTTGCACGCTACTTACTAGTCGCAAGCACGTTGCATCTTTGACAAGCCAATGAATTGGTGCAATAAGTGGAGACAATGGCGGATACGAGGAACGCTCGGTTCGCTCCCTCTAAAGAAACGCTGATCGCCGGATTCACCCTTGTTGCAATCGCTTTGCATATTGTCCTGCGCTACGCCTTCCACTTCCCTTCTTTCGCTTCCAACCTTCCTCTATTCGCCGCTCTGGCGCTCGGTGGTGCGCCTCTCGTCTGGGAACTCTTCCAAAAAATGCTCAGGCGCGAATTCGGCTCCGACCTGCTGGCAGGCGTTTCCATACTCACGGCCATCGCGCTCCGCGAATATCTTGTCGCCGCCATCGTCGTGCTCATGCTTTCCGGTGGCGAAGCTCTCGAAGCTTTCGCCACCGCACGCGCGTCGACGGTGCTCGACGCCCTAGCGCGCCGCGTGCCCAGCGTCGCTCATCGCAGGGAAACGGCCGGCCTCGTCGACATCAAGCTTGCCGACGTCCGCATCGGCGACGAACTCATGCTCCTCCCGCACGAAATTTGCCCGGTCGACGGCACCGTGCTCGAGGGCCAGGGCGTGATGGATGAAGCCTATTTGACGGGCGAACCATACGAAATTTCGAAGACGCCGGGCTCAGCGGTAATTTCTGGCGCGATCAACCGCGAAAAAATGCTCGTGATTCGCGCCGAAAAACTGGCCGAAGATTCCCGCTACGCTCGAATCATGAAGGTGATGCAGCAAACCGAGCAGCAACGACCGAAGCTCCGCCGGCTCGGCGACCAATTAGGCGCCTGGTACACACCCATTGCTCTCGGAGTCGCGGCCGCGGCAGCGCTGTTCAGCGGTCAGGCGCAACGCTTCCTCGCCGTCGTCGTCATCGCTACTCCATGCCCGTTGCTCTTGGCCATTCCCACAGCCATTATCGGCGCAATTTCGCTGGCCGCCCGCCGCGCTATCATCATCAAGAATCCCGCCGTCCTCGAGCAAATCGAACGGTGCCAGACGCTCATTTTCGACAAGACCGGTACGCTCACCTACGGCCGGCCAACTCTCACCTCCGTCATTTGTGCTGAAGGCTTTGACCGCATCGAAGTTCTACAACTAGCTGCCAGTCTCGAGCGGTATTCGAAGCATCCTCTCGCGAGTGCGATCGTCCATCAGGCGAAGCAGGAAAACATCGCCGTCCTTCCCGCCGAACACATCAGCGAGCGTCCCGGCGAAGGCCTGCACGGCTCCATCAACGGTCACTTGGTGCAGATCACCGGCCGGAAGAAAGTGGATGCGCTCAAGCTCCCCCTGCCCCCGCTCGAGAGCGGTTTGGAGTGCCTTGTCTTCGTCCAAGGTCACTATGCGGCAGCCATTCGTTTCCACGACGCGCCGCGTAGAGATAGCGCGTCGTTCATCGGACATCTTCGGCCAAAACACGGCGTCCGGAAGGTGATGCTGGTTTCGGGCGACCGCGAATCGGAGGTCAAGTATCTGGCCGAGAGCGTCGGCATCACCGAAGTGCATGCGGGAAAAAGCCCGGAAGAAAAAGTGGCCATCGTAAGGGAAGAGACGGCCAAAGCGCGCACACTGTTTGTCGGCGATGGCATCAACGACGCCCCCGCACTGATGGCCGCCACCGTAGGCGTGGCTTTTGGATCGCAGAACGACATCACCACCGAAGCCGCCGACGCCGTTGTGCTCGAAACGGCACTCGAGAAAATTGACGAGCTCATGCACATCGGCCGACGTTTGCGCCGGATCGCGCTACAAAGCGCGCTCGGTGGCATGGCCGCCAGCATCCTTGGAATGATCGCGGCCGCTCTCGGCTACCTGCCACCGATCTGGGGCGCCGTCGGCCAGGAGTTGATTGATCTGCTCGCCGTCTTGAACGCGGCGCGTGTCGCGCTGCCAACCGAAAACCTGCAGGATTTCTGAACGAGTCGCCGGTCGCACCTGGCGGATGCGCACTCAGTTTTCGCTGATTACTGATTACCAGTAACTCGCAGCAACCGGGGACTAGCAAATGAAAAGAGGCCGGCTTGTCGGCCTCTTTCGCTTCCTGCTCGCCAATCTCTGAAGAAGACTCCGACGGGCACTTGCCACTGGCCAATCGCTTCCGGGCACCGGCCACTGCTTTCTCTCAGATTACCGATATCCGATTACCGGTTACTGCTTTACGGCTTGCTATAACTCCCGGATGGCTGCTGCGCCGACTGTTGCGGAGCGCTCGGCTGTTGCGCGGGCGACTGCTGTGCTGGTGGCTGTGCCGTATTCAGAATCTGGTTGAAGTCCGGATGATTCGCCGGGGCTTGCCCGCCTGTCGTCGGATGGCCCGGGGGCATCGCGCCCTGCGGCGGCGCCTCACCCGGAGCCGGGTGCGCCATGCCTCCGGTAGGTTGGCCCTTAACCACGACCCACTCGTCTCCCTGCTTCTGCATTTGGTAGACAAGCTGCATCGGCGGTGCGTTCGGATCGCCATTCTTCGCTCGAATATCCACGTTCGCCTCGGCCGTGTTGCCATTTACAGTTGCCTGCGTGACAATCACGTCCATGTTGTTCACGTTCAAACCCTTCATCGACGCGATGTGCTTCACCACCCCGGCCCGGATGGCATCCTTGCTGTCCGTCTTTGTTTTGCAGGCGCCGGTGAAAAGCAACAGGGCACCCAACAAACTTGTGAGAATTGCTCGATTCATTCCAATTTCCTTTCAATTCCCGAATGATTGAGCTGGATTGTGAGCCTATTTGCTAATGGTAGCGTAACCCGATGCGGAAGGCGAACCGAATGCTCCCGTGTTTCTTGACTCGAAAGACTTCGCCCCCTTCAACCTTAAGGTCGAATCTGCTGAGCTTCGAACATCACGTTGAGCGATAATCTTCCGAGACGGGAGGTACCTTATGGACTCGCGCGAGCCGGTTGCTCTGGAAAAAATGATCTTTCGAAGAACCAACGCTCGACTAGGACGTCATCTTGCCGTCACTCCGGAAAACAGCACGATGCGCCATCTCTCCTATGGTCGCGTTATTCTGAACTCGTCCGAGCCGCTGGTATCCTTCTCAAACCCGGAACGGGAAACCGCACTGATTTGCCTTCGAGGCCGTGCCACGGTGAAGGTTGCGGGAAACTCCTTTGAATTGGCGCCGTTCGACTCCATCTATATTCCTCGCGACTCGGCCATCGCGGTATCAACCGACACCTCTGTCGACCTCGCCGAGTTCTCCGCCCGCGTCAACGGGAAATACCCTCTGCAAGTCGTCCCTTACTCTGATGTCGCCAACAATCCGGCTCTCAAGCTCGTCGCCGGCAATCCGGGCTCCCGCCGCGAGGTAAACATACTCATGGCTAAAAACGTAGAGGCAGGCCGTCTTATTGCCGGCTTCACCTGCTCCGATCCGGGAAACTGGACCAGCTGGCCGCCCCATGAGCACGCGAAAATGCTCGAGGAATTGTACGTTTTCTTTGATATGCCCGAGCCGGCTTTCGGAATTCAACTCGTCTACAACGATAAGCAGTATCCGGAATTGATCGCCGCCGTGCGCGATGGAGATGCCGTATTGGTGCCCAACGGATATCATCCCAATGTGGCCGTGCCCGGCCACCGTATCGCTTATTTATGGGCCATGGCTGCCCACCGGGAAGTGGAAGACCGGCATTTTGGCGTGTTTAATGTTCAGCCGGAATTTCAGCAAGGCGTCCCCACTCCACAAGCAGCACGCAAGTAAGCGATCCGCCCGAGCCAAAGCCACAT
>Ga0306920_100010503_pt1 | contig 12425 bp, 15 predicted proteins | sample flu12Cox44000170_FD_204666 | JGI IMG/M metagenome (GOLD analysis project Ga0306920, IMG submission 204666) | Lab enrichment of tropical soil microbial communities from Luquillo Experimental Forest, Puerto Rico - flux4day.12C.oxic.44.000.170 (v2)... | ecosystem: Environmental > Terrestrial >...
CCCGGCCCGGGACAGGATGGCCACCCCGTTCCACTGCGGCTGGCCGTGCAGCGCCACCTCATAGCCGCGGGCGGCCAGCTCGGCGCCGAGCAGCTTGCTGAACGCGCCGTCGGCGAGCTTGGTCTCCTGCAGGCAGACCACATCGGGCTGGCGCTGGTCGAGCCAGGGCAGCAGCCGCGGGACCCGCTGCTTGACTGAATTCACGTTCCAGGTAGCAACCCGCACCGGGCCACCCTAACCGCGGCCGCACGAGCTGAACACCCGCACTGGCAGCGTGCGGCCACCGGGCGTCCCGGAGCCCCGGCACGCCCGGGACTGACGGCGCGGCGCAGGCTCAGCCGATAGGCGGCAGTTCCTCGACTTCCCGCTTGCTGATGTTGAGCCGGACGCCCGCATCCACCTCTTTCACGGCGCTCATCGGGATGGCAATTTCCTTGCGGCCCCACAGATGGCCTTCCTGCAGCACCACATGAGTCGCCTGGTGGCTGTCCGGATCGACCAGGAAACCGTGCACCCGGCCGATCTCGCCGTCGTTGGCGTACACGTGATCGCCCTGGCCGGCCTCGGCCTCGCCGACCGGGACAACCGACTCCGTGACGGTCCGCAGCCGGTGCGGCACCCCCATCGGGGTACCCATGGCACTCATACCGGAGACGGAGCCGCCGACGCCAAGGCTGCCGACGTCGCCGTACCCCTGGACCGCCTCCGCCGAGTTGTAGCCACTCGGGTCGCTGTCGCCCTGCACTATCTCGATATCCTCGGCCGCATCAAGCCGGCCGAACTCGGCGAGAGTGCACCGCAGCCGGACCCCGCCATCCACCGATTCGGCCATGTCGATCGGCACCAGCCGGCCGTCCTCCGGCCGGTGTTTCGGCTCTACGGCCAGGTGCGTGACCGCGCCAGCGGCTGGATCGAAGATGATCCGGATCACCTCACCGCAGAAGCCGTCGGAGCAATACGCCTGTGCCCCGATCGTGAACTCTGTCTCCGCTGCCACTGCTTCCCCTTCCCGCTGGCGGCGGGCAGCCAGCCGGTCGCCATGACGGCGGGCACGAGAGGCAGCCACCGTCACGGTGCTCCGCACAACTGCCGTTTGATCCAGACATGCTGAGCGTAACCCGGCGGCCGGTGGCTGGTCTCCCCCACAGCGGATGATCCGCAGCCGGGCGAATCCAGCCGGGACCATTACCGGCGCAGGCGCCTGTCAGCCACTCCCGCGCTGACTTCCCCAGTGCCTAGGAAGCGGCCTGGGCGGGTTCGTAGTCGAGATCCTGGACACTCACGATGTGCAGAGCCAGGTCCCGGAACTGTTCCATCAGTCCCCAGAACTCTGGGTCGTCCCGCACCGACGCCACAACGTAGGTGTGACCGTTGTGACACGGCTCGACCTGGAGGTTATCGACGAGACTGAGCAGCAGGCGGCCGCAGTCGCTGCGGAGGCAGATCCGGTATCGCCTGGGCGGTCACCGGTCTGATCATGGGACCTCCGGACGCCGCGATCCGAGCTAGGGCTGGGCGGCCCGCGCGGCCGGGGGGCAACGCGCGCGGCCCATCAGTCGCAGCCCGGGGGCCAGCACCACCAGGATCGGGGCGGCAACGAATGCCTGTCAATAGTCACGTGAGATAAATTTCGCGTGTCTCTTCTCGCGATAATTCTTTCGCGAATATATGATCAGGGGCCATGAGCTTGCCCGACGAGCGCGGTGGCAGCTGGACGCTGCTGACCGGGCACGGGCACGTACTCGTGGAGATCGCGCGTAACCCGGAAGCCCGGATGCGGGATATCAGCGCCGCAGCAGGCATCACCGAGCGCACCGCCCAGGTCATCGTGGCTGACCTGGAGGCCGCGGGTTACATCACCCGCACCAGGGTGGGGCGGCGGACCCGGTACACCATCAACCGCGACAGCCTGTTCCGGCACTCCGCCCAGGAAGGCCACCGGGTCGGCCCGTTCCTGGCCCTGCTAGCTGCGTCCGGGACCGACACCACCACCGGCCGGAATGGGGACTGAGATCGGTACCAACAGCGGGGCAACGCCTGCCCTCTCCGCTCGGCCTCGCTTAGTCCCCGACACGGAGCCTCAGCTCCCGGTAGGCAGCTATGAGCTTGGGCATGGTCCATGACGCGTTGAGGCCGCTCGGGTTGGGCAGCACCCAGATCCGGGTTGTCCCGATGGCCTCCTGCTGAGGGCCGACCGCCGCCCGGGGCTGGCCGAACGCCGCCCGGTAGGCGGTGACCCCCAGCACCGCGAGCCAGGCAGGCCGCAGCCGCTGGACCTTGCCGGCGAGCAGGCGGGCGCCTTCGGTGGATTCCGCTGGCCGCAGTTCGCTGGCCCGGGCGGTGGCGCGAGCCACCACGTTGGTGATGCCGAGCCCTAGCCCGAGCAGTTGTGCCTGCTCTTCGGGCCGGAGCTGGCGCGGGGTGAAGCCGGAGCGGTGCAGCGCGGGCCAGAAGCGGTTCCCGGGCCGGGCGAAGTGATACCCGGTGGCGGCCGAGTACAGGCCCGGGTTGATGCCCGCGAACAGCACAGCCAGGCCGGGCGCGATGACGTCGGGGATGGTCGTGTTCCGGGCCGCGGCCAGGTCGGCAGGCGCCGGGCGGGGCACTGGCCGGGGCGTGGGCACTGCCCCACCATAGGCCTGGCGGACGGGCCCGGCACCGGGCCGGCCCAGCCCCGCTGTCGGCCCGGCCAGCCCCATTCCCCGGAGTACGCTGGATGCGACCGGACGGAAGGCGCCATGTACGAGCCATCTCCAGCATCGGGACAGGTGCCCGGGCCGCAGCGCATCCCGCCGCCGCGGACGGTGCAGAACGCCGTCAAGTTCATGTACGCGGGCGCCGCTGTCGAGGTGGTCGCCCTGGTCGTCGCGCTGATCACCCGGAACAGCATGAAGTCTGCCCTGCTCCGGATCCATCCGGGCTACACCGCCGCGCAGCTGCACACGGCAGTGAACACCCAGACCGTCTCGCTGGTCATCGGCGCGGCGGTAGCCACCGGCCTGTGGCTGTGGATGGCCTGGGCGAATGGCCGGGGCTACAACTGGGCCCGGATCCTCTCCGCGGTCTTCTTCGGGATCAGCACCCTGGACCTGCTCTTCACCTTCGCGGCCGTGCGCGCCCCGGGCAGCCTCATCATCGGCTTCGTCATTTGGCTGGTGGGCCTCGGCGCGATCGTGCTGCTGTTCAGCCGCGAATCGAACGCCTTCTTCCGGCAGCCACCCGCCTTCCGCTAGCTGGTTACCCGCTGGCCAGCCGGTTGCGGATAACCCGCAGGCCCGGGATCAGCTGGGGCAACTGCTGGCGGTAGCGCGGGTACGCGTCGGGGAACTCGGCCAGCATGAGCTTCTCCTCGACCCGGATCTTCAGTTCCAGCAGCACCAGGTAGACCGGGAACGCGATCACCCACCGGCCGCCGGACAGCAGCAGCGAGCCGAGCAGCATGCCCAGCATCCCGGTGTAGATGGGATGCCTGGTGATGGCGTACGGACCGGTGGTACGCAGCTGGTGCTCCTGCTTGACCGTGGGCGCAGCGCTCCACATCGTGCCGAGCGCCACCCTGGCCCAGACGGTGAGCACGGTGGCGGCCAGCAATAGCACCAGCCCGGTGACCCTGGCCCAGGTCGTGTGCACGGCCAGCGAGCGCCAGTCCGCCCTCGGCAGGGCGATGGACAGCGCCGTCACGATGACCACGCCGATGAGCACCGTCGACCCGAACCGGCTGCGGGCCCGGGTGGCCGGAGCGCGCGAGTCATAGAAGATCGCACCGGCCAGCCAGGCCAGGCCGAACGCCCCCCAGCACGTCACGAGGCTGATGCTGGCCAGCAGATCCAGCTGATGCGGCGTCACGCCGCCAACGTAGGCCGGGGCTGCTGGCAGGTGTCAAGCGCTAGTCGGGCAGGACGGCTATCCGGAGCCGGCCCAGTCGGCCCGGATCGGCGATGACGTCGATGGTGGTGATCTTCCGGGCGGGGCTGACGGTCAGCGCCAGCACGATCTGGAGCCGGCCGCCAGGCGCGTGCACGATGCCAACCGCCCCGTCCACCATCGCCAGCTGGGAGTGCCGCGCCCGGGCCGAGGACATCCGGGCGCCCCTGGCGACCAGTTCCGCACCCCGCAGCACAGCTGGCTGGCCGGCCGGGACGACGGCCGCGTCACCGGTCAGCACCACGTCCGAATCGAGGATTGCGAGCAGGGCCGACAGGTCGCCGCCGCGGGCAGCGGCCAGGAACGCGGCCACCACCTCCCGCTGGCGGGCCAGGTCGGCATGGTCGGGGCTGGGCGCGCCGCGGACGCGGCGGCGCGCCCGGCTGGCCAGCTGCCGGGACGCGTCCGCTGACCGCCCGAGGATCGCCGCAATGTCGGTGAAGGGCATGGCGAACAGGTCGTGCAGCACGAAGGCCAGCCGCTCGGCAGGGGTCAGCGTGTCGAGCACGATCAGCAGCGCGAGGCCGACCGAGTCGGCGAGCACCGCCTCATCTTCCGGATCACCGGCCCGGCCCGCCCCGGCAGCGCCGCCGTTGCCGGCGGCAGGCCCGGCCCAGGCCGCCAGTTCCGCGTCCGGCGGCCAGGAGTCACCGACGGGTTCTTCCCGCCGGCGCCGCCGCGACCGGAGCATGTTGAGCGATACCCGGGCGACAACCACCGTCAGCCAGCCGCCGGGATTCTCCACCGCACCGGGGCCGGTCCCGGCCAGCCGCAGCCAGGTCTCCTGCACCGCGTCGTCGGCGTCGCTCACCGACCCGAGCAGCCGGTAGGCGACCGCGCGCAGGTGATCGCGGTACTCCTCGAAGACGGCTGCCAGCCAGTCGCTCTCGGCCATCTGCCAGGTTCCTCACTGCCGGTGTGTCACCACCTTGACACCCGGCACCGCCCGGATGTGACGCACGGCCGGGCAGATCCGGCCATTGGTACCGGCGGTTAGCTGGCGGGTACCAGGCAAGGTAGTGGTGAGGAGGCCCGGCCACGGGTCCGCGTCAGCGGCGTCCTGGCCCGGCGACGGATGTGGCGATGAACTGGACGAGGCAGAAGACCGCCATCGCGGTAGCGGCGGTGGTGGTGCTGGCCGGCCTGGTAGCGGGTGCGCTGTTTCTGCTGCGCGGCGGGCAGGCCCCGGTGGCGTCCGGCCAGTCCCCGGCCGCCCGGCCCGCGCAGCTGCGTTCGCCGTTCACTGGCGAACCGGTCCGCTCGCTGAACCGGGTGCTCGCGGTGAAGATCGACAACATCGTGTACGCCCGGCCGCAGACCGGGCTCACGCACGCCGACATCGTCTACGTGCTGCCGGTCGAAGGCGGGCTGAGCCGGTTCATGGCGATCTTCTCGTCGGACTACCCACGGGTCATCGGCCCGGTGCGCAGCGCCCGCGAGGATGACCTGCAGCTGTTGCGGCAGTTCGGCCGCCCCGCGTTCGCCTACTCGGGCGCGACGGCCGCGCTGCTCCCCTACATTCAGCAGACCGCGCGGATCGTCGACCTGTACGCCGGCACCACCAGCGGGTACTACCGGGACTACAGCCGGATCGCGCCGTACAACCTGTACGCCCACACGCGGCAGCTGCTGAAGCAGGCGCCGCACGCGAGCCTGGCCCACGACATCGGGTTCCGGTTCGGCCCGCCACCGCCGGGCGGCACGCCCACGCACTCGGCGTCGGTGTCCTACCCGGCGGCCTCGTTCAAGTTCACCTGGTCGCCAGCCCGGGCACGGTGGCTGGTGTCGATGGACGGCAGCCCGGCGACGACCACCGACGGCGGGCGGCTGGCCCCCGCCACCGTGGTGATCCAGCACACGGTCGTGCGCACCTCCCGGTTCCTCGAATACGGCAAACCCCCGCCCTACGCGGAAAGCGTCGGGTCCGGCACCGCACTGGTGCTGCGCGACGGCAAGGCATGGACCACCCACTGGTCCCGGCCGCGGGCGAACGGCGGCACCACCTTCACCACCGCCACCGGCCAGCCGATGACCTTCGCGCAGGGCCAGGTGTGGATCGTGCTCGCCTACTAGCGCCGAACCGGACCGGCCCGGTCCGTGGCAGGGCGGGCGTGGGTGCGAACCGTTTGGTACCAAGGTGCGGGTCTTTCGCCTTAGCAGGGGTAGCGGCGTGCGGGCAGGCGGCCAGGGCCGGCGCCGGCCACTGTCAGTGCCCGGATCTACCGTGGGTGGGCAGCCGGACGCCGCACGGGTAAGGAGAGTCCATGACCACGCTCCAGAACCGGCCGAACACCGCACTCCTCGTCATCGACGTGCAGAACGGCGTCGTCGCGGGGAACCACGAGCGCGACGCGGTGGTGGCGAACGTGGCCACCCTGGTCGGGAAGGCGCGCCGGGAGCAGATCCCGGTGGTCTGGGTCCAGCACTCCGACGAGGGCCTGCCGCGGGGCAGCGACGAGTGGCAGATCGTCCCCGAGCTTGACCGCACCGACGCCGAGCCCCTGATCGAGAAGAACTACGGCGACTCCTTCGAGGACACCGCGCTCGAGACCGTGCTAGCGGGCCTGGGCGTGGGGCGGCTGGTCGTGGCCGGCGCGCAGACCGATGCCTGCATCCGCTCGACGCTGCACGGCGCGCTCGCCCGCGGCTACGACGCGACGCTGGTCAGCGACGCGCACACGACCGAGGACCAGACAGCCTGGGGCGCGCCGCCGCCGGACAAGGTCATCGCGCACACGAACCTGTACTGGACTTACCAGACGGCGCCCGGGCGGACGGCCGGGACGATCAAGACGGAAGATGTCGACTTCGGCAGCACGCCCTGAGGCCGGGTAACCGCTGCACCTCCGATGGCTGTCAGCGGCGGCCCAGCCTGCGCTCCCCACCGGCCCCCGGCTCATATGCCAGGCCATAGTGCTTGAAGACGGCCTCCTCGTCAGCCGCCAGCAGCTCGCCGTCGGTGCCGATCGACGGCGCATCCCGGACGAGCTTGCGGCCGTAGGCGACCTTCAGGTACCCCGGGCCCACCGTTGCCCGCTCAAGCGGCACGAACACCAGCTTGCGGTGCCCCGGTATGCCGACCGTGACCGTGCCGAATGATGCCAGGTCGGTACCGGTGTCGAAGTAAACGCCCTCGAGCTGCCCGATCTTGTGGCCGTCGGGGTCGACCACATCGTGGCCGTGCCATTCCCGGATGTTCTCCGCCTCGAACATGCCAGCCATCCTTCCCCAGCAGCGCCCGCCACTCTCGCAGAGTCTGCCCGGATACGGGCAGCAGACACACCCGTCAGCCCGGCCAGCGCCGCGCCATGACGGGATTCAGGGACGGCCCATGCGGGGAGGCCAGCTAGCGGCGGAGGAGGCGGCTACATGCACTCATCGACGCGGATCATACGTGCGGTACTGCTGGCGGCTGCGGCGGCGGTCTTGGCGGCGGCGGCCTACCAGCTGCGCGAGAAGCACCAGGAAGCTGATCTTGCGGTGCAGAACATCCACGACCAGCTCGACGCCCTGGACCCGGCCACCCGGGCAGCGGTCGTGGCCCGGCTCACCTCGGAGGAGGTGAAGAAGGTCCGCGATGAGCGCCGGTGAACACGGCTACGGTGGTGTCAACGGCCCGCCCGTAGGCTGGGACGGTGCCAGTGCTGGCAGATAACCTCGTGGACCTGCACGGCCGCTGCGGGCGGCGGTTCGCCACGCTGGTCGCGGGCGTGGGCCCGGGACAATGGCAGGACGGCACCCCCTGTTCGGAGTGGGATGTGCGGGCGCTGGTTCATCACCTGCTGTATGAGCAGCTGTGGGTGCCGCTGCTCCTCGGCGGGCTGACGGTCGAACAGGTCGGCAGCCGGTTCGATGGCGACCTGCTCAGCGGCGACGCCGTGGCGTGGCCAGGCCTGCTGGCCGCCGCGATCGGGCAGGCACACGCCGCGGTGGCGCAGCCGGGAGCCCTTGCCCGGGCCGTGCACCTGTCCTTCGGCGACGTCCCCGGGCAGGAGTACGTGCTGGAGCTGACCGCTGACCTCGCCATCCACGGCTGGGACCTCGCCCAGGCCACCGGGCAAGACGCTGCGCTCGACCCCGCGGTGGTTGCGGTGCTGCTTGCCTGGGCCGAAGCGAACGCGGGCATGCTGGCGGGATCGGGCATGTTCGGCTCACCGGTAGACGCCGGCCCCAGCGCCCCCGATGACATCCGCGTGCTCGGCCTGCTGGGCCGGGCCTGAACTCCCCCACCTGCCTGCTGGCTCATGCCGCGCTGGTGGCCGGCCCGGCGGGGCTGGCGGGCCCGCGCAGGCCGGTCCGCAGGATGTCGATGCTGAGCAGCAGGATCCATGCTGGGAACAGCAGTTCCACCCAGGGTGTCAGGCCGATGCTGACCAGCAGCAAGACAGCGACCACGAAACCGGCCAGCCCGATCCACCGCGGGATGACCCGGGTCCGGAGGGTGATGGTCGCCGTGCTCATCGTGAACACGGCGGCCATCCGCATCGCGTACACATGCAGCAAGAGCCCCGTGACCTGACGGCCGGCCGCCAGGACGGCTGGGTTGGGAGCCGCACTGGACCGGACCGTCACATCAGCGATCAGACCGCCGGCGAAGGCGGCCGCAGCGAAGATCATGGCGACAAAGAGCAGCCCGCTGCCCAGGAACACCGAGGCGAAGAAGCGGTCCTCCCGCTGCCCGATCCGGTCCCGCACCACCCCGATGAACCACAAGAAGGCGATACCGGCGAACGGCACCAGGTTCAGTGCGAGGGCGAGGGTGCCACGGCGCGAAGACTGGGTCAGCCACGTCCCGACGGTGGCGGGATTGGCAGGTGACGAGATCGTGATGAGGGCCAGGGACAGGCCGAGCAGCAGCGAGAAGGCGATCCCTGCCACCGCCGCGGCGCGCGGCGTCCGCAGGCTGGTGCCGGTTATCGGTTCCGGGTGAGCCATGGTGTGACGCGCCTCCTCAGGCCGGGAATCCAGCGCAATGGCTGGCCTGCAGCCCACTCGCCGGCCCGGTGACCGGCTGCGAGCCCATCGCAGGACGTTACCGCCGGGAGGGCTCAGTAGGCGCGGCCGAAGATCACCCGCTTGCCGTAGGCGGACGGCTTGCCGCAGCGGATGCAGGTGCCCTGCTCGGGTTCGCCGGCCAGCGGGATGCAGCGGGGAGTGGCCGTGGTTTCGGCCTTGATCTCATCTTCACAGGCCTGGCCGCCACAGTGCAGCGCCAGTGCCCAGCCGACCGCTACGGTGGCGGCGAACTCCGGCCAGGAATTGACCACGGCCGTGTGGCTGTCGCGGAAGTCGGCGGCCCGCCGCGCCAGCATCGCCTGGAATGCGGCAAGCTCGGCTGCCAGCACTTCTGGTGCCGCGGCGAGCGGGATGGCCTGCTTATGGTCCGGTTGCTGGTAATTCAGGCGGCAGGACATCAGCGCGGTGCCGGCGGCCAGGTCCCGCGGGCCAAGCTCCAGCCGGATCGGCACGCCGCGCATCTCCCAGTCATTGAACTTGAAGCCAGGCGACAGGTGCGGCCGTCCGTCCACGTGGGTCCGGATACCTGCGCCGTCCAGTGTGGCGGCCAGCCCGGCAGCCGCGGGCACGGTGGCCTCGGCCTGCTCCCCGCGCCCGATCGGCACGATCACCACCTGGTAGGGCGCCAGCGCCGGCGGCAGCACGAGGCCCTTGTTGTCACCGTGGGTCATGACCAGGCCGCCGATCATCCTGGTGCTCATGCCCCAGGAGGTGGTGTGGCACAACTCGGCCGTGCCGCTCTCACTGGTGTAGGTGATCCCGAATGCGGCCGCGAAGTTGCTCCCCATGTAGTGCGAGGTGCCGGCCTGCAGGGCGCGCCCGTCCCGCATCATGCCCTCGATCGTGAACGTGCGCTCGGCCCCGGCGAACCGCTCTCCCGGCGTCTTCTCGCCCGCCACGGTGGCCAGCGCCGCGACCTCCGTGGCCAGGTCCTGGTAAAAGTCCAGCGCGAGCATCGTTTCGGCGATCGCGTCAGCCGCGGTCGCGTGCGCGGTGTGGCCTTCCTGCCAGAGGAACTCGCTGGTGCGCAGGAACATCCGGGGCCGCATCTCCCACCGGAGCACGTTGGCCCACTGGTTCAGCAGCAGCGGCAGGTCCCGGTGTGAACTGATCCATTTGGCCATCATCTCGCCGATGATCGTCTCCGACGTGGGCCGGATGACCAGTGGCTCTTCCAGTTCCTTGCCGCCCGCGTGGGTGACCGTGAACAGCTCGGGGGCGAAGCCCTCAACGTGCTCGGCCTCCCGCTGCATGTAGCTCTGCGGGATGAGCAGCGGGAAGTATGCGTTCTGGTGGCCAGTGGCCTTGATCCGCCCGTCCAGATCCGCCTGCAGCAGCTCCCAGATCCGGTACCCGTACGGCCTGATCACCATGCTGCCGCGGGCCGGTCCCCGGTCCACCAGTCCGGCGCGGAAGATCACGTCGTTGTACCAGGCCGGGAAGTCCTGGCTCTGCGGGGTAACGCCGCGATCGTCACCTGCCATGATCTTCAGGTTAACCGAGCCGGAGGCAGCCCGTCCCAGATCGCTGGCGGCTGTGACCGGTCCGGGCCGGCGGTGCCCAGCCGCCCCTGAGCACGGGCACCTGCGGGGAGCGGAACCGCATGGTCACGCCCGGCGGGCCAGCCTGCTTGTGCAGCGGCGCCAGGACCCGCGGCCCGGGGCGGGTCACGGCTGCCGCCATCCGGGAAACGTCCCCAAAGGAACCGGCCACTGGCCTTCCAGGAAGAGGCCAAGGTCACTACCTGCCTCCCTGAGCTGCCGATTTACTGGTGTCATGTTCGTAGCCGACAAGGTGCTGGTGGACGCCAGTCTCGATGCGGCCAAGGCCGGGCTGATGAGCCTGGCGGGTGGCGATGGCCTGGCCAGTGCCTCCGAAGCTGCCTATGGCGAGGGGATGGCTGGCCTGCACTGGCCGGGGGCGCCGGGGTCCAGGCAGGTCAAGCCCAGGCTGGCCGGGGTCCGCTGCCACAACCTGCCGGCCGGCGACGAACAAGCGGGGCTGGCACTTCGATGGGAAGCGATCGGGCCAGACGGTGAGCTGTTTCCGGCCCTGGACGCCGACATCAAGCTGACCTGGGCCGGGGAATATGCCACCGAGCTGGCGGTGGCCGGAACGTACCGGCCACCGGCAAGTTTCGTGGCTGCTGGGCTAGACCGGGCGATCGTGGACCCGGTCGCCACCGCCACGATCCGCATCTTCCTGCACCGCGTCGCCGAGGCGATCTGCCTGCTGCTGATGGCGAGGCCCGACGGCGACGAGCGGCGGTAGAGCAGGCACCCGGCCGCTGCCTCGATCTTGCTGGCTGCGGTAAGCGCGCTGGTCACCTGCCCGGCACGGCGAGCGGCACCGCGACCGCCGTTTTGGTCCTAGAGGTCGTCCGGGAGTGGCGCAGTCACCGCCAAGATGGCCGCGATCGCGCATCCGGGCCGATGCCCGCTGCCATGAGGTGGGGACGGGCCGGAACACTCCGGGCAGCATCCGCTGGACTTGAAGGGAGTGAGGCCAGCCCACTGGTGCTTTTCCAGCAGCCTGCGAAGCTCCGCGTTCTCCGCACGCAGGGAAGTCTCTGCATCACCCATACGGTCATGATTGCGGATCGCCATGCTGCTCGGCAGGCCCCGGGGGAGTATGCGGGCCGCCGAAGGTGAGCGCTGGCGGGCCCGTCAGTGCCGCCCGTGGGTGCCATAGCTGCGCTGGGCGCTCCCTCATCGCGCACGTGGGTGGCCCGGCCGGGCCGGGTGCTGCAGTGCCAGCACGAGCACCGGGAGTGTGCATGCTCTGCATGGTGCTCGCCACTGGAGTGCGCAGCAGTCAGAATTGGCGTAGTAGACAGTGCGAGGCGCCATTGGACAGCATAGCTGTCGGCTACCGAGGGTCCAGCCCAGCGATTGAAGGGGAACCATGAGCCTCAATGACAGGGCGCGAGAGGCCGCGAGCGAGGCCGCCGCGGGCGACGCGCAGTCAGCGCGAAATGCAGACGCTCGTATCAGGCAATTCATACTGGCAGGGGCGACGCGGTGGTTCGTGGCCGTGGGCGTGCCCGCGGAGCCGATTACATACCACGGCTATGCAAGCTCCGAGGGCAAATACGACGACGACCTTCAGCAACGGTAAGGCTTGTAAACTTCGCCCATGCGACCTGGGCAGTTGAGGGCTACGAATACCGTTACTGGGCAAACGGAAGCCACCGGAATGGCGGGGAAATCCATGAGGGCGGTGTCGAAATCAAGACCGGGGACGGGATGTGGCGATTCGCCAGTACACTTGAGGATATTGGAAAGGCGCTGAGTGCGGAGGAACAGCATCGCAAGCAATTTACCTGAACAGCTGCGCTGCCATCAAGGACCCATAGTAAAGCCGTGGCGCAGGCTTCCGGGGCGAGCGTCCCCCGTTACAGAAGCTTTGCCAAGCGCAAACAGGAGGACTTTTACAGGACCTTATGTTAGGCCGATCTATATGATGGTGCAGTAGGTTCCGTGCCC